>OJPA01000696.1_pt1 | contig 11557 bp, 17 predicted proteins | sample 1598411 | NCBI WGS metagenome assembly OJPA01 (sample SAMN03922477, study PRJEB24848) | human gut metagenome | isolation source: stool sample | host: Homo sapiens | place: Germany | collected 2010-11 | reverse complement strand
TGTTCCACACTTGAAAGCCTTGTGCCACAACGGATACAGGTAAACCGTGGAACCGTGGAACAAATTTTTCAAAAATTTCCACGAAAATGTGTGTATATAAATTACTCGAACAAACGTACACACACGCACATTCTTAAATATGCTGTATTTTCTGTTCCACAGTTCCACACCCCTCTAAAAATGATGTTGTAGCCCTTGTGCCGCAACGGTTACAGCCTGTGGAACACCAGTTCCACACCTGTTCCCCAAGTTCCACACTATAGCGGCTGCTCATCCGGATCAGCTTCGTCATCCAGTTCAACCGAGGGCAGCCGCAGACAGAAACACTCTGTAGGGATTCCATTGATCCGCTTTCCCTTGGTGTTGGCCCGTCCCCGGGTCTCGATCAAGTTTGACTGCTTCAGGTATGAGATCATGGCCGCAGTCGAATATCCGGCGTCCTGCAGGATGCGTTCAAAGACAGAGCGGATGATATATGCCCGCCCATCTTCCAATGCGCCCAGGACCTCTATATTGGGGTTCTCCGAGCGGCCGCACAGTTTATTGGAATTCTGCGTGACCCAGTCGCACAGGTACTTATAGCCCCTGTCGCCGGCGGACACCGCCGCTTTGGACGCCAGGAACTCTGATACCTGCTCAATCGTCAACGGCTGCTGGCTGGAGAATATCCACTGACAGGCCAGCTCGTCCGCCAGGATGATTGCGGCAGCGGCCATGGCCTGCTTCTCCGTGGTGTCGCGGTCACTGAGAATCCGAAACAGTTCCCGGTACCGCTCTGACACCTGATCCACCACACCCGGCTGGTAGAGCTGTTCTACAAACTTTTTTCCGGCAAAGCCATAATTCCGCTTTACCGCGCCTGAAATCCGCATGCCATCCCGGATAACCGCCTGTGCGGATTTACATTCAATATCAATGACACGGTTCACGGCGCCGGCGCCGCTGGCCGTTCCAGTTAAGGGGGATTCACCTGTAGTCAGGATGCAGTTCCTCCATGTTGGCGTCAGATCCACGCCACCGGAGCGGTTGCCACGGGTTCGGCCAACGCCCTGTGCCAGCTTATAAACATCGAATGTAGTACGGCCTTTGCTGTCCTTAGCGAGCTGAAGCTCATCCAGACAGAATGGCAGATTGTTCAGAAACGCGGCTGTCTTCTCCATGCCGACCACGGTACCGTCAAAGGTCTTGACATAAGCGCCTACAGCAGGGTCTCCCCATACGCTGGCGGCCACCATCAGAGCCACCGTCTTGCCGGTGCCTGAATCAACACCCCATAAATGGACAAAGAATGGGAGACAGTTCAGCGGCTCCAGCAGTACCGAGGCGAAGGAAGCCGCCAGGATGATCTTTGCCGTTGTGGACATCTCCCGAACCTCCGCCGCCGTTTCCAGCCATTTTGTTTCAGAGCCCCGGCTCCGGACCGTCTGGAACATCGCCTTGAAGTTGGCGTCACCGTCAAAAATCAGGCCGTCAACAAAAGGTGAAAAGCCCTCGTCCGGTATGTAGCCGAAGCGTCCGATGCTCTTTTTCTCCGGAATCAAATAATAATTCATGTTTTCCATGTCGGAGATGTACTGAATAAAAGCCCTGGCGTTCTGGCTGGTCACCGCAATGCCGGAGCCAGCCAGCTCCGTGACCTTATTGGAACTGGCCAGCACCGTCTTGCTGACGATGATCTTTCTCCAGATGGTGCCCTTCCGGAATGCCAGCTGAAGCTTTTCTTCACCCGTGTCAATATTCACCAACCGTTCCACCGGCATGATCGGATGCGGACAGGCAACCTCATCGTTATAGCCGTTCTTCTTAAAAATGCCGCTGTCATCTGCCTCCCAGTCGCCGGCATTGAGCTCCAGCGGCTGGTTCGTGAAGTTGGTAACGTTATCGATATAAATGGTGCCGCTCTGGGCCTTCAGACTTTCCACGTATTTCTTGTACATGGTCTTGAAGCCTTTGAATCCCTTGGAAACGGAATATGCCGCCAGTTCCTCCATCTTGGCCGCATGAGTGAAAGGCTCCTTGTGATACGCATACAGCGCCTCATACGGCGTTGTGGTTAAAAAATCATCTTTTTCGAAGCTCCATTCTTCACTCATAGCTATCTCCCTATATTCTGATCCAGCCACCATTCAAGGACTGGTAGTTTCTTGGCCGCCTCCGCATACAGAGGATGGATGTATCCGACGATATCCGGGGAAAGAAATTTTTGAGCTTCCCATAACTGTCGGTATTCTGCCGCTTTCTCTCGATACAACGCCGCAGCGGCTTCTTTTTCCTGTGCTTCTCGCCGGCGAGCTTCCAGCAGAGCGGATCTCTCTGCCATGCTGGGACGCTCGCCGGTGAGACCAAGTCCAAAATCACAGTTGAGCTTCAGGCACGCTTGCGCGAAACCGAGTCCAAACAGCCGCATTACAAAATCAATCACGCTTCCGCCGGCGCCGCAGCCAAAGCAATGCCAGCCGGTCTTGTTCCCATCGTAGACCTTCAGACTGCCGTGATTGTCTCCGGCATGAAAAGGACACTGGATATAACCGCCGCGATCCGGATGAAAGCCATACAGCTCCACCACCTGACGAACTGTCAAATGTTCCTTGATCTGTCGGGCCAGATCATTCCCAGGCATCCGCGGCCAGCTCCTTGTAATTCAGGATGGCAGTCAGGTGCTTGGTGGCTTTACAGTAGTCGCAATGCTCGCAGCGGGTCGGTTGAATGCGACCTTCCTTGATTGCCTGGTATCGCGGCGCCCGGTCCTCCACTTCAGCCAGCTTGGCAGCCAAGTCCTCGTCTGCGATGTAAAGGGCCTCCAGATCAGGGGATTCTTCCTTTGTGCCAACTGCCAGAACGAACGGCAGCATATTGCCCTCAATGGCCTGATAGATAGCGCCTTGGATGTCATAGCCATAGAATTCAACAAACGGGAGCTTACAATGATCTTCCGCTGACCACACTTCCGCAAGGTCCCGCATAGCCTTCTGATCTACAATGGCACCGTCGCAGAAGCCTAATGCAGCTGCGGTGCGAGGATACTTCTCCACGATTTTCCGGCAGGTATCCGCGTCCAGCAGACTGTCAATCTTAATTTTGAAGGGAATGCCTGCGATAAAGCCGGTCCGAATGACCTGTTTCTTGCCGGACATCAGGAGCATATAGAGCTCATCCGACTGCATACGCGCAACTACCTCGGTAGCCCGGAGATATTCAGCCTTCAAGGTACCGTCCCGCTTGAAGATCTCCGGGTGCTGTGCCTGATAAAGAGGCAGCTCACCAGAAAACCATGCGTCAATGTAGCCGCCGACCAGAAGGACTGTGGAGGAAGGGGGATGGTACTCCCCCTTCAGCTCCGCCAGCGCCGCCGCTTCACATTTCTCGAAAGCCTTAAACTGGGTGGAACCCATATAGGCCATGTTCATTTCAGGCGAGTAATAATTCTCAGCCGTAACAACAGGTAGGGGCATCACAGCACCTCCCCGGTCTCCGGATCGACTGCGGCATTTTCCGGTTCAAGCTCTTCATGCTGCATTTCTGCAGCATTTTCGGTCTCCTGCTGCGTTTCCGCAGCGGTTGCCGCAACCTTGCGCTTTTGGGCACAAGCCGCGCAGAGGGGGACACCGTAATGCTTGACGGTATAGGCCGCCACCCAGTTGGCATCTTTCCCCATAGCCGGCTTAATAGGCTGCTTACAATCGGTGCAGGGCGGTACCGGCTCCTGCTTCTGCTTCTGCACGCGGGGCTTATAGGGCCGGATGCGGATGCCGTCAGTCATACCGCCATCCTGCGGGTCCCGGACATTGTGGTCCACATAGAGCTGGATCTGCTTACCGACCAACGTGCTGGCCTTAGCATCACCAAACAGCTTCCGAAGTGTTTTTCTGTTCGTTGAATTGACAATCAGCGGCCGGACCTGCATAATGCCCGGCACACGTTCTTCCTTGAAGGAAAGCACGTCCTTGTTCTCTTTTCCACGCTGGAGCGTCACGGATCCATACCAGAGGCCGGCAATCGTGAGTACCGGCTCCACACCGTCATCGATGTCTTCGGCTCCAAGATATTCGGATTCCCGCATCTGGCCCAGGCGCTCATCTCCGGTCAGCTGGCGCAGTCTATCTTTCGTCATCATGATTACATTCCTCCGTTTGATCTGATACTCTTGGAATAGCAGCATCCACGATAGCCATAATAAAACGGCATTCCTCATAACAAATATTGGTATCCACCTTGATGATGATATCCATGATCTTGGCTGCGGCCTTCATCAGGTTTGCCATTCTATACGGCGGGACATAAAAGCCGGTAGTTGTGAGGAGACGCTCTTTTTCAGCCTGTAAACGTTCCGCAGCAGTCACAGCTCTGTCACCTCCAGCGCATCGGAGTCCGTTACCCGCGTGGCGATCAGCTGAAGGCCCTTCTCCTTGCACTTGGCGTACAGCCGTTCCCGGCTATCCTTATCTAGCCTCTCAGCGCCATCCACAAGGATGATCTGGAGCTGGCCGGGCTTACTGACGGAAATATCCACGCACAGTTCCAGCAGCTCACCGTCAGACAGGTTAGAGATGGGCAGGCCCCGGATCAGCGGCACGCCGTTTTCCACGGTCAGGCCCTCCACGGGGATCTTGGCGGTTTCAAGGATCTTCGCCGGCAGCTCTCTGGCCAGCTCGATCTTCCGGGTGAATTCAGAGGATTGCTCCGTGAGATCTTCCAGTTCCGCCTGCATGGCTACCATGCGCTGGTACTCATTGAGGTGCTTCCGCATCTCCTCGGCGGTATCCAGTTCCTGTGAAAGGGCTGTGGTGTCCACCGGCTCCCGGCCTGCGTAATCCGCCGCAACGCCCATATCTTTCTCCAGCTTGGCTGCGGCAGTCTCATATTTGGACTGCACCACATCGGCCTTTTCATGCCGGCGCTGTTCCATGCCGGACAATTTTTCTTCCGTGGCCTTCAGCTCCGCTTTCAGGCGTTCCATCGTGCCGGTCAAGGATGCACGTTCTCTGGCAATATCACTGTCAATGGCAGCCAGATCCATATCCCGCTGCGCTTCCAATCCCCGGAGTTTGGCGTCATAGCCGCTGCGGAATGCCTTTGCCCGCTCAATACGGCTGTTCTGTTCCCGCAGCCGTTCCAGCTCCCGGTATTTCTCCCCGGATGGATAATTGTTCCAGCGGTCATAGTCATAGCCAGACGGAATATCCTTGGCAATATCGGCAATGAAAGCCTGCTTGTTGCGGATATCCCGATTGATGTTTTGCCGAGACTGGAAATAGATTCCGTTTTCCGCCTGAATATCATTCAGGACCTCAAGGATATGCTTGGAGTAATCGACACCCTGCGGGATCTCACCGAACTGCTCTTTGATCCAGTTCATATCCCACTGAAATTCAATGAGGTTCAGGATCTCTCGGTTCTTCTCCTGACGGGAGAGCTGCGTAAACTTCACCGGATCCAACTGGAGCGGCGTGAAGATCTGGGCCAAGAACTCAGCCGGTCTTGTCTGAAGCATAGAGCCGTCCCGCACCTTCACCGTGCCGGCGGATTTGGCGGGCAGGGCCTTCCGGTCAATGGACAGTCCGGTATTGGTCTCAATGATGATTTCGCCCTCATCGGCGCCCTGGTGAACGATATAGTCCCGGTCAGAACGGTTGGTGAGGGCATAACGGATGGCATCCAGCACAGACGTCTTTCCGCTTCCCTTGGGGCCGGAGATCTCCACGGACTTCCCATCAAGGGTAGTCTCCCGGATGCCAAACAGGTTTTTGATCGTAATTTTTGTGGTTTTCATTGACATTCTCACTTTCTACCCCTATGATAGGGGTGAAGTTGTTCGGCATGGTGCCGATCTTCCCCTGACAGGTGTGCGAGACCTGCCAGGGGCATTTCTTTTTACAGAACAACGTGGACGGAACCTTCAGACACTTCCTGCTCCAGTCTGCCTTCCAGATACTTCTTGATGGTTTCCCGGGCAGTCAGACGCCACATGCCGCCGTCAGCCTCGATGAAGCTGATACCCCGGTCACTGACGCGAATCAGGAAGATGCTCTCCGGCTGCTCGACTTCCTGGAAGGTACGATAGGGCCGGAGCTTCACCAGCGGGCGGATCTGCTCGTTGGTCTGGAGTGCTACTCCCTTCTGAGTGGTAATAGTGGTGGCGATCCCGTTATCGTTGTAGATCACCTTGGCTCCCAAAGAGATGTCGCTGACCAGCTTCATGGCATAGAGCGTATCCGGCGTTTCCTGGAAGCGGGTGCGGAGTGCGATCTGGGCTTCCTCAAAACCGAGGGCGGTCTTTGCCTCCCAACCGGGAACGTCTGTGGCGTGTGCTTCATAATAGACCTGCCGGAAGCAGCGCTCGTCATAATCTTTGGACTGGCCGAAGCAGCGGACAGTCTTGCAGTCCGGAACGGCGATGTACAGCGGGGCGTCCATCTCGCTTGCTTCGGTTCTGACCATCGTTACCAGCACGTCCAGACTGTTCAAGTCCAGTGTGTCCGGATGGAAGATGGTGGGCAGGATCTCCTTTACATTACCGTCATCGGTAATGCGGAAGGTGGAGCCGTTCACCGTGGTAATGAGCGGTTGCGTGGTCTTCTGGATGTGTTCGATAAATTCTTTCAGCATGGAATGTTCTCCTTACATAGCGGTTTTGACCAGTTTCAACATAGGCGGAGCATCCTGCTCCGTACCGTCTACAGCCATTTGACCGGGAATCTGCGGTACCATTTCAACAATGGTATCTTCATCAGCCACGTACAGGGCCGTGGTCACGGGATTAGTTGCTGCCAGCTTAGATGTGGCCACACAGCTCACAGTAATGTTCTGTCTGGTATCATCAGGTTTGAGCGTGAGGGTAATCGTCAGCTTGCGTGCCGCAGTGGCGGACGTGTTGGGGTCCAGGATGTTATTCAGCAGGCTGGACATCTCATAGTCAGCCCGCTCCTGAATCGCTCCACGCGCCATCTGCAGGATTGATTTTTGAATGCCGGAATCCATAAGACTTCCTCCTTTCTTTCGTAATAAGGGCTCCAGCCCTCTGTCGGACAGCCCCGCAGCTAACCTGCTCGGGGCAGCCCGGCAAAAAGAGAGTTGCGGGCGCCGGGAACGCCCGGCAGAAGGCTGGATATATACAGGCTCATGCGCTGGCTGTTGCTTCCTTTCTGCATGGGCCAATAGCATGAAGCAGATCCTTGACGCTCTGGGCACCGTGAAGATCCGCAATCATGGAATAAATCTTACCGTATCGGTGCGCATAGACAGCGCCACACTGGGGGCAGACATGGGCCGGGTGGCCGTTCAAATCAATGGAGAGGGTAGCATCCTGGCAGCGAGCGCAGTACAGCATCATAGGGCATCTCCTTTACGTAATCCGGAAAGGTCGATCTCACAGGTCTCAGCGCTGCGGTGCAGGGTCTCAACACCACTGCGAAGGGCTTCACAGAGTGCGAACATTTTCGGGAGTGGTATTTTCATCTTTTTAGCAATATGCGTTGTCAGCAGCACCCAGGCAAGAATAAGGCCATCCATATCACCTTTGACTTGGATATAGATGCCCGTGTCACCTGTGGTGATTGCCAAATGCGCCTTTTTAAACTGTTTCATAGTCATTCCTCCCGCGCCCCCCAGTAGACGGTGGCGGTACGGCGGCCAAGCTGCTGGGCTTCGGCGTGGCTGCCGACGCAGAGATCAATGCGGCTGCCCTTGATGGCGCCGCCGGTGTCCTCAGCCCGGTATCGGCGCAATCCCGCACCGTCACCGTAGTCCACCAGCAAAACAGCGCCCAGTGGAATCACTGAAGGATCTACCGCCACCGTGCTATACGGCGTGGCATGGGTGCCGCTGGCGGTGAGGCCGTCCACTTTGCCGCAGCACTCGACGCAGCAGTCATAGTGGGTCACGGTGACATTCTCCAGCACGTGGGCCTGATCCAGTCTCAGAGGCTCCTGAGCCGGGGTGTCATCCCCAGACAGCCGCCCATTATCGAGGGGAGAGATCACAGCCGAAGGTGTGGCCGGTTCCGTGGTGGTTGCCTTGGCCGAGATCACCAACGCCACGCCGGCGATCAGGGCGGCGAGGATCAGCGTCAAAATGGCGTTCAGCTTCCAAGCCCTGGCGGTGCGTTGGGCCTCACTGGCTCTGCGGTGTGCTTGTCGAGTGCGTTCCGCTGCGGCTGCCAGTTCCACGGCATCACAGTGCTGCTGGGACAGCCAAGCGACCTGCAGGGCGTCCACATCGGCCCGGAGCTGGGCAACCTGCCGATGCAGTTTTTCACTTCTCTGGCTCATGCTACGATACCTCTTTTCTTTGTTGTGGTCGGATCGGGGAAATAGATGTGCATCTCCTCTGGGCTGATTCTGCAGAGTTCCATGGTTCGGTACATTTCCTCGATATTCCAGGCGACGTCGCCTTGCATCCTTTGGCTGACCGGGCCGGGGGAGAGGTTCAGCGCATAGGCCAGATCATTTTGCGTCAGCCCTAACTCCCGGAGACGGGCAGACAGTTTTCCGTAGCGAGGTATTTTCATCGGTGCGTACTCCTTTCGTTTTGATTGTGGTAGGTATGGGCTTGTCTCCCTTTCTCCAGCGTGATAGACTACTGGCAGAAAGGAGGTGAGGCAAATGTTCTCGATGTCAAAAAAAGAGCTGGTTGCTAGATTGCAAGTTACAGCAAATCTCGATTTATCTAAATTTGGAGATGATATGAAAAGCAGGAAAATGCTTCTATTAACATCCTCTGGAATAATCTCATGCTCCGATATCAGCCTTCGTAGCTATGATGATGTTCTGAAAGAATCTCAGGAAACCAGTAGTGTCAACTTGCTTGATCTTGCTCTAACAGCACCGCTACCAGAACGCATAGAAACTGAAGATGATAAAAAAGTGTTTCTATACTGTGTAGATGTGCAATTTCTTCCAAATTCCGGTGGAAACATTATCAATATTCCTGCTATCTGCATTGATCTTGATAGTGTTTCTGGATTTTCTCTTGGAAATCTTTTGGAATCCTACCAATAACTGCAGGCGAAAAAGCTAAATTGGATTGCCGGCCTTGTACTTGCACTACGAGGTCGGCGATTTCTTTTGGCGTGCCTTTAATCGTCAGTTCCATGCTCTCCCTCCTTTCTGACTGGGATTGTCCGAGGGGATGCCCTCGCCTTTCTTTCGCAAATCTTGCATAACACGCAAGATTTAGACTAAAAAAATAGTTGCCCTGTCTTCCTTGGAAAGGTTCAACGCATTGCTCAACTCATTGGCTTCGAGCACCGTAAAGTTACTCTTCCCGTTCATTTTCGCAGAAAATGAAGTAACAGAGCAACCGATAACCCTGGCGCCGTCGACGTAAGTCTTTCCGTTTTCAACCATGATGCCCTTGAGCTTGTTTAGGTCAGGCATTTATAAAACCTCCTTTCAGCTTGCGTGCTATGCAAGTTTTGTGTTATGATAATAACTTAATCGGCTGGGCTTGTCAATACCCTCATGCAAGTTTTTTGTTTTTTTCATAAAATAATCTTGCATTACAGTATAGTTTGCTGTAATATTGGAGCAAGCTAAATATGAGGTGACGAACATGGGAAACGATTTCAACAAAGCGGTCGGCAAGAGATTGTATTCAGCACGAAAGGCCAAGGGTTACTCCAGGGCAAAGGTTGGCGAACTCGTCGGTCTGCATGAAACTACTGTTAAGAGATATGAAGATGGTGATATAAAGTCCTTAGACATTGAGCGCCTTAAAGACTTTGCTCGTGTTCTTGGAACTCCCGCCGCGGATTTATTGGGTTGGGTAGCCAACTCGGACGAACACCTCGAATTGATGCTTCAACTCTCAGAAGATTCTGCAAGCGGCCGCACGGCGGCGGTGGAAGAGCTGCGCCGAACCTATGGTACTGAACACGGCATCCACGCCACCTATACCTGCGACGATAAAGCTAAGCTCTGCATACTGTACTACAAGGCTCTGGAGCGAAGAGTCGCCCTCTCTCTGACCGATATCATCGGCACCATCGACCAGCTTGACGGCCATCAGGCCGAAAAAGTCATGCTTCTCCTGCACGCTTACTTGAAGGCAGAGCAGCCGATCCGCAACATCGTGGATACCGCATTGGATCCTTATGTGGAAGATTTGGACGAGCTCCTGCACGGTGGCTCTCAGATCGGGTGATTGAGGTCGATTTCCGGAAATAATAAAAACCGCCCCCGGTGTTACCAGCACCGAGGACGGTATCGCGCAAATTTCCCATACCTACCACAGTAATGAAAAATGAAAGGCACACTAAGGCACCACTGCGCCCTTTTATCTTACCACGAAAGGGCGCTGGTGGCAAGATAAAAGGAGTTATTATGGCAGAAAGAAAAAGTGAAGCGATCTGGATCGAGAGCCGGAGCCGCTGGCAGATCAACGTACAGGACAACGGCGTCCGTAAGACCTTCACCAGCGCCCTCGCTGGCCGGCGCGGCAAAGCTGACGCCGAACGGAAGGCGGAGAAGTGGTTGAAGGATCATACAACCTCCGAAAAAACCCGGGTGGATGTGTTCCTGAATCAGTATACCGACTACCTGAAGGAAACCAAGAGCAAGAGCCACGCTTCACAGTACAGTGGTTTTATCCGCCTCTACATCCAGCCCGTCATCGGCGTGTTCCGCATGAACAAGCTTACTGAAGGCGACCTGCAGGCCGTGATTGACCTGGCATATTCCAAGAATAACCTCGCCGATAAGACGCTGCGGGATGTCCGGGGCTGTCTCTTGAATTGGCTGAAATGGTGCCGGAAGCGGGGCAAGACCAGTCTGCACCCGGAAGATCTCACTATCCCCGCCGGCGCCAGAAAGTCCGAGAAAAGAATTGTGTCGCCGGACGGCCTGAAAACACTCTTCTCCTGCAGCACAACGCTGTGGCGGGGGAAGCCTACAGAGGACTTCTATATCCACGCTTATCGCTTTGCGGTCCTGACCGGGCTCCGGCCGGGGGAGCTGCGTGCGCTGGAGGACAAAAACGATATTCAAGGCACGAGGGTCACTGTCCGGGGCGCTATCAATGTTCACGATGAGGCCACGCAGGGGAAAAATAATAACGCCCGGCGGACCTTCCAATTGTCCAGCAGGGCAAAGAGGGAAGTGGAGGCCCAGCGGACTATGCTGCGGCAGTATGGTATAGTTTCCCCATATCTTTTCCCAGCTCCGGACGGCGGCTGCCTGGTCCATAAGAATTTTTACAGAGCATGGGGGAGGTACTGCGAGTTCAATAAAATCCCGCACACCTCGCTTTATGAGCTCCGGCACACCTATGTCAGTGTCAACAAGGAAATGCCGGAGGGTCTGAAGAAGATGACCATCGGGCACAGCCAAGATATGGATACCGAGGGCACCTATGGGCATCAGATGGCGGGGGACTTGGCAAAGGCTGCCGCTTATACAGAGCAGGCGTTTGACGATGTGATTTCGCTGAAATAAATATCAAGTGTGTACTTTTGTGTGTACTCGGAAAAAATAAAAACCCTGTAGCCGTTGCGACTACAGGGTTTCTTGTGGTGGAGACTACTGGACTCGAACCAGTGGCCTCATGCGTGTGAAGATTCGAT
>OJPA01000692.1_pt1 | contig 11672 bp, 8 predicted proteins | sample 1598411 | NCBI WGS metagenome assembly OJPA01 (sample SAMN03922477, study PRJEB24848) | human gut metagenome | isolation source: stool sample | host: Homo sapiens | place: Germany | collected 2010-11 | reverse complement strand
GGGTCGAAGACCCTTCGCGGGTGCAGGGCAGCGCCCTGCCGGAGTCCAGAGGCAGAGCCTCTGGGGTCTCCCCATCCCCGTAAAAAAACTACTTGCCTTTTGAGAGAAAAAACAGTACAATAGAAATGGAATTTGTCCCCCGAAAAAAGGAGGTTATGAAACATGACTGTGAAGGAAATTCTGGATGCTTCCAAGGAGAAGATGTCCAAGAGCGTCGCCGTGTATCAGAACGAAATGACGAGCCTGCGCGCGGGCCGTGCGAATCCGCGCCTGCTGGACCGCATCATGGTGGATTACTACGGCACGCCCACGCCCCTGCCGCAAATTGGCAACATCAACGTGCCGGAAGCGCGCATGATCGTCATCAAGCCGTGGGAAAAGAAGATGATTTCCGCGATTGAGAAGGCGATTCAGAAGAGCGATTTGGGGCTGAACCCGACCAACGACGGCGAAGTGGTTCGTCTGGTTTTCCCGGATTTGAACGAAGAGCGCCGCAAGGAACTGACGAAGATGGCGCGCAAGAGTGCCGAGGGTGCGAAGGTGGCTGTGCGCTCCATCCGCCGCGACGCCGTGGAACAGATTAAGAAGCTCAAGAAGGATTCCCTCATCACCGAGGACGAGCAGCGCAAGGCAGAGGACGATGCCCAGAAGATTACCGACAAGGCGATCAAGGACATTGACGGCATTTGCGCGGCGAAGGAAAAGGAAATCATGGAGGTCTAATCCCTCGATGGTGAACATGCCGAATGTGCTGGGGATGCGCCTTGAGGACGCATTGGCGGAATGCAGGGCGCAGGGCGTAGAGCCGGAAATCGTGATGACGCTGCCGCCGAAAGGGCGTGAGCAGGGGACGATTCGGGTCATCCGCGCAAAAGAAGGCGTCCTGACGGTCAGCCGCTTTGAGGACGAACTGTCCCCCGTAGTGCAATGAAATCAAGGCGATGCGCGGCCTTCCCGGCGGAAGTCTGCGCATTTCCTTTTAGTATCCTATTTCCAGATTCACCTGCGCCAGCTGCTTGCGCCTTTTCCCTTCTGGCGTCCGTTCATTCCACTTAGCGTAGCGCTGCTACGCTGCGTTTCATTCACGTTAGCCAGAATGAAAAATTCGCGGCGCATCTTGGCGCATTCTCATCTCGAAATAGGATTAGTATCCTATTCCCAGATTCACCTGCGCCATCTGCTCGTGCATTCTCATTTGGAAATAGGATTAGACAAGGAGAAAATCATGGCAAACCGCGTGTCGCAATGGTTCCGGAAACTTTCGGGGCATCATGCGCATCATCATCACCGCAAAATGACCCGCGAGGACTTCCAGAAGCTGCCTCGCCACGTCGCCATCATCATGGATGGCAACGGCCGCTGGGCGAAACAGCATCGGCTGAACGTGGCGATGGGGCATCGGCAGGGAACGGAAACCCTGCGCGAAATCATCCGCCATACCGACGACCTGAAGATTGAGGCGCTGAGCATCTACGCCTTCTCGACGGAGAATTGGAAGCGCTCGAAGGAGGAAGTCGGCGCGCTGATGCAGCTGATTTTGGATTTCTTTGCGTCCGAAATTGATGAATTGGACGAGAAGAATGTTCGTATCCTGATTCTGGGCGACAAGGCGGCGCTGCCGGAAAAGCAGCGCGACACGCTGATAGAGGCGGAGCGGCGGACGGCGAAGAACACCGGGCTGCACCTGAATATCGCGCTCAACTACGGCGGACGGGCGGAGCTGACCCGCGCGGCGCGGCTGATTGCCGAGGAAGCGGCGCAGGGGCGGCTGAATCCGGATGAAATCAGCGAAGAGACGGTCGCGCAGCGCCTGTATACCGCCGGTCAGCCGGACGTGGATTTGATGATTCGCACGAGCGGGGAAATGCGCCTGAGCAACTTCCTGCTCTGGCAGTGCGCCTACGCGGAATTTGAGTTCCCGACGGTGCTGTGGCCGGATTTCACGGTCGCGGATTACGACGAAGCGCTTGCTGCGTTCGGCGGCCGTGAGCGGCGGTTCGGCAAACGCCTTTCGTAAATGCTGAACATTTGGCGGAAAAGTGTTCATATTGCATTCATAGGCGTATGCTATCATCAGATTTCAAGGAAGTTCAAGGAAAACATGAGGGGGAAAGAACCATGAGGCAAAAGACGATCGTGGGGCTGATTATGGCCGCCGGCGCAGCGCTGATGATTGCGGTGGGCGGCTGGGTCATGGCGCTGATCGTGCTGGTGCTGATTTGCTTCGGCGTGCAGGAAGAGTTTCACGCGCTCGCACAGGCGGGACACCGCCCTGTCGCGTGGCCGACGTGGGTCGGCATGATTGTCTCAATTCCGCTGACGCTGCTTATCGGCACGAAAATGATTCTGCCGGTCATTATGGCAATCTGCCTGATGACGATGATCTGCGTCATTTTCCGCTCCGAACCGAAGCTGGATGACGCCGTGCTGAGTATGCTGCCGATGCTGACGGTTGCCCTGCCCGGCATGAGCGCGATTTCGTTCACGCACATTGAGCCGAAAGCGCTGCAAGTCACCCTGATAACACTCATGATTGGCATTCCCTGCATGGCAGACGCGTTTGCAATGTGGGTCGGCAAGGCGGTCAAGGGGCCGAAACTCTGCCCCACCGTCAGCCCGAACAAGACGATTTCCGGCGCGATTGGCGGCGTGGTCGGCGCGCTGCTCACGTCGATTTTGATTGGCGTTGTGGCATACCTCGTGGCGGGGGATGCGCGTCCGCTGCTGCCCGCGTGGTATGTGTACCTGATTTTGGGCATTCTGGGCGGCGTTGTCGGGGAAATGGGCGATTTGTTCTTTTCGCTGGTCAAGCGCCATTGCGGGATGAAGGACTTCTCGAACCTGTTTCCGGGTCATGGCGGAATGCTCGACCGTCTGGACAGCGTGCTGTTCATGGCGGTGCTGATGCTGTGCTATCGGTTAATGGCGGGCATCTAAGGCTTAACACGCGGGTATAGTATGCAAATGCGCGCAACTAAATCGCGAAAAAGGGTCAAAGGGGGGGACTTCGTCCCATTTCCTTTGCCCCTTGCAGGGTTCGGGGCAGCGCCCCAAGTCCGTTACTGATGTAGGAGGGCGAATCGACATGCAAACCATCGCCATTCTGGGGTCTACGGGGTCGATTGGTACACAGGCGCTGGAACTTGTGCGCCTGCATCCGGAGGAGTTCCGCGTCGTCGCGCTGACGGCACGGAGCAGCCGGGAGAAGCTGTTCGCGCAAGTGCGGGAGTTCCGGCCGGAAGTCGCGGGTCTGACCGAACCCATCCCGATGAGCGAAATCCCGGAGGATGTGCGCTTCTGCCGCTGGGTCATGGGGGCGGACGCGCTGCACGCCGCGGCGGCGGAAGTGCCGGCGGACATGGTGCTTGTCAGCGTGGTCGGCATCGCCGGGCTGCAAAGCGTGATGGACGCGCTGGGCGCGAATCGGCAGGTGCTGCTGGCGAACAAGGAAGCGCTGGTGACGGGCGGCCACTTGGTGATGGACGCGGCGAAGCGCATCGGCAAGCCGATTTTGCCCGTGGACAGCGAGCATTCCGCCATCTTCCAATGCCTGCAAGCCGCGGGGGGCAATCAGCCCGTGCGCCTGCTGCTGACCGCGTCCGGCGGGCCGTTCCGCACATGGACGCGCGAACAGATGCAGAACGCGACGCGCGCGCAGGCGCTCAAGCACCCGAACTGGTCAATGGGCGCGAAAATTACCATCGACTCGGCGAGCATGTTCAACAAGGCGCTGGAAATTATCGAGGCGCACTGGCTGTTCGACATGCCGCCGGAGAAAATTCAGGTGGTGGTGCATCCGCAGAGCATCGTGCATTCGGCGGTGGAGTTTGCGGACGGCGCAGTGCTGGCGCAGCTGGGCGTGCCGGACATGCGTGTGCCGATTGCGTATGCGATGACGTACCCGCGGCGCATTCCGACGGGCAGCAAGCCGCTGGACTTGTTTTCCATCGGCACGCTGACGTTTGAACCCGGCGACCCGGTGCGCTTCCCGGCGCTTCGGCTGGCGGGGGAGTGCCTGAACGCAGGCGGCGCGGCGTGCACGATTTTGAACGGCGCGAACGAGATAGCGGTGGCGGCGTTCCTGCGGGACGTGATTCCGTTTGGGGCGATTAGCCGCATTGTCGAGGGGACGTTGGAAGCGTGCGGAGCGATGCCGGCGGATACGCTGGATGATATTTTCCATGCGGATTTGGAAGCGCGCCGCGTGGCGAAAGAAATTGCTGAAAAGCTCAAATGAGTGTTCAGCAATTCAAGAAGATTCGCTTCTGCGATTGGAAATTTTATTTTTATCTTGCTTGTGCGATTGAGGGGCAGGGGTTTCGCTCCTGCGGGAGCGACAAGGGGGCAATGAAAACAGGCGAAGTCTGCGGTCGCCCCCTTGACCCCTTCGCTCGTCGCTCTCCATGTTTCTTGAACTTTTTTGTTACTTCGGGAAACGTGGATCGTGTGGTTATCCTGTGGATAAACACGCGGGTATAGCATGAAGGAGCGCTCAACTCAATCGCGCGAAAGGGTCAAGGGGCGAAGCCCCTCGGTCTCCCTCAATCAACACGCGGGCATAGTATGCAAGAGCGCGCAACTCAATCGCGCGAAAGGGTCAAGGGACGAAGTCCCTTGTGGAGTCCAGAGGCAAAGCCTCTGGTGGGGTCAAGGGGCAAAGCCCCTTGCGCCTCCCCTCTATCAGAAAGGAAAGCTATGACAGTTGTTTCGGTGCTGGTGGCGCTGCTGCTGCTGGGAATCCTGATTACGGTGCATGAATTTGGGCATTACATTTTCGCGCGCATGACGGGGATAGAGGTCATGGAGTTCGCGATTGGCTTCGGACCGAAAATCGTCGGATGGACGGGAAAGTCCGGGACGAAATTCGCACTGCGGTGCATTCCGCTGGGCGGGTACTGCGCGTTCTACGGCGAGGACGACGTGGAGGGCAAAGCCACGAACGACCCGCGCGCGTTCGGCAAGCAGCCGGTTTGGAAGCGGATGCTGTCGGTGCTGATGGGGCCGGGCATGAACTTCCTGCTGCCGCTGGTGGTGCTGGTGCTGTACTTCTGGATTGGCGGTGTGACGGGCACGGAAGCCCTCGTCGCGGACGTGGAGCAGGGCGGCCCGGCGTACACCGCGGGGCTTCAGGCGGGCGATATTATCCTTGACGTCAACGGCACAGCGCCGAATCCCGAAAACGCGTCGCAGTCGCTGACGGAGCTGATTAACGCCTCGCAGGGCGACACGATGGTGCTGGGCATCCGCCGCGACGGTGAGCGCACCGAAATCACCCTCACCCCGTTCTATGATGCGGAAACCGGGCGCTACCGCATGGGCATCCACGTCAGCGCGGTTGCGTCGGGCGAGATGCTGCCCGTGTCGTTCGGGGAGGCTGTGCGGGACAGCTGGAACGTGTGCGTCAACGCCGCGACAATCATCGGGCAGGCGCTGCGCGATATGGTCACGACGGGCGCGAGGCTGAATGAAGTCGGCGGCGTCGTCGGCACAGTCGCGGCGGTCAGCGAGCAGGTCAACACCTATGGCTTCGCGGCGTTCATCAACGCGCTGGTCGTCATCTCCATCAACTTGGGCATCATGAACCTGCTGCCGATTCCGGGGCTGGACGGCGCGCGGTTCCTGTTCCTGCTGGTGGAAGCCATCCGCCGCAAGCCGCTGCCGCAGAAGAAGGAAGCCATCGTCAACCTGATTGGCATGGCGCTGCTCTTCGGGCTGATGATTCTGCTGGTATTCAAGGACGTTTGGACCCTGATGGGACACTGAGGTGAATGATATGTACGAAACGAGAATGGTTCGCGTCGGAAATCTGACGCTGGGCGGACACAACCCGGTCTGGGTGCAGTCCATGACGAACACCGACACGCGCGATGCACAGGCGACGCTTGCGCAGATTCGCGCCTTGGCGAAAGCGGGCTGCGACATCGTGCGCGTCAGCGTGTACGACGAGGATTGCGCCCGCGCTGTCCGCACGCTGGTGGACGGCTCGCCCGTGCCGCTGGTGGCGGATATCCACTTCAACCACCGGCTTGCCATTGCCGCGGCGGAAAACGGCATCCACAAGCTGCGCATCAATCCCGGCAATATCGGCGGCGAAGCGCACGTTCGGGAACTGGCGGCGGCGGCAAAGGCGCACCACATCCCGATTCGCATCGGCGTGAACACCGGGTCGATTGAGAAGGATATTCTGGCAAAGTACGGGCAGCCGTGCGCCGAAGGGCTGGTGGAAAGCGCGCTGAATCACGCGCGGATGCTGGAGAAAGTCGGCTTCGAGGACATTGTGCTGTCCATGAAGGCGTCGGATGTGCGCCTGACGATTGCCGCCTATGAGCTGGCGGCGAAGCGCTGCGATTATCCGCTGCACGTCGGCGTGACCGAGGCGGGTCTGCCGGGGCAGGGGACAATCAAGAGCGCAATTGGCATCGGTGCGCTGCTGGCGGAGGGCATCGGCAACACGATTCGCGTCAGCCTGACGGGCGACCCCGTGCCGGAAGCAAAGGCAGCGTGGGACATCCTGCGCGCGCTGAACCTGCGGACGCACGGCGTGCAGCTGGTTTCCTGCCCGACGTGCGGGCGGACGTGCATCGACGTGGCGGGCATTGCCGCGCGCGTGGAGAAGGAGCTTTCGGATATTCAAGTGCCGCTGAAGGTGGCGGTGATGGGCTGCGTGGTGAACGGCCCCGGCGAAGCGCGCGAAGCGGACATTGGCATGGCGGGCGGCAAGCGCGGCGGCGTACTGTTCGTCAAGGGGCAGGAGCCGATGGTGGTCGAGGAGAATCTGGCTGACCGCCTGATTGAACTGGCACGGAAGATTGCGGCGGAAAAAGCGGGGAAATGACGCTTTTTCCGGCGGAAAAGCTGGGAAAAGTGCTTTTCGGCTGATTGGTGACTTGATTTTGATTGTTGCAGAGGGTTTCGTCTCTGCGAAGGCGAAACCTTGAATAAACACGCGAGAGTAGTATGAAGAAGTGTACAACTCAATCGCGCGAAAGGGTCAAGGGAGGAACTCCCTTGCGGAGTCCAGAGGCAGAGCCTCTGGTGGGGTCAAGGGGGAGATGAGATGGGACGAAGTCCCCCCCTTGGCTCGTTCGTCTTTAAGGGGAAGGAGGAAAGCATGAGTTACGATGAATTGCTTGCGCAGGTGTATGCCGCGCTGCCGCAGCTCAAGGGGCAGCTGCACGCGCCGCGCGTGGTGTATGTGCAGTCGCAGGGCAAGGTGTACATCACGTTTGAGTCAAATGTGCTGGTGGAGGAAGCATCGTTCCTGAAGCTGGAAGCGCTTCTGCGGCGCGTTTTCCCGCAAAAGCCGCTGGCGCTGCGCGTCGTGTCGCCGGGACTGAAGGACGATTTTCTGGAGAACATCAGCGCGTATAAGCAGGTGCTGACCGACTTCCTGCGCCGCAATTATCCCGCGTCCGCAAGCTGGATGAGCCAAATCGACTGGCGGTGCGACGGCAAGCGCATCACGCTGACCTTCCCCGACGCGTTCAGCCTGGAGTACATGGGGCGGCAGAACGTCGCGGCGCGCCTGTCACAGGCGGTGAAGGACATTTTTTCCGCCGAGGTGATGGTGGAACTGACCGTCGCGGGCGATCAGGAGAAGCGGCTGGCGGAAATCCGCGAAGAGCGGCTGCGCGAGCAGACCGTCACCTACACGCCGGAGCAAATCGCCGCGATGACGCAGGGGGACGCCAAGCCCGCGAAGGAGCACAAGGAGCGCAAGCCGTCCGCGCCGCGCGAGAAGAAGCCGGAGCAGACAACGCCGGAGCGCGACCCGATGCTGCCCGTGATGACCGACCACGCCATCGGCAAGCCGATTATCGGGCGCGCAATTGCCGATCCGCCGATGGAAATGAAGGAGCTGGCAAGCGACGCGGGGCTGGTCGTCGTGCAGGGCGACATTTTCAAGCTGGAAACGAAGGAACTCAAGGGCGGCGAACTGCTGCTCGTCACCTTCGCCATCACCGACTACACGTCGTCCATCCTCTGCAAGGCGTTCATGCGCTACCGCCGCCTGCCCTTCGGCAAGAAGAAGGACGACGACGCGCCGCCGCCGCCGATTACCGACGAGGAACGTCAGGCGGTGATGGACAAGGTCAACCAAATCAAGGTGGGGCTGAACGTCAAGGTGCGCGGCGAGTGCATGTACGATAACTTCGCGCATGAGCTGTCCATTTCCATCCGCGATATGGTGCCGATGGAGCGCATCAGGCGCGAGGACACGGCGGAGGAAAAGCGCATCGAGCTGCACATGCACACCAACATGTCCACCATGGACGCGCTGACCCCGGCGGGCGACCTCATCAAGCGCGCCATCGAGTGGGGGCATCCCGCCGTCGCGATTACCGACCACGGCGTGGTGCAGGCGTTCCCGGCGGCGTTCAATGCCGTCAAAAAGCAGCCGATTAAGCTGATTCCGGGCTGCGAGGGCTACCTTATTGACGAAACGCAGGTCGTCACCGATGAAGACGACCGCTCGATTGATGATACCATCGTCGTGCTGGACTTTGAATCCACCGGGCTGGACACGCTGAAAGACCGCGTGATTGAAATCGGCGCGGTGAAAATGACCGGCGGCACGCTGGTGGATACGCTGTCGATTCTGGTGAACCCGAAAATTCCCCTGCGGCCGAAAATTACCGAAATCACGGGCATTACGGACATGATGCTGGCGGATAAGGAAACGGCGGAGACCGCTATCCCGAAGCTGATGGACTTCATCGGCGATGCCGCGATTGCCGCCCACAACGCCGCGTTTGACGGCAAGCTGCTCAAAGCGGAGCTGCGGCGGCTGGGGCGCGAGTTCAACGCGCCGATTCTGGACACCCTGTCCCTGTCGCGCAAGCTGCTGCCGGAACTGAAGTCGTTCAAATTGAAGAGCGTCTGCAAGGCGCTGAGCGTGAGCCTCAAAAACGCCCACCGCGCCGTCCACGACGCAACCGCGACGGCGTACTGTCTGGCGAAGATGTTCAAAATCGCCAAGGAAGAGCACGGGTTCACCAAACTCAGCGACCTGAACACCCTCAAGGGCGGCGCTATCGGCGAAAGCTACCACGTCATCCTGCTGGTGAAAAGTCAGGAGGGGCTGGTCAACCTCAACCGGCTGGTATCCATCGGGCATCTGGACTACTTCCGCCGCCGCCCGCATATGCCGCGTTTCATGATTGACCGCTACCGCGAAGGGCTGATTATCGGCAGCGCGTGCGAGGCGGGCGAACTCTACCGCGCGGTGCTGGAAAATGAGCCGTGGGAGAAAATCAAGGAAATCGCGTCGTGGTATGACTATCTGGAAATCCAGCCCGTGGGCAACAACGCGTTTCTGGTGCGCGAGGGGCGCGTGGCGGACGATGAGGCGCTGCGGGACATCAACCGCAAAATCGTCCAGCTGGGCGACGAGCTGGGCAAGCCGGTCGTCGCGACGGGGGATGTGCACTTCCTTGACCCGCACAACGCCATCAACCGCTCCATCATTCAGGCGGGCATGGGCTACGATGATGCCGACATGCAGCCGCCGCTGTACTTCAAGACGACGAACGAGATGCTGGAGGAATTTGCCTACCTTGGCGCGGAAAAGTGCCACGAGGTCGTCATCGACAATCCGCGGAAGATTGCGGATCAGGTGGACAAGCTGCAATTGTTCCCCAAGCACCCCAAGGGCGAGGACACCTTCCAGCCGTTCTGGGAGGACGCGGCGGACAATATTCAGAATATGACGTGGGGCACGGCGAAGGAGCTCTACGGCGATGAGCTGCCCGAAATCGTCGTGAACCGGCTGAACAAGGAGTTAAAATCCATCATCGGCTATGGCTTCGCGACGCTGTACAACATTGCCCAGCGGCTGGTCAGCAAGTCCAACGCGGATGGATACCTTGTCGGTAGCCGCGGTTCGGTCGGTTCGAGCCTCGTTGCGCGCATGTGCGGCATCACGGAGGTCAACGCGCTTCCGCCGCATTACCGCTGCACCCATTGCCGCAAGGGCTTTTTCGACGTGGACAAGAGCCAATACAAAGTCGGCGTTGACCTGCCGGACAAGGACTGCCCAATCTGCGGTCAGAAGCTCGTGAAGGACGGCTTCGACATCCCGTTCGAGGTGTTCCTCGGCTTTGAGGGCGACAAGGTGCCGGATATTGACCTGAACTTCTCCGGCGAATATCAAAACCGCGCGTTCCATAACGTCGAGGAGCTGTTCGGGCATGACCACGTTTTCCGCGCGGGCACGATTACGGGTCTGGCGGAAAAAACGGCATATGGCTATGTGTCGAAGTACTTCGAGGAGCGCGGATTGCAAGTCGGCAACACGGAGAAGGAGCGTCTGGCGGCGGGCTGCGAGGGCGTGAAAAAGACGACGGGGCAGCACCCCGGCGGCATGGTCGTCGTGCCGAAGGAGTACGAAATCTACCAGTTCACCGCCGTGCAGCACCCTGCTGATGACCTCAATTCCGACTTTACCACCACTCACTTTGACTTCAACTCCATGCACGACATTCTGGTTAAGCTGGACTGCCTCGGTCACGACGACCCGACGGTTTTGCACATGCTGGAGGAACTGACGGGCATCGGCTACAAGGATGTTCCGCTGGATGACCCGGACGTGCGAAGCCTGTTTTCGTCGCCCAAGGCGCTGGGCGTGACGCCGGAGGATATCGGCTGCCTGACGGGTACGTTCGGCGTGCCGGAATTCGGCACATCGTTCGTGCGCGGGATGCTCGACGAAACGAAGCCGACGACGATGGAGGAGCTGCTGCGCATTTCCGGCCTGTCCCACGGCACGGACGTGTGGCTGGGCAATGCGCAGGAGCTGATTGCAAACGGTACGGCGAAATTGAGCGAGTGCGTCTGCTGCCGTGACGACATCATGAACTACCTGATTGACAAGGGTGTTGCGCCGAAGATGGCGTTCACGACGATGGAGAGCGTCCGTAAAGGGCGCGGTCTGAAGCCTGAAATGGAACAGGCGATGATTGAACAGCACGTTCCGCAGTGGTTCATGGATTCGTGCAAGAAAATCAAGTACATGTTCCCCAAGGGGCACGCCGTGGCGTATGTGACGATGGCGCTGCGCGTGGCGTGGTATAAAGTGCATCGTCCGCTGGCATATTATTGTGCGTACTTCACCGTGCGCGGCGACGGCTTCGACGCGATGACGATGCTGATTGACCCCGCGACGATTCGCGAGAAAATCAAGCAGATTAAAGCTGACCCGAAGGCGTCCGCGAAGGACAAGGAAGCCGTGACGAGCCTTGAACTGGTGCTGGAGATGAACATGCGCGGCTTCAAGTTCCTGCCGTGCGACCTGTACAAGAGCGACCTGAAGAAATTCAAGATGGAGGGCGAAACGGGGCTGCGGTGTCCGTTCACGTCCTTGGGCGGACTGGGCGAATCGGCTGCCATCAACATCGTGCGTGAGCGCGAGCGCGGCCCGTTCATGTCGGTGGAGGACTTGAAGGAGCGCACACGCATTTCCAGCGCGGTCATTGAGCTGCTGCGGACGCACGGTTCGCTGGAGGGTTTGAGCGAAACCAGTCAGGTCTGTATGTTCTGAGGGGCATGGCGATTGCCCTCAGGCTGCCTTCGCTTTTGTGACTTTTATGTTTCTTGATTTGGATTGTTACAGGGGGATGCGCCTGCGGGCGCACCAAAGGCTGTCTCTTATACACATCTGACGCTGCCGACGA
>OJPA01000640.1_pt1 | contig 12585 bp, 9 predicted proteins | sample 1598411 | NCBI WGS metagenome assembly OJPA01 (sample SAMN03922477, study PRJEB24848) | human gut metagenome | isolation source: stool sample | host: Homo sapiens | place: Germany | collected 2010-11 | reverse complement strand
GTCTAATACTGTAATACTTTCAGGAATCTCGGGCATTTCTGTCAATTTTGTTTCAGAAAATGCACCGCCACCTAAAACCTGTAATCCCTCAGGTAAATTAACGCTTGTAATTGGGCATTTGTTAAACACATTTTTGCCAATAGCCGTCACTGACTCCGGAATGTGAACGTCTCCAGCAATTTGTCCACGCCAAAAAGCATTGTCATCAATTTTCTGTAACGTAGACGGGAACTGGATGCTCTTAAGGCCGGTCTGATTGAAACAGGACACACCGATAGAAAGTAAACCTTCAGGCAGTTCTACAGAGGTTAAATTTTCAGCCAAAACAAAGGTTCGTGCTCCTAAATGAGTAATTCCACTCTTCACAATTCCTTTGGTTACTTTCTTCATCAGCTGCCCATTGTCACCGTACCAAGGAACATCTGCTACTTTTGAATAATCTGCCATACTACCAGTGCCGGAAACCACCAGTGTGTAGGTTTCATTGTCGCTATTTTTAACTAGACTTACTGTAACATGGTCGTTTTCCGTTGCGCCACAATTATAAGTCAATTCATTTCCCGCAGTCTGTACCGCAACAGAATTTCCCACATCCGTTGCAAACGCCGAAACAGCAGTAGCAGGCATCATGGAAACTGCCATGCTCACTGCCAAGGCGGCGCTGATCACTCGTTTCAGTCTCATAAAAATCCTCCTTTTATGAATTATTCCCAAAATATAACTATGCCCGCACAAAGCAAAAAGAGCGCCGCACCGGCCAAATGGCTGGTACAACGCTCTGCGTTTTGTACTTTGGGAATCTACCGCCCCTTGAGGTGATGCCCATGTGCGGTATGGTTGAGAAAGTGCGGCTGGCTGCCATATTACAGGCCCTGTAGCTTTGCGTCGCAGCCTTTCGACTGGTTTGCCGATTCTTCTGTTTTTATGTGGCATCTTACACAAAAATCATAAAACTTTTTTTTTTTTTTTGTCAATAACCCAAAACCATCTTTGGCAAGTTGCACAAAAGCGACAGTGTTTGTATGACATTTTCGGATAGCAGCATCGCCCCGGGGAGAAGTGTTCCGTTTGGGGAATGATGGCGTGTTTTCTCGCTTTTTCGTTGAAATATGCCAAGTTTTATGATATAGTAGTAGTCGTTTTTACGTTTCACTCCCCTATTCTCCCTGCGGAAAGGAAGCTTCCATGAACCTGACAAAGCAGTTCTTCAAGTATGTGTCGCAGAATATTTTCGGTCTGATCGGCACATCGTGCTATATTCTGGCCGACACCTATTTCATTGCCCAGGCGGCGGGCACCGACGGCGTGACCCTGCTGAACCTCTGCCTGCCCATGTACAACCTGATCTTTGCCTTCGGCTCGATGATCGGTCTGGGTGCGGCCACCCGGTACGCCATCCTGCAGGCACAGGGCGAGGCGCGGGCGCAGCGGTTTTTTTCCAACGCCATCCTCTGTGCCTGCCTGATCGCCATCCCGTTCATGCTGGCGGGCGCGTTCTGCCCGGGCACGCTTCTGCAGCTCATGGGCGGCGATGGGGACATCGTGGCGCTGGGCCTGAACTACACCCGCATCTTCCTGCTGTTCACGCCCTTCTTCATGTGCAACTACATCTTCTCGGCCTTCGTCCGCAACGACGGCGACCCGTCCCTTGCCATGGTGGCCACCCTGAGCGGCAGCCTGTTCAATGTGGTGTTCGATTACATCTTCATCTTCCCCATGGGGCTGGGCCTGCCCGGCGCGGCGCTGGCAACGGCCATCTCGCCGGTGCTCAGCATCGCCATCTGCAGCCGCCACTTCTTTCAAAAGAGCAACACGCTCACCTTTGTCCGGCAGGCCCCCTCGGCCCGGCTGCTGGTGCAGAGCTGCCAGCTGGGCATCTCCGGCTTTGTCGGGGAGCTCTCCTCTGCCGTGACCACCACTGTGTTCAACTTCCTGCTGCTCCGGCTGGCGGGCAACGTGGGCGTGGCCGCTTACGGCGTGGTGGCAAACTTTGCGCTGGTGGCAACAGCCATCTTCAACGGCGTGGCCCAGGGTGCCCAGCCGCTGATCAGCCAGTGCTACGGCAAAAATGAGATGGCCGGGGCAAAAAAGCTGCTTCTGCTGGGCTGCGGCACCGCGCTGGCGCTGGCGGCGGTGTTGTACGGTGCCGTGTTTGGCTTTACCGATACCTTTGTTGCCCTCTTCAACAGCGAGAGCTCTGCTTTGATGGCCGAATATGCCCACAGCGGTATGCGCATCTACTTCCTGGGCTACTTCTTTGCAGGCTGCAATATTGTTGCGGCGGGCTATCTGGGTGCGGTCAACCGCCCCACCGAGGCCACCATTACCTCGGTCAGCCGGGGCGTGGCCGCCATCGTCACCTGCTCGCTGATCCTGAGCGCCCTGTTCGGCATGAACGGCGTGTGGTCGGCCTTCCCCGCCGCCGAGGCCATCACGCTGGCCCTGACGGTGTTCCTGCTCAAACGCCCGCAGTCTGTGTGCGGCTGAACGCCTCCACGGAAAAGAGCCGGGTGCTGCCCCGGCTCCTGAACATTTTAAATATACAGTGCCTGCTCCCGCTGGCTTTCCGCCGGGCTGAGGGGCCGCGCTGTCTGACCGGCCAAGGCCCGCCACTGTGCGGGGGATTGGCCGGTCTCTTTTTTGAACACCCGGCACAGGTAGTTGGCCCCTGAGAAACCGCACAGGCTGGCAATGACATCCAGCGTGTATTCCCGGTGCAGGAGCAGCCGCATGGCAGCTTCCACCCGCACGGTGGTCAGGTAGCGCCCCGGGGGCACCCCAACGGCGGCGGTAAAGGTGCGGACAAGGTGGCTCTTGGAGACTCCCAGCCGCTCACTGAGCTCTTCCACGCCGTACAGGCCCGCGTAGTTCTGGCGGATATCCTCAATGGCGGCCTCCACCAGCGGCGGCAGGGGCGGGGCGGCGCTGTCGGCCCCCGCAAGCTCGCAGAGCAGGGCAAAGGCCAGCTGGCTGGCAGCCCGGCTGCGTGGTGTATCGGCCTCGGCAGCAAGGCGGCCCAGCAGCTCTGCGGCGGCGGGGCAGGTCTCGCCCCGGGCCAGGAACGGCAGCTCCGTCAGCCCGGCAAGGAACTGCACCGCCGCCTGCCCGGTCAGCTGGATGCAGAGCAGGTGGCTCTCCCCTTCCGGGGTCAGGGTCAACGGGGCGCGGCTCAGCACCAGATGGCCCGCCGCCGCGCTCTGGGGCGGCAGGATCAGTGCGCTGCCCGCCGGGGAGGGCGAGGCATCGGTCAGGCTGGCAGTGCATCTGCCGCTGGAGATCAGGCAGACCCACAGCCCCTCGCCGGTCAGGGTCAGGGGTTCTTTGGGCTGGATATCCCGCACCACGCCAAGGGCTGCGGTGCTTGTCCAATCATAAAGCAATATCTGACACCTCAAATCAATAAAATACTATTTTATATCACAAAGTTATCTGTTATTATAATACCAACGAGAGCGTGCACCGTCAAGGTGCCGTAACATAGAAAAATTTTAATGGAGGCAATGACCTATGGCTTCGATTAGCTGCCAGCACATCTACAAGATCTATCCGGGCGCTACTGCTCCTGCTGTTACCGACTTCAACCTGGAGATCCAGGATAAGGAGTTCATCATCTTCGTCGGCCCCTCTGGCTGCGGCAAGTCCACCACCCTGCGCATGATCGCCGGTCTGGAGGAGATTTCCAAGGGCGAAATGTACATCGGCGGCCGCCTGATCAACGACGTTCCTCCCAAGGATCGTGATATCGCCATGGTGTTCCAGAGCTACGCTCTGTACCCCCACATGACCGTTTACAAGAACATCGCGTTCGGTCTGGAGCTGCGCAAGACCCCGAAGGACGAGATCGACCGCCGCGTTCACGAGGCTGCCAAGATCCTGGAGATCGAGCACCTGCTGGACCGCAAGCCCAAGGCTCTGTCCGGCGGCCAGCGTCAGCGTGTTGCTCTGGGCCGTGCAATGGTTCGTAACCCGGCAGTCTTCCTGCTGGACGAGCCCCTGTCCAACCTGGATGCAAAGCTGCGTACCAGCATGCGCACCGAGATCATCAAGCTGCACAAGAAGCTGGCCACCACCTTCATCTACGTTACCCATGACCAGACCGAGGCTATGACCATGGGCGACCGCATCGTTGTTATGAAGGACGGCATCATCCAGCAGGTCGATACCCCGCAGAACCTGTACGACATGCCCTGCAACATGTTCGTTGCCGGCTTCATCGGCAGCCCCCAGATGAACTTCCTGGACGGCACCGTGACCAAGAACGGCGATCAGTACGCCATTGACCTGGGCGGCGACACCATCCCCCTGCCCAAGGAAAAGACCGCCGACGGCAAGCTGGATGCTTACGTTGGCAAGAAGGTCAAGATGGGCATCCGTCCTGAGGATATCGACGACGAGCCCGAGTTTATGGCAAAGCACCCCGACTGCCACCTGGAGACTCAGGTCGATGTGTCCGAAATGATGGGCGCTGAGATCTACCTGTACCTGGAGTACAAGGGCAACAAGATGACCGCCCGTGTCGCTCCCACCTCCAAGGCACGCAACGGAGACACCGTCCGCGTTGCATTTGATCCGCACAAGGTCCACGTCTTTGATGTCGAGACCGAGCAGACCATCCTGAACTAAGTTCTCCAGGGATCATCTTTTGATCCTCCTAATAAGCAAAAGCCGCCGGGAAGCGATTTCCGGCGGCTTTTGTCTAAGAGAACACACATTGGAACATGATAAGGGAGATTTCACCATGGAACACATGATGCTTCTGGTCACCTACCGTATGCTCCCCGGCCAGCGGGACGCTTTTCTGCAGGAGGTCGCCGCTGCCGGCATTCTGGCAAAGGTCCAGCAGGAGGACGGCTTTGAGCGCTACGATTACTACCTGAGCGCCGCCGACCCGGACGAGCTGCTCATCGTTGAGGAGTGGGACTCCGAAGCCCAGCAGCAGGCCCACGTAAACACCGACCACATGGCCCAGCTCCGCGCCATCAAGGAGAAGCATGTTGCTTCCACCGCGATGCAGCGCATTGCCAAAGCCGACTGAGCACGAGAGGATAGAAAAGCACCCGCAGCCTGCTGGCTGCGGGTGCTTTTTCCAAAGGAGAGAAGGGAATGCTCAGCCCTTGACACCGCCCAGTGCAACACCACGGACGATGAACTTGGACAGCAGCAGATAAACAATGATCACAGGCAGGATGGCAATGGCCACCAGCATATAGACCTTGCCCATATCGAACTTGAGGAAGTCGGCACTGCGGAGCTGTGCAATGAGGATGGGCAGGGTCTTTTTGTCTGCCGTATCCAGCACCAGTGCGGGGATGAAGTAGTTGTTCCAGCTGGACACAAAGGAGAAGATGGCCTGCACCGCCAGAGCGGGCTTCATAATGGGAAGCACGATATGGTTGAAGGTGTAGAACTCCCCTGCGCCATCAATGCGGGCGGCTTCCACGATCTCCATGGGCAGGCTGGCATCCAGATACTGCTTCATAAAGAAGAACACCGCCGGGGCCGCAATGCTGGGGATGATGAGGGGAATGAAGCTGTTCTTCAGGCCCATCTTTGTGATGAGCTGCAGGAAACCCAGCGCCGAGACCTGGGTCGGCATGGTCATAATGAGCAGGATGATGGCAAACGCCGCCTTTTTGAACCGGAAGTTATAGGCGTAGATGCCGTAGGCTGTCAGGGCCGAAAAATAGACACTGAGGGCAGCCGAGCAGCCGGACACGATCAGGCTGTTCCGCACACCGGTCAGCACCGGGATGTTGGCATCCGACAGCACGTTTTTCAGGTTGGTCATCAGCGATTTTCCCGGCAGAAAGGAAAAGCCCTTCTGGATCTCAAAATGGGTACGGGTGGAATTGATGACCAGCACATAGAAGAAGAACAGGCATAAAAAGCTCAGCAGCACCAGCGCCGCATAGCACACCGTGCGGCGGGCCGCAAGGGTCGCCTTTTCGGATCTTGTCTTGACTGCGTGTGACATTATGCTTTTCCTCCCTTCGCCTGTTTGGCCGCCTGCCTGCGGGCCTTGCGCTCGGCCTTGCTCAGGCCGTTGTCCTCCTTGGTCAGGGCCATGTAAACGATCACGCAGAGCACTGCGCACACCAGGAACAGCACCACCGAGACCGCGCCTGCCATGCCGTAGTTCTTGCTGAACAGGTGGTTGTTCAGGTACATGATCATGGTGGTGGAGGTGCGGTCGGGGCCGCCCTTGCCGTTGGTCAGAATCTGCGGCACATCGAACATCTGCAGGCCACCGATCATCGAAGTGATCATCACATAGACCAGGATCGGCCGGATGAGCGGGATGGTGATCTTCCAGAACATCTGGTTCGGGGTGCAGCCGTCCAGCTCCGCTGCCTCATACAGGGTGGGGTCCACGCCCATGATGGCCGCCATCAGCATGATGGTCGTATTGCCGAACCACATCAGGAAGTTCATCAGGCCGATAAGGCCGCGGTTGCCCCAGACACTGTTCAGGAAGCTGAAGGGTTCCTTGAGGATGCCCATGCCCACCAGTGCAGCGTTCACGGGGCCGTTATCCGAGAACAGGGCAAAGAACAGCATGGCGAACGCCGAAGCCATGATGAGGTTGGGCATGTAGATGACTGTCTTGAAGAAGGTCTGGCCCTTCAGCTTCAGGCGCAGGTCGGTGAACCAGGCCGCCAGCAGCAGCGAGATGGCGATCTGCGGGATGAAGCCGATGATCCAGAGCAGCAGCGTGTTGCCAAAGTATTTGGGCAGGTCGGTTGCAAACAGGGTGATGTAGTTCTTCAGGCCCACAAAGGTGGGGCCGATGATCTTCAGGCCGCTGCGGTAATATTCAAAAAAGCTGTAATAGATCGTAGACCCCAGTGGAATGAGCTGGAACAGCGCAAAGATAAGGAAGAACGGTGCAATGAAGATATAGCCCCACTTTGCATAGCTGATCGAGCCGTTCTTCTTTGGTTTTGCTCCCATAGTAACTGCCCTCCTGACGTACACTGCCCAAAGCAAAACGGGGCGGGCGGGATCAGCGTCCGGCCCGCCCCATTCAGATTCGGTTCAAAAGGTTTTCAGGTTCCGGCTGCGCTTATGCGGGCCAGACCACATCGGTCAGCTCGGGGTACTTTTCCTTGATGGCGGTCTCGAAGTTTGCCTTTGCGGTATCCTCGTCCACCGTGCCGGTAAAGTAATCCTTGAAGGCATTCTGGAGGCTCTCGTTCAGGCCCTGATCGTACGGGCCTGCGTTGGACATATCGATCTTCTTTGCAGCTTCTGCAAACAGGGCGATATGGTTCTGGCCGCCCAGGAAGTCGGAGGCATAATCGCTGTTTGCGATCTCTTCCATGGCCTTCTCGTTGTTGGTGTAATCCTGCGTATCCAGGGTGATCTGCTTCATAATGGCTTCGTCGCAGGTCAGTTTCTGCATCACGTCGCGGATGATATCGGTATTATCGGTACCGGCTGCCGCGCAGATCCAGGTGCCACCCCAGTAATAGGGCTGAGGGCCTTCGCAGACTGCGTAATCGCCGTAGATGCCGTTGCCCACTTCTTCCTTGCCGCCCTCGGCCACAGGAGTCTCCAGAGAGTTGCCCAGCAGGGTGAAATTGATGCCCCAGGTGGAATAGAAGAAGCCAAACACCTTGCCGCTCGGGCCCTGATCGGCTGCCCACTGGCTGTCCCACAGGCTGGACTTATTGTTGTAGCCCTTATCGGTGTACTCCTTGGTCTGATCGACCCACTTCATAATGTTGGGGTCTACCTTGACGGTCGTGCCGTCCACCCAGGGAGCGTCCACGTTGTTGGAGAAGGTGCGGTAAGCATCATCGAAGCCGGACAGCATCTTGTAGCCCTTTGCATAGGCCTGTGCAGCCACATCGTTGAACTTATCCCAATCAGACAGATGGCTCTGCACCTCGGTGGGATCATCGGTGCCCAGCACTTCCTTGGCAATGCTGCGGCGATATGCGAACAGACCGGGGGTCGCCTGCCAGGTGGTGCCGCGCTGGCTGCCGTCCACGCTGACAATATCCTTGGTGTACTGGTACTGACCAGCCAGATCGGCATCGGTCAGGCCGATGTCTGCCTTGACATCCAGCGCGTAATCGGAATCCACATACTTCAGTGCGTAGTCAGCCTCGATCAGGAAGATATCTACCTTGTCATCATCGGCGGCGGAGTCCTGATTCAACAGGGCCTCATCCAGCTTGTTCTGGTAGTTGTTGTTCTCGTTGGCGTTGATGGTCCACTTGACAACGGTGCCATCTTTCAGGGTGGTGGTGGATTTATCCTCAGCGATGGAGGCGACCTCGGGGTAATAGTTATTGAAGCGGCCCTGGAACTCGTCGTTCCAGCACCAGATATTCAGCACCTTGCCCTGAGCTGCCGGAGCATCGGAAGCGGCGGAAGAAGCTGCGGCAGAGGATGCCGCGCCGGTAGAAGAAGAGGAGCCGCCGCATGCGCTCAGCGCTGCACTGATGGTAACTGCACCGGAAGCCAGCAGGAAATTACGACGCGAAATCTTTCTCATAATGAAAAACCTCCTTCAATGGTTTTCGTGAAAAAACGTTTCAAATTCAAGGCTCCGGTTCGCCCGGAACCAAATCCAACCCATTCATTCGATGCTGCGCACCGAGCCGCCCTCCAGCAGTTTTCCTGTCACCGGGATCTGCTCGGCCAGCGTCACACGGGGGTGCTCGATCATCTGCACCAGCTTATCCGCTGCCATCCGGCCCAGCATTTTGGTGTTCTGCTGCCAGGTCACCAGCTGGGGTTTCATCACGCGGGAGAGGTAAATGCCGTCATATCCCATCACGGAAATATCCTCCGGGATGCTCAGGCCCGCTTCCTGCAGAGCGATGCAGCCGCCCATGGCCGAGAAATCATCGGGAAAAAGGATGCAGGTGGGCCGCTGGGGCAGTGCCAGCAGGGCCCGGGTCTCCTCGGCACAGCGGTCGGGATCGTGATACACACCGCTGCGCACATATTCTTCGGGGACCTGCAGCCCCAGCTCCGCACAGCTCTTGTAGAAGCCCGCCAGCCGGTTCTCCGTCACCGCCGTGCGCTCGCCATGGATAAAGGCGATGCGGCGGTGGCCGTTGGCGTAGGCGTACCGCACCAGCGCCGAAAGCCCGTTGACATTATCGGAAAGGACCGCCATCCGGTTGTTGAACACATGGTCGATGGTCACCACCGGCACATCACTGTTGACCAGCTCCACCACCTGCGGATCATTGAAATCCACGCAGGCGATCACCGCTCCATCCACGCCCCGGTAGTGGCAGTGCTCCAGATAGGTCATTGTTCTGCCGCCGAGGTTCCGGTTGACAAAGGTGATATCGTAGCCCAGCTTTTCTACCTGCACCTTGAAGCTGTCCAGCACCGCCGAGAAGTACTCGTGGGCCAGGCCGCTCTGCCGCTCGTCCACAAACAGAACGCCAAGGTTGTAGGTACGGTTGGTCTTCATTGCGCGGGCCGCCATATTGGGCACATAGCCCATCCGGCGGGCCGCCTCGCGGACACGATCGCGGGTCGCAGCGGAGATGTCCGACTGGCCATTGAGCGCTTTGCTCACCGTTGCCACCGAGACACCGCATTCACGCGCCAGATCTTTTAAGGATGACATTTCGCCGCCCTCCCTCACAGGGACCCGCTCAGGGCTCCCGAGCGAATCCTAAATCGTTTTCGCAATTTCAATATAGCGCACTTTGCACTAAAAATCAAGCAGAAGAAGAAAAGTTTTATCCTAAAAGTCTGCATTTCAGCAGGTTGCGAGATTTCATTTCCTCAGAATTATGCAGTCTGTATCGTTTTCGTTACATTTCGTTACCGTTCGATAATTTTTTCGTTCCCATACCGGTTTTCACCCCTGAACCAGCCCGCTGCACCCTTGTTGTATATTTCAGGTCCGCTCTTGATTTTTCCCGCAGGATAGACTATTCTTAGGGTGACAAGTGCCTTTCCCACCCTTGGACCGCAAATTCTAAATCGTTTTCGCCATCAAATGATTTCAGCATTTCCGGTTTACCCTATAAGGAGGAACAAGGCTATGAGATTCGGACATTTTGATGATGCGCGCCGGGAATATGTGATCGACACGCCCCGCACTCCCCTGCCCTGGATCAACTATCTGGGCAGCGAGGACTTTTTCAGTCTGGTGTCCAACACCGGCGGCGGTTACAGCTTTTACCGGGATGCCCGGCTGCGGCGGCTGACCCGCTACCGCTACAACAATTCCCCGCTGGACATGGACGGCCACCGCATCTACATCAACGATGGCGGCACCATCTGGAACCCGGGCTGGCAGCCTGCCAAGACGGAACTGGACAGTTACACCTGTCGCCACGGTCTGGGCTACACGATCCTGCAGGGCGAAAAAGACGGCATTGCGGCCGCTCAGGAACTATTTGTGCCCCGGGGCGATGCCTGTGAGATCGACCGGCTGACGCTGGAAAACAAGACCACTGCCCCCCGCACGCTGGACGTGTTCAGCTATGTGGAGTTCTGCCTGTGGGATGCCATGGACGACAGCTCCAATTTCCAGCGCAACTTTTCCACCGGCGAGGTGGAAGTGGTGGAAAGTGCCATCTATCATAAGACAGAGTACCGGGAGCGCCGGGATCACTACGCCGTGTTCTGGGCCAACGCCCCTGTTACCAGCTTCGACACCAGCCGGGATGCCTTCTGCGGCGTGTACGGCGGCCCCGCCGCACCGGAAGCGGTCAAAGCCGGTCACTGCTCGAACAGCATTGCCCACGGCTGGGCTCCGGTGGGTGCCCACCATTTCCATCTCACGCTGGCACCGGGTGAGAAAAAGAGCATCATCTTCGGGCTGGGCTACATTGAAAACCCGGTCCGGGAAAAATTCAGCGCTCCCGGCATCATCAACAAAGCCCGGGCCGAGGCCATGATGGCCCGCTATGCCACCGACGCACAGGTGGATACCGCCCGCAGGGCACTGGCCGACTACTGGCAGGAGCTGCTCTCGGGCTGGCAGCTGACCTCCGGCGAGGAAAAGCTGGACCGGATGGTGAGCCTGTGGAACCAGTATCAGTGCATGGTCACCTTCAACATGAGCCGCAGTGCCAGCTATTACGAGAGCGGCATCGGCCGCGGCATGGGGTTCCGGGATTCCTGTCAGGATCTGCTGGGCTTCGTCCACATGATCCCTTCCCGCGCACGGGAGCGCATTCTGGACATTGCTGCCACCCAGTTTGAGGACGGCAGTGCCTACCACCAGTACCAGCCCCTGACCAAAAAGGGCAACAGCGACGTGGGCAGCGGCTTCAACGATGACCCTCTCTGGCTCATTGCGTGCACCGCCGCCTATCTGCGGGAGACCGGTGACTGGTCGATCCTGGACGAGCCGGTTGCCTTTGACAACAACGTGACCAGAGCACAGCCCCTGATGGAGCATCTGCGCCGGAGCTTCCGCTACACCCATACCCATCTGGGCCCCCACGGCCTGCCGCTGATCGGCCGGGCCGACTGGAACGACTGCCTGAACCTGAACTGCTTCTCGGAGCACCCGGGCGAGAGCTTCCAGATCACCGGCCCCAGCGAGGGCCCCGTGGCTGAGAGCGTGTTCATTGCGGGCATGTTCGTGAAATACGGCCGCGAGTACGCCGAACTCTGTGACCACCTGCACCTCACCGAGGAGGCCGCCAGTGCCCGCACCGCCATTGACGCAGTAGAACAGGCCACCCTGACCGCCGGCTGGGATGGCGCATGGTTCCGCCGTGCCTACGATGCCTTTGGTGCCCCCGTAGGCAGCAGGGAATGCGACGAGGGGCAGATCTTCATCGAACCCCAGGGCATGTGCGTGATGGCCGGGATCGGCCGGGAGACCGGTCAGGCCGAAGCCGCACTGAAGAGCGTGGAGGAGCGGCTGGACACCCCGTACGGCGTGGTACTGCTCCAGCCCGCCTACACCACCTACCGGCTCAATCTGGGCGAGATCTCCAGCTATCCCCCGGGCTACAAGGAGAATGCCGGTATCTTCTGCCACAACAACCCATGGATCAGCTGTGCTGAGACCGTGCTGGGCCACGGTGACCGGGCCTTTGCTGTCTACAAAAAGACCTGCCCGGCCTATATCGAGGACATCAGCGAGATCCACCGCACCGAACCCTACGTTTACAGCCAGATGGTGGCAGGCCGCGATGCCCCCACCTTCGGCGAGGCCAAGAACAGCTGGCTGACCGGCACGGCGGCATGGACCTTCGTGAACGTGAGCCAGTACATTCTGGGCATCCAGCCCACTCTGGACGGCCTGCGCGTTGACCCCTGCATCCCCCACACGCTGGCAGGCTACACCGTCACCCGCCGTTACCGGGGTGCCGTGTACCACATCCGGGTGGAGAACCCCCACGCCGTGCAGAAGGGCGTGCAGAGCGTCACCGTGAACGGTGCTCCTATTGCAGGCACCCTCCTGCCGCTGGCAAAGGCCGGTGAAGGTGTGGAAGTTGTCGTGACCATGGGCTAGGCGCATAGCTTCTGTTTTGTAGAATTGTAAAGCTCCCGTTTTTCAGCTTTTTCTGAGAAGCGGGAGCTTTTGTTTGTGATTCATTGAATTCACAGTGGATTCGTGCTATTCTACTAATAAATCTGAAA
>OJPA01000604.1_pt1 | contig 13361 bp, 6 predicted proteins | sample 1598411 | NCBI WGS metagenome assembly OJPA01 (sample SAMN03922477, study PRJEB24848) | human gut metagenome | isolation source: stool sample | host: Homo sapiens | place: Germany | collected 2010-11 | reverse complement strand
GACCACTTCTTTTCCGTCTACGCGAGCCACAATACGCGCAGCGTTGTCAAGTGCGCCATCAAGCAGGTTCAGCGTTAGCGTAACGTCCTGATTCTCCGGGAACTGCTGCGCAACCTTCGTGCTATTGTTGACCATTTCCGCAGACAGGATGCGTTGCGGATTCTGCGTTGCATCCGTGTTCAGCACGTCGGTATACTGTTCCTGCGTCAGCGCATAGCGGCGAAGCATCACGAGTACGCTGGCAGGGCGCGCATTCTCATGGGCGTCGTCGCCAGCCCAGTTCTTCTGCACCTCCATGTCGTGGCGGTCCTTGCTGTTCTTCACCTGAACGTTGATGCTCGCAGAGCCGTTGACGGTGTGCGGTCCATCCACCACGCCTTTGATGCCGGAAGCAGTCATGAGCTCCTGCAGCCGACTCTTTGAAATCGTGCCGAAGTTGCCATTGTTGAGACCGTCCGGGTATCTCTCCGGATGTGCTTCGGTATCGTCCGCTCTCGGAACGATGTGGAAGACGACCAGCGGGCGATCCTCCAGCACGAGGTGGTACGGCTCGACTGCCTTCGTTTCCGCCAGCATGTACGCGACGTTCGGGTCGAGCGGACGCTCGTTCAGCTTCTCCGAATTGTATTGGTAAGTAATCATACCGCTTTGATCCGTGTAGACCTTACCATTTTCGCCGCCAACCGCCTCGAACTTGTTGGTTTCCGTGTTCCATGCGTAGAGGGTGAACTCCGTCCCCGGCAGCAGCAGCGAGGTGTTCGCGCTGTCCACCTTGCGGATGACCAGATTGTTGTGGATGTAGCCGCCGCCCTGACTGAAGTAGTCGTTATTGCTGTTGTTCAGTTCGGTACTTGAGCCGTCTTTTCCTTCAAGGTTTGCGTGGTTTCTCAACGCCGGACTGATGCCCTTGTGGTTCACGTCGTTGAAGTTGTACTCGTTCGTCACCTCAGGCGGCAGCAGAATGTTCTCCTGCGCCGTGTATTCCAGAATCAGCGCCTTGCCGTCCGGAACGGTGACGGTTATGTTCAGGGAACGTTGAGCGGGAACCGTTCCTTTTACCTTCTCACTGTAATTGTAGTTGGAATTACTGAAGACGTTTTCCGTTTCCGTGAACTCCATCTTCCAGAGATACTTCTCTATCTCTGCGCCGCGCAGCAGATGCCCCTTGCCGCTTTCATCAACGTCCAGAATCGGATTGCCGTTTTCATCCTTCAACGCCTCATAGAGCCTGAAGGAACCTTCATCCAACGTCACATTGCGCAGATAAGGATACACGCCAGCCAATCCAAGAACGTCATAGGTCAGCGTATCCGTCAGCCTGAGCGTGCTGGATGCCGGATTCAGCTTCGCGCCTGCCTGGTTGATGTCGATGGTGTAGGTGATTCGCGCCTGCTGGTCGCCGCCCTTGACGCTGTAGCCCTTCTGGACGTTCACCGCCTCGACCGTCTCTTCCTCGTAGGTCAGCTCGGTCTTCTGCTCCTTGTGATAGAGCGCCGCGTCGTATTTCACGTCCAGCTGGTTGTTCAGCACGCCCAGCACCAGAGTGCCGTTCACCGCGGTTGCCAGGAAGTCGTCGGCAATCTTGCAGTGAACCTTGACGGTCATATCCGCCTTGCCGTTGAGGACCGTTTCCGGACCGCCGGTATTCTCATTCGGCTTCATGGAGATGTTGATTCTCTGCTGCTGCTGTGCGCCTTCGCCCACCGCCGCCAAATCAGCCTTGATGGAAATGCGCTGCTCGCCCCACTCGTTGCTGACCTCATAGCCATCCGGAATCGTACCGGCATTGTCCAGCTTCTTATTGACAACGGTCATCTTCGTGCTGTCCGTTTCGCTAAGAATCAGCCTCGAGCCGCCGTATTCGATGTACTCCACCACAATGTGCGGCGGGAGCGTTTCGGTCAGGGTGATTTCGTCGTGCGCCACGCCATCATTGCGCAGGAGGATGGTCCAGTACAACTCGTTCTCATGGATGATCTGTCCGTTCAAATCACCAGCATTATGGTTGCCGAACTTCTTCTCCACCAGGTCGTTCGGGGCGGCCTTGTACCACGCGTCTCCGTTTTTGCCCGCGTTAACAGCCGTGTTCTTGAAGTCAACCCCGCTCGTGCGGGACTGTTCCAAATAGATGGTCGTCTGATACGGGAGCGTAACGCTTGTCGTCGCGTTCACATCCGTATTGGCGTCGTTCAGCACAACGCCTTCGCCCGTCGTTTCAAACCGGAAACCATAGTAGTAGCCTTCCGTCAGCGTCGTTTCCGCAGACACCACCATCGTGCCTTCATTTTTGCCCTGACTGTCGCAGGTCAGCAGCGTAATGGTGTACGGCACATTCTGCGCATCATGCTTTTTCACAACATCGAGGTCTTTGATGGCGTTGAGCAATGTCTGCGCCTGAGCCGCCGTCATGTAGTGCTGCATGATTTCTATTCCGTTTTTCCATTCCACCTTCTTGTCAAGCGTATCGCCAAAGTTCAGCTTATACTGAACATCCTTCGTCGCCGGGAAGGTGTACGTCGCGTTCCACGCTACCGGATACAGACCATCGGTGTATTCGCCGTTCTTCGTCGGATCCGCCGGCATACTCGCGTCAACCGACTTCACCACATTGTAACGCTTGTCCTGCCCTACATTCGCGGTGCTTGTCTTTTGTTCGCCGTCGAATTCCGCCGTGTTTGTAATCTGTTGATCCTGCGCGGTTGCTTCCACCGGCGTTTTGTATTGGATTACGATCTTCGCGGTGGTGTCCTTGAATTTCAGCTGCGGTTTGCCATCCGCGCCGGTTTCCACGGTGAAGTAATCCGTGTAGTTTTCAGCGGTGATAGGCGTGTTATTCGCCGTGATTTGCGACACATAGCCCTTGCCGTCCGTCTTCGAAAACAGCAGACTGCCGTTTTCGTCCACAAGCTGGTCGAACATCGTGTCCGTCAGCGTCTTGTCCTTGATGTTGAAACGGTTTTCGTTGACGGTGAGCGTCCACTGAATGCAGCCCTCATTGCTGTTGTACCAGCTGCTCTTTTGCAGCTTTTTAATCTGAACGTCAGTAGGGTTGCTGTTAGAGGAATTCTGGGAATGATCCCACTTTCCGCCACTCTGCGCAGTGAAAGTATTTGTCAGCTGATCGTATTCACCGGTCATTCCGTCCTTATCGAACGTGTATTCATACTTGATTTCGTATGTTTCATTTGCCGAAAGCGGCGGCAGCACATAATCCGTCGTCATGGTATAGACCTTGCCGCTTTCGTCCGTCGTGTTCGCATAAACGTAGTGAATGTGCGTTCCCGTCGTACCGCAGGCGCATGTACCGTCCGTCTTGATTTCTGTCGAAGCAGAGTCAACAGCGGGCACCTGACTCCAGTTAGAGTGTACTTTAACCTCCGTGACGGTCATGTTTGTCAGGGCAATTTGCTTATTCACCGCCGTCATGACGTCTCGAGCAGTCGCGTTCTTGCCGTTCGTGCCCTTTGTGGATTCGATTTTGACGGTATACTCAATCGTTCCTTTTTCCCAGTTGACATTAGCCCCGCTTTTCCAAGTTCTCAAATCGCTGAGGATGGAGTTGTTGCCCCTGTCGATGTCCTCCCACTTCACAGTGGTCGATGCGCCGCCGAACTTGATGGTCAGGTCGTCGTTGCCCAGATCCTTAACATCGTCCTTGCGGATTTCGGCGCTCATCTTCATGGTGCCGGTTCGGTCGTCATGGCTGGGGTGTTCTCGGACAAAGTCCATATACTCGTCGGTGAACCACATTTCAACTTGTTTCGTTGTGGGATTATACTGGAACTTAAACGCCGGCTTTTCATTGCTGAATTTGGCGTCCGTGCCCGACCAGACAGAAGTACTGTCCGTTTTGATATGCGTATTCTCTGCCGGAATAATAATCTTGTTGCCTTCGCCATGGCGAAGAATAGCTTCATCCGAAATCTTGAAGTCCGCCGCGAAGCTATAGTTGTACGCATTGGCATTTTCCGGAAGTATGATGTTCGATACCGTAATATTGGTAATCTGCATGCCGCTCTCGCTGACGGCAGGCGGTTCGTTCGCCATCATCTGGAAGTCCGGGTCAAGTCCAAACGACGGCATCATCATGTCGTCCGGCTTCGCGGCATCAGCGTCCATCGACGGAATCACCGTAAGCGCAGGTGTCGGGGACGGCTCGTCCATCGGGGCAGCAGTTTCGGCGGCGTTTTCCGTCGGCGCAGGCGTTACAGACGGCGCAAGCGTCGGTTCTTCCGTAGGCGCTGGCGTTGCTGTGGGCGCTTCCGTGGGCGTTGACGTCACTTCGGGGGCTGCCGTCGGCTCGGCTGTCACTTCGGGCGCTGCCGTCGGCTCAGCTGTCGCTTCGGGCGCTGCCGTCGGCTCAGCTGTCACTTCGGGGGCTGCCGTCGCATCGGGGTTCGGGGTCGGGTCATAGTAGCAATCCGCCGTGTGCGTGTGCTCTTCTTTGCCGCAGATATAGTGGCGTTCGTAGCAGTCCGCCGTGTGATGATGACCGGAATCCTCCGCCGTCACCGTCACAATGCATTCATTTGTATGCTGATGCCGCAGCACCTGAATGTAGCCGCAGGTGTAGTAACCGGTTTTCGCATCGACGCAGGACGCGGAATGCGTGTGCACTTTCGCCGGGTCGGGATAGAGCTTGCATTTCAGTTCGCCGCGCACCATCTCGTAGCAGGAATCATCATGCGTGTGTGCGCCTTCGCCCTCAAACAGACCGCAAGTCGGTTCTTCCGTCGTCGGATAGCAGGCATCCGTGTGGTGATGCGCGCCCTCGCCTTCCGTCAGGCCGCAGGTGTACGTCCGGGTCACTTCGTAGCAGCTGTCATCATGGACATGCGGCATGTCGGAGTTCGTCGCAACGTCCTCGGTGCAAATCAGCGTGCGTGTTTCCGTCACGCAATCCGCCGTGTGCTGGTGCCCTTCACTCTCAAACAGACCGCAAGTCGGTTCTTTCGCCCGATAGCACGCATCCGTGTGGATGTGCCCCTCGCTTTCCGGCAGCGTGCAGGTCAGCTGCTTCTCCCAATTGTAGCAGGCATCCGTGTGCTTGTGCATCGGATGCTCCTCCAGCGTGCAGATAAGAACGCCGTTGCTGTCGTAGCACTTCTCGTCATGCTCGTGGATGTAGCCATCCCAGTAGCCGCAGCTGAGTTCACCCTGCGCATTATAGCAATCGGAGGAATGGTGGTGCGGCTCAAAGCTGCAGCGCATAATATCGGTAAAGACTGTCTCCGCCTCGCGCTCGGAAATCAGGCAGGTCAGCTCGTCCACATAGCAGTCCGCCGTGTGGGTATGCTCCTCCAGCCCGCAGTACGTTTCCGCCGCCATCGTCAGGCCCGGCATCATCAGCACATAAGACGTGCAGATGGCGACAACGAGTGCCAGCGCCGTGACCGTCTTGAACAGACGCATCCGGCGCTTCCGCTGCGCAACGTATCTTTCTGCTAATTCCATGAGTTTGCGGTTCATGTCAGCATCCTCCGATTCTGGAACCTGTGTTCCTCTTCTTGTTGTATTGCACTTACGTTATTGTAGGAATCCAATGCGGTTCAGCGGCCAAATGCGGAGCGTTACGCGTCCCATAATCTGCTCTTCGGACACTGGGCCGACCAGTGTGCTTCTGCTGTCGCGCGAGGTGGAGCGGTGATCACCCAGAACAAAATACCGCCCGTCCGGCACTTGGTACGGCAGCGTGATGGAGCAGTCGCCCAGCGCGCGGTCGGTGATGTACGGCTCATCAAGCAGTTCGCCATTGATGTAGACGTTGCCGCTTCCGTCGATGTTGACCCACTCGCCCGGCAGGCCGATAACGCGCTTAATCAGCACCTTATTGTTGTAGTAAAAAGCGATAATATCGCCGCGCTGCGGATTTGACCCGCGCACGACCATTGTGATTTCGCCCTGCCCGACCACCGGCGTCATTGACGTGCCGGTGATTTGCAGGATGGGCATGACCATGGTTGCAATCAGCACCGCGACCGCCGCCACCACCAGCAGCGTATAGAGCGTGCTGCGCAGGGCGCGGTTGTAGCTGTGCTTGCGTTTCTCATGCTTCAGTTCCGTTTCCAATTGTGCGGATGTGGGGTTCATTTCCCGCAGCAGGTGGGCGCGTTCCGCCGCTTCCTGCGTGTCGTTAAGCAATTGTTTGCCCGTTTTCTGCTGATTCTTGTCTTCTGACACCTGCGCGCCCTCCCTTCTGCCATGTTTCTTTACTGCTGATTGGCGGCTTTCTTTGCGCGCGCGAGAATTTCCTGCGCTTGGCTTTCTGCCGCGCTGATTTTCTCCTGGCAAAGCCGCTCGACGTTCTGCTGATACTGTTCCGCGGCCTTCTGCGCCGCCTCAAACACGCCGTTTAGCTTCAGCGACGCTTCCGCAATCGAGCCGCACGTTTCCAGCTGCAGTTGCTGACTTTGCAGCGCCGCTTCTGCCGCATTCAGCCGCTGCTCCAGTGCTTCAAATTCCCGTGCCTGTTCCAGCAGCAGTTCCAGCAGCTCCGCGCGTCCCAGCTTCCGCAGTTCCTTCTCTGTCACAGTTCACGTCTCCTTCGCATGTAACGCATTTATCGTTTCTCGATATGTAATTCGCCAGATTTCCGGCAAATCACAGTTCGAGTTTTTACATGGTTTATTATACCATCAAATCTTCAACTGTCAAGACGGAAAAATAACATTTATTATGCTCATTTGGTGCATTTTTGTGTGTTTTGCCATACTTTCGTGTGGTAATTTTGTCATTTTCACCTGTTAACGGCTTGTTAGTTTCCTGAGTATTGTTATTTGCATGTTAAAACTATCGTAATAGGAATATTCTTTTGTCTGTTGCTTTCCTCGATTTTTCGGAATTTTCGTTCAGCGCGTGCAAATTTTCGACCGCTTTTTTCTTTCTTTCCGCGCCATTCGTTCGTCTTTTTCAATGTAACATTCCAGACTTAGCAAACAAAAAAACAGCATAATATTGTTGATTCGCAAAAAAAGCAGGAGCAACCCGCAAATTGTGCTGCTCCTGCCAAATATTCTGTTACCCATTCGGGTTTGCGCTGTCGTCATCCTGGCGATACTGATCTGTACGGCGACGATGGCGCGGCGTTTCCTCTGCCGATTTCGCCACCGGGCGCGCATACGGATTCTCCATCGTCGTCGTGCTCTTCGGCGCGGCAGTGGACGGTGTCTCCTGCGGCTTCGTCAGGGGCTGAATCGGCGTACGATAACCGACTTGCGGTCGGTTTTGCATGTCCTGCGTCTGCGGAACGGGTGTCGCCGGGCGCACCTGCACAGGCGAAACGCCATTGCTCGTCTGCGGACGCTGCTGCGGGGTCGTGTACGCGCCTGTGCGCATCTGCTGCGGCTGACCCGCCTGACGCGCAACCGGACGATCCGCATTGCGCGCTGCCTGTGCGCGGCGCTGTGCCGCCTTCATCGCAACTTCACGCTGTTTCTTCTGGTATTGCATGAAGGCGAATCCGCCGCCGCCCAGCAGCAGCACGACCGCAATCACGACGAAGATAACCAGCCCGCTGTTGCCGCTCTCGTTCACCACAGGGTACGTCGTGGCTGCGGTGGGCAGCGGTTCGAGCGTCGGCGTGGGCGAAGCGGAAGGCGTCGGCGTGGCGGTTTCCTGCGTAGGGGCAGTTGTGGGCGAAGTCAGCGGACCGGGCGTTGAAAAGCCTTGCCACGGCACATAGCTGACCGTTGCGCCGCTGCCCTTCCAGTCGTTGATGGTCTTGTCTTCTTCCGGAATCAGACCGCTGGTCGGTTTTGCAGTAGCATTCCCCGTCGTGTTATTCTGGATGCCCTGAATGTACTCGCTGCTTTGCAGGAACTCTTCCAGCTCCTCCACTGTCATCCAATGGAAGTATTTTCCGTTGACGTAACCCTCTTGGTCATTGTAGCGGATATGATACCACGTTTCGCCGTCCGTTCCGGTCGTTGTGCCGAGGACAAAGCAGAACGCGTAGTTGTACAGCTTTCTGATACGGCTCGCGTTCATGCTGGGCTGCTGACGGAAATTGACCGAGGTCGTCGTGGTCACATAGCCGTAGCTGGAGTAGTTCGTCGGGTCGTAGGGCTGGGGCGTGGTGACAAGCGTGGGTGCGGGCGTGGCGTTCAGGTTGTTCAGGTACGCCTCGATTTCCGCCTGCGTCATGAAGCGGAGCATGTCATAGCGCACATAGCCCCACTGCCCATTATACTGCACGCGGTGCCACGGCATACTGCCCAGATAATCCTGCCCGGAGACGTAGACAACTTCGCCCTGCATCAGGTACGCCTCAATCGCGCTGAAGTCGCCCGCCATCTGCCGCAGCGGCACGTTGTTGCCCACGGCGTAGGCGTAGCCCATCTCCTGTGCGGGAACAGGCGTCAGGTACGGCGTGGGGCTGGGCGTGGGCGTGCTGCGGGACTGATTCCACTGCTGAATGTACACCTGCGCCTGCGCGTCGGTGACGTAGCGGAGGTTCGCGTCCGGCACATAACCGGACGTCCCTTCCAGCGTGGTCACAATGTCCCACGTTTCGCCTGCCGTGTTCAGCTGGCTATTCACATACACCAGCACATTCGCCTGCAGCGTCGCCATAACGTAGTTGCCCGTGCCGATGCCGGTGCGCATTTCGGTTTCGCGCGTAGTGACGGCATATCCCTCATACGGCACAGCGGTCGGCGTCGGGGTCGGAGCCTCGGTCGGGGTCTGCGTCGGCGCGGCGGTCGCCACCTGACGATACCAGAAGGCAATATCCGCCGCATCCATGCTCAGCGTGCCGTCTTGGAAAACAGTCAGGGTGATTTGCTCGCTGCCGGGAATCAGCTCATAGCCATCCCGCAAATTCGTCGGCATCGGGCGCAGGGTGTATGTGCCGGGGGCGAGCGTCATCGACTGCGCGTTCGCCACCGGGCTGCCGTAGCTGTCCAGATACTGGATGGTGATGGTCGCGTTCTGCGGCGCGGCGGTCGGAGTGGCCGTCGGCACCTGCGTCGGAATTGCGGTCGGAATTGCCGTCGGGGTCTCGGTCGGAATCGGCGTTGCCGTCGGCACAGGCGTTGCGCCGGTGGATGCGGCATACGCGTCGCTTTCCGACTGCGTCATGATGTTCAGGTATTCGCTCATGATGTAGCCGCTCTGTCCATCCACCATGACGACGCTCCACCGTTCGCCCTTGTCATTCAGCATTTCGTTGACGACGTAGACGTTCGAGCCATTCGCCAAGCGCTTGATGATCGTGTTGCTCTTGCTGGTCGAAGCCTCGCTGCGGAACGCCACTCGATTGCCGTTGATGGTCGCGTAGCGGTTGACCGGCTGCCCGACGGGAATCGGCGCTTCAGTGGGCGCAGTGGTCGGCGTTTCGGTCGGAATCGGCGTATTCGTGGGCGCTTCGGTCACGGGAACATCCGTCGCAGCGCTTTGAACCGGGCGGTAATAGAACGCAAGGTCTTCCGCCGTCGCTTCGTCGCCGTTGATGGCAATAGTGCCGTCCGCGTAAATCGTCAGGTCGAACGACGTCCAGCTGCTTTCCAGCTCGTAGCCGGGAATGCTGTCATACGCGGGCGTGACGTGGTACGTTCCCGGCATCAGCTCCGCCACGCTTGCGTCAGCAATCTCCTCGCCAAGCGTGTTGTAGTAGCGGATGGTGACGGTCACGAACTGCTGCGCGGGCGCGGGGGTATCGGTCGGCGCTTCGGTCGCCGGAATGTCCGTTGCAGGCACGTCCGTTGCGGGCGCAGGCGTGTCCGTCGGCGCTTCCGTCGCGGGAACTTCCGTCGGGGTCTGCACCGGATGATAGTAGAATCCGACCGCATCCGCCGGAATTTCTTCGCCGTCCATGTACAGCGTGCCGTTCGCATCCACCGTCAGGTCAAACTGCGTCAGGGTGCTGTCCAGCTCGTAACCGGGGATTTCGCGCTCCGGAATCATCGGGTACGTCCCCGGCAGCAGTTCCTTCACCACCGGATCGGCAATTTCCACGCCGCTCATGTCGAAGTAGTGAATCGCCACCGGCATCGTCTGCGGAGCGGGGGTGTCCGTCGGCGCGGGGGTATCGGTCGGCGCTTCGGTTGCGGGTGCTTCCGTCGTGGGAATATGATAGTAGAAATACACCTCGCTCGGCGTCGCGATACCGCCGGAAACGTTCACTTCCACCGTGCTTTCCGTGCCGGGCATCGGCACATAGCCGTCCGCCATGCCCTGCGGATTCGCCGTCACAAGGTGTGTCCCCTCGCCCAGCGTCAGCGTGTCGTCCATCGCAACAGGCTCGCCTTCGGAATTGAGGTAGTGCACGGGCACGTTCACTTCGGTTGGCTGCGGGTCAGCGTAGAAGAAGGATACACTCGCCAAGTCGGTCGTACCGTCAGGACGCAGCGTGACCGTCTGCGGATTTTCGCTGATGAGGTCGTACCCGCCCACGCGGTCGCTGGCGGCATAGATGTAGTTCACGCCCTCGGTCAGCGGCTGCGACTGCTGATCCAGCAGCGTGCCGTTCTCGTGATAGTAGAACACGTCGATGTTGGATGTTACCGGCTGCGGCGTGGCATAGTGGAACACAACGGGATTTACGCTCGCCGTGCCGCCGTTGTCCACCCACACATGCACCGTGTCCTCGCCGACAAGCTGATACCCAGCAGTCATCGCGCTATTGGCGGTGACATAGTTGTCGCCCTGATTCAGCGTCACATACTGCGTGTCCAGAATCGTGCCGTTGTCATCCAGCTGATACAGCACGGTCACTTCCGCCTGAATGACGGGCGGCTCGGTCGGGGCTTCGGTTGGTACTTCCGTCGGCGCTTCGGTCGGCTGCTCCGGCACGGCGTAGACAAAGCGCACCTCGCTCGGCGACGCGTTGCCCATGCTGTCCACAAACACATCCACCACACCGGACGCAGGTTTGACAAGCAGATAATTCCACGGCACAACGCTGGAATTGGCGTACACTTGGGTAGTCGCGTTCGTCAGGCAGCTTGCGTACTGGAAATCCAGCTGCTGGCCATCCTCCGTCACATAGTACACCGGCACGTTGACGCTCTCCTGCGCGGGCGTTTCGGGCATTCCCTGCGACGAGAGGTACAGCGGGAACATCCCTTCATAGACGCTGTTGCAGTAATAATCCACTTCATACGAATACATCGGGTCAAGGGCAGTCGCATCCTGCGTCCACATGATTTCCGACGCATAATCTTTCAAGTAGAAGGTATACGCCGGGTCAGACGATACAACCTGCACCTGAACCGTGCTGAAAAGGGCGGACGCATCCAGCGTCGCCCAATACGCATGTTCCGCGCTGTCAGGCACGGGGAACGCCTGCGTTGTCTGCTGCTGACCCTGCGAATCCGTCCAAATGACGGACACGACGACGTCCTCCCAGCGATCCAGCGCCAGCGCCGGAACCATCGCGGTTGTCATCAGCAGCGCCGCCACCATCAGCACAGACAGCAGACGGCCAAGACCTTTGACGCCGGATTTTCTCATGTTGGGTTTCCTCCTTGCTCCTGCCCTTTGCGGGCCTGATGCCATTCTATTATACCGCAGCGGCGCGGTTTGTCAATCTTCCGCACCCTGCCGCATTTTTCCTTGCGATTCGCAGGATTTTTTGCGTCTCTTGTCGAATCACTATGGCGAAAATCATCCTATTGTTTGAGGAGGACATTGACCATGATGGACGACAAGCAGCTGACGGAAGAGTATTTGGATGGGAAAGTCGTTTTCCCCGGCAAGATTATCCGCGTTGAGCATTGGCATGTGCGCCTGCCCAACGGCGAAACTGCCCTGCGCGAGGTGGCGTGCCATCCGGGCGCGGCGGGCATTGTCGCGCTGGATGATGACGGGAACGTGATTCTCGTCCGCCAGCATCGCATCGCCGTTGGCCGCTTGACGCTGGAAATTCCGGCGGGCAAGCTCGATGGGGTGGATGAAGACCCGTTCGTCTGCGCCCAGCGCGAGCTGAGCGAGGAAACCGGGCTGACCGCCGACCACTGGCGCAAGCTGACCGTGCTGGAGACGACCCCCGGCTTCTGCAACGAGCGCATCCACCTCTACTTGGCGACGGGGCTGCACGCTGGAAAGACGCATCCGGATGAGGATGAGTTCGTCTGCACACTGCGGATGCCGCTTTCCGACGCGGTGCAGAAGGTGATGGACGGCACGTTCCGTGACGGCAAGACCGCGCTGGCGCTCCTGATGGTACAGCAGCTGCTGTCCGCCCCCTGCAAACAATAAACGTGCGAAACGCGCGTTCTGTTCCATCCACGCTTATTGTAACAAATATTTCATCAAAATGCAATCGTGTGGACGGATTTTTGCGCGTTTTTTCGGAAAATTTCGCTGACGGAGGTGCTTTATGGCTGGAAAAAAGCAGCGTCATCCCCTGTATGTTCTCTTTCTGCTGCTGATGCTGCTCATGCTGGCGCTGGGTGTGTATCTGCTTGTCGTCGGCTGTCAGCAAGGGAATCGTCCTGTGCCGCTTGCGCCGTTTTCACCGCAAATCATCGGAGGTTTCTTCCGCCATGTATGAAAAGCTGGGGCAATGGCTCTCCCACCGCAATCCGCCGAATGAGCCGATTCCCGCAGCGGATTACTTCGCGTCCCTGCCGCGCCTGACGACCGACCGGCTGCTCCTGCGTCCGCTGACGATGCGCGATGCGGCGGATATGTTCGCTTACTCCCGCGACCCCGAAGTCGCTCGGCATGTTCTCTGGGATGCGCACAAGTCGATGGCGGATACGCGCGGCTGCCTGCGCTACATCATCAGCCAGTACCACAGCGGCGCGCCGTCCAGCTGGGGCATCGTCCTGCGCGAAACGAACCGCGTCGTCGGCACGATTGGCTTCATGAGTTATAGCGACGCGGACAGCGTGGTGGAGCTCGGCTATTCGCTCGCCCGCTCCTGCTGGAATGGCGGACTGATGACCGAAGCGCTGGCAGCGGTGCTGCGCGAATGCTTCACCGTTCTGCGCATCCACCGCGTCGAGGCGATGCACGAGTGCGACAACCCTGCCAGCGGGCGCGTGATGGAAAAATGCGGTATGCGCCACGAAGGGACACTGCGCGGCAAGGTGTTCAACAAGGGCAATTTCCACGACGTGGAGCTGTGGGCAATGCTGCGGGAGGACTGGGACGCGCGCCATTGAGCGAGTTTCTTCCTATTTATATGCTGGAGGATACGCTAATGCAGTTTGTCATGATTTCTGGGCTGCGGTGGATTCACTCGTCTCGTCCAACGAAGCGGCGGCGCGCGGAATAAGCGCATCAAAAAAGAGGGCTTCTGCCCCCTTTGAATTGGATTTATACTAATTCGATTCTAAAACATGACATCGAGCATAGCAGTTTTTTCGTTCCGGCAAAGCTGAGTGAAGCGAGGCGTACTGGAGGTACGCGCGAGC
>OJPA01000570.1_pt1 | contig 14049 bp, 8 predicted proteins | sample 1598411 | NCBI WGS metagenome assembly OJPA01 (sample SAMN03922477, study PRJEB24848) | human gut metagenome | isolation source: stool sample | host: Homo sapiens | place: Germany | collected 2010-11 | reverse complement strand
GGAGATGTGTATAAGAGACAGCCACTCTGGCGTGGACGGAATACGGCGCGATCTACGATGAGACCGACGCGCTGGGCTCGGACGAATTGTCCGATCTGGGTCAGTACACCCTGCCCCAGCTGACGGAGGCGCTTCACCTTGACCTGCGGGTGGACATATTTACCAATGAGGATGTGAGCGAGGGTACCACCGCTGGAGATATCGCCACATATGTTTACAAAGATTCCGGCTACGGCTGGGGCGAGGAAAAGGACGGCATCTCGCTGACGCTGGTGATGGAGCCTCTGGCGGACGGTTCTTACACCCTGGCGGAGACCGACTGGTGCGTCTACGCGATGCTGAGCGAGACGCGGGGCGACGGGCAGGAACTCTCCGGCTTGGTGTATGACGCGGTGGAGCCGTATATGACGGCGCGGGCGTGGGACGGTACGGATATGACCGTGAGCGCCGAAGCGCTCTGTCAGGCAATAAATGCCATGGCGGCGACGGCGGCGGACTATCTCTCCGCAGACTTCCCAACGGAGGCGCAGCAGCCCGAGACCGTCCAGTCCGGCGAAGCGTCAAAGCTGGGCGATACCGGCATGAACTATGTGTTCGATCTGCGGGGAATGCTCTCCGACGGGGAGCGGGAACAGATGGAGGATCGGGCCGAGGATATCGCCCTCCGCCGCAGCTGCGGCATCTATACCCTTTTTGTGGAGGACTTTACAGCTTACGGCTATGGTGACGATCCCTATACCGCCCTGTATCAGATCTACCACGCCGAGGGCCTTGGTGTGGGCGAGGACCGAAACGGCGTCATCATCATGCTGAGCATGAAAGAGCGGGACTACGCCATGTTCGTCTACGGCGAATGGGCGGAGTATGCTTTTGACCGATACGGCGCGGAGCAGTTGGAGAATCGGTTTTTGTCCAACTTCAGCGACGGTGATTGGTATGGCGGCATATCCAATTACCTCACCGCCTGCGATGAATTTTTGGAGCTGGCTGAGGCCGGAAAACCTGTGCGGTCCAGCCCCCTGCCGGCCATCGGCATTGCGGTGGCAGTCTCCTGCCTGATCGCGTTTCTGGTGTGCATGATCCTGAAGGGACAGATGAAGTCCGTGCGCAAGGGCGTTGACGCCAACGTGTATACCACGGCGGGCGGTGGATTGAAGCTGACGGACAGCTATGACCACTACACCCATACCACCGAGACCCGCCGTAAGATCGAGAGCAACTCCGGCGGTGGCAGAAGCAGCGGAGGAACTGTAAGCCGCAGCGGCGGCGGCGGTCACGGCCGCAGCGGAAAATTCTGAGAAGGAGGCAGAATCATGAAGCGCTTGACTTTGCACCGGCTGGCGTCGGCACTTCTCTGCCTGACGCTGGCTCTGAGCCTGACTGCCTGCGGAGGGAAAAAGAAACCGGCCCCGGCAGCGGGAAACGGCGGCGTAAAGGAGACAATCTCCGACAGCAGGACCGATCAGACCGGTCAGGCCGATCCTGTGAAGCCTTCCGAACCGGAAGCGGAGGTAGACCAGGAGCTGGTGGAGGAATGTCTCGACAAGCTGGGCTTTGATTTGGAATACGGCGGCTATCCCGGCGCCGCGGCCTATCTCGGCTACCGGGAGAAGGGGGACACCTCCAAGCTGTCGGACTGGATGCTGGAAAACTGCCTTGACCTGACGGCGGAGATGCCGGTCATGCTGACCATCCCCTCGGAGCGGGTCCTCGGTCCGGGGTACGGCAAGCTGTTCTGCGTCATTCCGCGGGGAGAGAACACCAGCCTTGCCGTGAACCACATCACATGGCAGTCTCAGGGCAACGGCCTGCATCCGGTGGCGGACGAAGTCCTCTACCGGGAGGAATATGCCCAGCCTGTTCTGCTGTTCGTCGATCCGGAGGAGCCGGATATGGAGGTCAACCTTGTGGCCGATGACGGCACGGTGGTGAACTGGTATCCGCAGGAGGACCTGTACGGCGATCTCATCCTGCCTGCCAGCGAGGAGGGCCGATTGCTGCTGTTCGACTTCTCCATCTACACGAACACCATCGCCATCGACCATCCCGAAGGCTGGGAGCCGTCCGGTGACGATTGGTGGTGGCCCCCTACGGATCTGGGACTGGCCGATACCTCGTGGGATTGCGATGAGTGGACGCTGGAGCTGCATTATGGCGACTGTGACCCGGACTATGCGGGGCTGGCTAATCTGTACGAGTACTATAACGGCCAGAAGAATTTGCAGTTCTTCGGTGTATGGCGCATGGAGGATGACTGCCTGCGGCTGGATATGTCCGCCGGGGTGGGCAGCTCCCTCAGCGGCAGTTTCCCAGTGCTGATCTCCCCCTCCGGCGAGTATCTGTACTTCCAGCGCTCCCGCATCGGCGAGGGGATGCCCTTCCTGCGGAACGGCGAGGACTCCACTACCTTGAGCTTGCGCTACGGTTGATGAAACCCTTTATACGAAACAGACCCGGCAGCTGATTTTCAGCCGCCGGGTCCTTTTTATTGGCTATATGCGTGGAAATTTTCTGTGGGTATCAGAAAGCAACGTGCATGAACAGGGCCACGCAGCAGAGAATGATCGCCAGAGGGACGTACACATACCGGCCCACATTGTACCAGAGATCGCCGCGTTTTTTCGTACTGCCGGTGTTGATGGCGTCCAGCAGGGCGTCCTTCTTCATCACGTAGAACCAGGAGACCGCACCCAGTGTAGCGCCGATGGGGATGATATAAATGGACACCAGATCCATCCAGGGACCCCACTTGCTGATGGTCTCCATGCCGATGCCGAAGCCCAGGCACAGCGCGCCCAGCAGTACCAGGACGGTAACGCGGTTGAGCTTCGGGAACTTGTGCATCAGGGACTCCGCCACCACCTCAAACATATTCTGCAAAGAGCTGACGCCGGCGAAAATCATGGCCATATACAGGATGATGGCGAAGAGCTGACCCATGGGGATGTCCTGCAAGATGGTGGGCAGGGTCACGAACAGCAGGCTGGGACCGGCGCCTACGTCCAGACCGTAGGAGAAGCAGGCGGGAATAATGACCAGGGCGGCTACCACGGCGGCAATGGTGTCAAAGAGGGCCGTGTGCTGGGCCACGCCCACCACGTCCTCGTCCTTGGAGAGGTACGCACCGTAAACGATCATGCCGCTGCCGGTGACAGACAGGGAGAAAAACGCCTGCCCCATAGCCCAGATCCAGATCATGGGATTCGTCAGGGCCTCCCAGCGGGGGGTGAACATAAAGACATATCCCTCCGCGGCGCCGGGCAGAAGGGCCACCCGCACGGCCAGGATCAGGAAGATCACAAAGAAGACAGGCATCATGACCTTGTTGGTCTTTTCAATGCTGCGGGCACCCAGGAACAGCGTCAGCAGCGTGCCCACCACCACAACGATGTGATAGGGGATCACGGAGTAGGGGGTGGAGGAGAAGGCACCGAACCAGGCGGCGGTGTCCGTGGTCAGCAGTGTGCCCAGCAGGGAATCTACCAGAGCCTTGAGCACATAGGTGACGATGACGGCATAGCCGATGGCGATGCACAGGGAGCCAGCCAGAGGCAGCCAGCCCAGCAGACCGCCGACTTTACCGGCAGACTTGCTGCGGGTGTCCCAGGCATTTTCGTAAGCGCCCAGCGTACCGGTGGCGGCACGGCGGCCCATGGCAAACTCCGCCGGAAGGCCCACATAACTGAAAATAAAAACAAACAGCAGATAAATCAGTAAAAATGCGCCGCCGCCGTTGCTGCCCATTTTATTGGGAAAGCCCCAGACGTTGGCCATACCCACCGCCGAACCGACGGACGCAAGGATAAAGCCCCAGCGGCTCGCAAAGCTCTTGGTGTTTTTCTTGTGTTCCATGTTTTTCTCCCATCCAGCCGTAAAAAAACCGCACGGGATCGGGGCCCGTGCTATCGGCTTCTATCTGATCCCGGACTTCCGGGGGAAACAAACCCCTCACAGAGAGGGTACTTTACTATTTTAAAGCTTTGCTGACAAAAAGTCAAGGGAGGAACAATAGTTGTCCGCAGTAAAAAATACGCCGCGAGGGAAAAATGACTTTTACTGAAAACAAAGCGCCCGCCTGCGTGGAAACGCAGGCGGGCGTCAATGTATGGTCAGCGCAGGAGCTTTTCCAGATCGGTCTTCATGGTAACGGTGAACCGGGGCAGATCGTGGAGCCCCTTGGCCAGATCGGCACACTTGGGCGTGGTCATCAGGGTCACAGGGAACAATTCGTCCACAAGGGCCTTGGCATCCGGGTCGGAGCAGCCGAAGGGATAGGCGAAGCAGGTGACGCCGCCCAGCTCCCCGGCGATCCGGTCATGGCTCAGTTGGATGTCATCCAGCACGCGGGTCTGGAAATCCGCGTCGGACTCATTGGGGCGGCGCTCCACGCCGTTGGCCCCGCCGGACTCAAAATTGCCGCCGTTGCCGCCTAAATTGTGGAGGCGGTAGCTGTGGGAGCCGATCTCCACCAGACCGGAGGCCGTCATTTCCCGCAGCTGGCCCCAGGTGCAGAAGTTGTCCGTAGGCAGATCCGGCATGAGGACAATGATGGAAATGCAGGCCTTCACGCCGTATTCCTGCAAAATGGGGTACACCAGATCGTAATTGCTGCGGTAGCCGTCATCAAAGGTGATGAGGATGGGCTTTTCCGGCAGGGCGTCCCCGGCGGCCAGCTCCCGGGGCAGCACCGGCGTATAGCCCATCGCCAGAACGGTCTCCAAGTCGGCGCGGAACTTGCCGGGGGTTACGGTCATGTCATTGCAGTCCTGCCCGTCCGGGACCATGTGGTGATACATGAGGACCGGCAGCGGGTCTCGCACCGGCTGCGGTAATCGGTAAACGAATACGCTCAGGGCCGCGGACACCGCCAGCATTACCAGCGGCACGGCGGCGCGGAAAAATTTCTGCTTCATGCTTTCCATATACTTCCTTTTCATTGGATGCAGCCATTGCGGCCGTCCAATCAGTCAATGAATCCGCCGGTTATGTTCTTTTATTTTTGCCAGACTTTTCTGAAAAGATCCCCCTCAGGGGGCAAACGTCCCCTTCCAGCCGTCCGCCGTCTGGTACAGCAGGCCGGAGCGGGTATCCAGAAAGGCCCCGCCGCCGGGCATGGGTCCATATTCGCCATGATAAGCTCTGGCGCTGCTGTTCACCGTCTGCTGCTCCTTGGAGCGGTAGTTCCCCGGCACGAAAATGCGCTCGTTGGTGAAGGTGAAATGCTGGCCTGCCAGCAGTTCCGGGTCATACAGACCGGCCGCCGGTTCCGCGCTTTCCACCGTGACCCGGTTCTGCACGAAGGAATTTTCGTACTTGCTGCCCGGCGTCACCTGATGAATGGTCACATCGCCCACGGCGTCCAGCCAGCTCTGGGCCAGTTCCTCCCGGTTCCGGCCATCCGCCGGAACGATCAATCTGTCCACCAGCGCGTTGAATTCCGCCTCATCGTACCACTTCCGCAGATAGGTAAACACGGTGTTGCCGTCATATGGGGCAGAGGAGGTGGAGGCCGCCATCAACCATGCGGTTTCCCCCGGTTCCTCGCAGCGCACGATAGAGGAATTCTCCCACGCGGTAATGGTGCAGCGTCCGTCCGGGCTTTGCAGGGTGATGCTGCTGCCGGAGGGATCGCTGTCCGAGGCCGTGGCCCAGTAAAAGCTGCCGGAAAAGCCCTGCGCCCGGACAGCACCGCTGCCGTCGGAAACGCCAACGGTATAGTCGCCGCCCCGGACGCCGTCGGCAGGTTCCAGACGCATCTGCACCGCTCCGCCGCCGGTCAGTGCGTCCATCACAGCCTGCGCCCGGTAGGCCGCCTGAGACGAGCGGGCGGAATGCTCCAGAAAGTAGTCGTAGGCCTCCCGCTGAGCGCCGTCAAAGGAGTGAGAACACCACGCCATGGTCTGCACCGCATCCAGATAAAGGCTCTGCTGCTCCGCTGTGCCCTCCTGCAAAATGACATCCAGCTTCTGGCATACGGTTTGCCGGTCCGTTTCGCTCATGGTGCTGAGCTGGGTCAGGAATTGGCCGCCCATGCCGTCGTAAAGCTGGTGCAGCAATTCCTCCGGCGTGGTATCCGCCACGGAGGACAACCCCAGTTCCACCGCCCAGCGCTGCATCTCCGCGTCAAATACCTTCGAGCCGGGACCGCCGTCATTGAGCATCCATTCCTCCAGGAAGGTGTACTGTCCATCCGTTTCTGTGAAGAAAAGATAATGGCAGTAGGGGTAGTCCGGCATGAGCCAGCCGTCCTCGTCCACATAGGCCCCGCCGGCCAGCGTGACGTTGGCGGGCTTTTGGGCATGATACTCATAATTCAGGTTATAGGCGATAAGCGTTCCATTGGGATAAGCCCTGTACCAGTCCTCCGACACATATTCCACCCGCCAGTTATCAAGGTCGGCGCCGGAATCGTATCCGCCGTTTTTGTAGTCCTGATAGGCTTTCTGCACGGTGGCCTTGGCGGCGGCCAGCACCGGCTCCGGCACATCGGGCGTTCCGACTACATGATCCGCTGTCTGGCTGTCCTTATCAGGCTTGTAGACCAGCAGTTCCCCGTCCCGGTAGTAGAGATAGCGGGTGAAATCGGCGTCGGGCTGGGGATGCTCCGCCGTGGCCCACTCCGGCATGGTTACAAAGCCGGAAACTGCCAGACGGCGGTAGTTGAGATCCCAGCTGGCGTGATCCCAGTAGTTCATTTCCGGCCAGACATCCTGCAAAAGAGCCTTGACGTCAGCTTCGTAATACCGGCCGTCCCGCAGGAAGAAGATCTGCCCGGAAACGCCGGAGGCAGTACACAGTTCCAACGCGCCGTCCCCATTCAGGTCGATGAGCTGGGCGTCCCCCTTGGCGCGGGCCAGCAGGTAGGGAGTTCCGCTGTTGTCCAGATAGTAGTAATCCGTGACGGTGCCGATGTAGCCGCCCCGTCCCGGCCCGCCGGTGAGATAGTCCAAATAGGACACCGTAAAGCCGCTGTGACCCAGCAGATCGTGGAAGAAGAACAGCCGTACCGTATCATCAAGGTCCTGAATATCCAAAGCCGGTGCGGTGAAAAATACGTCGGCCTCCCATTGGGTAATGCCCTGCTGACTGCTGACCGCTTCCGCCCGCATGATTGCCGCGTAGATTGCCCCGTCTGTGGAGCGGTAAACCCGGAGGGAATATCCTTCGCCGCCGCTGCCGTCAACCGAGAAGCCGCCGCCCCGCTCCGCACAGTCATCGGAATGGCGGGTCAGGGGCATCTTCTGCGGTTCGTAGGGCGTCAGGTCATCCAGTGGGATCGTCATCCACGGATCTTCCTCCGGGTAGGCAAAGGCAGAGGGGGTAACGCTGTCCACCAGCAGGTGGGACACGAACCAATACTGCCCATCCCCCCGGTCCAGCAGAGTGACGCACTCGTTGGTTTCGCCGCCGTAGTAAAAATCCTTCCAGTAAAGCCGGATATAGCTGCCCTTCCGCTCACCGCCGGTAAAGGTGACAGAGCGGTAGTTGGTGTCGCCCTTGGTCAGATAGTAGGCGTCATAGTCCGGCAGGTAGTCAAACGCGTCCAGATCCACCTTGTTGGTCTGCGCCAGCGTCAGGCCGGTGTTTTCCAGCAGAAAGGCGTCCATAGCTGCCGTGGTCAGCTTATAAGTAGGGCAGATCTGGCTGCCGTCCTCCGCTAACACGCCCAGCTGCTCCAGCTCCGCCTGACTGGGCGCCTCCCAGGTACCAACGCCGTTGTAGAACAGGTCGAACAGGTTGATGTCCTGAGGGCCGGCATACAGGCAGGTGAGGAACTGGTTGTGGAGCGTGTGCTGCACGCCGCCAAATTCGTTGGTGGTCTGACTGTTGAAAAACTGCGTGTTGAAAAAGGACAGCTCCTCGCCGGTCAGGAGGCGGGAGGACAGCAGAGCGTCCGGCCGATCGCAAAGCTGGTTGGAGCGGAGCTGGAAGCCGCCGCCCGGCTGGGGGACCACCGTGACCTTGGCCCAGACCTCCTCCCCGGAACCGGCGGTATCCACGAGCTGCGCGCCGCACTGCTCCGGCTGATAGTAGAGGGTCACGGTATCGCCGCTCCGCTCCCCGGCATAGAAACAGACATCATAGAGGGCGTTGGTGTCTCCGTGGAAGTGGTAATAGGCGTCGTAATTTGCAAGATAGGCAAAGCTGCCCATATTCAGCGCGTCGGTTTCTGCCAGGGGCAGATCGACCCAGCGCACCAGAACGTGATCCGCCTGCTCTGCGGTGAGCTTGATGAGATCCACCTCCGGGTCATAGCCGTCATAGCGGGTGTCCACCAGCTCTTGCCGTTCCGCGGCGGAAATCGGCTGTTCCGGTGAAACGCCGTTGTAAAACAGGTGATACATATCGATCTTCATGGGATCGTCATAGACGGAGGTCAAAAACTGGACGGGACGGAGGGTGCAGTCATTCCCGGCAGAGTCCTGCCAGCGGTCAGCGGTGTTGAACGCCAGCGCGTACTCGGACAGCTCCTCGCCGGTCAGAGACCGCACGGAGGGCTTTGCCCCGGTGAAGGTGAGGGCGCATACCAGCGCGGCGGCGGTCACCACCGCCAGCAGAGCGACGCCCATGGTGCGGCGGTTTTCCGCGATGCGGGTGACACGATCCTTCAATTCCCGCTTTCCCGCCGTCATGGTGGTGGCGGAGAGCATGGGGCTTTCCGGCTTCCGGGCTACAGGGATCAGCCGCAGCAGCGTCCGTCCATAGGGGATGCGTTCATCCTCTCCCAGCCGCTTCAAGGCCCCTTCGTCGCAGGCCAGCTCGCAGTCCCGGCGGGAGACGATGGCGGCAGCCCACACCAGCGGATCAAACCAGTACACCGCCAGGCACACGCACCGCAGAAGGCTCCAGATGGGGTCGCCGTGGCGGGCGTGGGTGGTCTCATGGGCCAAAACGTGCCGCAGGGTCTCCGGAGACTCCACCGAGGCGGGGGTCAGGTAGACGGCGGGGTGAAACAGGCCGAATAGACAGGGGGATGGCAGCTCCGCCGTCAGATACACCGGATAGGGGCAGTTTTCCACCGGGTAAGGTTTCCGGCTCCGGCGGAGACGGAGCATGAAGCGGAGGTTCGCAAGTAGGAACCACGCCGCCATGACATACATCCCGGCGTACCAGACGGCTTTCAGAACGGGGGTCAGAGGGATCTGACTTTTATACTCGATGGAATGGGTGACATTTTTCCCGTCGGTAAACGTCACGGTGCTGTCCTCTGTGGCGGTGTCCACCCGGAAGGACTGATAGGGGGCGGGGGTTTGGAAGACGCCCGGCGGGGCGGAGACAATGGTCTCCCGGTAGGGGGTCACATACAGGGCCGGGGCGGTGATCCGGGCCGTTACCGGCTCCGCCGCCGTCAGGACGTTGTGCTCCATGGCGGGCAGGCTGACCGGCACCAGCAGCCGCAGCGCCACCAGCCCCCACAGGGCGTACTGCACCCGGCGGGAGATGGCTTTTCGGAACAGCAACCGCAAAAGCAGCAGGGCAAGGATCAGAACGGAAGAAGTCAACAGGATCTCTTTCATGGTTTTCCACCCGCTTTCTCCAAAATGGCGGACAGCTCCGCGATGTCATTTTCTGTCAGGGCGTTTTTTTCCACCATGGCGCTCATCAGCAGGCCCAGCCCGCCGATTTTGTCCAAAAAGGTCTCGGTTTCCGCCTCGATGGCGTCCTCCCGGCCCACGGCGGGGAAATACAGCTTGGCCCGACGGCCTTCCTCGTGGCGGACGGCCTCCTTGCCCTCCAGACGGGAGAGCATGGTGATGACCGTGTTTTTCGACCAGCCGGTGTCCTCCCGCAAGGCGGCGGTCAGTTCCGTGATGGTCATGGGAGCGGTCTGCCACAGGCGGTTCATCAGTTTCCATTCGCTGTTGGAGAGATCAATTTTCATAGCGCACCTCGCTTGGTATACAGTTGTCTACCTTTGTTGTGACCAGCGTAGCAGAAAGGTAGACAAATGTCAACCTCGATTTGGTTACAAATTGGATACGGAAAAATCGGCGGTTCCGCCGTTGACCGCGGCCGCTTTTTGACGTAAAATAGAGGTCAGTTTAGAAAAACAGAGAGAACGGAGAACAGTATGACTGATTTTGAACAACGGTATGTGGCTGCCCGGAAAGCGGTGATCGCCCGGGATCTGGCCCGGCTGAACCCCATGCAGCGTCAAGGGGCCATGACCACCGAGGGACCCCTCCTGCTGCTGGCGGGGGCGGGCAGCGGCAAGACCACGGTGCTGATCCAGCGGGTCTACAACCTGCTGACCTATGGTCGGGGCAGCGACAGCGACGAGGTCCCCGACTGGGCCACGGAGGAGGACCTCGCGTTTTTGGAGCAGTTTCCGGATCGGCCAGACGGTGACGAGGTTCGCCGGGTCCACCGGCTCTGTGCCGTGGACGCCCCCCGGCCATGGGAGATCATCGCCATCACCTTCACCAATAAGGCGGCGGGAGAATTGAAGGAGCGGCTGGCGGCCCGTCTTGGCCCCGCCGCCAACGATGTGTGGGCCTCCACGTTCCACTCCGCCTGCGTCCGCATCCTGCGGCGGGACATTGACCGCATTGGCTTTGACAAGGACTTCACCATTTACGATACCGATGACGCCAAGCGGGTCATCAAGGATATTCTGAAGGAGCAGAATCTGGACGAAAAGACCTTCCCCATCCGCAGCGTCCTCTCCGCCATCAGCGCCTCCAAGGACCGCTACGAGGGGCCGGAGGTATTCCGCAAGAAGGCGGAAGCCGCAAACGATTGGAAAAATACCCGGATCGCCAAGATCTACGCCGCCTATCAGCAAAAGCTCAGCACCGCCAATGCCCTGGACTTTGATGACATCATCTACCACACCGTGACCCTGCTGCAAAAGGAACCGGAGGTGCTGGACTACTACCAGAAAAAGTTCCGGTATGTGCTGGTGGACGAGTATCAGGACACCAACCACCTGCAATATCTCCTCACCGGCCTGTTGGCCGGGGGACACCGGAACCTCTGCGTGGTGGGTGACGATGACCAGTCCATCTACCGTTTCCGGGGGGCCAACATTGAGAATATCCTGAATTTTGAAAAGCAGTACAAGGACGCCCGGGTCATTCGGCTGGAGCAGAATTACCGCTCCACCCAGCACATTCTGGATGCCGCCAACGCCGTCATTAAAAATAACGAGGGCCGCAAGGGCAAGACCCTCTGGACGGACAACGGCAGCGGCGACGTGGTGACGGTAAAGACCAATTTTAACGAGGGGGACGAGGCAAACTTCGTGGCCGGGGACATCCTCATGGGGGTCAACCGGGGACGGAACTTCCGGGATACCGCCATTCTCTACCGGATGAACGCCCAGTCCAACGCACTGGAATACGCCCTGAAGCGCAACGCCATCCCCTATAAAGTTGTGGGCGGCATGAAGTTCTTTGACCGGGCGGAGATCAAGGATATGCTGGCCTACCTGTGCGTGCTGAATAACCCCATGGACGATCTGCGGCTCCGCCGCATCATCAATACGCCCGCAAGGGGCATCGGCGCGACCACTATGGACAAGGTGGCGGAGCTGGCGGCGGAGCAGGGGGCGTCCCTCTACGAGGTCATCCGCAACGCGGATCTGTTCCCCACCCTGAAAACCGCCGCCGGCAAGCTGACAAAGTTCGCCGACCTGATCGACGGCCTGCGTCGGGCCGGAGGGACGCTGGCCCTGCCGGAATTTTACGATGAAGTCCTGAACCAGACCGGCTACGTCCGGGCGCTGGAGGAGAAAAAGGACATGGAGAGCCGGGGCCGCATCGAAAACGTGCAGGAATTGAAGTCCAACATTCTGGGCTTTTTGGAGCAGGACCCGGAGGACGCCACCCTGTCCGGGTTCCTGAACGAGATCGCCCTGTACACGGATCTGGACAGTGTGGAGGCAGATGACAACTGTGTGACCATGATGACCATTCACTCTGCCAAGGGCTTGGAATTCCCGGTGGTGTATGTGGTGGGCATGGAGGAGGGGATCTTCCCCGGCACGGCCTCCATGTATGACGAGGAAGAGCTGGAAGAAGAACGGCGGCTGTGCTATGTGGCCATGACCCGCGCGCGGGAAAAACTGGTGATGACCAACGCCCGCCAGCGGATGCTCTACGGCCGCACCAGCGCCAACAAGTCCAGCCGCTTTTTAGACGAGATCCCGGCAGAGGATATGCGCTGGGAGAGCAAGCCGGAACCGAAATTCGGCACCTATGACGAGGACAGCTTCGGCGACAGCCGCTGGGGCAATGATTTCGGCGGAGGTTCTTTTGGCGGCAGTTCTTACAGCGGAAGCTCGGGCCGTTCCGGCGGTTATGTCAGCGGCGGCGTCCATACCTACAAGAGCACCAAACCCGCGGCCCAGACCCTCCGCACCAGCAGCCGGGGCAGTACCCCTGCCGCACCGTCGGTGGGACTGATCCAGCTCAGTCAGGGAGACCAGGTGGAGCACACCGCTTTCGGCAAGGGCACTGTGGTGTCGGTAAAGCCTATGGGCGGCGACGCCCTGGCGGAGGTGGCCTTCGAGGGCGGTACGAAGAAGCTGATGCTGAAGGCTGCCGGAAAGCATCTGAAAAAACTGTAAAACCGTCTGTAAAGCAGATTTTTCTGCCAAATAGTTCAAAAACCGTCCCCGGAGGCTTTCAAGCCTCCGGGGACGGTTCGTATATCGCTTAAGTTTTGGACTGTTTGGCGGGGAGACGGCCATAGATCCGGGTCATCTCTCGGATATCGCCGATCAGCTTTACCGTCAGTTCACCGGGAAGGAGCCGCCACTGCCAGTTGTCCCGGCCTGTGCCGGGGGTGTTGATCCGGCTGCCTTCGCCAAGCTCCAGCCAGTCCTGCATCTGGGCCACGAACAGGGACGCGGGGGAGGTCATGCCGCCCCGGAGCACGCCCCGGTTGAAGCCCTCCCGCTCATTGAGCCCCAGATACTGCACGGCAAAGTCGATCTCCTCCGGCTCTGCCTCCTGACGCCACAGGGCCAGCGGGGCGTTGTCATGAGTCCCGGCATAGCACACGCAGTTCTCTACGCAGTTATGGGGGAGATAGGCGCTGTCCGCTGTGGGGGAAAAGGCAAATTCCAGAACCCGCATCCCCGGCAGACCGGAATCCGCCAGCAGCTTCGTCACGTCGGGAGAAGGCTCACCCAGATCTTCTGCGATGAAGCGGATGCCGTGGAACCAGCCGGTGAGGACGTTCAGCAGATCCAGCCCCGGCCCCTTGACCCAGCGGCCGGTTTTGGCGGTCGAAGAACCGTAGGGCACCGCCCAATAGCTGGCGAAGCCCCGGAAATGATCAATGCGGATCACGTCATACAGTCTGGCGGCGCCGTCCACCCGGCGAATCCACCAGCCGAAGCCGTCCCGCTTCATGGCGTCATAATCGTAGAGCGGATTGCCCCAAAGCTGGCCGTCCTTGGAGAAGTAGTCCGGCGGAACACCGGCCACCTCTGTGGGAACGCCCCGGCTGTCCAGACGGAACATGGATCGTTCCGCCCAGACGTCAGCGGAGTCCATGGCCACATAAATAGGCAGGTCGCCGATGATACCGATGCCAAGGCTGTTGATATAGGACTTCAAGGCGGTCCACTGGAGGAAGAACAGAAATTGGATATAGGTGAACAGTTCCACATCCTCCCGCAGCAGCTCCCGGTACCGGGCCAGAGCCGCAGGATCGTGGAGCCGGACAGCCTCATCGGGCCATTCCTGCCAGGGCTTCATGCCGAAATGCCGCTTGAGGGCCATGAACAGAGCGTAGTCCGGCAGCCAGGAGGCGTTTTTCTCTGTAAAGCCCGCCACCGCGCCGCTATCCCGCATCCAGCCTCGTTCCGCCGCCTTTTTCAGCAGGTCCAGACGGTTTTCATAGAGCTTGCCGTAGTCCACATGACGGGGATCTTCTCCCCAGTCCCGGTCACAGACCTCCTGCTCCGTCAGAAGCCCATCCTCGATCAACAGATCCAAATCAATGAGATAGAGATTGCCCGCATAGGAGGAAAAACTCTGGTAGGGGGAATCACCGTAGCTGGCGGGACCGAGGGGGAGCATCTGCCCTGTCTCTTAT
>OJPA01000558.1_pt1 | contig 14254 bp, 9 predicted proteins | sample 1598411 | NCBI WGS metagenome assembly OJPA01 (sample SAMN03922477, study PRJEB24848) | human gut metagenome | isolation source: stool sample | host: Homo sapiens | place: Germany | collected 2010-11 | reverse complement strand
CTCGGAGATGTGTATAAGAGACAGGCTCCCGGCGCAGATGCAGCGCGCGGAAAAGAGAACGAAAGTGACGGTCAGCCATGAGAAAATCACCTCAACCATGCCGTGTAGGGCGTTTTCTCCTATTATGAGCCGGAGAAACCTGTTTTATCCATCCGTGTCAGCTGCGTGCCGGGGTAGTAGTGCGCCAAAATTTCCGAGAAATCCGCACCGCCCGCCGCCATCGCCTGTGCGCCTGCCTGCGATAAGCCGACGCCGTGCCCGTATCCGACGGTGTGGAAAACGATGCGGTCGCCATCCGCCTCCCAAGTGAAGTAGGTGCTTCGCAAGGAGAGCGCTTTGCGGAAATCAGCGCCGCGGACAGTTTGACTGCCGACCAGCAGCGTCGCGACGCGCCCGGAAGCAGTCGTGGATTGCAGACGAATCGCGCTGGGCAGCGTGTCCGCCGTCACGCCGCAGCCGGGAAAAGCGCGCAGGAGCAGATCTGCCGCTTCCTTGCAGGAGAAGGACGCGTCGGCGCGGAAGCCGGCGTACCCCTCTTCGCCGGGACTGTCTACGCTGACCAGATATGGCTTAGCGGATGCGAACACGGCGGCGGCATCTTCGGTTTTTCCGCCGGAACAGGCGTGGTACAGCACTTCGATGGGCAAGCCGCCGCTGGTGAGCAGCAAGCCGTCTGTTGCGCGGACCGCGCGGTCAATGCGCGCGCGGAGGACGACGTACTCGCTGCCCCAGCGGGCTTGCAGCTGCGCATCCGTCTGGTATGCCTGACAGCACGCGCTGTCCGTGCAGATATCGCAGTCCGGGTGGCGGACGCACCCGTTTCCGCCGAACGCGCGGCTCTGCGCGACGGCACGCGTACGGGCGGCTACTGCTTGGCATTTGAGCGCCTCCGGCGCGTAATTCGCGGGCATCTCTGCCGCCAATGCGCCGAAAACGTAGTCTTCCAGCGGCAGCAGACGGATTTCCTCCGCATCGGCGAAGTAGACCCGAAGTGTTAAGCCGCTGTCAAGCGCGGAATCGGTCGGCGCGGCACAGGATGACAGCATCAGGATACACACAAAAAACGACAACAGCTGTTTTTGTTTCATGGGCACACAACCTTTTCGCAGAAATTTCGGGAAATGTTCGGATTGCACAAATCGCCGCACGCGGGAAACAGTTTTCGCTCCGACGGCGCAAAACCAGTTTATGCGCGGAAAATTTCGTGCATGAGCAGGAATTTGTGTCGGCAATGGCGAAATACTTACCGCATCGTCTACGGTCAAAATGAACGCACTTTCCGAAAATCGCAAAAAATGCAGGAGAAAATGCTGAATATGACTTGACGAAAATGCATAAAAGTGATTCAATAGTAAGTGAAAAGAGTGAAGAAAGCAAACGCGGCTCTCCGTGATTGCAGGCGGAGGAACGCAAAGCAAGCAAAGGCAGGTGTAACTATGCGCTACAACGGCCCGACCGCCGCGGTGCGGGACCAGTTCCATCAGGGAACGAACCGCAGAGCCTATGAGATGCTCGGTGCGCACCCGGTGACGCAGGACGGACAGGAAATGTGGCATTTCGCTGTCTGGGCGCCGAACGCGCGGGCGGTTTCTCTCATTGGCGAATTCAACCAGTGGGACAGGGGAAAAACGCCCATGCAGAAGGTCTACGACGGTACATGGGAAGTGCGGCTGCCCGCGAAAACCTTCGATGTGAAGAGCGACCCGAAACGCTATGATTATCCCGACGCTGCAAAGAAACTGACAACCTACAAATATTGCATTCAGGCGCAAGACGGGACGTGGCAGGACAAGGCTGACCCCTATGGGTTCGCCATGCAGATGCGCCCCGACACTGCCAGCCGTATTTACGACCTGAGCGGCTACCGCTGGGGCGACGCGGACTGGATGGAGGCACGCAAGTCCTACGACCCGTACCACAGTCCAGTGAACATCTACGAGATGCACCTCGGCTCGTGGCGGCGGCACAAGGACGGCACGTTCCTGACGTATACGGAGATTGCCGAACAGCTCGTGCCGTACCTCAAAGAAATGGGCTACACGCATGTGGAGTTCATGCCGGTGATGGAGCATCCGCTGGATATGTCGTGGGGCTATCAGGTGTCCGGCTACTATGCGGCGACGGCGCGCTTCGGCGAACCGAAGGAGCTGATGGCACTCATTGACGCGCTGCATCAGGCGGGCATCGGCGTGCTGCTGGACTGGGTTCCCGCGCATTTCCCGCGTGACGCAATGGGACTGCGCCGCTTTGACGGTACGCCCTGCTACGAGCATCCCGATCCCCGGCGCGGCGATATGCCGCAGTGGGGGACGCACATGTTCGACTACGCGCGCGGCGAGGTCAATTCGTTCATGCTCTCCAACGCCTGCTTCTGGCTGGAGTGGTATCACGCCGATGGGCTGCGCGTGGATGCGGTCACGTCCATGCTGATGTATGACTTCTGCCGTGAGCCGGGGCAATGGCTGCCCAACAAGTACGGCGGACACGAGAATCTTGATGCGATTGCCTTCCTGCGGCGGATGAACGAAACCGTCTACCGTGATTTCCCCGGTGTGATGATGGTGGCGGAGGAATCCAGCGCCTATCCGATGGTGACGCGCCCGATTTATCTGGGCGGGCTGGGCTTCGGGTTCAAGTGGAACATGGGCTGGATGAATGATATGCTGGCGTATATCAAGCTCGACCCGGTCTACCGCAAGTATCACCACGACAAGCTGACGTTCTCGCTGATGTACGCCTTCTCGGAGAACTACATCCTGCCGTTTAGCCACGACGAGGTGGTACACGGCAAGCACTCGATGCTGGACAAGCAGCCGGGCGACTTGTGGAAGAAGTTCGCAGGACTTCGCGCGCTGTACGGCTACACGATGGCGCATCCGGGCAAGAAGCTGCTGTTCATGGGCGGCGAGTTTGGGCACTTCATCGAGTGGAAGTATGACGACCAGCTGGACTGGTTCCTGCTGCTGTACGAAAATCATCCGCAGGTGCAGCAGTGCTGCAAGCGCCTGAACGAAATCTACCGCACGACGCCCGCACTCTACCAGATTGATGACAGCTGGGACGGCTTCCAGTGGATTCAGGCGAACGACAGCGATAACTCCATCGTTGCGTTCCTGCGCACGGATAAGCGGGGCAACTCGCTCCTGTGCGTGACGAACTTCACGCCTGTGTTCCATCCGCAGTACCGCATCGGGCTGCCGCAGATGGGTACGCTGACGGAGTGCTTCAACACCGACCGCAAGGAATACGGCGGCTCGAATCAGTACAACAACTGGGCGATTCGCACGGAAGAAGAGCAGCTGCAGGATTTCCAATACAGCTGCGATATCTGCGTGCCGCCGCTCGCGACGGTCTACTTCACCTACCAGCGCGACCCGCTGCCGGAGAAGGCGAAGAAAGCGCGCGTTATCCCGGAAATCGCGGATGTGCCGCCAAAGAAAGCATCCCAAACGGCAAAGAAACCGCAGCCCCTGCCGGAAAAGTCCGCCGGCAAAGCCAATTCCATTTCCATCGGCTGAATCGGCGCTCGCCGCAATCAGGGGAGGAGCGAAAGCGCTGTTTCACATACATCACCGTGCCACCTGATGCACCGAGGGCGGCGCGAATCCTGCACGGTCGGTGCGCTTCGCAAGAAACAAGGATGAAGGAGCGTGTTCTCATCATGAAAAAGAAGACCTGTGTTGCCATGCTGCTGGCAGGCGGACAGGGCAGCCGTCTGGGTGTCCTGACTAAGAAGGTGGCAAAGCCGGCTGTTCCCTACGGCGGCAAGTACCGCATCATTGACTTCCCGCTGTCCAACTGCACCAACAGCGGCATTGACACCGTGGGTGTGCTGACGCAGTATATGCCGCTGGAACTGAATTCCTACATCGGCTCCGGCGCACCGTGGGATTTGGACTTGTCCACCGGCGGCGTGTTCGTCCTGCCGCCCTATCAGACGGGCAAGACGGGCGACTGGTACCGCGGCACGGCAAACGCCATCTATCAGAACATGGCGTTTATCGAGCAGTATGACCCGGATTACGTCCTGATTCTCTCTGGCGACCATATTTATAAGATGGACTACAACGCCATGCTGCAGTACCACATCCGCAAAGGCGCGGATGCGACGATTGCTGTGCGCCCTGTGCCGTGGGAAGAAGCGAGCCGCTTCGGCATCATGAATACGGACGCGGACGACAACATTGTTGAATTTGAAGAAAAGCCCAAGCAGCCCAAGTCCAACAAGGCGTCCATGGGCATTTACATCTTCTCGTGGGCGAAGCTCCGCGCGTACCTGACCGCGGACGAGGCGGACAAGACATCCGCCAACGACTTCGGCAAGAACATCATCCCCGCGATGCTGAACGACAAGCAGGTCATGGTGGCATACAACTTCGAGGGCTACTGGAAGGACGTTGGCACGATTGAATCCCTGTGGGAAGCGAACATGGACTTGCTCAGCGTGCCCATGCCGATTGACCTGCATGACAAGAAGTGGCGCATCTATGCCAAGAATCCGGGCCTTGCGCCGCACTACATCGCCAAGGGCGCTGTTGTGAGCGATTCGCTGGTTACGGAAGGCTCGGAAGTCTACGGCTCTGTGCAGCACTCCGTGATTTTCGCAGGCGTGACCATTGAAGAGGGCGCAAGCGTCATTGACTCGGTCATCATGCCCTACGCGGTCATCAAGCGCGGCGCGGTCGTCCGTCGGGCGATTGTGGCGGAGAACGCCGTGATTGGTGCGGGCTGCATGGTCGGCGAAGAGACGGGCAATATCGCCGTCGTCGGTCAGGGCGTCACCCTTCCCGCCGGTGTCAGCGTGACCGCGGGTCAGCAGGTGGACGAAAACACCAAATTCTGATAATCACAGCAGCGGAAAGGATGTAAGAAAATGAAAAACGTAATGGGTGTTATCTACACCGGCGAAAATGACGCCAATCTGCGCGAGCTGACCCTGACCCGCGCCATCGCAGCGCTGCCTGTGGGCGGCCGCTACCGCGTCATTGACTTCCTGCTGTCCTCGATGGTCAACGGCGGCATCAAGAACGTCGGCGTTATCATGCAGAAGAATTATCACTCCCTGATGGATCACATCGGCTCCGGCAAGGAGTGGGATTTGCACGGGAAGAATGACGGCCTCAAGGTGCTGCCGCCGTTCCTGACGCGCGAGAATGTTGGCGTGTACTCTGGTATGCTGGATGCGCTGCGCTCCAACACCAACTATCTCTCCCGCTCCAAGCAGGAATATCTGGTGCTGAGCAACTCCACCATCATCTACAACGCGAATATCGCGGAGTTTGTGGCGTATCATCAGAACAGCGGCGCGGACATCACCATCATGTACACTGCTGATCCGAACATGCAGCGCGATGAGCTGGGCTGCTATCTGGCGGTGGACGAAAGCGGCATGGTGACGGACATGGAAGTTGATCCGACGCATCCGAACCTGCCGCTGACGAGCATGGAGGTCGTCGTGATGAAGCGTGAGCTGCTGCGCACGCTGGTGGACAAGGGCGTGGCGCACGGCTATCATGACTTCAACCGTGATGTGCTGCTCCGTCTGGTGACGGAAGGCACGGCGCGCGTGAATGCGTGGGCGTACACTGGCCTGTGCTGGCGCATGGACTCCGTGCAGAGCTACTTCAAGTTCAATATGGATATGCTGGATACCCAGATTCGCCATCGCCTGTTCACGGCGGAGCTGCCTGTGTACACCAAGGTTCGCGACGAGATGCCCGCCCGCTATGGCGACAATGTGACCGTCGTCAACTCGCTGGTGGCGGATGGCTGCATCATCGAAGGCACGGTGGAGAACTCTGTGCTGGCGCGCGGCGTGCGCATTGCCCCCGGTGCGCATGTGAAGAACTGCATCATCATGCAGGATGGTCAGGTGCACAACGACGCTTCCATCGAAAACTGCATTCTGGACAAGCAGACGGTCATCAAGCGCAGCGCGCGGCTCATCGGCCCGGCGGCGTACCCGATTGTTATCGCGAAGAATGTTGTCATCTAACAAACGAATCGCCTGAATCACTGACGCGGTTCGGATTTGCAAACCGCGCCAATATGTGCTATACTGTTGGTGCGGTTTTTTGGATACGCTTTTCAGATTCGCCTGAGCCATCTGCTCGCGCCTTTTTCCTTCCTGCGTCCGGTCGTTCCACTTAGCGTAGCGCTGCTACGCTGCGTTTCACTCCCGTTAGCAGGAAAGAAAAAATTCGCTTCGCATCTTGGCTCATTCTCATCTGAAAATCGTATCTGAGCTTAATTCGCTGAATTTCCCTGATTGTTTTTCCCTTGCCCCCGGCAGGAAATATTTCTGATGGAGGATAGAAACGATGAAGATTCTCTTTACGGCGAGCGAGTGCGTCCCGTTTATCAAGACCGGCGGTCTGGCGGATGTTGTCGGCGCGCTGGCGCCTGTTCTGGCGAAGCAGGGTCACGACGTGCGCGTGATGCTGCCCCTGTATGCGGCGGTGCCGAAGCAGTATGTTGACCAGATGACCCATGTGACCGACTTTGAGGTCGCGCTGGGCTGGCGCCGTCAGTACTGCGGCATTGAACTGCTGGAAAAGGACGGCGTGAAGTTCTACTTTGTGGACAACAAGTTCTATTTTGGCCGTCCGTATATCTACGGCATGGGCGGCGACGAGTACGAACGCTTTGGTTTCTTCTGCCGCGCGGCGCTGAACGCCCTGCCGCTGCTGGACTTCCAGCCCGACGTGATTCATGCGCATGACTGGCAGTCCGGCATGGTGCCCGCACTGCTGAAAATTCAGTATGCCCACCTGCCGTTCTTCGCGAATATCAAGACCATGTTCACCATCCATAACCTGCAGTATCAGGGCGTGTTCGGCATCCGCGAAGTGCAGGACGTGCTGGGTCTGGGCGACAGCCTGTGGACGGACGACAAGCTGGAGTGCTACGGCTGCGCGAACTTCATGAAGGCTGCGCTGGTGTATTCCGACATCATCACCACCGTCAGCCCGTCCTATGCCGAGGAAATTCAGACGGCATACTACGGTGAGCGGCTGGATGGACTGCTCCGCGCGCGCAAGCACGAAGTGTTCGGCGTGCTCAATGGCATCGACATGGCGGACTACAATCCCGCGACGGACGCTCGCATTCCGGCGGAATATACCGCGGATGACCTGTCCGGCAAGGCAAAGTGCAAGGCGGAACTGCAGGAGAAGCTCGGTCTGACTGTTGACCCGAATGTGCCGATTATCGGCATGGTCGGCCGCCTGAGCAGCCAGAAGGGGCTTGACCTTGTGGACTACATCATCGGCGACCTGATGAGCGAGAACGTGCAGCTGGTTGTGCTGGGCATGGGCGAAAGCCGCTATGTCAACCTGTTCTCGTGGGCAGAGGGCGAGTTCAAGGGCAAGGTCGCGGCGCGGTTCGCGATGGACCACGCGCTGGCGCATCAAATCTACGCGGGCTGCGACATGTTCCTTATGCCCAGCCAGTTCGAGCCGTGCGGCTTGAGCCAGCTGATTGCCCTGCGCTACGGCACGGTGCCGATTGTCCGCGAAACGGGCGGTCTGCGCGACACGGTGCTGTCCTACAACGAGTACACCGGCGACGGCAATGGCTTCACGTTCTTCAACTACAACGCCAATGACATGCTCAATGTCATCAACCGTGCCATCGACTACTACGCGAACCACAAGGACGTGTGGCACACGCTCCAGCAGCGCGGCATGACTGGCGATTACAGCTGGACGAACTCCTCCAAGAAATATATGGAACTGTACGAAGGCTTGGTGAGCGGGCGTTTCGACCATGACTCCGCATCGAATCAGGAGAAGGCATCTTCTGACGACGACGCGGAGGCGAACCCAGTGGTCGTCCCGTATCCGTATGAGAAGGAAGAACCCGAAGCGCCCGTGAAGCCCAAGCGCGTCCGCCGCACGAAGGAGCAGATTGCGGCCGACAAGGCGGCGAAGGAAGCGGAGAAGGCAGCCAAGGAAGCCGCGAAAGCCGCCGAAGCGCCTGCAAAGCCTGCCCGCAAGCGCCGCACAAAGGCGGAGATTGAAGCGGAGAAGGCGGCGAAAGCTGCTGCGGCGGAAGTGACCGCGGAAGCGCCCGCGAAGCCCGCCCGCAAGCGCCGCACAAAGGCGGAAATCGAGGCGGACAAGGCGGCGAAGGAAGCGGCAAAGGCAGACAAACCCGCCCGCAAGCCGCGCGCGAAGAAAGCGGAAACGCAGGAATAATCCGCATCATCCGACAGGCGTTCTGACCTGAACCCAACAGGTCGGAGCGCCTGCCTTTTTGTGCGTGACGGAAATTTCCAGCGCGATTTGTTACAATCTGCATGACAAGCCGGGCGCTTTCTGCTACAATGGAGGAGAAGAACCACCACAAGGAGGATTTTCCCGTGCAATTCCGATTTCGACGGGCGCTGTGCCTGCTTCTGATGCTTTTCCTGATTTTGTCGGCTGTACCCGGAACGTCCGGCTTACCCGCTGCGCGCGCCGAGGACACGGCGGATGTTGCCGTGTACTCCGCGCCGCTGGAGCGGAGCGCTGCCACACGCAACGGCATGGTGCGTGTGCGCCTGCTGTCCATTGGCAGCAATCCCGCGTCGCTCACGGTGACGGCGGTCGGCGCAATGGCGGTCAGCGGCGGGCAGACGATGGCGCTGGCGAATGGCGAGCAAATCAGCATCAGCCACAGCAGCGCGACGGGCGAAATCCGCCTGACGCGGGGCAACGAGACGGTCAGCATGGGGCGGGAGATGGCGCTCAGGCGGCGGCAGACGGACGGCGGATTCCGCATTGCACAGGCAAGAAGACCGCAGAATGTCTATCCCGGTGACCTGCACCTTGTGTCGAAGCTGGAAAGCGGGACGTATCGGCTCTATGTCGTGGCGAACGTGTACATCGAATCGTACCTCTATGGCGTCGTGCCGTATGAAATGGGGGCCTCCTCGGCATTGGAAGCCCTGAAAGCACAGGCGGTTGCGGCGCGGACGTACACCCTGCGCGCCATGAATGCGAACGCATCGAAGGTCTACGACGTTGTGGACACGACCGCTGACCAGGTGTACAACGGCAGTCCGACGGAGCGCGACCGGGCGGCGGAGGCGGTGGACGCAACGCGCGGCATCGTCGCCATGAACGACGGCAAGCTGACCGGGACGTACTACACCGCGTCCAACGGCGGGCAGACCGAATCCGCCCGCAACGCGTGGGGCTCATCCGGCGTGAATTACCTGACGGTTAAGGACGACCCGTTCGACCGCATGAACCCGTACAGCAGCACGCGCAAGATGACGATTTACGCTGCATTTTCCCACGCAAGCCAGAATCAAAGCCTGACGCGCCTGTTGCAGGCGAAAGCGCCGAATGCGACGATTCTGCGCATCGAGGCCGTTACGCCGCACACACCGAAGTATGCCGCACCCAGCCGCTTATATACGAAGCTGGATTTTGACGTGACGGCGCTTGTGGATGGCGAAACGCGCCGACTGACGCTGACGTTCGACATTTTCAGCGAGCTGGAAAGCGCACTCAATCTGTCCATTAACACGACGAAAAACGAACTCTGGTCGGTCAAGGCAGATGGGGAGACGTTTGTGCTGACCGTCAGGCGCTACGGACACGGCATCGGCATGAGCCAGCGCGGGGCGCAGCAGATGGCGAACCTGGGCTATACCTACGACCAGATTCTCGGCTTCTACTACGAGAACTGCGTGCGAATGCAGTACACCTTCACGCACACGATTCTGCCGCCCGTGGGCGACGCGCCCGTGACGGCGACTGAAGCCCCCGCGACGATTTCGCCCGCCGCGCCTAATCAGGCCATGGTGACGCTGGTGAATGTGGAGGATGTCCTGAACGTGCGCCTGACCGCCTCGGACAACGGCGCGTTGCTGACGACGCTGCCCGCCGGAACAGCCGTGACCGTGCTGGCAAAGGGCGATAATTGGACGCTCATCCGCTTCGGACGGATTGTCGGCTACGTCCGCACGGAAAACCTGACGTTCACCGGCACGCCGCCGACGCAGAGCGACGAAAACCCGACACCCATCACCCGCTGGGCGACCGTGACAGGCACGAATTCGCTGAATCTGCGTGCGTCCGGCAGCTACGACGCGGCAGTGCAGTCCACCATCCCCGGCGGCGCGGTGCTGTGCGTGTTCGCGGTGGAGAACGGCTGGGCGAGCATACAGTATGGCGCGAAAACAGGCTACTGCGCGGCGGGGTATCTCACGTTCAGCGATACTTATCCGGGAAAAACGAGCCAGACCGGGCGTTCTGCGATGGTCAGGACGGCGACAGCGCTTCGGGCAACCCCGTCTACTGCTGCGGTGGTGCTGATGACCCTGCCGCAGGGTGTTCAAATTGCCGTGCAGAGCAGCGACGGCAGCTGGTGCCGCGTGACGGCGGGTGGCATTGACGGCTATGTGCTGGCAAGCAGCCTTGATTTCAGCGCCGTCGGCATCGAATTGACGCCTGTGCCGACGACAAGCGGCGAACAGACCGCGATTGTCAATTCCACCGCCTCGACGCTCAACCTCCGGCAGGGTGCGGGCACAGAATACCCCGTGCTGGCGGAAATCCCGAAGGGAACGAGCATCATCGTCACGGCATACGGCGAAACGTGGTGTGCCGTTCGCTGGGGCAGCCTGACCGGGTACGTCATGACGCAGTACCTGCGCTTTGATGTGCCGACGGCGACGCCCACACCGGGCGCAACGCCTGAACCGACGGCATCCCCCGAACCAAGCGAAGCGCCAACGCCTGTCCCAGCTGCGTCCGAACCGCCCGCGAAGGTGGAGGATGACGTGTCAGCTGGCAGCTACGTTGCGTGGGTGAGCGCGGACAATGCGCCGCTTCGTCAGGCGATGGCTGCGGATGCGGCAGTCCTGGCGACAATCCCGCGAGGAACGCAGGTGACGGTGCTTGCGCAGGACGGCAATTGGTGCTATGCCTCGGTCGGGCAGATGACGGGCTATTTCACGGCGGACGCGCTCTCCTGCGAGCAGCCGGACGCGCCGCTGGGGCAAAAATACGTCAGCACAAAGTCGGATTCGCTGGCCATGCGGCAGTCGCCCAATACGGGCGCATCGATTGTGCAGTGGCTTCCGCGCGGCGCACTGGTGACATTCATTTCGCAGGAAAACGGCTGGAGTTACATCCGCTACGGCGGCAAAGAGGGCTACTGCGCGTCGCAGTATTTGAGCGACAGCGCGCCCGGTGCGGTCGTCATCAGCGATACGCCGATTCTGGACGTGACGCTGGAAAAAGTGACTGGGTGGACAGCGAGCATCCGCCAAGCAGAAACGCTCTACCAGTGGTGCAGCGCCGATGCGCCCGAAACGGCGAAAGTCGAAGCGGATTTGGTGCTGACCGTGCTGGAAAAGGGCGAAATCTGGTGCCGTGTGCGGACAGAAGAAGGGAAGGAAGGCTATTGTCTGACAAGCCGATTGACGCTGATTGCGCCGGAAAACTGACCATCCTGCCCGGCGAACGGGTGGACGAATTGCAGCAGGCGAGGCTGCGCATCCTGCAAAAGGAGCAGGGTTTCCGCTTCGGCATGGATGCCGTGCTGCTGTCGAGCTTCGTGCGGGCGGAAAGCCGCGATCGCTGTGCTGATTTTGGCACGGGGACGGGTATCCTGCCGCTGCTGCTGGCGGGCATGGGGCGCGCGAAAAGCGTCGATGCGTTTGAAATTCAGCCGGATATGGCGGATATGGCGCGGCGGAGCGTGCTGCTCAATGGGCTGGAACATATCATCCGCATCCACGCCCTGCCGGTGGAGAGCGCCGACGAGGTGCTTGCGCCCGGAAGCATCGACGTAATTGTGTGCAATCCGCCGTATGGGCATCATGGCACGACACTGCCGAATCCGGCGCAGACGCTGTCCTTGGCGCGCCATCAGCAGAAAAGTGGGCTGACGGCGTGGTTCAAGATGGCGTATCATCTGCTGCGCGGCAAGGGGCGGATGGCGGTCATCTATCCGGCGGCGCGGATGCTGGAAGTGATGAAGGACATGGAGAAAGCCGGACTTGCGCCGAAGCGGTTTCAGCTGATTTACCCCTCGGCGCAAAAGGCGGCGAATCTGGTGATGATTGAGGCGCTCAAGGATGCGCGCCCGATGCTGCACCCTGAACCGCCGCTGATGATTTACGAGCCGGATGGCACACTGACCGCGCCGCTGCGGAAGATTTACGCCATGGAGCGTGCATCAGGGGTTCATGCGGGCGACGGCGAAATTCAGCACGCCCGCGAACGTCACCCACAGCAGGTACGGCACGAGCAGCCATCCGGCAAGGGGCTTCTGCCGCCCGAACTGCACCGCCATGATGAAAACCAGGCAGAGCAGCAGAATCAGCCAGAAGAAGGAAAGCCCAAGCGCTTTCAGGATAAAGAACAGCACGGGCCACATCAGGTTGACGGCTAACTGGGCGATATACAGCCCCAGCAGCAGGAAACGGTCGCGCCCCTGTGCGCGCAGGACGAGCCACATGCAGTACGCCATCAGCGCATAGAGGATGCTCCAAACGATGGGGAAGAGCCAGCCCGGCGGCGCAAAGCCGGGTTTGCTCAGAGTGCGGAAGAAGTCCATGCCGTCGCGGGTGAGGTAGCTGACGAGCGCCCCTGCGCCAAGCGTGGCGGCTTCCAGCGCGATGAGTGAGCGCCAAGTGGTCTTTTTGCCTTGCTGCGTCAAAGTTATCGCCTCCTATGACACGGATAGCCTATGTCATCAGGCAGCGCGGCATACAGGAAAGAAGCGGAGGAAACACAGATTATGGGAAGCGTTTTGGTCATCGGCGGCGGCGCAGCGGGATTGGCGGCGGCGATTGCGGCGGCGGAATGCGGCGATACGGTCACGGTGGCGGAAAAAATGGATCGCGTTGGCAAAAAAATCCTCGCGACGGGCAACGGCCGCTGCAACCTGATGAACACGGGTGCGCCGCGCTATCCGGGAAATGCGGCGTTCGCGGCGGATGTGCTGTCTCACTGCGGCGCAGAGGCACAGAAAGCCTTCTGGGAGCATCTTGGACTGCGGCTTCGGCAGGAAGAGGCGGGGCGCGTGTACCCCGTCAGTTCGCAGGCTTCAAGCGTGCTGGATGCGCTCCGCCTGCAATTGACCGCCCTGCATGTGCGGGTGGTGACGGGCGTATCCATCACGGCACTGCACCGCGAAAATGATGGCTGGACGGCGCTCTCGGCGGACGGGCAGCAATTTCGGGCGAACCGCGTTATCATCAGCGGCGGCGGATGCGCCCAGCCCAAGCTCGGCAGCGACGGCAGCGCCCTGCGTCTGCTGACGAATCTCGGCTGCCCCGCGACGCCCTTCGCGCCCGCGCTGACGCAGATTATCACAGATAGCACGTCAATCAAGGGGCTGAGCGGCATCCGCGTTAAGGCACAGGTGGCGGTTATCGACCGGAAAAGCGTCCTGCATGAGGAGGATGGCGAGCTGCTGTTCGCGGATTACGGCGTCAGCGGCGTGTGCGTGATGCAGTGCGCACGGTATGCAAAGGAAGGGCGGATGCTTCGCGTGTCGCTGGTGAAGGGCATGGGTTTCGCGGATGCGGGCGATTTCCGCCGCGAACTGCACCGCCGCCGGAGAGACTGGGCGCAGCGCCCGATGACGGAGATGTTGACCGGGCTGTGCGTGCCGCGACTGTCGGCGGCGCTGATGCGGCAGGCAGATTGGGGAGTGCGCGAAAGCAGCCTATGCGGGCAGATGACAGCGGACATGGCGGAGCGCCTGACGAAAACGGCGGATGCGTGGCTGCTGCCGATTCGCGGCGTGAAGGGCTTCGAGAGCGCACAGGTGGCGTCGGGCGGGGCGGCGGTCGCGGATTTTGACCCGGCGACATTACAAAATCGCCGCCTGCCGGGACTGTACGTGGCGGGCGAGGTGTTGGATGTGGACGGCGACTGTGGCGGCTTCAACCTGATGTTCGCCTTTGGAAGCGGCATTCTGGCGGGTCTGGACGGGCGAAATGCCCCGTGGACACATGAAAATGCGCAGAAAAGCTGATTTTTCTCGAAAAAAAGTGATTTTCCCTCTTGACAAATCGCTGAATCGCGCTATAATATTATCTGCTGATGCAAACGCCGCTCATAAGGTAGACGGATGCTTCGCAGATGTGCACCATTAGCTCAGTTGGTAGAGCACCTGACTCTTAATCAGGGTGTCTAGGGTTCGAGTCCCTAATGGTGTACAGCTGCATGACCCTGCTTGCAGGGTCTATGCACCATTAGCTCAGTTGGTAGAGCACCTGACTCTTAATCAGGGTGTCTAGGGT
>OJPA01000547.1_pt1 | contig 14540 bp, 8 predicted proteins | sample 1598411 | NCBI WGS metagenome assembly OJPA01 (sample SAMN03922477, study PRJEB24848) | human gut metagenome | isolation source: stool sample | host: Homo sapiens | place: Germany | collected 2010-11 | reverse complement strand
CTGCTGGACATCGAGAGCCTTGCGAAGGCCGCGGAGTTCCTGAAGAACTTCCGCGCCGGGGAGCGCTGCGACGCTGCCGCCGCGCCGTTCGCTTCGGGCGAGGAGGCCTATGCGCATTACGCCGCCGCGCACCGCGAGGCCGCGACGCTCAACGCCGAGATCGGGCGGCTGGAAAAAGCGGCCGAGGAGCTGCGTCCCTGGGGGGCGTTCGACGTGGAGGCGACGCGGAAACTCGCCGCCCGGGGCATTGTCCTGCGCTATTTCTTCACCCAGCGCAACACCTTCGACAAGCAGTTGGCCGAGTGGTCGGAGCGCTATACGGTTTCGGAGGTCAGCCGCACCGATGCCACGGTGTGGTTCGTCGTCGTGGCCAAGCCCGGCGAGGAGGTTACGCTCGACGCGCAGGAGATGAAGACCCCGACGATGGACATTCGCGAGGCGGAGCGCCGCATCGCCGAAGCCGAAGGGAAACTCCGGACCCTCGACGCTGAATTTTCGCGTGCGGCCGCTTCGGAGGCCCTGCTCGCACAGCACGCCTGCTCGCTGAAGGAGCGTTTGCAGGGCGTGCGGGTGAAGGCTACGGCGCAGGAGGCCGCCGACGGTACGCTGGTCGTCATGGAGGGCTGGGCCGAGAAGGAGACTTCCGGTCGGGTCGACGCCCTTTTGGAGGAGTACCCCAATGTGGTCTTCCTCAAATCGGACCCCACGCCCGAGGACGAAACGCCCGTGAAGCTCAAGAACCGTTGGTTCGCGCATGTCTTCGAACTGGTGGGCGACATGTACGCCCGCCCGAAATACGGGACGATGGACCTCACGCCCTTCTTCGCTCCGTTCTACATGCTCTTTTTCGGCATCTGTCTCAACGATGCCGGCTACGGACTGATCCTGACCCTGATGGGGTGGTGGATGCTCGCCAGGAACCGAAAGCCCGGCATGATGCGTCAGGCGGCGTGGTTCGCCACGCTGTGCGGCGTGTCGACCGTCGCGTTCGGACTGCTGTGCGGCTCGTTCTTCGGCATCAACATGAACACGTGGTTCCCCTCGGTGAAATTCCTCGATTTCCAGGGACAGTTCTTCTCCATCGCGCTGGTTATCGGCGTGGTGCAGATTCTTTTCGGCATGCTGCTCAACATCTGGATGACCGTTCGCTGTTTCGGTTTCGGCCGTGCGCTGGGACTGCTGGGGTGGTTCATCATCCTCGTCTCGTGCTGTCTGGCCATGGGCCTTCCGATGGCGGGTCTCGCCATTCCGGGCTTTACGGCCGGATCGGCGGCCTTCTATGCGGCGCTGGGCGTCGGCGGCGTGCTGATGCTGCTTCTGAACAATCCGAAGCGCAATCCGCTCATCAACCTCGGCGCGGGTTTGTGGGACCTTTACAACAACCTCACGGGACTGTTGAGCGACGTGCTGTCCTATATCCGTCTGTTCGCCATCGGGCTTTCGGGCGGTGTGCTGGCGCTGGTGTTCAACACGCTGGCGTCGGGATTCGTGCCCGAAGGCGCGAACATCGTGGTCCGGCTGCTGATTATGATTCCGATTCTGCTGATCGGTCACGGCATCAACATTTTCATGTCGACCATCTCGTCGTTCGTGCACCCGCTGCGTCTGACGTTCGTCGAGTTTTTCAAGAACGCCGGTTTCGAAATGGCCCCGCGCAATTTCGACCCGATTCGTAAAATGAACGATACTAACGAATAATAACAATTAAAAAAAACTCAAAACATTATGGAAACAACAGCATTGGTATTGGCTTACGTCGGCGTAGCGCTGATGGTGGGTCTGGCAGGTGTCGCTTCGTCGATCGGTACCGCAATTACGGGTCAGGCCGCAGTAGGGGCCATGAAGAAGAACGGCGGCGCTTTCGGCAGCTACATGATTCTTTCGGCGCTTCCCGGTTCGCAGGGTCTCTACGGTTTCGTCTGCTTCTTCCTGGTGCAGAAGGGTCTGACGGACCCGACGATGGTGCAGGGCGCGGCTATCTTCGGCGCCGGTCTGCTGGTCGGTCTGGTGAACATCGCCGCTTCGATCTATCAGGCAAAGGTCTGCGCCAACGGTATCGCCGCTATCGGCAACGGTCACGACGTGATGGGTAAGACGCTGATCCTCGCGGCTTTCCCCGAGCTGTACGCCATCCTGACGGTGGCCGCCACCTACCTGATCGCAACGCTCGACGGCGTGAATCTCTTCTGACGGGGCGGAACGCCCGTCACCGGAAAGGGAGACCCTGCGGGGCCTCCCTTTTTCGTTGCCGTCCTGCGGTCGGGGCGCTCTCCGAATACGAAGGAACGGTTGTCGTGGGACACCACGACAACCGTTCCTTCGGGGGATATGGGTATTACGGCCGAACCGGCGCTCGTTCCGTGACTACCGTCCTTTGCGGCGCGACGAGGTGCGCACCTTCGGGCCTTTGCCGCGGGGCTCTTCCGTACGGCGCGCCGCGGCCCCGGGCAGCAGCAATTCGAAGTCTAACTGGCGTTTCTGCAGGTCGGCGCGCTTCACGCGGATGCGTACCGGGCTGCCCAGCGTCATGCGGATGCCCGTCGAGCGGCCGATGATTTCGTAAAGCTGCTCGTCGAAGGTGAAGAAGTCGCCCTCGATGTCGCGCAGGAACGACATGCCCTCGATGTGGGTTTCGTCCAGCTCGACGTAGACGCCCCATTCGGTGAGTCCCGAGATGTGTCCCTCGAACTCCTCGCCGATGTGCTCTTTCATAAATTCGACCATCTTGTATTTGATCGACGCGCGTTCCGCCTCGGCGGCCACGACTTCGCGGTCCGAAGCGCGTGCGCAGAGGTCTTCCAGTTCCGTTTTGTCGGCCGGCTTGCCGCCCGCGAGGTAACGCGCCAGCAGACGGTGGACCATCATGTCGGGGTAGCGGCGGATCGGCGACGTGAAGTGCGTGTAGTAGGGGAACGCCAGACCGTAGTGTCCGATGTTGTCGGTCGTGTAATAGGCTTTGGCCATCGAGCGCACGGCCATCGTCGCCACGGCGTTTTCCTCCGTGGTTCCCTTTATCTGTTTGAAGAGCTTGTTCAGTTCCTTGGCCACGGCGCGGCCCTTCGTAGCCTTGAAGATGTGCCCGAAGCGGAGGATGAACTGCCGGAAGCGGTCGAGTTTCTCCTCGCTCGGGGTGTCGTGCACGCGGTAGACCATCGTGCGCTCCGCCGAGCGGCCGCTCTCGGGCCTGCGTTTGCCGCAGAACTCCGCCACGCGGCGGTTGGCCAGCAGCATGAACTCCTCGATCATCTGGTTCGACTCCTTCTGCTCCTTGAAGTAAACGCCTAACGGTTTGCCGTTCTCGTCGAGGCGGAATTTCACCTCCTCGCGGTCGAACGAGATCGCGCCGTTCTTGAAGCGCTCCTTGCGCAGCGCCTGTGCCAGCCGGTTGAGCGTCAGCACCTCCTCGGCGTAGTCGCCGCGTCCCGTTTCGATGATCTCCTGCGCCTCGGCGTAGGTGAAACGGCGGTCGGAGTGGATCACCGTGCGTCCGAACCACTCTTCGAGGATGTCGAGGTTTTCGTTGAGCGTGAACACCGCCGAGAAGCAGAGGCTTGTCTCGTGGGGTCGCAGCGAACACAGCTCGTTCGAAAGCCGTTCGGGAAGCATCGGCACGGTGCGGTCCACCAGATAGACCGACGTGCCGCGCTCCACGGCCTCGTCGTCGATCACCGAGTGGGGCCGCACGTAATGGGTCACGTCGGCGATGTGCACGCCCACTTCCCAGACGCCGTCCTTTATTTTGCGCACCGACAGCGCGTCGTCGAAGTCCTTGGCGTCCGCGGGGTCGACCGTGAAGGTCGTGACATGCCGGAAATCGCGCCGCTGGGCGATCTCTTTGGCCGTGACGCGGGCGTCGATGGCCTGGGCGGCCTCCTCGATTTCGGGTTCGAAGCGGTAAGGAAGCTCGTATTCCGCCAGGATCGAGTGCATCTCCGTGTCGTTGTTGCCCGCCATGCCCAGCCGCTCGACCAGTTCGCCCACGGGGCTTTTGCTGCCCGGGAGCCAGTCGGCGATGCGCACCACGACCTTCTCGCCGTCGCGCACGTCGGGATAGGTGCGCTTCGAGAGATAAATGTCCATCGGCATGCGGCGCGAGTCGGCCCGTACGAAAATCTGGTGCGCCCCGACTTCGGCCATGCCCACGTAGGGCTTGCGGTTGCGTTCGATGATCCGCGTGATCTCGCCCTCCAGCTGTCCGTTGCGGCCGCGGTGCATCACCACGACCTCGACGCGGTCGCCGTTCAGGGCGTTCGCGGCATTGCGCTGGTTGACGAAGATGTCGCTCTCCTGCCCTTCGACCTTCACATAGACCGAACCCGAGGGGGCCATGTCGGCCACGCCCTCGTAGTGGGGCAGGTGGGTCTGCATCAGACGGTATTTTTCGCGTGCGCACTCCTCGACGACTCCCTCTTCGAAGAGGCGTCCGAGGATTTCTAACGTTTCGCGGCGGCCCTCTTTCGTGGCGCCTCCGGAAGCCGAAGCCAGGTGCTTCAGCGAGAACTTATTGTTGGGGAATTCCCGGAACATGCTCAATATGATCGAGGTGCGGTCCGTCTTCCGTGCTCCGTTTTCGGAGCGTTGTTTCTGTTTTTTCATCATTTCTCAAAAATTTGCAGGGCTTCGGTCCTCCGTCGGATTTCCGTTGTGCCCGTTTTGCCGCTGTCGCGGCCGGCCTGTGTGCGTTTTGCGGAACCGGGCGTTATTTTTCCAGGAGTTGCAGGGCCAGTTTCCGCATGTAGGCGATGCCCACGCCGATAGCCGCTTCGTCGGGGAAGAATGTCGCCGTGTGCGGGCGTCCGGCCGCGGCGCCCACGCCCAGCCGGTAGAACAGCGACGGGTATTGCTTGCAGTAGAACCCGAAATCCTCGGCCGTGGTGCGCAGGGGCAGCATCTCGACCTTCAGCTTCTCGGCTTTGGCCAGGGCCGTGGCCTGCTTCACGAGGATCTCGTCGTTGACGACGCACGGATAGCCGCGGCCGATCGTCACTTCGGTCTTCACGCCGTGCCGGGCGTCGATGTCCGCGGCGATGATCTCGATGCGGCGGTGGATGATGCCGCGCTCGCGTTCGTCGAACGTGCGCAGCGTTCCCTCCATGTAGATCTCGTCGGGCACGATGTTCGTCGCGCCCCCGGCCTCCACGCGGCCGATCGAGAGCACGCACTCCTCGCCGTTGAGCGCGATGAGGCGCGTCAGCAGTTCGGCGCCGGCCGCCACGGGGTCTTTGAGCTGCTTGCGCATGGCGCCGTGCCCGCCCGTGCCGCGGACGCGGAAGCGCAGTTCGTCGCTTGCCGCCATGTACTTTCCGGCCCGGAATCCGAGGGTCCCGACCTCCAGCTGCGGTTCGACGTGTTCGCCGACGACGGCCCGCACGTCGTAGCCCTCGAACGGCTTTTCGGCCAGCACCAGCGAGGCTCCGCCCGGGTTGCACTCCTCGCCCGGCTGGAACAGCCCGAAGAGCGTGCCCCGGAAATCGGGCGCCTCGGCGAAGGTTTTCAGCACGCCGAACAGCACCGCGGCGTGCATGTCGTGGCCGCAGGCGTGCATCACGCCCTCGTTCTGCGATCTCCACTCGCAGTCGTTCCGCTCCGTGACGGGCAGGGCGTCGATGTCGGCGCGCAGCACCGCGGCGCGCCGGTCGCCTTCGGGGGTCTTGCGGCCCTTGATGCGGGCCACGACGCCCGTCGATGCGATCCGGCGGTGTTCGATGCCCAGTTCGTCGAGCTGCTGTTCGATGAACGCCGCCGTGTCGTGTTCCTTGAACGACAGTTCGGGGTGCGCATGCAGGCGGCGGCGGAATTCGACAGGTTCCATTGATTCTCTGTTTTATCGGTTTGGGTCAGAAAACCGCCTTGACGATTTTCTGTATGTTCGTCGTGCGGCTCATCGTGTAGTAGTGCAGCACGGGCACGCCTGCGGCCATCAGTTCGCGGCTTTGGGCGATGGCCCACTCGGTTCCCACTTCGCGCACGCCGTCGGGATGCGCCTTGACTTCGCGCACGAGTTCCTCGGGCAGCTTCACGCCGAACGTTTCGGGCAGTATTTCCAGGTGGCGCAGCGTCGAGAGGGGCTTGATGCCGGGGATGATCGGCACGGTGATCCCCGCTTCGCGGCAGCGGCGCACGAAGTCGAAGTATTTGGCATTGTCGAAGAACATCTGCGTGATGACATATTCCGCCCCGGCGTCGACCTTGTCGCGCAGGCGGGCGATGTCCGAGGTGATGTCGCGCGCCTCGGCGTGCACCTCGGGATAGCCCGCCACGCCGATCGAGAATTTCGAGTGGTGGCACTCCTCGACCTCGCCGTCGATGAATTTTCCGCGGTTCATGTCGGCGATCTGCCGCACGAGGTCCACGGCGTGGGCGTGGCCCTGCGGATGGGGCATGAAACGCTTTTCGTTCTGCGACTTGTCTCCGCGCAGCGCCAGCACGTTGTGCAGGCCCAGGAAGTCCATGTCGATCAGCGTGTCCTCGATGTCGTATTTCGACAGTCCGCCGCAGATCAGATGCGGGACCACCTCCACGCCGTAGCGGTTCTGGATGGCCGCCGAGATGCCCACCGTCCCGGGGCGGCGGCGCACGACGTGCCATTCGACGCTGCCGTCCTCGCGCTCGGTCTCCTTGATTCCCTCGCGGTGGAAGGTGATGTTGACGTAAGCCGGGTCGAGGACCATCAGCGGCTCCACGGCGGCGAATATCTTCTGCATGCCGTCGCCCTTGAGCGGCGGGAGCAGTTCGAACGCGAAGCGGGTGCGCCCGGAGGCGATCGCTTCGTTGATGATCTCTACGACGTTCATACGTTGTTCGGTATAATCTTTTTTACGGTTTCGGCCTCCATTCCGCGGCGGCGTGCGTAGTCGAGCAGCTGTTCGGCGCCGATGGTCCCGACCGAAAAGTAGTCGGCGTCGGAGAACATCAGTCCGCACAGCGCCTCCCCGGGGTCGATCATCCAGTTTTCGGTCAGCCGCATTCCGGTCGTCACCTCGACCGCGAGCAGGTCGAAGACCTCGCGTTTGAGCGAATGGTCGGGCGAGGCCGGGTAGCCGAAGGCCATGCGGCGGCCGCGGTACTGGCCGCGGACTGCCTGCTCGGGGGTGGGCGGCGTGCCTGTTTCGTAGCCCCACATCTCGCGCCGCATGAAGGCGTGCACGGCCTCGGCGAAGGCTTCCGTGAGGCGGTCGGCCAGCAGTTTGGCCATGATGGCCGAATAGTCGTCGCCCCCGGCGCGGAACTTTTCCGCCAGCTCCTTCAGCCCGATGCCGGCCGTCAGGGCGAAACAGCCGATCCAGTCGCCGTCCGGTGCGATGAAGTCCGCCAGCGACAGGTTCTCCTCGCCGCGCGTCTGGTTGCGCAGCATCGGGAGGCGTTTTTCGCGCCCTTTCGCGTCCGTCACCAGAATGTCGTCGCCCTCGGAGCGTGCCGGGAAGATGCCCGCTACCCCTTGCAGCGTCAGCAGCCGCTCGTCGCGGATGCGGGCCAGCAGGGCCTGGGCGTCGGCGAAGACCTTGCGCGCCTCGGCGCCCTTTTCGGGATGGTCGAGAATCTCGGGGTAACGCCCCTTGAGTCCCCACGCCGCGAAGAAGAAACTCCAGTCGATGTACGGTTCGGCGTCGGCCACGTCGAAGTCGGGGAAGACCATGCGCCCCGTATGGAGCGGCACGACGGGTTCGTGCTGCGCCGCGCCGCGCCGCGCCGCGCGCGCTTCGGCGATCGGAATGAGGTCGCGCTCCCGCAGCCGGCGGGCGTACTCCTCGCGCAGGGCCTGCTGGTCGGCTTTCACCTTGTCGGCGTAAAGGTCGCCGTCGGGGCCGAGCAGCTGTGCCAGTATCTGGCTGTTGCGGCTGGCGTTCGCGGAGTGGACCGCCACGCCCGAATAAACCGGGGCGATCTTCACCGCCGTGTGGAGGTCCGAGGTCGTCGCGCCGCCGATGATGACCGGAATGCGCAGCCCTCGCCGTTCCAGCTCCTCGCAGACGCGGGCCATTTCGTCGAGCGACGGGGTGATCAGCCGGCTCAGGCAGATGCACTGCGCGCCCCACGCCACCGCCTCCTCGACGATGCGTTCCGGCTCGACCATCACGCCCAGGTCCCGGATTTCGTAACCGTTGCAGGCCATCACGACCGCCACGATGTTCTTGCCGATGTCGTGCACGTCGCCTTTCACGGTGGCGATCAGCACTTTCCCCGAATTATGCGCATTCGCGGCCGACCCCTGTTCGATATAGGGCGTCAGCGCCGCCACCGCGCGTTTCATCACGCGGGCGGTCTTCACCACTTGCGGCAGGAACATCTTGCCCTCGCCGAACAGCGTGCCGACCTGCTCCATGGCAGGCATCAGCAGCGTGTCGATCACGGCCATCGGGCTTCCCAGCGCCTCGTAACCCTCCAGCGCATCCTGCTCCACGTAGTCGGCCACGCCCTTGAGCATCGCATGGGCGATACGCTCTCCGAGCGTCCCCGCACGCCATGCGTCGGGGGCCTGCGGCTGCGCCTGGGCCGCCTGCTGCACCCCGTGGGCATACTCCGCGAGCCGCTCCGCGGCGTCGGCCCGGCGGCAGAGGATCACGTCCTCGACGCGGCAGAGCAGTTCGGGTTCGATCTGGCTGTACACTTTGAGCATCTGCGGGTTGACGATGCCCATGTCCATTCCGGCCCGGATGGCGTGGTAGAGGAACGCCGAGTGCATCGCCTCGCGCACCGTGTTGTTGCCGCGGAAGGCGAACGAAAGGTTCGACACGCCGCCCGAGACCTTCGCATGGGGAAGGTGCTCCTTGATCCAGCGCGTCGCGTCGATGAACGCCTTGGCGTAGCCGTCGTGCTCCGCAATGCCCGTTGCGACGGCCAGCACGTTGGGGTCGAAAATGATGTCTTCGGGCGGAAATCCGTTGTCCGTCAATAGCTTGTAGGCTCTCTCCGCAACCTCTGCTTTACGTTCGAAGGTGTCGGCCTGGCCCCGCTCGTCGAAGAGCATCACCACGGCCGAAGCGCCGAAGCGGTGGATCTCCGCGGCCCGGCGCAGGAATTCCGCTTCGCCCTCCTTGAGCGAGATGGAGTTGACCACCGACTTACCCTGCGTCACTTCAAGTCCCGCTTGAAGTACCTCCCATTTCGACGAGTCGATCATCACCGGCACGCGGGCGATCTCCGGCTCCGAGGCCATCAGGTTGAGGAACGTGCGCATCGCCGCCGGACCGTCGATCAGCCCGTCGTCCATGCAGACGTCGACGATCTGCGCCCCGGCGTCGACCTGTGCGCGGGCCACCGAGAGCGCCTCTTCGTAGTTGGCTTCGCGGATCAGCCTTGCGAAACGGGCCGATCCGGCGACGTTCGTGCGTTCGCCGACGTTGATGAAGTTGGCTTCGGGGACGATCCGCAGCGGCTCCAGACCGCTCAAGGTCGTGATGTGCTTCGGCGCGGGAACGGGCCGCGGGGCGTAGTCTCCGGATATTTTCGACAATTCGAATATGTGGGCGGGCGTCGTGCCGCAGCAGCCGCCCACGATGTTCACCAGTCCGCGACGCATATACTCGCCGACATCCCCGGCGAACATTTCGGGCGTCTCGTCGTAACCGCCCATCACGTTGGGAAGCCCTGCGTTCGGGTGCGCCGAGATGCGCGTTCCGGCCACTGCCGCCAGCCGTTCGAGGTAGGGCAGCAGCTGCTTGGCCCCGTAGGCGCAATTCAGTCCGACCGACAGCAGGTTCGCATGCGACACCGAGACGGCGAACGCCTCGACGGTCTGCCCCGAGAGGGTGCGGCCGCTGGCGTCGGCGAGCGTTCCGGAGACCATCACGGGGATCGCGCGGCCCAACCGCTCGCAGAGCGTGTCGATGGCCCAGAGGGCCGCCTTGGCGTTGAGCGTGTCGAAAACGGTCTCCACCAGCAGGATGTCCGCCCCGCCGTCCACCAGTCCCCGCACCTGATCCGTATATGCTTCGACCAGTTGTGCGAAGGTCACCTCGCGGGCCGCGGGATTCTGTACGTCGGCCGACATCGAGGCCGTGCGGTTCGTGGGACCCACCGATCCCGCCACGAAACGCGGCTTCTGCGGGTTGCGGGCCGTGAACTCGTCGGCCGCGCTGCGTGCGATTCCGGCTGCGGCCTTCGAAATCTCGTAAGCGCACTCTTCGAGCCGGTAGTCGGCCAGCGACACGGCGTTGGCGTTGAACGAGTCGGTTTCGATGATGTCGGCTCCCGCCCGCAGGTATTTTTCGTGAATCTCGCGCACCACGTCCGGGCGGGTCAGCGCGAGCAGGTCGTTGCAGCCCTTGAGCTGCACCGGCCAGCCGGCGAACCGCCGGCCGCGGTAGTCCTCCTCCTGCAGTCCGTAGCCCTGCACCATCGTGCCGAAGCCTCCGTCGAGCAGCAGGATGCGGCGCTCCAGTTGGTCGTATAGCGTTGTCGTCATTTATTTTTCGGTAATTTCTATTTCGTAGAGTTTCGGCCAGTTTTTGCCCGTCACGAAGATGCGGTCCCCCTCGGCGTCATAGGCGATGCCGTTCAGCACGTCGGTCGTCGCGGTCATTTCCGTTTCGGGCAGCAGCCCCGCGAGGTCGACGACGCCCTCGACGACGCCCGTCGCGGGGTCGATGACGACGATCTGGTCGGTGGTGTAGACGTTGGCCCATATTTTGTTGCCGATCCACTCCAGTTCGTTGAGGTATTCGACCGGCGCGCCCTTGTAGGTCACCGTCACGCGCTTTTCGCGGCGGAACGTCGCGGGATCGACCGTGTGGATCGTGGCCGTGCCGTCCGACATGTAGAGCTTCTCGCCGTCGGTCGTGAGGCCCCAGCCTTCGCCCGGATAGCGGAAGTCGCCGATCTTTTGCAGTTTCCCGTTCTCCAGCGAATATACGTGCGCGGTGTTGGACTGCCAGGTCAGCTGGTAGAGCTTTCCGCCGAGCAGGGTGATTCCTTCGCCGAACTCCGAACGGGGCAGGCGCACCATGACCTCGGTTTTCCCCGTCGCGAGGTCGGTCTTCCGAACGACCGATTCGCCGTGCTGGCCCGTACCTTCCCACATCGTCCCGTCGACGTATTGCAGCCCCTGGGTGTAGGCGCCGGTCGAGTGGGGGTAGGTCGCCGCGATGCGGTAGGTGTACGTTTTCGGCTCGGCCTGCACGGCCGCCGCGGCCTGCGCCTTTGCGCCGGGGCGTTTGGCGCGCGCCGCCGGACCGCCGCATGCGCCCAGCAGCAGGATGGAAAACAGGAATATCGGGGTCGTTTTCATTGTTTCGGAACAAAATAGCTCACAAAGATACGAAAAAGTCGGATGGGATCAAAACGGAATTGCGTGCGGTTCGGTAAAACCTTTCGGCTGGCAAAAGGGGCGTTGCGACTCCAAAGGCTGCGGAAAAGCCGGATGGGATCAAAACGGAATTGCGCACGACTCGGTAGAACCTTCCCCGGCAAGCGGGGCGTTGCGGCCCCAAAGGTACGAAAAACAAACCGTATATCATAATTTGACCGTATTATTACGGGTAATGTCTTGCCGGAAATGGAATAATTTCGTATCTTTGCCTCCCGATTCTGAACGGAAATACGAAGAATAACAAATATAATTCATTCATTATGAACATTGTAAGAGAACAACGCGGCGAGAATAACTCGCTGATCCGCGTGACTGTCGGCGAGGCGGATTACGGGCAGGAGGTCGAAAAGTCCCTGCGCGAGTACAAGCGCAAGGCCAACATTCCCGGATTCCGTCCGGGCATGGTCCCCATGGGCATCGTCAAGAAGATGTACGGCAAGGGCGTCCTGGCCGAGCAGTCCTACCGTCAGGCTTCGAACGCCGTTTTCGAATATCTCCAGAAGGAGGGCATCGACTATCTGGGCGACGTGATTCCCGCGGAGGAGCAGGGCGACTTCGATTTCGACAACGCCACCGAGTTCGAATTCGTGTTCGAGATCGGCGAGGCTCCCGAGATCAAGCTGGAGCTTTCCGACAAGGATAAGCTGACCTACAACAAGATCAAGGTCGACAAGAAGATGCACGACGACTACCGTTCGAACTACCTGCGCCGCTTCGGCCGCCTGGTGGACGCCGAGAAGGTGACTTCGGACGAGGCGCTGTCGGTCACGCTCGACAACGGCGAGATGAACGTTGCGGACGCTTACGTGGGTCTGATCTCGATGGACGAGGCCGACCGCAAGCCTTTCATCGGCAAGAAGGTCGGCGACAAGATGAAGGTGAATATCAACGAACTCTATAAAAATCCCGCTCAGCGCGCCGCCTGCCTGCAGGTCAAGGAGAACGAACTGGAGGGCGTCAACCCCGAATTCGAACTGGAGATCACCAAAATCCGCAAGTTCGCCGAGCCGGAGCTGAACGAGGAGTTCTTCAAGATGGCTTTCCCGCAGGGCGGCGTCACGGACGAAGCCGGGCTGGACAAGTTCATCGACGCGCAGATCGAGGCCGAGCTGCGCCGCGAGAGCGACTACCTCTTCACGTTGCAGGTGCGCGACTATCTCGTGAAGAAGGCCGACCTGAAGATGCCCGCGGCGTTCCTCAAGCGTTGGCTCTACACGATCAACGAGGGCAAGTTCTCGATGGAGGACATCGAGAAGGATTTCGACCAGTTCCTGAAGATGTTCACCTGGAACTACCTCCAGAAGCACTTCATCAAGACCGACGGCATCTCCGTTTCGAAGGAGGAGGCGCTCTCCGAAGCCAAGGCGCTGGCCGCCTCGCAGTTTGCACAGTACGGCATGCCCTCGGCGCCGGACGACATGCTGGAGGGTTACGCCGAGAAGATTCTCGCCGACAAGGATCAGGGCCAGAAGATTTACGAGAAGCTCTATGAGGTGAAGGTTGTCGAGGATGTCAAATCGAAGGTCAAGGTAACTGAAAAAGCCGTATCTGCGGACGATTTCGCTAAATTGGCGAAGGAACTTTAAGTTTCGCGGAATTTTATCTATCTTTGGACTTTGCAGGCGTGATGTTTGCAAAGTCCTTTGTGCTTTAAGAACGCGCTTTTAGGGGCGGCTGTGGGTTTTCACGCTTCCCATCCGGTTCTGCGCTCCCGTCCGCCCGCCTGGGAGGCGGCTTTCGGGAGCGACGGGGGCCGGATCGCTTGCGGCGGTTTTCGCGCCCGCTTTAAGAAGCGGGTTTCGGGGGCGATGGGGAATTCGGAATGCTTCCGGCGGCTTGTGCGCTCCTGACCGGCAGAAGGCAGAATATGAAGAGTAAATAAATACGACTATGTCAGAATTTGAAAAATACGCACGGAAACACTGCGGGATCAGTTCGCTGAAACTGCACGATTTCCAGTCGGTCAGCGGCGCCTACGTGTCGCCTACGATCATCGAAGAGCGTCAGCTGAATATCGCCACGATGGACGTCTTCTCGCGGCTGATGATGGACCGCATCATCTTCCTCGGCGCGCCGATCTACGACGACGCGGCCAATATCATCCAGGCCCAGCTGCTGTTCCTCGAATCGGTCGATCCCGAGAAGGACATTCAGATCTACATCAACTCGCCCGGCGGGTCGGTTTCGGCCGGACTGGGCATTTACGACACCATGCAGCTGGTGAACTCCGACGTGGCGACCATCTGCACGGGGCTTGCCGCCTCGATGGGCGCCGTGCTGCTCACGGCGGGCGCCAAGGGCAAGCGTTCGGCGCTCCCGCATTCGCGGGTGATGATCCACCAGCCGCTGGGCGGCGCGCAGGGCCAGGCCTCGGACATCGAGATCACGGCGCGCGAGATTCTGAAAACCAAGCGCGAGCTGTACGAAATCCTCTCGGTCCACTCGGGCGTCCCGGTCAAGAAGATCGAGAAGGACGCCGACCGCGACTACTGGCTGTCGGCCCGCGAGGCGAAGGATTACGGACTGATCGACGAGGTGCTTTCCAAACGAGACAAGTAAACCGCATGGCACAGAATAAGAACAACAACAAGAACGGCGGCGACTGCTGCTCGTTCTGCGGCGCCAAGCGCACGGACGTGGAGATCATGTTCCAGGGTTCGGACGGCGCGAATATCTGTAACAAATGTATCGAGAACGGCTATAAGATCATCGTCGACAACGACATCGCCTCCGAACGGGGACGGCGTCCGGCGGCGGCTCCGCTCAAGATGGAGGAACTGCTCAAGCCGGCGCAGATCAAGGAGTTCCTCGACCAGTATGTCATCGGGCAGGATGCCGCCAAGCGGTATATGTCCGTGGCGGTCTACAACCACTACAAGCGGCTGCTGTACGCCCCGAAGGAGGACGAGGTCGAGATCGACAAGTCGAACATCGTGCTGGTCGGTCCGACGGGCACGGGCAAGACGCTGATGGCCCGCACGATCGCCAAGCTGCTGAAAGTGCCGTTCACGATCGTCGACGCGACCGTTCTGACCGAGGCGGGATATGTGGGCGAGGATGTCGAGAGCATCCTCTCGCGGCTGTTGCAGGTCGCCGACTACAACGTCGAGCAGGCCGAGCGCGGCATCGTCTTCATCGACGAGATCGACAAGATCGCGCGCAAGGGCGACAACCCCTCCATCACGCGCGACGTTTCGGGCGAGGGCGTGCAGCAGGCCCTGCTGAAAATCCT
>OJPA01000543.1_pt1 | contig 14586 bp, 8 predicted proteins | sample 1598411 | NCBI WGS metagenome assembly OJPA01 (sample SAMN03922477, study PRJEB24848) | human gut metagenome | isolation source: stool sample | host: Homo sapiens | place: Germany | collected 2010-11 | reverse complement strand
CCTTCGTGGTCTCGTCCATTACGAAGAACTTGTCCTTGGGCGAACGGCCGGTGTAGACGCCCGTCATGACGTTCACGGCGCCCATGTCGGTCAGCTGACCCTTCTCGTAGCCGCGCAGGCCCTTCTTGGTCTCCTCACGGAACAGCTCGTCGTAGGAGGGATTGTACACGATCTCGGTCACACCCGTGATCCCGTACTTCTTCAAATCCATTTTGTCCATAATAAAACTGTTATTTTGATTAAAAACCTCTATTTCCCTTTTTTCCGTGGCCTGCGCCACACCTAACCTAACGTGTCGTCCCCATCGTTTAGTATGCACGGAGTTCGACGGCACAAAGGTAGAAAAACTTTCATAATTGTGAAAAAATTAACAGTGAAAAACGCAAAAAATTTACTCCTCCGCTCCAGCCGGCCGGACACACGGGAAATCCGGCGATCCGCAACCCCGGAACAAAGGCCGTATGCAAGGGGGCTCCGGGAGCATGCATACGCAGAAATGCCGCACGCCTCCGGCAGAGAGGACCCCGCCGCCGAGCCTCAGAGCGGGAACGGCCCGGAAGGGAGCGACAAGGGAACACGAAAGGCCGGCGGAACGGAAGCGGGAGGAGCGCAGGCGGAAACGGGAGGAGCTGCCGGCACAAAAAATCGGAGAGGAACGGCTCCCCGATCCGCTTTTTTTTCGTATTTTTGATACATAATGGCCGGAATCTATCTCCACATACCCTTCTGCAAGCGCATCTGCGCCTACTGCGATTTCTACAAAAGTGCCGACCTGAGGCAGATGGATGCCCTCATCGAGGCCATGCACCGCGAACTCGACGCCCGCCGCGGCTACCTCGGCGGCGAAGCGGTCGAAACACGCTATTTCGGCGGCGGCACCCCGTCGCTCTGCCCGCCGGAGGAGATCGGCGCCCTGCTGCGGCACACCGAGGAGCTCTTCGACTGCAGCCGCGCCGAGGAGACCACCCTCGAGGCCAACCCCGATGACCTGACCCCCCGCTACCTCGCGGCTGTCCGGCGGGCCGGCATCGACCGTCTCTCGATCGGCATCCAGTCCTTCGACGACGACTGTCTGAAACTGATGAACCGCCGCCACACGGCCCGACAGGCCGCCGAGGCCGTGCACAATGCCCAAAAGGAGGGGTTCGGGAACATCACCGTCGATCTGATCTTCGGCGTCCCGGGCTTCGGGGGCGACTCGCTCCGCCGGTCGCTCGGAGAGGCCATCGGACTCGGCGTCCAGCACATTTCGGCATACCATTTGACGATCGAACCCGACACGGCGTTCGGACGCCGCGCAGCCCGGGGAGCGTTCGCGCCGGTCGAGGAGCAGGTCAGCGAGGAGGAGTTCCTCACAGTGCACGACACCCTGACGGCAGCGGGTTTCGAACACTACGAGGTCTCGAACTTCGCCCTCCCGGGATTCCGCGCCCGTCACAACGCCGCCTACTGGCACGGTGTGAAATACCTCGGAATCGGCCCCGCAGCCCACTCGTTCGACGGGCGGGAGCGGCACTGGAACCCGGCATCGGTCGGGCGCTACATTGCCGGCGAAGGGGCGGAATGCGAGATTCTCTCCCCGCGCGACCGCTTCAACGAGTTCGTCATGACCCGGCTGCGGACAGCCGAAGGGATCGACCTGGACGAAGCGGCCGCACGTTTCGGTACGGAATCTGCCGAACGGATCCGCCACGAGGCCGCGCGGTGGATCGAAGCGGGCGTCGCGGAACTCCACGGTGCGCACCTGGCCCTGCCGCCCCGCCGCATGCTGCTTTCGGACGCGGTCATCGAGAGCCTTTTCGAAACATAACCGGACGATACAAACAAGTGAAACCGAGACATTAAGTTATTATTAAATATTTTTACGAATCACCTCCGGGCATTGTTTTATATAAATATATGTGTTACCTTTGCGCCCGGATTCGAACCGATTTCCATTTTTGAACGACAAAATAATATCGCATAAAACAGAAAACATGAGCAATGCCAAACTTGCTCCCGACTTCCTTTTCGAGGTAAGTTGGGAGGTATGCAACAAAGTCGGCGGCATCCACACCGTCATCTCGACCAAGGCACAGACCGTGACCCGCAAATTCGGCGACCGCTACATGACCGTCGGTCCCGACCTCTCGCACGAAGGCGTGAACCCCGAGTTCGAGGAGGATCCCGCGCTGCTCAAGGGCTGGCGGCAGACCGTCTACAACGAAGGCATCCGTATCCGCGTGGGCCGCTGGAAGATCAAGGGATCGCCCGTCGCCATCCTGGTAGACTTCTCGTCGCTGATTCCCCGCAAGGACGAAATCCTCACCAAACTCTGGGAAGACTACCACGTCGATTCGCTCTCGGGCCAGTGGGACTACATCGAGCCCGTCCTGTTCGGCTACGCCGCCGGAGTGGTCATCTCCTCCTACGTGAAGTCGTTCTGCACAAACACCGAGAAGGTCGTCGCCCACTGTCACGAATGGATGGCCGCCGCAACGGGCCTCTATCTGCGCAAATACGCCCCCTACGTGGCCACCGTCTTCACGAGCCACGCCACTGTCATGGGCCGCTGCATCGCCGGCAACCGCCTGCCCCTCTACAACGACCTGACGAAATTCAACGCCGACGAGCTGGCCCGCCAGTTCAATGTGACGGCCAAGCACTCGCTCGAGAAGATCGCCGCGGCCAACCACGACGCCTTCCTCACCGTCAGCGACATCACGGCCAACGAGTGCAAGTACCTGCTCGGCCGCGATCCGGACGGCATTACGCCCAACGGCTTCGAAAACGACTTCGTATGGACCGGCGAGAAGTATTACACCAAGCGCGACGAGGCGCGACGAGCCATGATCGACGTGGCCGAGGCTTGTCTGGGCAGCAAGTTCGGAAGCGACCCGCTGATCATCGGCACCAGCGGCCGCTACGAATTCCGCAACAAGGGCATCGACGTCTTCCTCGAGTCGCTCAAGCTGCTCGCCGCATCGGACAAACTCGAGCGCGAGGTGCTCGCCTACATCACCGTGCCGGCCGCCAACCGCGGCCCCCGCGCCGACCTGCAGGCCCACCTTGCCGACCCCGCGCAGCCGATCGACCCGAACCAGTACCGCTTCACAACCCACTACCTCGAGAACCCCGACTGGGATCCGATCGTCAATTCGATCAAAGGCAGCATCCTGGCACGCCCGGACTCGAAGGTGAAGGTGATCTTCGTGCCGACCTACCTCAACAAGACCGACGGCATCTTCAACAAGGACTACTACGAACTGCTCGTCGGCATGGACGTCACGGTCTTCGCCTCCTACTACGAGCCGTGGGGATACACCCCGCTGGAATCGGTGGCCTTCTCCGTCCCGACGATCACCACGACCCTCGCCGGATTCGGCCTCTGGGTGGACAAACACCGCGAACACGCCGGCGTGGAAGTTGTCCGCCGCGACGATTTCAACGACCAGGAGGTACAGGAGAAGATCTCCGACGCCCTGCTGCGATTCTCCGCACTGGACAGCCGCCACATCAACGAGGTGCGCGTATCGGCATCCGACCTCTCGATGACGGCCCTCTGGGAGCACCTCTTCTCGGCCTACGAACAGGCCTACTCCGAGGCGGTCGAAAGTTCGATCGTCCGCACCAACCGCGCCGTACTCGACGACGGCGGCGCCAAGACCGAACAGATCAACTTCGTGCGTCAGCAGCTCTTCGTCGAGAAACCCAACTGGAGCCGCATGATGGTGGACAAGACGCTTCCGAAGCGGCTGCACGCCCTCGAGGAGCTCTCGCGCAACCTCTGGTGGTGCTGGAACCCCGGGGCCCGCGACCTGTTCGAAGGCATCGACCCCGCGCTGTGGGCCGCATCGGAGCGCAACCCGATCGCGTTCCTCGACCGGCTGAGCGTCGAGCGGCTCAAGGAGCTCGAACACGACGGCAACTTCCTCGCACAGCTTGACGCCGTATACACGCAGTTCCGCGACTACATGAGTGAGAAACCCGACCCGAAGACCACGTCGATTTCCTACTTCTCGATGGAGTACGGGCTCCACTCGTCGCTGAAGATCTATTCGGGCGGTCTGGGCATCCTCGCCGGCGACTACCTCAAGGAGGCTTCGGACAAGAACGTCCCGATGACGGCCGTAGGTCTGCTCTACCGCTACGGATACTTCACGCAGCGTCTCTCGGCCCAGGGTGCGCAGGAGGCAACCTACGAGGCCCAGAACTTCTTCAAGCTCCCGATCACGCCCGTGCGCGACGATGCCGGAGGCTGGGTGACCGTCACCATCGCCTTCCCGGGCCGCACGCTCTCGGCTCGCGTCTGGAAGTGCCAGGTCGGCCGCACGGACCTCTACCTGCTCGACGCCGACTACGAGGCCAACCTCGAGGAGGACCGCCAGATCACCCACTACCTCTACGGAGGCGACTGGGAGAACCGTCTCAAGCAGGAGATCCTGCTCGGCATCGGCGGTATCCGCGCCCTGCGCAAGATGGGCATCCGCAACCAGGTTTACCACTGCAACGAGGGACATGCCGCATTCATCGGCATCGAGCGCATCCGCGAGCTGGTGAACCACCGCAAGCTCACCTTCTCCGAGGCCCTGGAGGTTATCCGCTCCTCGTCGCTCTTCACGACGCATACCCCCGTACCGGCCGGCCACGACGCCTTCCCCGAGTCGATGATCCGCCAGTACATGTCGCACTATCCCGACGTGCTGGGCATCACCTGGGAGCAGTACATCAACCTCGGCAAGACGAACCCCAACGACCCGAACGAGAAGTTCTCGATGTCGGTGCTGGCCTGCAACCTCTCGCAGGAGGTCAATGGCGTATCGTGGCTCCACGGGGAGGTATCGAAGGATATCCTGGGCAACATGTGGCCCGGATACTTCAAGAACGAGCTCCACATCGGCTATGTCACCAACGGCGTACACTTCCCGACGTGGATCGCCACCTCGCTCCGCCGCCTCTACGCCCGCTACTTCGCCGACGGATTCGAAGGCCACGTATACAATATTCCCGCATGGCAGAAGGTCTACAACATCCCCGACGCCGAGCTGTGGGAGGAGCGCATGAAGCTCAAGAACAAGCTCATCCGCCACATCCGCAAACGCTACAGCGACCCCAACCAGGTGCGTCTCGAGTCGCCGCGCCAGATGCTGCAGATCATCGACGGCATCAAGCCCGACGTGCTGACGATCGGTTTTGCCCGCCGCTTCGCCACCTACAAGCGCGCCTACCTGCTCTTCACGAACCTCGACCGTCTGTCGGAGATCGTGAACAACAAGGAGCGCCCCGTACAGTTCATCTTCGCCGGCAAGGCCCACCCGAACGACAAGCCGGGACAGGACCTCATCAAGCGGATCGTCGAGGTGGCCGCCATGCCGCAGTTCGTCGGCAAGATCATCTTCCTGCAGAACTACGACATGGAACTCGCCCGCCGCATGGTCCAGGGCGTGGACGTGTGGCTCAACACCCCGACCCGGCCGCTGGAAGCCTCGGGTACATCGGGCGAAAAGTGCGTGATGAACGGCGTCATGCAGTTCTCGGTACTCGACGGATGGTGGGTCGAGGGCTACAAGGAGGGCGCCGGATGGATGCTCCCGATGGAGCGCACGTTCGCCGACCAGCACTATCAGGACGAACTCGACGCCGAGATGATCTACAACACCATCGAGGAGCAGATCGCCCCGAAATACTACGACCGCGACGCACACGGCATTCCGCACGCATGGGTGGCTTCGGTCAAGAAGTGCGTGGCCGACATCGCCTCGAACTTCACGACCAACCGCATGCTGATCGACTACGAGGAGCGGTTCTACAACAAGCTCGCCGCCCGCAAGCGCGACCTCTGCGCCGACGCATACCGCATGGCCCGCGAGATCGCAGCCTGGAAACGCAAGGTATCGGCCGCATGGGACCAGGTACGCGTGGTAGACGTCGAGCGCGTGCAGATCGACAAGGGCGCCGTTTGCGTGGGTGAGAAGTACCACTTTGCCGTAACGGTGGACGTGGCGAACCTCCATCCCGAGGACATCGGCGTCGAGATGGTCGTCGCACAGCAGATCGTCGGCGGGCAGACCGTCAATGTCGTGCGCACGGTACCTCTGGCACGTACGAAGACCGAGGGCAGTCTGGTGACCTACTCGGTGGACTATCAGCCCGAGGAGACCGGCACCTACGACGTCGCCCTGCGTATCTACCCGAGCAACCCGAACCTCCCGCACCGTATGGACTTCGCCCTGGTGAAATGGGCCTGACAGGCAATGCGATATAAAGGAAGAAAAATGTTTAATTCCGGCAAATCCGTTGCAGGTTTCTAAAAAAACTAATATCTTTATATAGCGAAATAGTATTTTTTAGCAATATGTCAGCACTTACCTTCGACAAAAGCGAATTGGGCAATCTGGAGTACTCGCTCCAGCGCGAGATGCTCTCGACGGACCGAATGGGCGGCTACATGAGCACGACCATCGTCTGCTGCAACACGCGGCGGTACCACGGGTTGATGGTAGCCCCCATCGACGACAGCGGCCGGACCTACGTCCTCCTCTCGTCGCTCGACGAAACGGTCATCCAGCATGACCAGTCGTTCAACCTGGCCCTGCACCGTTTCCCCGGCATGTACGAGCCCCGCGGTCACAAGTACATCACCGACTTCGAGTATACGCCGACCCCCACGATCACCTACCGCGTAGGCGGTGTCATCCTCCGCAAGGAGATGCTCTGGATCCACAAGCGCACGCAGCTGATGATCCGCTACACGCTCGTCGATGCTCACTCCGAGACGCGGTTGCGGCTGCGCCCGTTCCTCGCCTTCCGCGACAAGCATGCCCTGACGCATGCCAACATGGAGGCGGACGGTCACTCCTACCCGGCCATAAACGGCGTGAAATGCCGTCTCTACGGCTCGTTCCCCTGGCTCTACCTCCAGACCAGCAAGCCCGGCACGGAGTTCGTCCCGGCTCCCGACTGGTACTACAACTTCGAATACAAGCAAGACATGGCCCGCGGCTACGAGGGACATGAGGACCTGCTGACGACCGGCTACTTCGAGACCGAACTCAAGAAGGGCGAAAGCATCATCTTCTCGGCCTCGCTCGACGAGATGGGCTCGACGAAGACCATCGAGGAGGTGTTCAACGCCTCGATCGCCCGCCGCACCCACAAGATCGACTTCCTGAGCTGCCTCGAGCACTCGGCGCGCCAGTTCGTCATCCGCCGTCCGGGCAACCGCACGGAGGTGATCTCGGGCTATCCCTGGCACGGAGTGGCAGGACGCCAGACCTTCGTCTCGCTGCCGGGAATCACCCTGCAGCAAAACCACAAGGAGGACTGCATCGACGTGCTCGACACGGAGGTCCGCGCCATGAAGGAGGGCATGTTCTCCGGCTCGTCGTCGGCCGCCGAGGCGGTCGATGCCCCGCTCTGGTTCTTCTGGACCCTGCAACGGCTCGGCGAGCAGATCGGCGGAGCCGAGATCTGGAAACGGTACGGCAACGTGATGAAGCAGCTGCTCGAATCCTACCGCCGGGGGATTGCCGGCCGCGTCGCCCTGCACGACAACGGACTGCTCTGGGCCGCTTCGGACGAAGTGCCCCTCACGTGGATGAACTCCACGATCAACGGCCGTGCCGTCACGCCGCGCAACGGCTATCAGGTGGAAGTCAATGCACTGTGGTACAATGCTGTATGTTATGCGCTCGAACTGGCCCGCGAACAGGGCGACCGGGCATTCGTCCAGGAGTGGGAGATGCTGCCCCCGCGGATCTCGGCGGCCTTCAACGAGACGTTTGTGCTCCCGGAAGGTTACCTGGCGGACTACGTGGACGAGCAGGGAGCCAACCGCTTCATCCGTCCGAACATGATCCTGGCCTGCAGCCTGCCCTACAAGCCCATCGACGAACAGACCCGTCTGGGCGTGATCCGCACCGTGCGTCAGCACCTGCTCACCCCGAAGGGCCTGCGCACCCTTTCGCCGCGCAACCCGCTCTACAGAGGTTCGCAGGAGGGCTCGCCCGACGAGCGTGACTTCGCGGCCAAGAACGGCTCGGTATGGCCCTGGCTCCTGTCGTTCTACGTGAAGGCCTGCTTCGACATCGACGGCGCGGCTTTCGTGCCGCAGGCCGAGGAGCTCCTCGCCTCTTTCGAGGAGGACATCCAGACCTACTGCATCGGCTCAATCTGCGAACTCTATGACGCAGATCCCCCCTACGCATCGCGCGGAGCGATCTCGCAGGCGTGGAGCGTGGGTGCCGTGCTGGACATCTACCACCTGATCCGCACCTACCGCACGGACGCGGAGGAGACCCCGGCCAAAAAAGCCCCGGCCAAAAAGGCTTCGGCCAAAGCCGCAACGACGAAAAAGGCCACGGAGAAGACTACGGCAAAGGCCGCACCGGCCAAACGCGCCGCAAAGACTGCCAAAAAGGAGGAGACCGCGGAGGCTCCGGCAACAAAAAACCGCAAGACAACGAAAAAGACAACAAAATAATTAATAAACAACTACAACCCGGGCGTACCATGTGACAGTGGAATGTGTCGGAACGGCACACCGATTCCCTGGGGAATCGGGCGGGTGAGGTCGTACGCGGAGCTCCGCACACGACCGCAGACAGCAGAGAGGCGGCGCGCACAGGCAAAAGAAAATTACACAAAAAATAAAGGTATGAGAGTTTTAATGTTCGGTTGGGAGTTCCCGCCCCACATCGCGGGCGGTCTGGGAACGGCCTGCTACGGAATGACCCGCGGACTGGCGCGCAACGGAGTCGATGTGACCTTTGTCGTCCCGCATGCTTACGGAGACGAGGACCAACGATTCACCCGCGTGATGAATGCCAGCGACGTCGAGGCACTGTACGGTGCCACCGGCAGCGGCGCCGACGACGTGCTGCAGCGCATGTCGTTCATCCAGATCGACTCCAACATGGTGCCCTACATCTCCCCCGAAGAATACGAAACCTACCACGAGCAGTATGTCAAGACGGGACAGACGACCTGGACGACGACCGATGCGTGGAAGCAGCGCTACACCTTCTCGGGCAAGTACGGCGCCAACCTCATGGAGGAGGTCGCCCGCTACGCCGTGGTCGCCGCACAGGTGGCCCGCGACCTGGAGGGGCAGTTCGACGTCATCCACGCCCACGACTGGCTGACCTACTACGCCGGCATCGCAGCCAAGCGCGTATCGGGCAAGCCGCTCGTCGTACACATGCACGCCACGGAGTTCGACCGCAGCGGCGAGAACATCAACACGCAGGTCTACGCCATCGAGCGCGCCGGCATGCATGCCGCCGACCGGGTGATCGCCGTATCGAACCTCACGCGCAACATCGTCATCAACCGCTACGGCGTACCCGCCGACCGCGTGGTTACGGTGCACAATGCCGTACGGTTCGCCGAGGGAAGCAGCGAAGTTCCCGAACGCGGAGTTAAGGACAAGATCGTCACCTTCCTCGGCCGAATCACCTACCAGAAAGGCCCCGACTACTTCGTCGAGGCGGCCGCCAAGGTGCTCAAGCGCGTTCCCGACGTGCGGTTCGTCATGGCCGGTTCGGGCGACATGATGAACCACGTGATCCGCCGCGTGGCACGTCTCGGCATCGCCGACCGCTTCCACTTCACGGGATTCCTCCGCGGCGAGGACGTACACAAGATGTTCCAGTTGTCGGACGTCTACGTCATGCCCTCGGTATCGGAGCCGTTCGGCATCTCGCCCCTCGAGGCCATGCGGTCGAACGTTCCGGTGATCATCTCCAAACAGAGCGGTGTGGCCGAGGTGCTCGACTACGCCGTCAAGGTGGACTACTGGGACGTGGACGCCCTGGCCGACGCCATCTACGCATTGGTCAAATACCCGGCACTGGCCGGCATGTTCGCATCGAAGGGACTCGAAGAGGTTACGAACCTCAAGTGGAACGACGCTGCGGCCAAGATCAAGTCGGTCTACGAAGCCGTGATCGAAGAGAGTAAGAACAAATAAACATACACCACCCTTTTATGAAAACCGTTTGTCTCTATTTTCAGGTACATCAGCCCTGGCGTCTGAAGAAATACCGCTTCTTCAACATGGGCAAGGACCACAACTACCTGGACGACCTGTTGAACCGCTCCATCATGCAGAAGGTGGCCCGGCAGTGCTACCTGCCGATGAACGCCCTGCTGCTGAAGCTCATCAAGGAAAACAAGGGTAAATTCCGCTGCTCGTTCTCCATCACGGGAATCGCCGTCGAACAGATGCGGGCCTATGCCCCCGAGGTCCTCGACTCGTTCAAGGAGCTCGCCGCCACGGGCTGCGTGGAGTTCCTCGCCGAGACCTACTCCCACTCGCTCGCATCGCTTGCGTCGAAGGAGGACTTCGTCGAGCAGGTCAAGCTCCATACCGCCATGCTCAAGAAGGAGTTCGGCGTGAAACCCACGGCCTTCCGCAATACGGAGCTGATCTACTCGGACGACATCGGCGCCATGGTCGCCGAGATGGGCTTCCGCACGATGCTTGCCGAGGGAGCCAAGCACGTGCTGGGCTGGAAGTCGCCCAACTACGTCTACGCCAACGCCGTGGACCAGAAACTCCGTCTGCTGCTGCGCAACTACAAGCTCTCGGACGACATCGCCTTCCGCTTCTCGAACCAGAGTTGGGACCAGTGGCCGCTGACGGCCGACAAGTACGTGAAGTGGCTCTCGTCGGAGGAGACCCCGGGCGAAGTGATCAACCTCTTCATGGACTACGAGACCTTCGGCGAGCACCAGACCGCCGATACGGGCATCTTCGAATTCATGCGCGCCCTGCCGAAGGCCATCCTCGCGCAGAAGGGCCAGCTGGAGTTCGCCACGGTGAGCGAAGCCGCCAAGAAGTACCAGCCCGTCTCGGTGCTCCACTGCCCGCACGTGATGTCGTGGGCCGACGAGGAGCGCGACGTGACGGCATGGCTCGGCAATGAACTCCAGAACGAAGCCTTCTCGAAACTCTATGCACAGAAGGAGAAGATCGCCGCGCTGAAGAGCCCCGATTTCGACTATGTGTGGAGTTTCATGCAGACCTCCGACCACTTCTACTACATGGCGACGAAGTGGCTTTCGGACGGAGACGTGCACTCCTACTTCAACCCCTACGACTCGGCCTACGACGCCTTCATCAACTACATGAACGTCCTCTCGGACTTCATCATCGAGTTGGACAAGGCCGTAGCAGCCAAAGCCGCCTCGAAGCGTAAATAGCGCGACGGAACACACTGAAACAGACGAGGCCCGCATCCTTTCGGATGCGGGCCTCGCTGTCGAATCACCGTTCTGCAACACTCACCCCTTGCGTTTGTAACGCGAGGGCGAAGTGCCGGTATGCTGCTTGAAATACTTGCCGAAGAAGGACTGCGTCGAGAAGTTCAGGTGGTAGGCGATCTCCTGGATGCTCATACCCGAATACTTCAGCAGGGTCTTTGCCTCGAGGATCACCGATTCGTCGATCCACCGGGCGGCGGTCTTGCCGCTCACCTCCTTGACCACCGAGGAGAGGTATTTGGGCGTGATGTTGAGCTGCTTGGCATAGAAGCTCACGTTCCGCTCCTGCTTGTTGTAACGCTGGAGCAGCGACATGAACTCGTTGAAGAGCACCTCACAACGCCCCTGCTTGACCGTATCGGTCCGCTCGCGCTGGTTGATCTCGGTGATGATATAGAAGGCCGTGGTGAAGAGCGTGCGGATGATCTCGTGGCGGTAGCGCTCCTTGTCGCTGCGCAACATCGTCTTGATCATCTGGAACAGCTGCCGGATCTCCTCGACGTCCTGCGGCGTCACGGGAAGCAGCGGGGCCTTGCCGAAACGCATGTAGACGGGCAGCGAAGTCGAGAGATCGATCTGGATCTCATTGACGAACGACTTCGAGAAGGCCAGAAAATAGGCCGCAGCGTTCGAAGAACATTTGATCGTGCGGATGATGCTGTTGGGATTGAAGAAGACGATCGTGTTGGGCCGCACCTGATAGGTCTTCATGTCGATCGAGACGGTGGCCTCGCCTGCCATCATGATGATGGCCGAAAATCCGTCGATCGTCGCCGGATAGTTGGACGTCGTGTTGTTCTGCGCCGAGAGGGTCGCAATCACCAGATCGTCCGAAAGATAAAATACGTCGCTCATCTCCTTCTTGATCCGGGAGATGGAGACCTTGTGCAGACTCTCGCGGCCACTGTCGTGCGCCGCGCGTCCCGTTTTGCCGTGCTCCGCCATGTAATCAATCACGCTTTCCGACAAATATAACGAATTCCCGCCAAACGACCAAACGGAAAATGCCGAAAAGGGCCTCCCAGATCACTCTCGCGCCCCTGAAAAGCCGGGGAGAGGACGCAAGGATGGACTTCCGGACCACTCACTCCCCGGCCGCGGGCGGGCACTGTACGCGCAAGGCCCCCGGCAGGCACTCGATGTGCAGCGGGAACTCGGCGCCGCGCTGTCCGTCCACGTCGGTCGGTTCATTGACCGTCGAGCGGATATCGATCCGCCGTGCCTGCAGGTGCCGCACGATCTTCGGATTGCCGCCCAGCAGGTACTGCCCCATGGCGAAGGTCGAGTGGAGGATGTTCTTCTTCTCGAGCAGGATGCAGTCGAGCAGTCCGTCGCGGATCGACGAACGCCGCGCCAGGTGGAAGCCTCCGGCGGTCTCGCCGTTGAAAATCAGCACCATCAGCGAACGGAGATCAAAACGTTCGCCGTCGGCCTCGATCTCCAGCGGCACGGCATGCATCGAGGTCACCTCCTTGACCCCCTCGATGATGTAGGCCAGGCGGCCGATGCGGTGCTTGCGCTCGTCGGGCGTGCGCTGCGAGGTGGTGGTGAAGATCCCGAAACTGAAGATATTGACAAAATAGAGGTCGTTCACCCGGCCGCAATCGACCCGCTGCTCGACCCCCGAGGCGATCTGGCGGGCCGCCTCCAACGGCTCGGGCGACATGCCGAGCGCCCCGGCAAAGTCATTGGCCGTACCGGCCGGAATCACGCCGATCGGGATATCGAGTCCCTTGCGTTTCATGGCATTCAGCACGAAGTTCACCGACCCGTCGCCGCCCGCCACGACCATCAGGTCGATCGTTTCGTTGCCATCGAACGGATTCGTGTCGAAATCGACCTCCTGGGGCCGCACCTCGTAACCGTAGGCGCCGAACACCGTACAGATCTCGCCGACACAGCGGTCGATGCGTCCCTTCCCCGACTGGGGGTTGTAAAGAAATAGCGCAGTTTTCATATCATTCCTTTATCGCGTTGCGCGGCTGCCGCCGGGACCGCCGCAGAATCGGGCCGCCGGGCCGGGAAGCGGTTTCCCCGGAAGCGGACCGGTTGCCGGGAGTCCGCTCACTCCATGATCAGCGCGGACATCGCCGGAGAGACATACTCCTCGTACGCCCCGTCCTTGCCGGCAAGGATGAAGTAGACCTTCACGTCGGGCATCCGGCCGACGGCCTCCAGGGCGTCGTCGGCCCCCATGGCCAGGAACATCGTTCCCAGCGCGTCGGCCTCGGCGCAGGTCGGTGCCACGACCGTCACCGAAAGCAGGCGCGAGAGGATGCTGCGCCCGGTGCGCGGGTCGATCGTATGGGCCACCTTGTTCCCTCCGGCATCGAGGTAGAAGCGGCGGTAGTTGCCCGAGGTGGCCAACCCGCCCCCGCTCATGCGGATCCGCTTCTGGAGGTATTCGCCGTCGGTCATGTTGCCGTCGAAGGGGGTCTCGACCCCGATCCGCCACGGATCGCCCGAGCGGTTCACACCCCGGCAACGCACCTCGCCGCCGATATCGACGATGTAGTTCTCCGCGCCGAAGCGCTCGACCAGCGCAGCAAGCAGGTCCACCGTGTAGCCCTTGGCCACCGAGTTGAAGTCGAGCTCGACACGCGGATCGCTCTTGACGAGCCGCCCCTGCTCGATGCGCACCTTGTCGCGGCCGACGAAGGCGAGGATCGAATCGACGTTCGGATGCGCCTGGGCCTCGCGCCCGGCGAAGCCCCACGCCTCGACCAGCGGCTTGACCGTCACGTCGTAGCGGCCGTCGCTCAACGCCCCGATGCTGTCGGCCAGCCGGAGGTTGAAGGCTATGTGGCGATCGACGCTGTCCGTTTCGTTGCGGTTCAGGCGGCTCAGGAGCGACGTCGGGTCGAAGATCGACATCGAGGCCTTGGCCTCACGGTCGAGCTCCATCGCAGCCGCATAAAGCTCCTGCGGCGTGGCATCCTTCACATCGGCCACCACACGCATCGTCGTACCGAGCATCGTACCCTCGACGACCGTATAGTCAGCCGGCGCCGAACACCCTGCGGAAAGCAGCGCGGCAAGCGCCGCGAGACAGGCGAAAAATCCTCTGTGCAGCATAATTTTCATCCGTTTAGGGGCAAAAATACGATTTTCCCGCCGATCTGACGCCCGTCGTGGCCAAAAAGACAAATAATTTTTCATTTTTCATGCGCAATTCCTATTTATTTCGTACCTTTGCCCAACGCTCTGGCGTTATTCACGGTAAGGGGAATGCGTCGTAGAGTGGAACTTAAATAAACTTTTACAAAATGGCTTATTTAACAGCAGAAAAAAAGCAGGAGCTTTTCGGCCAGTACGGCAAGTCTAACACCGACACGGGTTCGC
>OJPA01000531.1_pt1 | contig 14841 bp, 9 predicted proteins | sample 1598411 | NCBI WGS metagenome assembly OJPA01 (sample SAMN03922477, study PRJEB24848) | human gut metagenome | isolation source: stool sample | host: Homo sapiens | place: Germany | collected 2010-11 | reverse complement strand
CCTAAGCCTTCGTCGGCAGCGTCAGATGTGTATAAGAGACAGCTGCTCGATGATGCCATGGCGCACGAGCTGGACGAAGGCAGTGAAGAGCACCTGCTGCCCGACTCGCAGGACGCCCTCACCCGCGAAACGAAATTCGAGCAGCACCGTCAGGAGAGTTTGGACAAGGACGAGACGCTGTACGAGCGCTACCATCAATGGGCGCACACGCGCGGCAAGAAGCTGCTGACGTGGCTGTACCGTCTGCTGGCGGTGGTTGTGTGCTTCTCCATCATCTGGGTGCTGCTGCAGACGGCCAGCTACCTGCCGCCATTCGGCAATCCCGACAACCCGGTCAACAACGAAGTCAGCCAGCGCTATATCGAGAAGGGCATGGAGGAAACCGGCGCGGTCAACATCGTTGCGGGCATGATTCTGGACTACCGCGCATTTGACACCTTGGGTGAATCGAACGTGCTGTTCATTGCCGCCTGCTCGGTGCTGATTCTGCTGCGCGTATCCGGCAGCAAGGACGGCAAGCCCTCCACCGAACAGCTGGAAGCCGAAGCCGACGACCGCATGTATGAGCCGAAGAACGACGCCATCCTGCAGCACGCGGCGAATTTTCTTGTGCCGCTGATTCTCATGTTCGGCGTGTACGTTATTCTGAACGGACATATTTCCCCCGGCGGCGGCTTCTCCGGCGGCGCGATTATGGGCGCAGGGCTGATTCTGTACCTGAACGCGTTCGGCTTCAAGCGCACGGAGCGTTTCTTCACTTTCACGACGTTCAAGATTGTGTCCTGCGTCGCGCTGTCGTTCTATGCGTTGAGCAAGGCGTACAGCTTCTTCACCGGCGCGAACCATCTGCCGTCCATCATCACAACGGGTACGCCCGGCATGATTTTCTCCGCAGGGCTGATTCCGTACCTGAACATCGCCGTCGGACTGGTCGTCTGCTGCACGATGTACGCCTTCTATACGCTTTTCAGAAAGGGGGACATGTAAGCCATGAATTTTACAAACTACGAAGAAATGGCCGCCATGATTCTCTTCGGCATCGGCTTCACGACGCTGCTGCTGCACAAGAACATGATTAAGAAAATTATCGGTTTCTCGATGATGGACAGCGCCATTTACCTCTTTCTGGCTGTCAAGGGCTACATTGCGGGGCGGAAAGCGCCGATTGTGGTGGACGGCATTACGTCCATGGAAGCCTACATCAACCCCATTCCGGCAGGTCTGGTGCTGACGGGCATCGTCGTCTCCGTGTCGGTGACGGCGCTGATGCTCGCGCTGACCGTCCGGCTCTATCGGCAGTATCACACGCTGGATATTGACGAGATTACCGCACTCTGCCGGAAGGAGGAGGAAACCTGATGTCACAGCCGCTCTGGCATTCCATCCCCTATCTGTGCATCCTGCTGCCGCTGGGTTCGGCGGCGGTGACCAGCGTCCTCAAGCCCCGCTGGGCGCGGTATTGGACGATGTTCGCGCTGCTGGTGGTCACGTCGCTCTCCGGCGTGATTTCCGCCATTTTCGCATCCGGCGCGGAGAGCTACACCTACATGATGGGTCACTTTCCCGCGCCGTGGGGCAACGAAATCCGCGCGGGTCAGCTGGAGGCCGTGACTGCCCTGTTCTTCAGCCTGATTATGCTGCTGAGCCTGCTCGGCGGCTTGAAAAAGATTGACGAGCACATTGACCAGAACAAGGTCAGCCTGTACTACGTCGTGCTGCTGCTGCTGACGGCGGCGCTGATGGCGCAGGTGTACACGAACGATATTTTCACCGCCTACGTCTTCCTTGAAATCATGACGCTGGCGGCGTGTGCGCTGATTGCCATCCGCAAGCGCGGGCGCACGCTCGTCGCCGCGACGCGCTACATGATCATGAACCTGATCGGCTCAGGTCTTTTCCTGCTGGGCATCATCCTGCTGTATGACCTGACGGGTCACCTGCTGATGAGCAACATGAAGGAAGCAGTTGCGGCACTGGCGAAGTCCGGGCAGTATCAAGTGCCGCTGACGGTTGTCGTCGCGCTGATTTCCATCGGTCTGTCCATCAAGAGCGCCCTCTTCCCGTTCCACACATGGGTGCCGGATGCCTACGCCTATTCTACCCCGACGTCCGCTGCGGTGCTGTCCTCCTTAGTCAGCAAGGGCTATATCTTCCTGCTGATGAAGATTATGTACCGCGTAATTGGGCTGGACGTCATCGTCTCCACCGGGATTCAGGATGTGCTGTTCGTTTTCGCGCTTGTCGGCATGGTGATGGGCAGCATTTCCGCCATTCGTCAGACCGACATTCGCCGGATGATTGCGTTCTCCTCCGTCGCGCAGATTGGCTATGTCTTCATGGGCATCGGCTTGGGCACGGATGAAGGCATGATGGCGGCAACGTTCCACATCTTCAGCCACGCAGTGTGCAAGAGTATGCTCTTCCTTGCCGCGGGCGGCTTAGCGGACGCTTCCAACAACTCCAAGAAGTTCCGTGACCTGCGCGGTGCGGGCTTCCGCAGCCCGATTGCGGGCGTGGCGTTTACCATCGGCGCGCTGAGCATGGTCGGCTTCCCGTTCCTCGGCGGATTCGCATCGAAGCTGAATTTTGCCCTTGCCGCGATGGATGTCGGCGGTGCGCGGACGATGCTGGTGCTGATTACACTGGCAATTTCGACGTGGCTGAACACGCTGTACTTCCTGCGCACGGTGATCACACTCTACCGCAAGCCTGTACCGGGGGCGGTGTATTCCGTCGCCCGCGGTCAGCGCGGCTTCTGCTTCAATGCCTCGCTGGTGGCTTTCTCCATCGTCAATGTGGCGCTGGGGCTTTTCGCGCAGACCTTCGTCAGCGCCATCACCGCGGGTTTGGCGACATTTGGGTAAGGGAGGAAACGAATGATGAATCTATGGCTGCTTCTTCCTCTGCTGCTGCCCATGCTGGCGGGGCTGCTTCTGCTGACAAAGCCGTTCGCGGAGGGGAAAATCCGCCGCCTGACGGTGCAAATCGGGTTGATTTTGACGCTCGTGTCGCTGCTTCCGGCGTTTCTGACGTCTGGGCGCGACCTGACGCTCTTCACGCTATCGGACAACGTAGAGATTGCGCTGCATGTGGACGGCATCGGCATGTGCTTCTGTGTGCTGATGGCGTTCGTCTGGACGGCGGCGGGGTTCTACTCGTTTGACTACATGGCGCATGAGGGGCATGAAAAGCGTTTCTACTGCCTGTATCTGCTGACGCTGGGCGTGCTGATGGGGCTGTGCATGTCCGGGAGTCTGGTCACCTTCTACATGTTCTACGAAGCCATGACGCTGCTGACCATGCCGCTGGTGATGCACTCCGGCAGCAAGGAGGCGGTCGCGGCGGGCATTAAGTACCTGATTTACTCCGTCGTCGGCGCGTCACTGGTGCTGCTGGGCATTTTCGCGATTGCCCCGTACGCGCAGTCGCTGTCCTTCGCGCCCGGCGGTGCGCTGGACATGGCGAAAGTCGCGGGGCACGAGGGCTTTGTGCTGGCGATTGGCGGCGTGATGCTGCTGGGCTTCGGCGCGAAGGCGGGTCTGTATCCGCTGCACGGCTGGTTGCCGACGGCGCACCCGGCCGCGCCTTCCCCGGCGTCGGCGGTGCTGTCCGGCGTCATTACGAAAGCGGGCGTGCTGGGGCTTTTGCGCGTCATTTACTGCTTCCTCGGCGCACAGAATCTGCGCGGAACGTGGGTGCAGACGGCGCTGATGTTACTCTCGCTCTTGACGGTTTTCATCGGTTCGCTGCTGGCGTACCGGGAGCATCACCTCAAAAAGCGGCTGGCATGGTCTACGGTCAGTCAGGTGAGCTACGTCGTGTTCGGGTTGAGCACCCTGCATCCGCTGGGGCTGCTTGGTGCCATGCTGCACGTCGTGTGCCACTCGCTGGTCAAGGACGTGCTGTTCATGGGCGCTGGCGCAGTCATCTTGAAAACAGGCGAAACGCAGGTGGATGCCCTCCGTGGTATCGGCAAGCGGATGCCGGTCACGATGTGGTGCTTCGCGATTGGAAGTCTTGGGCTGATTGGCATTCCGCCGTGTCTGGGCTTTTTCAGCAAGTGGGAGCTGGCGCAGGGCAGCCTTGCCATGACGGGCGTGGCTTCATGGCTGAACTGGTTTGGGCCCGTTGTGCTGCTGCTCTCCGCCCTGCTGACGGCTGGCTACCTGATGCCGATTGTTCTACGCGGCTTCTTCCCCGGAAAAGACGCGCAAGTCGGCGAAAAGTGCGAAGCGTCCGCGTCGATGCTCATTCCCATGCTGGTGCTGACGGTGCTGTCAGTGGCGCTGGGCATGTTCCCGTCGCTGCTGACCGGCCTTCTTTCCCCCATTTTGACCGCACTGCTGTAAGGAGGAAGCGCATATGCTGTTATTCCTGACCATCGCGCTGCCCATGCTTGGCGGCGCGGCAATGGGACTGATGCGCTTTTCCAGCGCGAAATCCCGCGGAATCTACGTTGAAACCATCGTGCTGGCGACGAGCATCCTGACGTGGGTGCTGCTGCTCACCCGCACGGATACCACCTACGTCCTCTGCCACATGAACGGCGAGCTGGCGCTTGCGTTCCGTGTGGACGGCATGAGCTGCATTTTCGCAGGTCTGGTATCCATCCTCTGGCCGCTGGCGTCGCTGTACGGCTTTGAGTACATGCAGCACGAGGAGCGTCCGAACACGTTCTTCAGCTACTACACGATGAGCTACGCCGTCACGCTGGCCGTCGCGTTCTCGGCGAACCTGTTCTCGCTCTACGTCTTTTATGAGTGCCTGACGCTGATTACCCTGCCGCTTGTCATCCACAAGAAGGACACCATGTCCATCCGCGCAGGGCGCAAGTACCTCACCTTCTCCATCTCCGGCGCGGCGCTGGCGTTCATTGCGCTGGTGTTCATCATCTACTACGGCACGACAACGGACTTTGTCCTCGGCGGCGTGCTGGACGCGGAAAAAATCAGCGGGATGGAAGAACTGCTGAAATTCGTGTTCCTGCTGGCGTTCGTCGGCTTCGGCACGAAAGCGGCTGTTTTCCCGATGTACGCATGGCTGCCGGCGGCTTCTGTCGCCCCGACGCCCGTAACAGCGCTGCTGCACGCGGTGGCAGTCGTCAACGCGGGCGCGTACGCCGTCCTGCGCGTGATTTACTACTCCTTCGGCGCATCGTTCCTCTACGGGACGTGGGCGCAGACGGTCGCTTTGCTGCTTAGCTGCTTCACGATTCTCTTCGGTTCGACAATGGCGGTTCGCGAGCAGCACTTCAAGCGCCGTCTGGCGTACTCGACCATCTCCAACCTGTCCTACATGCTCATGGGCGCGGCGCTGATGACCCCCGACGGCATGGCGGGCAGCTTGAGCCATCTGGTGATTCACGGCGTGATCAAGATTACGCTGTTCTACTGCGCGGGCGCGATTCTCATCAAGACCGGCAAGGAGTATGTGCAGGATCTGCGCGGTTACAGCAGGATTATGCCTGCGACGTGCGGCATTTTCCTGCTGGGCAGCATTGCGCTGGTCGGCACGCCGCCGCTGGCAGGCTTCGTCAGCAAGTGGAATCTGCTGACCGCCGCGTCCGCCACGGGGCTGCCAATGGGAACAGTCGCGATTGTCTGTCTCATCATCTCCGCCATCCTGACGGCAATCTACCTCTTCACCGCCGCACTGCCGATGTACTTCCGCCCGCTCAACGCTGATCAGGCGCAATTGGCGGGGCAGAAGCTCGACCCCAGCTGGATGATGCTCTTGCCGATGGGGATTTTGTGCGCGCTGATGATTGGTCTGGGGCTGTGGTCGCAGCCGCTGGTGACATTCCTGCGGAATATTTCCGCCGGTGTGATTTTCTAAGGACAGGAGGAAAGAAAGATGATATCGTGGATTCTGATTTTGCTGACCTTCCTGCCCTTCCTTGCCGCCATCATCGCCTATATGCTTGGCCGCCGGGATGAACGCGCCATGAACGGGTTCGTGAGCATCACGGGTATTGTGATTTTCGCGCTGAGCGTAGTGCTGCTGTTCCTGCCGGAGGGCGAAGTCGCCGTGCCGGGTTTCTGCGGGCTGGGGCTGTATCTGCGTGCGGACGGCTTCCGCGGGCTGTACAGCTGCGTCGCCGCCTTCATGTGGATGATGACGGGGCTGTTTGCGCCGGAATACTTCCAGCATCACGGCAACAAAGCGCGGTACAGCTTCTTCACGCTGATGACGCTCGGTGCGACGCTGGGCGTGTTCCTCTCGGACAACCTCGGCACGACGTTCCTGTTCTTTGAAATCATGTCCTTCGCCAGCTATGCGTGGGTCGCGCAGGAGGAAACGCCGGGCGCGCTCCGGGCGGCGGCGACGTACCTTGCGGTGGCGGTCATCGGCGGTCTGACGACGTTGATGGGCTTGTTCCTCTTGCAGCATCAGCTGGGAACACTCGACTTTGCGTCCCTGCGCGCCGCCATGGGGCAGCAGAACGTGACCGTCGCGGTATGGCTGACGCTGGTCGGCTTTGGCGCGAAGGCTGGTCTGTTCCCGCTGCATATCTGGCTGCCGAAAGCGCACCCGGTTGCGCCCGCGCCCGCGTCGGCGCTTTTGTCGGGCATCCTGACCAAATCCGGCGTATTCGGGCTGATTGTGCTGTGTGCGAACCTGATGCAAGGCAATGCCGCGTTCGGCAACGCGCTGATGATTTTCGCCGCGATTACGATGTTCCTCGGCGCACTGCTGGCGCTGTTCTCCACCGACCTCAAGCGAACGCTCGCCTGCTCGTCGATGAGCCAAATCGGCTTCATCACGCTGGGGCTGTCGGTGATGGTGCTGCTGGGCGACGAAGGCACGCTGGCGGCGTATGGCAGCGTGATGCACATGCTGAACCACTCGCTCATCAAGCTGACGCTGTTCATCGCGGCGGGCGTGGTGTACATGAACCTGCACGCACTGAATCTTGATGATATCCGCGGCTTCGGGCGCAAAAAGCCGCTGCTGCACATTGCGTTCCTGCTGGGAGCGCTGAGCATTGCGTGCATCCCGCCGCTGGGCAGCGGGTACAACAGCAAGAGCCTGCTGCACGAAGGGCTGCTGGAGCTGATTGGCGAAATGCAGGCAGCTGGCAGCGCGTGGATGGGCTACAAGGCGATTGAGGTACTCTTCCTCATCAGCGGCGGATTGACCGTCGCGTACATGGCGAAGCTGTACATCTGCATTTTCTGGCAGAAGCACCCGACCCGTCAGGCGGAATTCGACGGCATGACGCACTACATGAACGGCACAACCGCGTTTGCGCTGCTGGGCAGTGCGGCGGCGCTCCCCTTCCTGGGCGCACTGCCGGGGCTGCTGCTCACGCCGCTCGGGGCAAAAAGCGCGTCGTTCTTCGGCGTACCCGCGCTGAAGGAAGCGATTGCGTACTTCTCGGCGGAGAATCTGCAGGGCGCGGCGATTTCCATCATCATCGGCGCGGCGGTGTATCTGCTGATTGTCCTGCCGCTCCTAACGCGCAAGGACGAAAGCGGCGTGCGCCTATACGTCAATCGTTGGAATGAGAAGCTCGACTTGGAGAACGCTGTCTACCGTCCGCTGCTGCTGACGCTGTTGCCGCAGGTGCTGACGCTGGTGTTCCGCTTCATTGCGGAGCTGCCGGAAAACCTCGTGATGGCAAGCCGCGCGACCATCTTCCGGATGCGCAAGACGCGCAAGCCCGTGCCAGTCGGCAACCGCTTCACCTACACGCTGGGGCGCGCGCTGAATGCACTGGCGCGGCTGCTTAACCGCACGATTCTGCACCGCCACCCGATGCGCACGGACTTCGAGTATGTGCTGGACGCTTCCTTCCGTGAAGTTTCCAGCGGCATCCGCAGCATGAGCGTGAGCATTTCCTTCGGGTTGCTGCTGCTGTGCATTGGGCTGTATGTAACCTGTTTGTATCTGCTGCAATAATCGGCATAATGATTTGCGGAGGCATTTCCGGGCTGCGAACCCTTGTGCAGCCCGGTTTTTGCTGCTAAAACAATGGGTTTTCGCTGTTTTCGATACTTTTCGTCAGCGTTCTTTGGCGGATTTGGGCGTTTTTAGACAAATTGTCGTGGAAGCTGGCGGGAAGCATACTTGTCATTTTCCCATTTCTGTGGTATGATACACAACGGCAATGCAAACAATGATTTTGCATCGCAATCTTTGATTCCGGAGCAGGGCATTCAACGGCATTCCACGAAAGCCCTTTGCAAATAAAAGGAGGATTCCCATGCCTACGACATCTTTTGACAAGGATTCCATCAAGGCATCCATTATCGGCAAGCTGCAGCGCTATAACGGCCGCACCATTGAGGAAGCATCGAATGGGCAGATTTATCGCGCACTTGCTTCCACCGTCCGCGACCAGATCATGCAGAAATGGATGATTTCCCGCGAAGAACGCAAGACGAACAACAACAAGCGTCTATTTTACCTCTCCGTGGAATTTCTGATGGGTCGCAGCCTATACACCAACATCCTGAACCTCGTCTCGCTTGATGCCTACAAGCAAGCGCTGGACGAACTGCACATCGACGTGGACAAGGTGCTTCAGGAAGAGCCTGAACCCGCGCTGGGCAACGGCGGTCTGGGCCGTCTGGCAGCGTGCTTCATGGACTCGCTGGCGTCCCTTGACCTGCCTGCGATGGGCTGCTCCATCCGCTATGAATACGGTCTGTTCCGCCAGAAGATTGTGGACGGTCAGCAGGTCGAGCTGCCGGACTACTGGCTGGGCAACGGCAACGTGTGGGAAATGCCCGTAATGGAGGATGCCTGCGAGGTGCACTTCAACGGTCACGTTGAAATGGGCAACGAGAACGGCCGCACGGTGTTCCGTCACGTCGGCTACAACACGGTCGAGGCTGTCCCCTACGACATGCCGCTGGTGGGCTATGACACCTCCACCGTCAACAGTCTGCGCCTGTGGAGCGCCCGCGCCCCGAAGCGCATTGACCTGAGCGACTTCAACCACGGCCACTATGTGCAGGCGTCGGAGGAAAAGGAACTGGCGGAAGCTATCTCCAACATCCTCTACCCCGAAGACAACCACTACGAAGGCAAGCTGCTCCGCTTGAAGCAGCAGTATTTCTTCACCTCCGCCACTCTCCAGTACATCCTCAAGGACTTCAAGAAGCTCAACGGCACGAACTGGAGCAAGCTGCCGGAGAAGGTCGTCATCCACATCAACGACACGCATCCGGGTCTGGCGATTCCGGAACTGATGCGCCTGCTGATGGACGAAGAAGGCCTCGGCTGGGACGAAGCGCAGCAGATTGTCAGCCGCACGATGGCGTACACCAACCACACCATCATGGCGGAAGCGCTCGAAAAGTGGCCGGAAGACATGGTGAAGAGCCTGCTGCCGCGCATCTATCAGATTCTGGTGGAAATGAACAAGCGTCTCTGCGCGCGCCTGTGGAACTTCTTCCCCGGCGAAGCGGAGCGCGTGGGTCGCATGGCGATTATTGCCTACGGTTACATCCACATGGCGAACCTGTGCGTTGCCATGACGTTCTCCACCAACGGCGTGAGCAAGCTGCACGGCGATATCCTCAAGCAGGAGACGTTCCACGACTTCTACCTCGTTATGCCGGAGAAGTTCAGCGCAATTACCAACGGCATCACGCATCGCCGCTGGCTGATGGCGTGCAACCCGGAACTGACCAAGCTTATCTGCGACACCATCGGCACGGACTGGGTGAAAGATCCGGAGCTGCTGCATGACCTTGCGCCCTATGCTGACGACGCGGCGTTCCGCGAGCAGTTTGAGAAGATTAAGCACAACAACAAGGTTCGCCTGTCGAATTTCCTGAAAGAACATCAGGGCGCAATCGTTGACCCGAACTTCATCTTCGACGCACAGTCCAAGCGGCTGCACGAATACAAGCGTCAGATGCTCAACGCTTTGCACATCCTTGTGCTGTACAACCGCATCGTCAATGACCCGAACTTCACCATGCGGCCGCGTGTGTTCATCTTCGGCTCGAAGGCAGCGCCGGGCTACAACCGCGCCAAGCTGATTATCCGCTTCATCAACGGTCTGTCCGCGCTGATTGCCAAGCACCCGCGCGCCAGCAAGATGCTGCAGGTCGTCTTCCTCGAAAACTACGACGTGTCCAGCGCGCAGCTGCTGATTCCGGCAACCGAAATTTCCGAGCAGATTTCCACCGCGTCCAAGGAAGCCAGCGGCACGGGCAACATGAAGTACATGATGAACGGCGCCATCACGATCGGCACGATGGACGGCGCAAACGTCGAGATTTCCGAGCAGGTCGGCATGGATAACATCTACATCTTCGGTATGCGTTCCGACACGGTGCTGGATATGTACCGTGAGCGCAACTACAACCCGATGACCATCTTTGAGACGAATCAGGAACTGCGTCTGGCGTTGACCCAGATGATCGACGGCACCGTGCTGCCGGACGCGCCGAGCGCCCTGCAGGATTTGTATCACAGCCTGCTGATTGGCGACTGGGGCAACATGGCCGATCCGTTCTTCGTCCTGAAAGACTTCGGCTCGTACTCGATGGCGCAGCGCCGCATCGACGCGGATTATGCCGACCGCGACAAGTGGAACCGCATGGCGGTCATCAACACCGCAATGTCCGGTGTTTTCTGCTCCGACCGCACAATTCGCGAGTACAACGACACCATTTGGCATCTTGACCCGCTCAAGCGCAAGGTATAAACTGCATATTTTCGAGAGCACTGCGGAAAAATATCCATCCGCAGTGCTCCCGGTTCAAAAGTCCGGAGCATTTCGGGCTTTTTTGCCGTGTTTCCGCAATTATTGATGATTGGATGGATGGATATCATGCTGCTGCACGATTCCCACAACGAATTTTATCGCACGCCGTCCGGCCCTGCTCCGGCTGGCAGCAATGTTCTGATTCGCCTGCACTGCGACGAAGCGACGAGCGTCGTCCTGCGCACTTGGATGACGGAAGAACTTTGCTACACCATGCTGCCGACCGCTGAGCATGTCTGGGAAGTTGCCATTCCCCTGCCGACCACGCCGGGGCTTTTCTGGTATTACTTCCTGATTTACCGCAAGGACGGCCGCACCATCCGCTATGGCAACCAGCCGGACAAACTTGGCGGCGTCGGTGTCGCGTATGACCACGGCGAGCCGGAATCCTTCCAGATTACGCTCTACGACCCGGCTTACAAGACGCCGGAAGCCTTCCACGGGGCGAATATCTACCAGATTTTCCCCGACCGTTTCCGCCATGCGCCAACAAAAGCCGTTGATGACCGCAAAGACCGCTATGTCCACAAAAACTGGGACGAAGAGCTGTTGGGCGTGGGCGACCTGCGCGGCGGCAAGTATCAGGAACTGGACTTCTACGGCGGCACGCTGACCGGCATTCAGGAGAAGCTGCCCTACCTGAAGGACATGGGCATCGACATTATCTACCTGAACCCGATTTTCCGCGCACGGTCGAATCACCGCTACGACACGGGCGACTACACGCAGGTTGACCCGCTGTGCGGCACGAACACGGAGTTCACCGAACTGTGCGAAGCGGCGAAGAAAGTCGGCATTCGCGTGATGCTCGACGGCGTATTTTCCCACACGGGCGAAGACAGCGTGTACTTCAACCACTTCGGGCATTATCCGACGCTCGGCGCCTATCAGGGGCAATCCTCCCCCTACTACGACTGGTACACCTTCAACCACTATCCGGAAGACTACAAGGCATGGTGGGGCATTCTCTCCCTGCCGGAGCTGCGCAAGGACAATCCGGAATACCAGAAGTTCATGTTCCAGCCGCACGAGGGTGTTGTGCCGCGTTGGATTGAGGCGGGCAGCTGCGGCTGGCGGCTGGATGTGGCGGACGAATTGCCGGTGGACTTCCTGCGCAAGCTGCGCGCCGCCGCAAAGGCCGCCGACCCGGAAGCCGTTGTTTTGGGCGAAGTGTGGGAGGACGCGAGCAACAAGGTTGCTTACGGCGAAACGCGCTGCTACTGCACAGGCGACACGCTCGACAGCGTGATGAACTACCCCGTGCGCGAGGCGATTCTCAACTTTGTGATGGGCAAAACGTCCGCCAGCACCTTTGTGCGCCTGATTCACCATCAGGAGGAAGTTTACCCGGCGCAGTTCCGTTACGCGCTGATGAACCTCGTCGGCAGCCACGACCGCTGCCGTGCGCTGAACATCCTTGCTGGACGCGAATGTCAGGAACTTAGCAAGGCAGATCAGCAGCATGTCCACCTGAACGTGGAAGAGTACGAGTTAGCTGTGAGGCGCTACAAGCTTTGCATCGACCTGCTGTGCGCGCTGCCGGGCTGCGCAACAGTGTACTATGGGGACGAAGTTGGGCTGACCGGCTGCCACGACCCGTGGAATCGCCGCGCCTTCCCGTGGGGGCGCGAAGACAAGTCGCTGCAGAAGTACGTCGCGAACAAGCTGCGCCATCGGCAGGAATCCGACCTGCTGCGCCTCGGCTACTGCGATATCGAAGCGCTCGATGATGACACGCTGCTCATTACGCGCCGCATGAAGGACGGTCACGACGCGCTTGGGCAGGAATCGACCGTCACGGGCAAGGAAATCATCAAGGTGTGCCGGAAACTGCACTAAAAGGTACAATTGCATAACAATAGCGCCGCTTGGTCTCATTGCGAAATCAGGCGGCGCTTTTCGTTACTCAATCCCCGCCGGGCGCACAGTCGTCCGCCCTGTCGGCTCCTGCCACACGTCATAGAAGCCAATCAGATTACCCGGATTCGTCGCCCGATACACCTGCACGGCGCGGCGCAAATCCTCCCGCTCGATGCGGACGCTCAGCCCGCACCCCATCGCCACCGCGCGCGGCGTAATCATCACCGACGCACGCACCCCGTGCTGGCGCAAATCGCGTTCAAACGCCATCACCTGCTGCCGCGAACGGAACGCCGCAATGCAAAACTCCTCCCTCATCGGTTCTACCGCCTCCTTTTCGCCATTAGAATAATATGAAAAAACGCCCGCCGAGGTTCGCGGACGATGGAGGAAATGCGTCGATGATTTATCTGGACAATGCCGCGACGAGCTTCCCGAAGCCGCCGGAGGTCATTCGGGCGATGGCGGGCGTGGAGGAGAAGATGGGCGCGAATCCCGGACGCGGCGGGCATCGGCTGGCACTGCGCGCGGGTCGGGTGGTGGAGCACTGCCGGGAGGAAGCCGCACGGCTGCTGGGTGTGCATCATCCGGAGCGGATTCTGTTCACCGCAAACTGCACCGAAGCGCTGAATCTCGCCATTTCCGGCACGCTGCGGCGCGGCGACGAGGTCATCTGCTCCTACGCGGAACACAACGCTGTCATGCGGCTGCTCGACCGCTACGTTTCACGCGGGGAAATCACGGTGCATATGCTTGCGCCGGATGAACGCGGTATCCTGTCCCCTGCTTCTCTACGCCGCGTCATCAGCCGCAAAACCGCACTGGTGATTATCGCCCACGCCAGCAACGTCACGGGGCTGATTCAGCCGATTGCACAGCTGGGCGCGGTCTGCCGGGAGCGCGGCGTTCCCCTGCTGGTGGATGCGGCGCAGACGGCCGGGATGGCGGACGTTTCGCCAGACGTGCTGTGCGCAGACATGGTGGCCATGCCGGGGCACAAGGGGCTGCTGGGGCCACAGGGCACGGGACTGCTTGTGCTGGGCTACGGCATGAACCCTGAACCGCTGCTGCTTGGCGGAACCGGCTCGATGAGCGAGAGCGTCCGTCAGCCGGACATGCTGCCCGACCGCTACGAGAGCGGTACGGTGAACCTGCCCGGCATAGCGGGGCTGTACGCGGGGGTGAAGTTCGTGCGGGCGCACCGGGCGGAAATCGAGGAATACGAGCTGGCGCTGTGCGACCGCCTGCGTGCGCGGCTGCGGGAGATTCCCGGCGTACGCATCCTCTGCGACGATGGGCAGGCGCATATGGCGATTACGAGCATTGTCGTGCCGGGGCATGACGGCGGGGCGCTGGCGGATGCGCTCGACGCGGCGGATATTGCCGTGCGCGCGGGGCTTCACTGCGCGCCAACCGTCCATGCGTGGTTGGGGACGCTGCAAAGCGGCGCGATTCGCTTTTCGCCGGGGTTTTACAACACGGCGCAGGAGATGGACGACACAGCGCTGCTGCTGGCGCGATTATTGCAAGCATAAGAAAATCCCTGCATCGTTTGCGTGATGCAGGGATTTTCTGAAAATGCGGTGAAGCCGCTTACCAAGACAGCACTTCGTGACCCGTATCTGTCACCAGGACCATGATTTCCCACTGCGCCGACGGTTTGCCGTCCGCCGTGAAGATTTCCCAGGTGTTGCCCGGATGCGTCCCAACCTCGTCCGTACCCATATTGACCATCGGCTCGATGGTGAAAATCATGCCGGGAGCAAGCGCCATTTCCGTGCCGCGCTTCGTAACATAGCTGACCCACGGGTCTTCGTGGAACTCCAGCCCGCAGCCGTGGCCGCCGATTTCGCGCACGACGCGGTAGCCGTTCGCGCGGGCATGGTCGTTGACCGCCTGCCCAACGTCACCCAAGAAGCCCCACGGCTTTACCTGCGCCAAGCCCAGTTCGACGCACTCCTTCGTCACTTGCACGAGCTTGCGGTTTTCGTCGCTGACGTCGCCGATGCAGTACATGCGGGAGGAATCGGAAAAATAGCCATTCAGGATGGTCGAGCAGTCCACATTGATGATGTCGCCGGATTTCAGCACAACGTGCTTCGACGGGAAGCCATGGCAGACCTGATCATTCACTGACGTGCAGACACTGTACGGGTAGCCCTCGTAGTTCAGCGGCGCGGGAATGCCGCCCATGTCGCGCGTCATGGTGGACACGATGTCGTCGATTTCTGCCGTCGTCATGCCCTCATGAATTT
>OJPA01000522.1_pt1 | contig 15079 bp, 6 predicted proteins | sample 1598411 | NCBI WGS metagenome assembly OJPA01 (sample SAMN03922477, study PRJEB24848) | human gut metagenome | isolation source: stool sample | host: Homo sapiens | place: Germany | collected 2010-11 | reverse complement strand
GGACTCCACGCCGTAGTTGTGCGAATAGCTGTTGTTGTCGGTGGTCGTCACGGCGGGTCCCAACTCGTCGATCCCGCCGACGATGCCGGTTTTTTCGCCGAGGGCGTAGTTGTACTTGTAGCGGTAGTACTCATGGCCGGCCAGCAGGTTGAGGGAGTGGTCGCCGAACGTGCGGTCGTAGGTCAGCAGCTGGTTGAACGTGTAGCTCAGCGTGCGGGTGTTGGTCTTGCTGAGGCGTCCGCCCTGCTGGGCCGCGTTGCCGTGCTCCTTGTCGTAGACCAGCGTGCGCTGGTAGTCGGTGTAGTCCGTACCGAAGTTCATCGTGAGTTTCAGTCCGTAGAGCCGGGCCTCCTCCCTGACCGTCCCGAAGGTGATGTAGCTGCGCGCCGAAAGCGAGTTGCGGGTGTAGTAGGCCTTGTTGTTGTAAAGTTCGGCCTTCGAGTTGAAGCCCTGGGCCGAGGGGCGGTTGGCGTAGCCGTTGTCATCCTCCGATCCGTATTCGTATTGCAGCCGCCCGTCGGCGTCGCGCACGTTGTTGCCGGCCATGTCCTTCAGGTAGACGGGATAGACCGGGGCCATGAACTGCGCCGTGTACCAGACGTTCGACGTGCTTGCGTCCTCGAAACTCTGGTAGCTCGATTCGCTGTGGGCGAAGTTGGCGTTCATGCCGATCTTGAGCCAGCTCTTGGCCTGTGAATCGGCGCCCACGCGGCCCGTGTAGCGGGAGAAGTCGGTGTTCTGGAGAATGCCGTCTTCCATGTAGTATCCCAGCGATGCGACGTAGTTGGCGCGTTCCGAACCGCCGTTCACCGAGACGATGTGTTCGGTGCGTATGGCCGAATTGTCGCTGATTTCGTCCAGCCAGTTCTCGTTCCATGCAGCTTTGGCATCCGAACGGATCTTGCCCGTCGACTGGTCGATCAGCGTCTCCCACGTGTAATTCTTGTACGGGTTGTAGTATTCGGGATTCTTCAGTCCGCCGATCTGCTGGCCGAGGTTGGCGGCGGCGTAGCGGCTCGCGCCCTCGAAATCCATGCCCGTGCCGTATTGGGCGCTGTTGCGCAGCGCTTCGTAGCTCATCTCGACGTAATCTTTCATGTCGACCAGGTCGTAGCGGGGGATGGCGCGCGAGGCGATTCCGACGTTGCCCTTGTACGAAATGCGGATTTTGTCCTTCTTGCCCTTCTTGGTCGTGATGACGATGACGCCGTTGGCTCCGCGGGCGCCGTAGAGCGCACCTGCCGATGCGTCCTTGAGCACGGTCATCGTCTCGATGTCCGCGGGGTTGATCGCGCTGAGCGACCCGTCGAAGGGGATGCCGTCGACCACGTATAGCGGTGTCGCCGAGGCGTTCACCGACCCGATGCCGCGGATGATGACCGATGCCGCTTCGCCCGGCTGGCCGCCGCCGGAGGCGACCTGCACGCCGGCTACGGTTCCTTCGAACGATTTGGTGACGTTGCCCACGACGCGCTTCTGGAGTTCGCCGCCCTTGACGACGGCGGCCGAACCGGTGAACGACTCCTTCTTGGCCGTACCGTAGGCCACGACCATCACGCCTTCGATCTCGGCGGTGTCCTCCCGGAGCGTGACGTCGATGCGGGTCTTGTTGCCGACAGGGATTTTCTCGGTCTTGTAGCCCAGGTAGGAGACGACGAGCGTGGCGTTGGCCGGGACGTTCGTCAGGGTGTAGTCTCCGTCGACGTTCGTCGTGATGCCCTGCGTAGTGCCCTCCACGAGAACGTTCGCGCCGATGATGGCTTCGCCGTTGGCTCCGGTGACTTTGCCGCTGACGGCGACGTTCTGCGCCCAGGAGGCCGTCGTCCATGCCAGTGACAGGATGCACCAGAGAATTGCTGCTATCTTGTTCATAGATGTACTCTTATTTGATGTTGTGCGTGTTGTGAATGATGGTCCAGAGGTCGCCTTCGGGTTTCGCTCCGGCGGGCAGCTGGACGCTCTCCATCGGGTAGATGAACTTCTCGGGGTTGGCGATGGGTTTCCCGGCGGGCGACCGGAGCGGTTCGTCCGTTCGGGTTGCAGCCTGCGCCTTCGCCCGGGCGGCGTCCGGAGCCGCGCTGGTGGTCGCCGAACCCCATTTGGTGACTTTGTCGCCGACCGTGTTGGTCGCCGTCGCCATGAAGACGTACGTGGTTTCGGGCGTTACGCCGCTCTCCCCGGTGAAGAGGATGGCAAAGCCGTTTCCGTTGATGTAGGGGAGGTACTCCTCCTTGAGGTCGTGTCCGAACTCTTCGATCACGGCCGGATAGTTGTCCGTGCTGACGTTCGCCAGGGCGCTCTGTTTGAAAATCGCGTAACGCACCGTTGCGATGTCGATGCCCTTCATGACGCCGGCTACGGTGTTGTGCGTCGGGCCGTAGTTGGCGTTGGTCGAGGCTGCGGCTGCGAACCACGCGGCTGCGGCCGTGCTGGTCTTCGTGGTGACGGAGTTGACGCAGACCGTTTCGGCGCCGCTCGACGAGGTGGCCAGCGTGAGCAGCGTGTAGGACGTGCCGGCGCTGACTCCTTCCGTAAGTCCGTTGTAACCGTCGGCGCTGTTTACCGTCGCCGAGAGCAGCTCGGGGTTGAACTGGACTCCGTAATTGGGGTCTTTCAGGAATGCGGCGATGGCCTGTCGGTCGTAGGGATCGGAGAAGACCTGATTGAAGAGCTTGGTCGTCAGCGTACGGTAACGGACGTCCGTCACGTCGTCTCCCTTCCAGTGGGTCCACACGGAGTTGGTCCAGCCGTAACCCGTCAGGGCGAGGTAGGCGTTGGTGATGTAGAACCGCTGCGTGAACCAGTCGCTGCCGCCGTAGTTCGGACCGGCGGAGTAGCCGTCGGCCGTGGTCTTGAACTGCGTGGAGGAGAGGTTCGAGGTGATGTTGCCTCGCAGGTCCATGCCGAAGGCGAAGATCACGTAGCTCAACTCGGGGGTGAGTCCCGTCATCTGGAGGCTCTGGGTTCCCGACTTGAGCATCGAGGCCATGGCCAGCTGGAGGCTGATGCCCTGCTTTTTGGCGTATTCGACGATATAGGTCTGGAAGGCGTTCATCAGCTCTTCGGGCGAATACTTGGCGAAGGTCGTGGCCGGGAGAATTTCATAATAGTAGGTTTCGTCGCTGGAGGCGTAGATGTCGAACGCCACGGCGTCGGAGATGATCGTCGTCGGGGCGATGACCAGCGGCGGAACGTCGGCGTCCGAGGTGACGAACGAGAGCTGTGCGGCTTCCGAGTTGGTGAAGCGCGTGGCGTCGGACGTCATGGCGCGCACCGAGAAGGAGTAGGTGCGGCCCTTGTCGAGTTTCGACAGGATGACCGTACGGTTTCGGGTGGTCGACACCTCCCCGCCGTCGACCGAGAACTCGTAGAGTTCCGCTTCGGGCACTTCGGTCCAGGAGATGACGGTTTTCGACGCATAGGCGCTGCCGAGCGTGATCTTCGGCTGGGGAAGCTGCTCCAGATCGTCGGTCAGCACGTGGATGTAGGTGAAGGGGGATTCAGTGTATTCGGCCGGGTCCCGGGGGCAGGCCTTGACCGCCACGACATACTCTTTCTGCCGTTCCAGACTGTTGAATTCCAGCCGGCAGCCGGTCGTCGAGGTCTCGCTCCCGCCGTCGAACGTGTAGACGTAGGACCCTGCGTCGTCGACGGCTTCCCAGCGGAGGGTGAATCCGGTGGTCGTCAGGTCGCTGACGATGATCTGCGGCTGTGCGACGGGTTGCAGGCCGGAGCCGGTCTCCGCCGCGTCGTCGTCCGACGAGCAGGCGCACAGTCCCGCGAGGGCCGCCGCCGCGAATGCCGCGTATTTATAAAAGGTTTTCATAGGTTTGATTCTCTTTTGCGTTAGTGAATGTGTCATTCGACGGTTACCTCGATCGGTTTGCGAATGGCCGCGCCGTCCGAGACGATGATCGTCGTCCGGCCTTTCTTGAGGCCGGTGAGCTTCATCACTCCGCCCCGAAGTTCGATCTTCACGAGGTCGGGAACGGAAACGGTGTACCCCAGGACATTGGTGGCGGTGAAGTGGTTGCTCAGGTCGATGCTGACGGTGTCGCCCACGCCGACCCGCTGCGCCGGGATGCCGTCGATCTTGGCGATGTTCCGCAGCAGCTTGTAGGTGTCGAGGCTGCCGATGCCCATGTTGCCCAGATACTGCTGGTATTTGCCGGTGCAGTAGCGGTCGACGGACTGGGTGCTGCTCAACAGCGCCTGCCGGAGCATTTCGCCCGTAAGGCCCTTGCGTTTTTCAGCGCCGTAGTAATAGCTGACGGCCAGCGCGCAGGCTCCCGACACGTGGGGGCAGGCCATCGAGGTCCCCTGGCTGCCTTCGTAGCCCGAAGAGCCGTCGGCGGCCACGCTCGTGCTGTAAACGCCGCCGTAGGCGTTGCTCAGCATCTGGTCGCCGCCCGGGGCCGAGATCTGGACCCATGTGCCGTAGTTGGTGTAGTAGGCCGGGGCGCCCGTGAACGCGGTTGCGCCCACGCTGATCGCGTTGGCGTCGGCGGCGGGATAGCAGACCTCGCTCGAAGCGTCGTTGCCTGCGGCGAAGAGGACGATGCCGCCGGCCATCGGGCCTGTCTGGTTGCCGTTTTCGTCCAGTCCCGCATATTTGTTGAAGTACTCCATGGCACGCGAGAGCGCCGAGTAGGAACCGCGTGTCCAGTCGGTCACGGAGATGGTTCCGGCGGTGTATCCCCAGCTGTTCTGGCAGATCACGGCGCCGTTGTCGGCGGCGTACTTGATGGCGCGGATCTGTCCGGCCAGTCCGGCGCCCGACGATCCGGACTCCGACTTGCCGAGAATCTCGCACGACATGATCTTCACGCCGTCGCCCCTGCCCGAGCCGCCTGCGATGCCGCAGACGCCCACGCCGTTGTTGTTCACGGCGGCGATCGTGCCGGCGACGTGCGTGCCGTGCATCAGTTCGGCCGAGAAATCCAGTTCGCCGGTCTCTTTGGTGAAGTTGTAGCCGTAAATGTCATCCACATAGCCGTTGCCGTCGTCGTCGACGCCCGGCGTGCCGTTCAGTTCGGCCTCGTTGACCCACATGTTGGCGGCCAGGTCTTCGTGGTCGTACTTGACGCCCTGGTCCACGACGGCGACGATCACGTCGGAATTGCCCGTCGAGAGCTGCCAGGCGGCGTATACGTTGGCGTCGGCGCCCAGCTGGCTCGTCTGCGCGAAGATGTTTCCCGTGTTGTTGTAGTGCCATTGCATCTGCTGCGAGCGTTCGCTCTCGTTGAACGGGAAGGGGACGTTGCGCACCTCGTCTGCGATGGCGCGGGTGACGCTCTGCGCCCCGGCGGCGGGAGATGCCGCGCGGCGGTGGTCCGAAGTTTCGGCGGCCAGCGAGTATTCGATGATTTCGATGTCCTTGCACGAAGAGAGCAGGCTGGCCATCTCGCTCGTCGGGACCGACGGGTCGTATTTGGCGTAATACCAGAGGTGCAGGCCTTCCCTGCGGGTGCGTTCTTCGAAACGCCCGCCGTCCGGGAAGAGCCGTTCGAAACGTACGGTGTTCACCGTGTTGAGGATGCGGTCGATCTCGTCGATGCCGCTGCCTTTCGAAACGCCCTGCGCGCGGCTCTTTTCCACGATGCCGGAGGCCTCGGTCTTCAGTTTGAGGATGATCTCGCCGCCGATGGCCGCCGGGGAGGCGTTGACGATGACGGGACCCGCGGTCTCTTCGCCGCCGCTCTGCGTGTCGTCCTTGGCGCACGATGCCGCCGCGAGGACGGTTGCCGCCAGGAGAAGCGATTTGAATGGATATTTCATAGACGATCAGTTTTTAGTGTTATTCCCGGATGCAGCGTATCTGTGCGGAACAGTCGTGCGCGCCGAGCCTGTAATTGCACCAGTTGGGGTTGAAGTTCACGAAGTAGGCCGATGACTTCGTCGCGTCGGGAGTCGCCTGGGCGGTCCAGTAGAATGCCATGCCGCCCGTGTAGTTGCAGATGCTCACCGAGATGTAGTCCGTGTAGTAGATGTTGCCGGCCATCGGGTAGTAGTCGCCGGTGTTTTTCCAGCGGCGCCCGCAGTCTTCGTAGGCGTTCCAGTCCCATTTGGCGCTGACGCCGGTTTCGTCGTAATCCGCCGCTGCGCCGCCGTTGGTGATCGAGTTGTTTCCGGCGGGAATGCCCCAGAGATCGGGTCCCGGGACCTTGTAGCCCGGAGGGCAGGGGTCGAAAATGGTCTTCTCGGGACCCCACAGTCCCGGATGCGTGGCCTTCGGGTCTGTTCCCGTGCAGTACCAGTCGGCGTGGCCGTTGTACGGCGATTGCAGGTAGGTCATCGGGTTCAGGATCGAATTGGGAATGTTGGCCGGCGGCGTGGCGAGCACGGCGGCCTGCGCGTTGTAGACCCATGTTCCCGTTCCGTCGCCGATCGCGGTGTTCGGTTCGTTGTAGGCCGGGACGTTGTTGCCGTCGGTATCCGCGTGGTAGGGCGATCGCGAAGGCGTGAAGGGGTCCTTGCGGCCCCACTCGTAGAACATGCCTCGGTTGCCCACGTCCATCGGGGTGTTGTTCAGCGCTCCGAGGTTGCGGTCCATGATCACGGCGGCGACTTTGCCTTCCGAGTCGATGTGGTCGTGCGCCGTGATTTCGTCGTTGCAGACCCAGATGTGCCAGCTCCAGACGATGTTGCCCTTGATGTCCTTCACGGCGATCACGGCGTTGCCCTCCGAACGCCCCGTCGAGAAGGTCACGTAGCCGCCCCGGTAGATCGGCGCGCCGTCGATGATTTCGCGCGACATGGTCTTGTCGCCGTCGTGGCGCGATTCCCAGAGCAGTTCGGCGAAGGCGCCGTCCTCGATGGCGAGTCCGTAGTTGGCGATGTAGTCGCTGACTCCGTCGCCGCCGCCGTTGCCCTTGACCGATGCGTCGAATTTGTAGACGCCGCCGGTCCGGGCGATGTAGCAGTTGGCCGTGCCTTCGGCGCTCAGGTTGACGCTCCGTTCGGCGCGCTGTACGAGCGCGACCTCCTGCGAAACGGTCTCCCCGTTCTTCTCGGCGCTGACCGTGAGTTTGCCCGTCAGGGTTTCGGCTCCGGCGTTGATCAGGGTCTCGACCAGCAGGGCGTTGCCGTCCTGCCGGGCGACGGTGAACCAGTCGCCTTCGGCGGCGTAGTCCCAGCCGTCGGCGTTCGTCGCCACGGTGATCACGGCGTTGCCTCCGTCGGCGTCGAAGATCACTTTTTGGCTCGATACCTCCACGTAGGCCTTGCTTTCGCCCTCCTCCGGCCATATCCGGGTGGTTTCGGTGCAGGCTGCCAGCAGTGCGGCCGACAGCACTGCGATGCTGCATATTATCGTATTTTTCATGTTCGGGATCGTTTTGTGTTCGTCTATTCCTTCCACGTGGTGGGGATCTTGTCGTAGTCCGAGAGTTTCGTACATCCCGCGAAACTGCTCTTGGCGGCGGTGATCGCGGTGAGTCCCGAGGCGGCGGCATTCTCCGCCGTGCGGTCGTACAGGTGGTATTTCACGCCGTCGACGACCGTGTAGGGCGATTCGCCTTCGAGCGACGCGCAGCCCTGGAAGGTCGAAGTCAGCGTCTTGAGCTTCACGGCTTCGTCGAACAGACTCACCGGAACGCTCCTGAGCATCCCGCAATCGCGGAAGAGATTCGCGACGCTGGTCAGTTTGACGGGGCTGACCAGCATGTTCTTGCCGACCTCTTCGAGCGACGTACAACCGTCGAAGACCGAATTGAACATGGTGGCCGAAGCGCAGTTGAACACCTCCGACCCGACGCGGACCAGTCCCGTGCAGTCGGCGAACAGGCTGGTGTAGGTTGAAATCTGCGTGGTTTTCAGCAGCCCGTCGGGGATCTCCCGGAGTGAGGTACAGTTGAGGAATGCCTTCTGGAAATTGAGCGACGTGCCGTTCAGTCCCGTGAAGGCGTCCGGCGCGATGCTTTCGATTCCCGAGCAGCCGGAGAACATCTCCGTCAGGGTCTTCGTCTTGGTGTTGGCTTCGAACAGGCGCGAGGGAACCATCGTGAGGCGGGTGCAGTTCAGGAAGCACTGGGCCACGGTGGTCGCGTTGACGTTCTTGGCGAAGAGCCCTGCCGGAATCGTCTCCAGGGCGGAGCATTCGGAGAACGTGTTGTTGAAGGCCGTCGCCCCGGTCAGTCCGTCGAAGATTCCGGCGGGCACGCTCTTCAGCGCCGTGGCCCCTGCGAAGAGGCGGTCGCATTTGGCCGAGGCCGTGCTCTTCCCGAAGAGGAGGCCGACCGATTCGAGGGCCGTGCAGTTCTCCAGGGCGTTGGAATAGGTCGTCACTTTCGGGTTGCCGGCGAACAGTCCGTCGGGCAGCGTCGTCAGTGCGGCGCAGTTCTGGAACACCTTGCCGAAGGTCGTGACGGAGGGATTGCGGCTGAACAGACCGGCGGGAGCCGTTTTCAGTCCCGACGCCGCGAATACGCTGGTGGCGGTCGCCAGATTCGGCATCCCGGCGAAAATATCCTCCGGAACGCTTTCGAGCAGCGTGCAGTTTTCGAACAGGCTGCCGATGCTGGTGATCGCGGGTGCGCCGGCGAAAGCCTCCGCGGAAACGGTTTTCAGGTTGTCGCAGTCCTTGAACATCGAGGAGATATTCTTGCAGGCGGCGCAGCCGGAGATGATGTTGGCGCCGATCTCTTCAAGCCCCGTACAGCCTGCGAACAGGCCCGAGAACGAGGTGACTTTGGAAAGTCCGCCGAGGACGCCTTCGGGGATGCTTTTGAGCGAGGTGCAGCCTTTGAAGACATTGGTGAACGAGGTGACCGCCGTATTGGTGGCGAACAGCCCTGCGGGGAGCGTCGTGAGCGACGCGCAGCCGTTGAAGGCGTCGTTGAAAGCGGTGACCAGGGTAAAGCCGTCGAACAGCCCTGCGGGCACTTCGGTCAGCGAGGTGCAGTCCTTGAAGATGTTGTTGAAGGCGGTCTTCGTCACGGTCGTGAAGGCTCCGCTGCTTTTGAACAGCTCGGCCGGGACGCTTTGCAGTTCGCTACATCCGGTGAAACAGCTCATAAAGGTCGTCACCTTGTCGCAGCCTGCGAACAGGTCGGCGGGAACGCTCTGGATGGCCGTTTTGCTGAATGTGCTCTGGAAATTGGTGACCTTGTGGTTGTTGGCGAACAAGCCGGCCGGGACGGATTTCAGGCTTGTTCCCGAGAAGAGCATGCGGAACGAGTCGACCTCGGGGTTGTTGGCGAACAGGCCGGCCGGGACGGATTCGAACGACTCGGTGTTGGCGAACAGCGAGTTGAAGGTCGTCACCTTCTTGTTGTTGGCGAAGAGTTTTTCGGGGACCGTCTTCAGTTTGCCGTTCGAGAAGATGATCGAACAGTCGGTCAGCTCCGTGTTGCGAGAGAAGAAATCCTCGTCGATCTGGGTGATCGCCGTGCCGGAGAAGAGCGAACCTACCGAGGTGATCTTCGTGCAGTTGTAAAGCAGGTCGGCGGGCACTTCGGTGACCATGTTGCAGTTCTGGAAGCAGTAGGCGAAGGTTTCCGCCTCGGTTGCATGGTCGAACAGCCCGTCGGGAACGGCTTCGAGGACGCGGCAGTCGGTGAATGCATAGTGGAAGGTGGTGACCTTGGCGAAGGCTTCGGTGTTGTCGGAGGGAATCCGTTTCAGCTCGCGGCAGTTCTGGAATGCGCGCGCCATCGAGGTCAGCCCCGTGCGGCCCCAGTTGTAAACCTCCCTGAACTGGTTGCCCAGTCCGTAGTCGGGGATGTCGTAGGAGTTGAGCGACGTCACGCTGCCCTTGACCGAGACGATGTAGTAGCCCGGGTCGGTGTAGGTGTGCGAGGGGTAGGCCGAGGTGACGTTCTCCTCGATGCTGCCGTCGCCCCAGTCGATGGTGGCGTCGATGGCCTTGTCGAACGGCAGATAGGTCTTCAGGCTCGACGAGGTGATGTCGATTCCGAGGATGAAGGCGTCGAGGTCCAGGCCGGTCTGGGAGACGGTGACGACCTGTTCGGTCTGGTTCTGTTTGCCGTCGCCGGCCGATACGGTGATGGTTGCGGTGCGGGACGATCCGCTCGAATTGGTCTCGGCGGTGATTGTAAGTCCCTGCTCGGTTTTCGTGGCGGAGAGCCAGTCGGAATTTTCGGAAAGCGTGTACTCCCAGTCGTAGTTGGATCTGATTCCCAACTCTTTTTTGTCGGATTCGGTGGGAGTGGGCGAGAGTGGAATGGTTTTTAGCGAAACGTTGACGTAGACGGCGCGGTCCTGCGTGACGCGGATCGTTTCAGAGACGGGATTTCCCCCCCCCTCGCCGGCAATCAGCACGAAGGTCGTTTCGCGGTCCTCGATCTCCTCGTTGGGGTCGAGCGTCATCGTGACTTTGTCGCCCTGCTGTTCGAGAAGCAGCCACGGGCAGTCTTTGGTTTCGAAGATCCAGTCTTCGTCGGTCGACTGCACTTCGAATTCGGCGGTCAGTTCGCCGACGGCGGGAATCTGGAAATTGTTTTTCGATGCGGCGATTTCGAGCGTGCCGTACGCGTTCTGCGTGGCGGAGATGGTCGCGGTCTTGTCGCCGGCGGTAATGGTGATCGTAGCCTGCTGCTGCTCCTCGACCTTGTTGCCCTCGCAGTTCAGGACGAGCTGGTCGGCGACGTCGTCTTTCTCGATGGTCAGCCAGCCGGCGTTGACGGCGTCGTATTTCCACGTCGTGTTGGTCTGGATGTCCACGACGACCTCTCCGCCCAGGCTCTTGAAGCCGATCGAGGCGTTGCGTTCGTCTTCAGCGGCGAACCATGTGTTTTTCGACGAGATGCCCAGTTCGGCCGCAATGCCGGACGGTTCGTCGCCCGGGACGGGGTTGGTGTAGGTGATCGTCTCTTCGGAGCACCCCATCATGCCGAGCAGTAAAGCTGTCAGTGCATATAATTTTTTCATGTGTGCTGCGGTTTAATGTTTCGATACGGGAAAGGTGCTGCCCGAGGGTGCGATGCCGTCGGCGGCCCGGGTGACGGAGGTCGGGGCCGTGCCGGTGTCGGCCGGAATGTCCCAGTCCACGAGATACATCGTGCCGGTGGCGTAGTAGAGGTCGCCGAACGACAGCCACTGCTGCTCCTGGTATCCGATGATGCCCAGCGTGGTGTACGGCGATTCGAAACCGTTCAGGAGGATCGCCTTGCGGGTTTCGTCCGCGTCGTCGTTGTAGCCCTCTCCCAGACTGCCGGTCAGCATGCCGTTGTGGAAACCTCCGCCCTGCATGTTGATCGAGTACAGGTAGTGGAAGCGGGAGACCGTCGGGGAGATCTCGCGGGTGTAGCAGAGCCTGCCCAGTTCGATCGACATGGTTTGGGTGTTTTTGTCGTAGGTGGCTTCCACGACCGTGCCCGTCAGGAACAGGTTCTTGATGTAGAAACTCTTGCGGTACTCTTTCTCTTCGACGGTGCAGAACGTACCCGTGCCGCTCACGCCGATCGGTTCACGGCCGTAATACCAGTTTTCCGCATGAAGTCCGTAATATCCCAGCATTTGGTAGTAGGGGTTTTCCTCGCGTGAGATTTGCGAAACGGTCACTTTGCAGGATTCCGTAGCGGAGCCTTTGGTCGCCCGGACGGTGAGCGTCGCATTGCGGTGGGCGTCGGGATTGCGCGGGGCGCCGACGCGTACCGTTCCGCTGACCGGGTCGCTTTCGACCGAAACCCAGTCGGCGTCGCTCGTGACGCTCCACTGGCCGTTGGAGACCACGGTGAAGAGAACGCTCTCACCTTCGGAATCCAGCGAAATTTCCTCCGAAGCGGTGGTGGACAGCAGGACCGTTTCCCACGAGAATGCCTGGTGAACGGCGATTTCCTGTTTGTCGCCGGCCGTTTCCACGGTGATTTTCGAGTTGCGGACATTGTCGGTCGTATTGCTTGCCGCGGAGATGGTCAGCAGGCCCTCTTCGGAGGCCAGCGTCACCCAATCGTCCGGACAGCTCACCTTCCAGTCGGAGGGTGTGGCTACCGCGACGGTGGTCGTTCCGCCTTTCTGGGCGAACGCGACACTACTTCGCGAGAGGACGATCACATCCGCGACCTCCTCTTTGTTCTTGTCGTCGCAGCCGCTTGAGGCGCAGAGGACGAGAACCGTCAATAGCGTAAAGCATCTTCTCATAAAAATTGGATTAGGAATAAAAAATGAATGGGTACGGTATCCCGTTTCCGGAGAACCGTATTTGCTGAAAATTGCATCGTGTGAAATTTTTGGACTTGTTTATTTGCGGCACAATATACGAAAATTTGCCCGAATGCTTTCTGGAAATCCTGAAAATATTGTCGTAAAAGTCTTTTCTTATTGTTTGTTTTTCGGTGTTATGCGTGTGTATAAGGTTGATTTTTAATGATTTTGAAGAATGACAGCCGTTTTGCGGCTGCAACTGTTTTGTTTGTCGGATATTGTCATCGCAGGGATATTTCCGGTCCGGTGAAAAAGAAGTGTATTTGTTATATATTGACCATTTGGGGCGTAAGCTGTTGAATGATAATTGATAATGTCCGTCCCGGCGGCGGTTCCCGCGATTTTCCGTCCGCGACGTCCCGATATTGACCGCTTTTTGTTACTTTTGCAAAAAGAAAAAAATGAAACTCGTCGAACTGTTAGCTCCTGCCAAAGATTACGCTGCGGCCGCGGCCGCCGTGGACTACGGCGCCGATGCGGTCTATATCGGCGGCGCGCGGTTCGGCGCGCGGCAGGCCGCGGGGAACTCCGCGGAGGAGATCGCCCGGGTCGTGGAGTATGCCCACCGCTTCGGAGTGCGGGTCCATGCCACGCTCAACACGCTCGTGTGGGACGACGAACTGGAGGCCGCCGAACGGCAGGCCCGCAGCCTGATCGACGCGGGCGTCGATGCGCTGATCGTGCAGGACATGGCTCTGCGGCGGATGGACCTTCCGGTGGAGCTGCACGCCTCGACGCAGGTTTCGAACCGCACGCCCGAGGGGGCGCGGTTCTTGGGCGAGGCGGGGTTTGCGCGGGTGATTCTCGAACGCAACCTCACGCTGGAGGAGATCCGGGCCATCTGCGCCGCCACCGCGGCCGAGGTCGAATGCTTCGTCCACGGGGCGGTCTGCGTGGGGTACAGCGGCCGCTGTTTCCTCTCGCGGTCGATGTCCGCGCGCAGCGGCAATCGCGGGGCGTGCAGCCAGCCCTGCCGCCTGACGTGGGACCTCACCGACGGAAAGGGCCGGACCTGGATTGCCGGGAAGCATCTGCTGTCGGTACGCGACATGAATCTTTCGCAACGCATTGGCGATCTGCTGGATGCGGGCGTCACTTCATTCAAGATAGAAGGTCGGCTCAAGGATCTCGCTTATATCCGGAACGTTGTGGCACACTACCGCCGGGCGGTGGACGAGGCGCTGGCCCTGCGGCCGGGGCTGGTGCGGTCGTCCGTCGGCGAGAGCGTCCCGGATTTCACGCCCGATCCGTCGAAGAGTTTTACACGCGGGGAGTCCGACTATTTTCTGGACGGAAAGCGCGCCGGAGTGGCGTCGTTCGACACCCCGAAGGCGGTCGGCGAACGGGTGGGCCGCGTGGCGGGCGTTTCGGGCGGCACGTTCACGCTCGACGGTGCGCACGATCTTGCGCCGGGCGACGGCATCTGTTTCCTGACGCCGCGCGGCGTGACCGGGACCAACGTCAACGCCGTGGAGGGTCGCCGCATCACGCCCAATCGCATGGAGGGGATCACGCCCGGGGCGGAGGTCCGCCGCAATTTCGACCGCCGTTTCACGCTGGCCGTGGAGCGCAGCCGCACGCGGCGGGTGATTCCGGCGAAGGCCGCGGCGGAGGCGACGGCCGAAGGGCTGAAACTTACTTATACGGATTGCGAGGGCGTTGCGGCCTCGGCCGTGCGGGCCGTGCGGCTCGACCCGGCGAAGAATCCCGACGCCAATGCCGCCGCACTGCGTGCGCAGGCGATGAAGTCGGGCGACACGATCTTCGCGGTCCGCGAAGCCGAAGTGCGGGGCGCGGAGTGGTTCGTGCCGGCGTCGCTGGCTGCGGAACTGCGCCGCGAAGCGTTGGCGGCACTTGCCGGAGCGCGCCGCGAACGGCGGCCGGAACACCGCATTCTGCCCGAGAATCCCGCCGCAAAATATCCGTCGGAACGGCTTGCGGCCGAGGAGAACGTCACCAACCGGCTGGCCGAGGCGTTCTACCGCGACCACGGGGTGCGGCAGATCGAACGGGGGCTGGACCTCGCGTCGACGACCGCCGGGCATGTGGTCTTGCGTTCGGCCTACTGTATCCGCCGCGAGATCGGCGAATGCCTCCGGGAGCATCCGCGGCTGCGCGGCGACCTGTTTCTGGAACACGGCGCCTACCGTTACCGGCTGGCGTTCGACTGCGAGGCCTGCGAAATGTCGCTGGTCGATCCGCTTGAAAAGCGGGAGCCGGAAGGTGTGTAACTATTTATAAAATAATGTATGCAGGAACAGCTGACGCCCGATTTCGGGGATTATGAACTCCTCGACACGGGGGATTTCGAGAAACTGGAACGTTTCGGGCGTTATGTGACGCGCCGTCCCGAGCCGCAGGCCATCTGGAGGCGCTCGCTCGCCGAAGAGGAGTGGCGGCGCACGGCCGACGCTTCGTTTCGGCGCGATGCGCGCAGCGACGAGCGGGGCGAATGGCGTCTCGCGCCCGGAATGCCCGATCGCTGGGTGGTGGAGTATGCCTATAAGCGGATGCGGCTGCGCATGCGGCTGGGGCTTACGTCGTTCAAGCACGTGGGCATCTTCCCCGAGCAGGCCGCCAACTGGAATTTCATCTACGACAACTGCCGGGCTTTGGCCGGAGACGGACCGGCTGATGGCGAGCGTGTTGCGGCTGTCGGTTCGGGCGTTGCGCGAGGTGGCGCCCCCAAGGTGTTGAACCTCTTCGCCTATACGGGCGGGGCGACGCTTGCGGCGCGGGCCGCCGGGGCCGAGGTGACGCACGTCGATTCGGTCAGGCAGGTGGTGACCTGGTCGCGCGAGAACATGGAGTTGAGCGGCCTGGAGGGCGTGCGGTGGATCGTCGAGGATGCGCTGAAATTCGTCCGGCGCGAAGTGCGCCGCGGGAGCCTTTACCGCGGGATCATCCTCCATCC
>OJPA01000496.1_pt1 | contig 16168 bp, 12 predicted proteins | sample 1598411 | NCBI WGS metagenome assembly OJPA01 (sample SAMN03922477, study PRJEB24848) | human gut metagenome | isolation source: stool sample | host: Homo sapiens | place: Germany | collected 2010-11 | reverse complement strand
ATTTTCACCTTTCCACACATTTGGGTTGACTTTTAATAGTTAGTCTTTCTGATAGAAAAAAGCGCCTTTGCATTTATTATCGTTTCCGCCCGACGCCGAAAAAATTTACTCGTTCACAAAGATTTAAAGAAATTTTTATATTCTCTTTAAACTCTATTGCAATTTTGCGTCTAATTATTGTATAATTATGGCACATTTTCAAAAGGAGTATCGCTTTTTCATGAAAGAAGAACACAGAAAGTATGCCGAAGAGGTATACGACATAATCAATCATGCCGCGAAGAACATCGGCGCAAGACTGCCGGGTTCGGACGGCGAAAAAAAGTTTGCTGCCTATATGGGCGATAAGCTCAGAGAGATCGGCATCGAGCCCGTTCGCGAAGAGTTTGCGGTTTCCCCGCGTGCGTCCATCGGCGGAATCCCCTATGCAGGCTGGCTCGGTCTCGCGCTGAGCGCCCTTGTCTATATCGCAATGGGCATCCCCGCAGTCTGGTACGGCATGGCTCTCGCTTCGGCGGCATGCATCGTCTGGCTTGTCTGCAGCGTTTTCCTTTATAAGACCTGGTTCGATATGTTCTTCAAGCAGGAAGTATCGCAGAACACCTATGGCGAGCTGCTCCCGGAGGACGGCAAGTATGACTACACCATCATCCTCTCCGGCCATACCGACACCAGCTGGAACTGGCGTCATTCCGAGCACGCTTCGAAGTTCGCTAAGACAAACCCCGCACTCGGCCTCGTTGCCACCTTCGTCAAGGTCGGCTTCGGCGCTCTCTGCTTCTTCTTCCTTGCAGGCACTTCGATTGCCGTCGCGACCCTCTACACCGGCTATTATTTCGGCGCAAGCTGGGCAGCGGAAGCTTTCGCTTCTCCCGCGTTCGTGAACTTCATGTTCGCTATGCGCTTCCTGCCCCTCGTTACAGCTATCGGCTGCGCGTTCCTTGTCATGTGGGCTGATCCCGATCCGCGCAACGCATCCCGCGGTGCTATGGATAACGCCTCCGGCTGCGCTATCAGCTATGCTGTTACAAAGTATTTCAAAGAGAATCCCGACAAGATGCCCAAAAACTGCCGCATCATCGACTTCAACTGCGGCTCCGAGGAGGCGGGTCTGCGCGGCTCTATCGCGTTCACCCGCGCTCATAAGGGCGAGGTCATTCTTGAAAACGCATGGAACATAAATATCGACTCCGTCGCCGATAAGGACTATTTCGAGGTTGTTATCAAGGACGATTGGCAGTTCTGCCGCTTCGACAAGGATCTTGAGACAATGTTCAAGGATACTTTCTCGGAGCTCGGTATTCAGAGCAAGTCCAACGGCTGCATACATAACCCCGTCGGCGGCTGCGACAGCACCCCGATGACCAAGGCGGGCATGAAGTCCGTTACATTTGCGGCTCAGGATCCGACCCTGACCTATTATTATCACACCTGGCGCGATATGCCCGAGCGCTTCAGCGTTGACACCGTCGGCGACGGCTTCGATGTTGTCCTCGGCGTTATCGACAAGATCGACAAGTTCCAGCAGGCGAACGGCTTTACCGGTCCCCGCAGATAAAAGACTGTTTTGAGCGGCTGCCGCGACCCGTATTTGCGGTTTCGGGCGGCCGCTTGACTTATATTTAAGGAGGTAATAAAAATGAATCTTCAGTCAGTCATTGACAAGAAGAAAGAAGCGGCCGAGTATATGGTGAGCGAGATAACCCACATATGCAAGGACTTCGAAAAACGCGATCCCGGCTCCAAGGGCGAGCAGCAGGCATGTGAGTATATGGCGGACGTACTGAAAAACGAGTGCGGATGCGAGAGAGCCGACGTCGAGTCGTTCAAAGAGAACCCCGGTTCGTTCTTCGGCTGGATATATTTCACAATTACCTTCGTTCTCGCGGCGGTAGCTATTTCGTTCTTCTATCCGCTCGTCTCGATAATTCTTATCGTCGTCGGCCTGCTTATAGTCTTTATGCAGTTCGGACTCTATAAGAAATTCATCGATCGCTTCTTCCCCGAAAAGACCGGACATAACGTCACCGCAGTCAAGAGCTGCAAGGGCGAAGTCAAGCGCCGCATATTCTTCAACGGCCATCCGGACGCTGCCTGGGAGTGGCCTGTCAACTATAAGCTCGGCGGTGTCGGCTTTGAGGGTCACGCAGTTATCTGCGGCATCGGCGCTGTCTATTATCTTGTCATTTCCATAATGCTCGTAGCAAAGAACGGACTTGAGTATGTCTCGTTTGACGCAGACGAGACCCTCGGACTTCTCCGCCTCATTGGTCTCGTGTTCGTCCCGTTCCTTATCGGCCTTTATTGGATGTGGAACGAGAACCGCGTTGTTGACGGCGCGAACGACAACCTTTCCGGCTGCTATATGGGCATAGCCATCCTCAAGGCTCTCAAGGAAGAGGGCATCGAGTTTGAGAACACCGAAGTCGGCGTTATCCTCACCGGCTCCGAGGAAGCGGGTCTGCGCGGCGCAAAGGCGTGGTGCGCGGCTCATAAGGGCGAGTTCGACGATGTCCCGACCTTCATCTTCTCTTATGATACGATTCACGATCCCAAGTATCTTATGACCAACTACCGCGACCTCAACGGCACGGTCAAGGCGGATAAAGATGTCTCCGACCTGTTTATGGAGGCTGCTAAAGAGCTTGATATCTCCTGCAAGAAGGGCTGGGTTCCGCCTCTCGGCGGCGCTACCGACTCCGCAGCGTTCGCGCAGGCGGGCTTCAGAGCGACCGGCGTCACCGGACTCAACCATAAGCTTGAGGACTACTATCACACCAGAAGAGACACCTATGACAACATGAACGAGCAGGGTCTCGCCGATTGCTTCGCAATCAGCGTCAAGGCTCTCGAGATGTTCGATAACGGCGCAAAGCAGTAATTTTTATCTTAAATAAGCTCACCCCGGACTGTATTTTATAGCCCGGGGTTTTGTCTGTCGAAAAAGTATATTATTGCACGGTCTGGCTCTCCTGTGTAAGGGGAGCTGTCACGGCTTCGCCGTGACTGAGGGGTTGTTGTAATGGAAGCTCAAATTCAAAACAATTCCTCCGGCGCACCGTGCCATCTCATTTTACACAAGTAATGCTTTGATGCCTGCAAAGCATTCAAAAATGGTTTTTGCTACAGACTGCCCCGGACTGTATTTTACAGCCCGGGGTTTTGTCTTTTATATATTTTTTATCCCAAATCCGGCTCGGCGGTTATCTCGACCTCCGCCTTCTCGCAGCCCTCAAGCTCGAGTATGATTATCTCATTCTCGTCCTTGAGCAGAACTCCGGGAATGTACAGCGCGCGCTGGGGACCTATCTCCCAGTAGCGGCCGATGTTGAAGCCGTTTATGTATACGCAGCCCTTCTTGAACCCGTCAAGGTGAACGAAGCAGTCATTTTGGCTCTGCGCCTTGAAGTGTCCGCGCATGAAGAGGGGATACTTGCCGCCCTCGAGCGAAAAGTCTATCTTCTCGGGGTTGTCGAGCGGAAGTGTGACAACATCGTAGCCCATGAGATTCTGGTTGCCGTAGCGGATGGCATCAATGCCCTTGCGGTCGTAGAGGTGCTCGCCGTAGTTCACTCGTCCCATCGCGTCAACCAATACGCCTATCGTGCAGCCGTCCGTGCAGCCGTCGAATTTGAATGTATCGTAGCCCTTGACTTTGTTCTCGTCGCGGCGGTCAATAGTCGCCTTGTGCTCGCCGTCTATATAGACATACGCAGTGTCGTGGACATTCGCAACGCGCAGCTCGCGCGGGTCATATATCTGTTCGAGCTTTGTCTCGTAATAGATCATGCCGCTGTTCTGACCGAAATATTCCATGCTCTCGGGCAGGGGAACGCGGTGGCGCTCGCCGAGATTGTCGAAGTTGCTCATCAGCGACGTGCTCTCGTCAAGCTCGACTTTGCCTATCGTCTGGAGCTCCGGCGATGCGGGAAGCTCGGTCTCGGGCAGGTTCTGAGCCTTGAGCAGAAGCTCTCTGACTGCATAATATGCGGGTGTGTAGTCGCCCCATTCGGTCAGCAGTGCGCAGTAGTCATAGCTCGTGACCGTCGGCTGATATTCTTCATAGCAGTTCGCTCCGGCAGTGAAGCCGAAGTTCGTGCCACCGTGGAACATGTAGAAATTGAAGCTCGCGTCAATGTCAAGAAAATCTTTAATCTCGCCTGCAACGCTGTCCGAGCCTCGAGTGTGATGTTCCTCGCCCCAGTGGTCGAACCAGCCGCACCAAAACTCGGTGCACATCTTCGGGGTGTTCTCGTGGAATCTGTCCATGGCGTTGAATATCTCGAACGCGCGCGAACCGAAGTTCAACGTCTTGAACACATCGGGGAGCGTGCCGCCGGAGAGCATGCTGTTGTCGTCGCCGTCGGAGGTGAAGAGCATAACCTTTGTGCCGCAGTCGAGCATCAGCTTTTCGATATATCTGAGATATTCCTTGTCGTTGCCGTAGCTGCCGTATTCGTTCTCAATCTGCATCGCGATTATGTTGCCGCCCTCGCTCTGCTGAAGATCGCCGATCTCCTTAAACAGCCTGTGATAGAAGTCCGAAACATGCTGCAAATATTCGGGATAGGCGCAGCGCAGACGCATGTTTCTGTCCTTGAGCAACCATGCCGGCAGTCCGCCGAAGTCCCATTCCGCGCAGATATACGGACCCGGTCTGACTATCGCATAGAGCCCGACCTCCTGCGCCGTCTTGATAAAACGCCTGATGTCGAACCTGCCGGTGAAGTCAAATTCGCCCTTCCGCGGCTCATGCATGTTCCAGCAGACATATGTTTCAACCGTGTTGAAACCCGCCGCCTTGAGCTTTCTGAGCCTGTCCTCCCAGTATTCGGGCATGATGCGGAAATAGTGCATCGAGCCGGAATATATGCGGAAGCTCTTGCCGTCCATTTTGAACTCGCCGTCTTTTATAGTGAGCATTTATTCTGTTCCCCCTTGGGCTTTTTAGTTGATTATACAATACCGTCAATGTGCAGTCAATAAAAATACCGGCAGATTTTACTCTGCCGGTAAATTGTTTTTTTGAAGCTTTTCTTATGCCTTGTTGACCGATCCGAACAGCTCCATCTTCTCTTTGACGGTAGCCTTGATAGCCTCGAAGCCGGGTGCGAGAAGCTTTCTGGGATCGAAGCCCTTGCCCTCGAGATCCTTGCCTGCCTCGATGTACTTTCTGGTAGCGTCAGCGAAAGCGAGCTGACACTCGGTGTTGACGTTGATCTTGGAAACGCCGAGGGAGATAGCTTCCTTTATCATGTCTGCGGGGATGCCTGTGCCGCCGTGGAGAACGAGGGGCATCTCGCCGGTGAGCTCCTGGATGTTGGCGAGAACGTCAAATCTCAAGCCCTTCCAGTTTGCGGGATACTTGCCGTGAATGTTGCCGATGCCCGCTGCGAGCATATCGACGCCGAGATCAGCGATCATCTTGCATTCGTTGGGGTCAGCAACTTCGCCGCCGCCGATAACGCCGTCCTCTTCGCCGCCGATGGCGCCGACTTCAGCCTCAACGGAAAGGCCCTTCGAGTGAGCGAGAGCGATTATCTCCTTGGTCTTCTCGATGTTCTCCTCAATGCCGTAGTGAGAGCCGTCGAACATGACGGAGGAGAAGCCAGCCTCGATGCACTTGAGCGCGCCCTCATAGGAGCCGTGATCAAGGTGAAGCGCAACGGGAACGGTAATTCCGAGCTCGTCGACCATAGCGTCAACCATGGCGGTGACGGTCTTGAAACCGCACATATATTTGCCCGCGCCTTCGGACACGCCGAGGATAACGGGGGAGTTGAGCTCCTGAGCGGTGAGAAGGATTGCCTTTGTCCACTCAAGGTTGTTGATATTGAAGTGACCGACCGCGTACTTGCCGGCCTTTGCATCTTTGAGCATTTTTGCTGCGGAAACTAACATAGTAAAACCTCCTAAGTTTTATGGCTTTATTATACACCATGAGTTTCAAAAAATCAATATTATCGATCCTCGCGGAAGTAAGAAAGTCCGAGACTCGCGGGCGGCAGATTCTCGCGCTTGCGGCGCATGCTGACCGCGACAAGGACGATTATCGTAACAACATAGGGAGTCATCATGAACAGCTCCTGCGCGCCGAAGCTGAGGTTCGGGATGTAGTTGTGAACGACCATGAGACCGCCGAAGAGGAACGAGCCGAGGATGCCGAGATCGGGCTTCCAGACGGCGAAGATAACGAGCGCGATTGCAAGCCAGCCGCGGTCGCCGAAGCCGTTGTTCGACCAGACGCCGTTCGCGTAGTCCATGACGTAGTAGAGACCGCCGAGACCCGCTATAACGCTGCCGACGATTGTCGAGACAATATTTGTATCTGCCGACGTTGATGCCCGCCGCGTCACTTGTGCGGGATTCTCGCCGACCGCGCGCAGCTGAAGTCCTGTGCGCGTGTGCTTGAAGAAATAGGCGGTGATGAGCGCGATGATTATCGCGGCGTAAGCGAGGAAGCTATAGGAGAAGAATATATCTCCGACCTTTCCGAGCTTTGCGGCGAACGGGAGCGTTGTCTTGAAGCAGTTGCTCGTTGCGCTCAGCGCTATCGAGGGAATGTCGCTGCCGGTTATCTTTATCAGCGAGCCGCCGAAGAAGTTGCCGAAGCCGACGCCGAAAGTTGTCATCGCAAGACCAGTGACGTTCTGGTTTGCACGCAGAGTGACGGTCAGGAAGCAGTAGAGCAGACCCATGAGCGCCGAGCCCAAAATGCTCGAGAGCAGGGGAATGAGCACTGCGAGGAACGGGTTCACCGTCTCGACGCTCTTCTCATAGAAGAACGCGCCGATAACGCCGGAGATGCCGCCGACATACATGATGCCGGGGATACCGAGGTTCAGGTTGCCGCCCTTTTCGGTTATCGTCTCTCCCGTTGAGCCGAAGAGCAGAGGAATGCTCTGCATTATAGCACGCTGAATGAATGTGATTATCATTATGCCTTCGCCTCCTTGCTGCGGAACTTGACAGAGTAGTTGATGAAGAACTCACTGCCGATAATGAAGAAGATTATGATTCCTGTGATGATATCGGCAAACGAGTCGTTGAGTCCGAGGCTCGTCGATATCTGAATTGCGCCCTTCTGGAAGAAGACGATGAGCAGTGAGGTGAGGATCATGTAAGCGGGGTTGAACTTCGCGAGCCACGATACCATTATCGCGGTGAATCCGCGTCCGCCGACTGTATTTGTCGCGATGGTGTGGTCGGTGCCGCTGACGAGCAGAAGTCCGGTGACGCCGCAGAGCGCGCCGGAGAGGAGCATCGTGCGCATGATGACCTTCTTGACATTGATGCCTATGTAGCGCGCGGTGTTTTCGCTCTCGCCGACGACGGAGAGCTCATAGCCGTGCTTGCTGTATTTGAGATAGATGTACATGAAAACGGTCAGCGCCGCAACGATAAGTATGTTGAGCAGGTAGTCCTGACCGCCGAGGCTCGGAAGCCAGCCGTTGTGGCTTACGCTGTTGATGACTCCGATGTGACCCGAGCCCTTGGGGTTCGACCACTTGTAGCAGAAGTAAGCGACTATCTGCGTTGCGATGTAGTTCATCATCAGCGTGAAGAGCGTCTCGTTGGTGTTCCACTTCGCCTTGAAGAACGCGGGGATGAAAGCCCATATCGCGCCCGCAACAATGCTCGTTATAATCATAACGGGGAAGAGAAGATAGGACGGGAGCTTGTCGCCGAAGAGGATCATGCACGCCGCTGTCGCGAAGCCGCCCATGAGAGCCTGTCCCTCTGCGCCGATGTTCCAGAATTTCATCTTGAATGCGGGAGTGACTGCGAGCGAAACGCACAGGAGCATTGCAAGATTCTGGAGCAGGCTCCATATACGCCTCGGCGAGCCGACCGCGCCGAAGATTATCGCGGAATAGACCTCCGCGGGGTTCTGTCCGGTGATGACGACGGTCACGACCGCGCAGACGAGCAGCGCAAGCACGACCGCGCCGATTCTGATGAGCCATGCCGCCCATGAGGGAACGGCGCTGCGCTTGACTATGTGGAAAAGAGGCTCGCGCTTCTGTCCGTTTGACTTACTCATGGGTTTCACCTCCGTCGGTTTTGGTCATAAGCAGACCGAGCTCTTCCTTTGTGGAAGTCCTCGCGTCAACGAGTCCGGTTATTTTGCCGGAGTTTATGACGAGGATTCGGTCGCACAGCTCGAGCAGAACGTCAAGATCCTCGCCGACAAAGATAACGGCGACGCCCTTTTCTTTCTGTTCGTTGAGCAGGTTGTATATAAGATAAGATGAGTTGATGTCGAGTCCGCGCACGGGGTAAGCCGCCATAAAGACCGTGGGAGAGGAAGCAATCTCACGGCCGACGAGCACCTTCTGCACGTTGCCGCCGGAGAGACGGCGGACGGGCGTATTCGCGCTCGGGGTTACAACTTCGAGGTCGCTTATAACTTTTTCTGCGAGCGTCTTGGGCTTCTTGCGCTCAAGGAACGCGCCCTTGCCCTTGCGGTAGCTTCGCAGCATCATGTTGTCGATGATATCCATGTTGCCGACGAGTCCCATGCCGAGTCTGTCCTCGGGGACGAACGACAGGCGCACGCCGAGCTCGCGGATCTGCATAGGCGTCTTGTCGCGCAGGTTGTCCTGGCCGCCGGTCTTGGGGTTGTTGTACATAATCTCGCCGCTGTTGAGATGCTGAAGTCCTGCGATGGATTCAAGCAGCTCGCGCTGACCGCTTCCGGCGATGCCCGCGATGCCGAGAATCTCGCCCGAACGCGCGGTGAACGAGATGTCGTCAAGAAGCTTGACTCCGTCGCGGTTGATGCAGCTGATGTCCTTGACAATGAGCCTGTCCACAGGGTCAACCGGATCGCTGCGGTCGATGTTGAGGCTTATCTTCTTGCCGACCATCATCTCTGTAAGCTCTGATTCGTTCGTCTCTGCGGTGTTGACCGTGCCGATGTATTCGCCCTTTCTGAGAACCGATACGCGGTCGGAGAGGGAGAGCACCTCGTGGAGCTTATGGGTGATGATTATGATAGCCTTGCCGTCGTCGCGCATGCGGCGCAGGATGTCAAAGAGTTTGAGCGTCTCCTGCGGGGTGAGAACGGCGGTGGGCTCGTCAAGAATAAGGATGTCCGCGCCTCTGTAAAGCACCTTGATTATCTCAACGGTCTGCTTCTCCGAGACGGACATTTCGTATATCTTCTTGTTCGGGTCAATGTCGAAGCCGTACTGCTCGCTTATCTTTTTGATGCGCTCGGCGGACTTCTTGACGTTGAATTTGCCCTCGTCAAGTCCGAGAATGATGTTCTCCGTTGCAGAGAACACGTCCACGAGCTTGAAATGCTGATGGACCATGCCTATTTTGTAGTCGAGCGCGTCCTTGGGGGAGCGGATGACTACCTCTTTGCCGTCGATGAAAATCTGACCGTGATCCGGATAGTAGATTCCGGCGATCATGTTCATCAGCGTTGTTTTTCCGGAGCCGTTCTCGCCGAGAATGGAGAGTATCTCACCGCGGTTGACGGTCAGACATACATCCTTGTTGGCGATGATGCTTCCGAAGCTTTTTGAAATATTTTTCAATTCAATTGCTGCGTTCAAGCCCACTTATCCTCCTATTTTAAATCTCAAAAGCCGATTAAAACAGGAAGGATAATCGGCTTTTCAAACTTAAAAATCTTGTTTTTTGAACTGCTTCAGACGGAGCGGCTTTCGTCGCCCCGTCTGAATGAAAGTTATAGCTTAATTATTTGTTGAGAAGAGTGATGCCGTCGATGTCAACATCGAAGTAAGGAGCAGAACGCTTCTCAGACTCGTGGAAGTAACCGTTGGAAACAACCTCGGTGTCGACGTCAGCCTTGTAGCTGGTGAGAACCTTGCCGCCAACAGTGAAAGTGGAGGTGTCAAAAACATGAAGAGTGCCGGCCTTGAACTGCTCTTCGGCAGCCTTGATAGCCTCGGCGGTGCCGGGAGCTGCGACCTTATCGTTGATAGCGGTCAGCTCAACAGCGCCCTCGTTGATGCCCTTGCACCAGTCGGTGTCGATCTCTTTGCCGTCTCTGACGCACTCGATCATGTACTTCATGTAGGGAACCCAGTTGATTCTGGACGAAACGATGAAGGTGTTCGGGCAAGCGTCAAGAGTGGAGCCGTTGTAAGAAACGTTGGGGACACCTGCGTTTTCGCAAGCGGTGGGAGCGCCCATGGAGTCAGCGTGCTGGCTGATGAGCTTGCAGCCTCTGCCGATAAGCAGGGTAGCAGCTTCCTTCTCCTTGGCCTCGTCGTACCAGGAACCGGTGAACTGGACTTCCATGGTAGCCTCTTTGCAGACGGATCTTACGCCGAGGAAGAATGCGGTGTAGCCGGACTTAACCTCTGCATAGGGGAATGCGCCGACATAGCCGATCTTAGCGTCCTTAGCTTCGAACTTGCCTTCCTTGATCATAGCGTTGAGCTTCATACCTGCGGCAATACCTGCAAGGTAACGGCCCTCGTAGATGGAAGCGAAAGCGTTGTGGAAGTTCTTGAGACCCTTGGTGTGAGCCTGGGTGCCGGTAGCGTGGCAGAACTGAACGTCCGGATACTTCTCGGCAGCCTGGATCATGAAGCTCTCATGGCCGAAGCTGTCAGCGAAAACGATTGAGCAGCCCTGATCAGCAAGGTCAGCCGCTGCATCGTAGCAAGCCTGAGTTTCGCCGATGCCGGTCTTCTTGACTATCTCAACGCCAAGCTCCTTGCAAGCTTCCTCAGCTGCGGTGATGAAGTTCTTGTCATAAGTCGAGTTCTCGTCGTGAAGGAAGATAAAACCAACCTTCATCTTCTTCTCGCCGCCGTCCTTGCTGCTGCAAGCTGCAAAGCTGAAAATGGTGGCGAGCGCAAGAACGATCGCGAGGATTCTTGTGAATTTCTTCATTTTTTGACTTACCTCCAAAAAATTTTTTATATTTATCCCGCAGTCCTGCACGGGAAAAAATAACTCAGTCGTCCTGTTCTTTGAATGTTATTGTTCCGTTGCCCATCTTCTCGATGATGGCGAGGGATTCGACTCTCGCGCCCTTCTCTTCGAGAACCTTTCTGCCGGGCTGGAAGCCTTTTTCAATGGCGATGCCGACGCCCTCAAGCTCGGCGCCCGCCTGGTTGATTATATCGATAAGCCCCGAAACGGCGGCGCCGTTTGCAAGGAAATCGTCGATGATGAGTATCTTGTCGCCATTTTTTATGTAGTCTTTCGACACTGTAACGTTGCTGTCCGTGCCCTTTGTGAAGGAGTGGACAACGGAGGAGTAGACATTGCTGCCCACATTTTTGTGCGCGCCCTTTTTGGCAAAAACAACAGGCACAGAGAAATATTGCGCAGTTATGCACGCGATCCCTATGCCCGATGCTTCGATAGTCAGAATTTTATTTATATTACACCCGTCAAAACGGCGCTTGAACTCCTTGCCGATCTCCTGAAGAAGGTGCACGTCGATCTGGTGATTGAGAAACATATCCACCTTGAGAATATCGTCCCCGATCACTTTGCCGTCAGCAATTATGCGCTCCTCAAGCAGCTTCAAATCCTCGTTCCCCCTAAAGAAAAGTTCGGTGAAAATACAATAATAGTATAGGGCTTTTTGGGGGTAAAAGCAAGGAAAAGTTTAAAAATCTGCATTTTATACAAACGCCGTCGGAAAAAATCGGATAAGTGTATGAATATGTCAATTTTGTGTACAAACTGTGTCAGTTTCTGCTGATGTTTCCTGCAAAAACGTAACCTGTTGTGTTTTTGAATTCTATGGCATACCACCCGTTGAGTGCGCCGGTTATTTTTACGGCGCGTCCGTTGGGGAGAGTGCCGATAACGGCGGAGGTCATATTCGGCGCACGCCGGACATTGAGCACTCCGCCCTGCGTGCGGACGGTACCCTCGGCGGGGAATACCGGCGGATGAAACGGCACGCCGAGAAAATCCGCAATGCTTATGACAAGATTTTCGGCTATCGCGTCAATGTTGTCGGCTATCCACCGCGCGTCCTGCTCGTTGTCGTGGTAGGCGAGCTCGAGATAAGCCGCAGGGGCTTTCGACCGCCTGAGTTCAAGCAGCTCCGTTGAAGAGCGCGTGTTCACAAGCTCCGGCTCGGGATATATCTCGCGCAGTCCGTTCGCGATTATCTCCGCCGCTCGCTTTCCCTGTGCGCTCGTCGGATAGTAGTAGACATCGGGTCCGCGCAGAGTGCCCTCATATATGGCGGGCGCGGCGTTCGAGTGCAGCGCGAGATAGAGCCGATAGTTTCCTCTGTTTCCGCGTGCAACAGCCGCCGCGGCGTTGCCGTTCGGGTCGTTCCTGCCGTAGCTTATCCCGCTTGAAGAGAGATACGGCTCCATCGCGTCGGCGAGGAGATTCATGTAGTATTTCTCGCTCCCGCCGATTATGTAGGGGTTATAGTCCTGAGTTGAAGGACTGAGATAGACATCGGGCATAAAAATACCTCCGTATATTCATTTACTATAAGAATATGCGGAGGGAGTGTTGTTGGTTAATTGCCTCGCTTGCGCCCAATAATAAAGTCTGATTTTGTAGGGTGCGGCGACCTCGACGCACCGTTGCCGCGCGAGCGGCACAAACTCGAATAGGCTCAATCCAGCATAGGCGAGATATTATTTTGTATTATTGATCGCTTTTGCAAATGCAACGGCTTGATCGACGAGATTATATCTCATTTCATTTGTCATTTTCCATTCCCATTTTGCAGAATTTGAATCAATTGGGTGTATATCAGAAACCATTAGCATAGCGACAGCCTTTAATCCGAGATATTTGGAAACGCTGAAGATTGCCGATGTTTCCATATCTACTCCGACAGCACCTTTATCTCGCCATAACTGTTCTTTACACAACGTCTGACGATATACGGCATCTGTCGAGACAATAGAATAGTTGCGTATGCCAAGCAAAGATGTGACAGCTTTTTGAAGGTTACCGTCCGGCTTTGAGTATTCGATGTCCTCGTAATAATGAAGTGATGTTCCTTCTTCCACAAAAGCCTTTTGCGGAGCGATAATTTCACCGACATGGACGACTTCATCATATGCTCCGCACATTCCGACGGAAATAATATTTCTTACTCCTAATGCGGCGAGAGTTTCGATTGTATCTACTGCTTGCGGAGCACCGCGTCCTCCGTCCGCAAAGCATAGCTGGAATTTCCCAATCTCCCCAATTGGGCAGGAATTAAGAAATCGCGGAAGCGGTTCAGGCAGTTCTGTTGCATTATATTGCGATATGAGGTAATCCGTCGCTTTGCCCATAAAGAATAAAATTGCCGTTTCGGGTAGTTGCAAGTGACACTCGCGATGAGCGCTATGTATTTGATCTTGTGCAGTAATAACTGCTTTTGAGTTGTCTTTGGGCAAGCACCACATAATTGTCCTCCATATTGCAACTAAATCGAATATTCAGCAATGACTATAGCTCATATATCCCGTAGGGACAGCCCTTGCGGCTGTCCGCTATCGGAATCATAGCATATTCAGCAGATTTAGGCAAGTTCGTTATTAAACCGTGTGCCGGAATTACAGGCTTATAGATACCCCAATAAAAAACAGGGAAAACAGATATCATCCGTTTTCCCTGCATGAATTTTATATATCCAGCGCCGACGCGTCCTCGGTTATATCGCTCTTTTCAAAGCCGTTGTCCTTGTCAAAATAGAACACGCTTCCGCCGTCGTTTCCGCACATGGCGGAGAAATGACCGTATTTGAATATGAGTGCCGCGCCGTCCTCGGCTCCGATGCCCGAGACGCGGCAGCCTATTACGGCTGTTCCGAAACTCTGCCAGCGTTCGCTGATGAAGTGCGGGCAGTAGCAGTAGGGGAGAAGTCCGATGCAGTCGATGAACATGAAGCTGCCGTTTTCGCCGCAGTCGTCATATCCCATGTCGAACCAGCACATCGCGCCGGAGCTGAGCCCCGAAAGGACTTTTCCGCGTTTATACGCTTCTCTGAGCGCCTCGTCCGCGCCGGTCGCCTTGAATGTGTTCATCATGAACTCGAGGTTTCCACCGCCGGCGTAGACAATGTCCGTGTTTACGAGCGTATCATATATGTGCTCGCGGGTGTTCGCGGGGTCGGTGAGCTTGAGCGTCTCAACCGTGCATCCGAGCTTTTCGAAGCTCTCCCATATGGGCTCGTCGCCCTCGGTGTCGTCGTGCCCGGCAGTCGGCAGGAACACGACATGAGGATTTTCTTTGCCCGATTCGCGGACTATTCTTTCAAATATCGGCATGACCTCGCCGTCGTCATAACGGCCGCCGCCGAGTGCGATTATCGTTCCCATTCGTCCTCCGTCAGCCGATAACAGCAACATCAAAGCCGTTGTCCTGCGCGTATTTCTCGGCGTCGCTTCCGCTCTCGGTCGAAATCGTGAGCTTGCCGACATCCTTGAATATCTCGCCGCCGAACACGGTGACTCCGGAGTGAATGGTTATCTCGTCGAGTCCGGTGCAGTTGTAGAACGCATATTTGCCGAGCTCTTCCATGCTCTCGGGTAGGACGACTGTCTTGAGCGATTTGCACTCTTCAAACGCGCCCTTTTCGAGCTTTTTGACTCCCTCGCCGAGAGTGAGCTTTTCGAGAGAGGAGCAGCGGTAGAATGTGCTCACCGCAATGCTCTCAACCGTGCCGGGAATCGATATCTCGACCGCTCCGGTGCACTTGAGGAATGCGTGGTCGTCAATTTGAGTGACGCCCTCGGGGATAATTATCTTCTTTGCGCTGAAGCACTTCGCGAACGCCCAGTCGCCGATGGTCTCAACGCCCTCGGGCAGGACTATTTCGGTCAGCGCGGAGCAGAAGTAGAAAGCCTTTTCGGATATGGTCTTGGGCGCGCCGTTGAAAACAACGGTCGTAAGCTTGCTCTTTCCGGTGTAGGCGTTCTCCTGCGAGCCCTCGAACGCGCTGATGCCGATGTGCTTGATGTTCTTGCCGATGGTTACTTTCTCAAGACTGTCGCAGTACATCGCGGCATAGTTGCCGATCGCCTCGACAGAGTCGGGGAGTATGAGCTCCTTGAGCGTGCTGCTGCTTTTGAGAGCCTTATTCTCGAGACCGACTACCTTTGCGCCGTCTATCTCCGCGGGAATGGAAACAACGGGGTTGCTCCCTGTGTAGCCCGTGATGCAGGCGGTGTTGTCGGTATATAATGTATAGGTGAAGTCGCCGCTCTTGACGGATTCCGTCTTGACGGTCTTGTCGAGTATGTCCTCAACCTTGATGAGCGCCGGGTCGTCGACCGTGACATCGAGGGAGAGGGCGGAGATTATCGCGTTGCCGAGATTGCCGCAGCCTGTGAAAGAGAGGCAGACAACGAGCATCAGCGCAACAACGGCTGCTATTTTACTGAATTTTTTCATCGTCTGTTCCTCACTTTCCGTTCTTCTTTGCCAGGCGCTCCTGCTTCCTGCGCTCGAGGTCTGCCTTGCGCGCCTCTTCGAGTCTCTCGATCTCGACTCTGCGCGCCTCGTACTCGGCGTCGGTGTTCGCTTTTGCGTCGGCGTATCTTGCGCGTATATCGTCAAGATGCGCATAATTCTCTTTTTCCGTCAGCTGGCGTCTTGCGTCGAGAAGAGGCTTGACGCTTCTGATGTACTTCGACTTCTCGTTGACGAGCTTCTTGACGGTTCTCTTCTTCTCGAGCTGATGCGCGAAGGTGTCGTCCGGCAGAGCCTCTGCGGCCTTGAACGCATCGTCCGAAGGCTCGACGATATTTTCGGGCGAGCCGTAGAACTTTATCATTGCCTTTCTGGCGTTCTTGAGCGCGCGGGCGCGGGTTATGGCGTCGCTGCGAATCTCGCGCTCCTCGTGAGTGGACTTCGGCAGAGCCTTGGCTTCAGCCATGTCCTCTTTGCTGTAGTAGAATATTCCGGCATATCCGGCAGCCTCAAGCGCTCGGGAACGCTCGACCTGCTTCTTGATGCGCAGAGTGTCGTATTTGTTCATCTCGTCGATGATGAAATCGCACACGGAGATATCCGCGTTGAGCTTGTTGAGCTCTCTGTTCTCTTTTTTCGCGGCCTTTATTGCAGCTTTTCTCGCCGCCTTCGCGGCGTCGATGCCCTTGGGCATAGCCTTCGCTGCATTTATCGCGGCTTTCCTCGCCGCCTTCTCGGCGTCGGTGCCCTTTGGCATCTGTCTCTTATACACATCTGACGCTGCCGACGA
>OJPA01000488.1_pt1 | contig 16254 bp, 20 predicted proteins | sample 1598411 | NCBI WGS metagenome assembly OJPA01 (sample SAMN03922477, study PRJEB24848) | human gut metagenome | isolation source: stool sample | host: Homo sapiens | place: Germany | collected 2010-11 | reverse complement strand
TATAAGAGACAGGGCATACACTTCATCTGCAGTCTGGGCAACTTTATGGTATAGTTCACCGGCTTCCGGCTGATTGCTTCCGGCAGGGAGGAGGAACACATCACTCCCCGCCGAAACAGAGAGAACCGGCTGGTTGTTCAGCAGCACTGTCAGCCGGTTCTTCTCCGGATGGCCTGCGGTGATTCCAGCTGCCCGCAGGCGGCGGGCTAACTCTGCAAAATATTTATTTTCCAAACTCATTCCTCCCCTGAAAATGAAAAAGCCGGAACCTCTTTTGAGATTCCGGCAGAAAAGAAAAAGCGGCAAATATTCCCCGCAGGAAACACCGCCGCTCTTTTCCGTTCTCTATATCATCTGATACCCGCGGGTTTGACTCTTATCAGAGTGAATAGCGCAAGGTCAAATATCGATAAAATGAGGCCCGTAGATTTACTCATCTACGGGCCTCGGAAGCCTTGAAAACACTGGGCTTTTACACCCAATATCTTTTTTAGCCTCCCTTTTTGGTACGCCCGACTGGATTCGAACCAGCAGTCTTTAGAGTCGGAGTTATCAGGCCGTCAAACCGGAAAGCCTTGCGGCGCAAGGGTTTGATTGGTATCGCACAAATTTTTGGCATTTTGAAGAAAAACCTCAGAAGCCTTGCAGGGCAGGTCTTCTGAGATTTTTCGTGGTAGTAGTCAAATAGTAGTCTGAGCAGGTCACACGTCACGCAGCTCGATTCAACTGAGCGACCCTATCGATAAACTCCTTCATGTCTTCAATGTAGGTGTATGGGGCATACTCAGAGTAAATTTCAGGAGAATCCAGAATAACGATTTGAACCCCATCCGCTCGGAGTGCTTCCAAGGTTCCCGGCAGGCATCGCGCCTCATTAGGAGTCTTACAGAGGTAGGCAATACACCCTGCTGATCAAATATCTTTGCGACGATAAATATCTTTCTATCATCCATTGTCAGTCACCTCCAATTCTTGCAACCGCTTCTGGAACTCCCGCTCGCAACCGCTTCTGGAACTCCCGCTCGCAACCGCTTCTGGAACTCCCGCTCGGTCTTGACCTCACCCGCAGCATATTCCAGATAGAGTTGTCGACCAATCTCGGGACTTTTGTACTTATAGACATATTGATGGCTCCAGAGGTTGAAGTAATAATCTTTACCACACCACAACTGTACTTCTATCGGATAGGCCAAATTATCCCTCTGATAATAGAGATAAATCGCACGGTATCCATCATCTACCTGTAGTAGTCCAAAAGGTAAACACCGATTAGAGAATCGACTTGCTGTGAAGATAGCATTCCACCTCTAAAATAAATTGAGATGCCTGCATAAACACATCAGGAGCCTCTTCCTGTGTTGCCTCATAGAAGTCCTCATAGTCCGCCTGTTCACGCAACTCCGACGCATTGCGGATAATTTTTGATGTCCCCTTCTCAACACGCCAGTTTTGACATATTCCTGATTGAAGTGTGCAATTACGCCGCTGTTTGCAATTCTTCTTTGGCCCGACCAAAGCGATGCGCGGATAGTGCCGTTAAGCTGCCTGCCATAAAACAACACCATCCTTTCGAATGTTTTTATAAAACGGAAGAACATCTTTCCACTCCGCAAATTTATCATAATCAATGCAGAGGACAGATAGCACCTTTCCACACTCGAGTTCCAAATCAACTACAAGGTCGAGCATTTGGTCTCGCATCACTTTTGTTGCTCCTGCACGGAGAAGAATTGCCACATCAACATCTGAGTCCGCTGTTCGCGTTCCACGCACGGTAGAGCCATACAGGATAACGCTGTCAATCAAATCTCCATATATCTCTTGCAACCCCGGAATCAGCTTCTCTAACGCCAGATCGATCGTCATCCGTATCCCCTCCTCATCGCAGATTTTCTATTTGCAGTATAGCACGAAGCGGCCAAAATAAGAGCGATTTTTATGGCAGTTTCTATCAGACTCCTCGATGACTCCTGAACACCGATGCAACTCAATTCAACTGTACTCAAGAATATTGCCGTGCTCTATGTTCCTTACGGCGAACTCTTATGAGCGACTGCAACGCTCCACAATGGTTTCCACTGCGGCATCCACGCCCCAGCGGGATACATTGATGCACAGGTCATAGTTTGCCGCCGCACCCCAGGTCTGGTCGCACCGGAAGCGATAGTAGGCCGCCCGGGACCGGTCCATTCTTTGCAGCTTTTCCTCTGCTTCGGCAGTGGTCACGCTGTCCCGGCGGCAGATCCGCTGGATGCGGTCACCATGGTCCGCAGTGAGAAACACCCTCAGAAGTCCCTGTTCATTCCGCAGAACATGGTCGGCGCAGCGGCCAACGATGACGCAGCTGCCTTCTCCAGCCACCGCCAGAATAGCGTCCCGCTGGGCATTGGCAGCCAGCTGCTCCACCGTTGTTTCGGTGCTGTCAGGAAACAGTCCCCGCTGACCCATGACCAGGGAATAGAGGAAACTGCGGGTGGGCTTTTCATCATAGGTATTCATGAATTGGCTGCTGAGGCCACTTTTTTTCGCTGCTACCGCCAGCAGTTCTTTGTCATAGTAGGCGATATGCAGAGCCTGCGCAACCTTTTGCCCCACCTCGCGGCCGCCGCTTCCGAACTGGCGGCCAATGGTAATAATTTTTTTCATAGGTCAAACCTCCATTTTCAGCTTGCCCATTACGCGGGTCAGAATGACCACGGTAATGGTGCAGGATATAACATCCGCCACGGGGGCGGAATACAGGGTGCCCGTAACGCCGGAAAACATGGGCAGAAGGATTGCCAAGGGAATGCTGAGCACGATCTCCCGCAGCAGGGACAGGCTCATGGCCTCCAGGGGCCGTCCCAGGGACTGGAGGAAGATACTTCCCGCCTTTTGCACACAACACAGAGGAATGGTACACAGGAAGATACGGAAAGCCATCACCGCAAATTCTTCATACAAGGCGTCGCCAGAACCAAACAACGCAGTGATCTGCCGGGGAAACATCTGGAAGCAAAGCAGGGAGACCAGCCCCACCGCGATCTCGGCAGCCATCATGGTCTTCAGAATCTGCCGGACCCGGTCAATGTGGCCAGCGCCGTAGTTATAACCCACCAGAGGCTGGCATCCAGCGGCAATTCCTACCACGATGGCTACAACGATTTGAAACACCTTCATCACGATGCCGACTACAGTCATGGGGATGTCCGCACCATAGGGAGACTTGGCACCGTAAATGACCAGCACGTTATTCATAGCCGCCATGATGGCCACGATGGATACCTGGGTGATGAAGCTGCTAATGCCCAGGGGCAGGAAGCGCCTCAGCAGGTGGCCGCTAAGATGGAAGCTGGCTCTTTTCAGCCGGCATGCCTTGCTCTTCTTCGCCAGATACCAGATAGCCATCAGGGCTGTGACGATCTGACCGCTGATGGTGGCCAGCGCCGCGCCCTTCATGCCCATTTGCAATGCAAAAATGGCAATAGGGTCCAGAACCACATTCATCAAGCAACCTACCAAGGTTGACAGCATAGCAAAGGCAGGGGAACCGTCCGCCCGGATCACGGAGTTCATGGCTGTGCCGAACATATAAAAGGGAATACCGGGCAGCAGGTAGATGAAATATTCCACCGCATAGGCCCGGTTGGCCTCGGTAGCGCCGAAGGCCGCCAGACAGCCATCCCGACCTACCGCAAAGATTGCCGTCAGCAGCAGGCTTACCAGCACCGTCAGCGTAACAGCGTTGCCCACACTGCGGTGGGCATTTTCCGTGTCCTGCTGTCCTTGGCACAAGGAGAGGAAAGCGGCGCAGCTGTCACCGATGGCCAAGGCAAAGGCCAGGGTGATGACAGTTACGGGGAAGACCACATTGGTGGCTCCGTTGCCCAGATATCCCACACCCCGGCCCACAAAAATTTGGTCCACGATGTTGTACAGGGCTGAGACCAGCAAAGACATGATGCATGGGATGGCGAAACGGGCCATCAGTTTTCCTACAGGAGCCTGGCCAAGCTCCTGGTTTGCAGTTTCGTTCATGCAGAGAACCTCCTGAAAAAAATAAAAAGCATGACCGTTCTTCCCTGCCGAAGCGATTCGGCTTCACAGGTAAGTTACGGCCATGCTGTTGTCGCAAGGCGTATTATAACACAGATCAGCGGTAGCGGTGTGTACGAAAATCAAAAACTTTTTAGCGTCTCAGAAAGGGCAATCTGCATAAATTTTATATTGTAAAATTGTTGGAATGTAATAATAGCAAGAGTCAGATGAGTTGGAAAAAACGTTTCTTCCGGTATTTTTAATGAGTTACTTAACAGGACGTTCTCCAAGTATTTTTTATATGGTTCGCTTCTGTGTCCAATTTTCCTACACATACCGTGCTGCAGCAAACAAGAACTCCTCCATACCATCGTCACGCCTGTTTACAAGGAAACGGGAGAGCTGATGCGTGACATCCTTTTGAAGCTGATGCTGGCTGACTTGGAGCCGGTATAAAACTTCATGCGTCGGAGGCACACCTATTTTTGATTTGTGTTCGTGCATGAAGTTTTTGTGCATCATTTTCGGTTGCCCCAACGGGGCGAGAAAATGGCACATTACGGATTGCTATGCCAGCATAGCAATCCCCATCGACATCCTTAACATGGGCGGTCGGACGAGGTATAATATAGATAGAATAAAACCCCTTGCTTGACTGCCAGAGAGGAGGTTTATATGAAACAGTCAAGCAAAAAACACGAACTCGGCACAGCCGCTCTTTACTGCCGACTGAGCCGTGATGATAATATGGACAGCGAGTCCAACAGCATCCAAAATCAGCGGAAGATACTCCAAAAGGCCGCCAAGGACAAGGGCTATACCGACACAATCTTTTTCGTGGATGACGGTATCACGGGTACGACGATGAAGCGTCCCGGCTTTCAGAAAATGTTGACCGCTATCGAGGCCGGGTATATCTCGGCTGTGTTCGTCAAAGACCTTTCCCGGCTGGGGCGCAACTACATTGAGGTCGGCAAGCTGACCGAAGAATTTTTCCCGCTCCACGATATACGGCTGGTGGCCGTTTCCGACGGCGTGGACAGCGACGAGGGTGAGGACGATTTTACTCCGTTCAAAAACATTATGAATGTTTTGTTTTGCTTTTCAACGGTATTTGCCAACGACATAAAAGCGCACAGCATAGCAAAAGCACCTGTAACTGTCTCGCTACGAGAGCGGCGGTTACAAGTGCTTTTTCTTTTTCGGTGTTGTTTATAGCCTGTTGCGCTGCAACTGTGAGAGAACGCATGAGAGCGGGCGAGATTTACCAAAGCAATCAAGACACCTTGCGCCGTGACTGGTATTTCAAATACTGGTGCTTTTCCACCAGCCTATCCACTTCCTCAATACCTTTCTGCTTAAAGGTGAGCGTACCGTCTGGATTGACGGTAATGCTTTCCAATCCCGCAATCTTTTCTTCTCTGCTAATCGTCTTGAACTCCTTGCGCCAAATCTCCCTTTGCTCCTGCAAATATGCAATCGTTTCGTCTACCGCTGCAATATCCGCCTGTATTTCCTCATTGGAGCGGGATAGCTGCTTTATGGCGTATTGCAGCCGTTCTTCCTCGGCTTTGAGCGGCTCGGCTTTCTCGTCCAACTGCTCCTTGCTGAACATATTAGACAGGTAGAGGTCTAACAGCTTGTCCTTTTGCGTGATAATCTCTGCAAGCTGCTCTTTCATATAGCTTACTTCATCGGCTGTTTGCTTGTCAATCTGACTTTCCAGCGCCGCCCGAATACCCTCTAATTCCTCTATGCCAGTATGAAAGCGAATGAAAAGGCTGTTGCCGAATGCGCGGCTTTGCAGCATACGGTTTATCTTTGTTTCAGACACGTTCGGATTGTTGCAGAGCATGACCCTGTTGCCGTCCTTATCCCGCTTCATCGTGCGCTTGGTCTTACAGGCGTATGTCCGCACTCTGCCGCCAGCGGACTTGACATAATCGCTGCCAGATGAAAAGTAGTGTGCGCCGCAGCAGCCGCATACCAATTTACCCGCAAAGTCCGTCTTGCCTGTATAGATACCCTTGCGCTCTTGGTGCTGCACCTTGCTTTCAAGTACGCTCTGCGCTTTCTCAAAGGTTTCCACATCAATAATGGCAGGTACTTTGTCCGTTTCAAATATCACGGCATTTCCTGTTTCTCTTGTGGGGTGCTTCTCAAAAATTGCGCCATTGGTGAACTTGTTCCGCACCCCTCGCCCCGTATAGGTTTCATTCCGCAGCATGATTAAAAGGCTTCTGCCGCTGAACGGCTTACCCTGCCTTGTGAATATGCCGTGTTCGGTCAAATACTCGCCGATGCGCTGAACGCCCATATTCTTGTTCGCATACAGGTCAAATATCAGCCGCACGATCTCCGCTTCGTCCTCCCGCACTTCCAGCCTGTTTTCAGGCTTCGGATAGTATTTGTAGCCGTAAATGCCGTTGTGAGAATGAATGTTGCCCCGCTTGATGCCCTCTTTAATGCCAAACCTCACTCTCTCGCTTTTTTCTCTGCTTTCGCCCTCTGCGATTGCCAAATAGATGTTTACAATGATATTTTCGTCATTGTTTTCCGTTGACACGCCAGACGAAACAAAGTCTACAAACACACCGTTTTTCTTTAAGGTCTTTAGCAGCATATCGGCACTGACATTTCGTGCAAAGCGGCTTGCGTTTTTTACCAATATGCGGTTAAACTTCGGCTTGTCAATAATCCTATACAAATCACCGTCAATATGGCGTTTATCAATGCCAGCGTCCAATATCATTTTATCAAAGCCGGGGCGAGATAGCTTCGTACCGCTTGTTCCTCTGTCACGGTAAATCTCTACAAGCTCGTAACCTGCCCTTTCCCCAAACTCCCGCTCAAAAAAGCGTATCTGGTTGTTATAAGAGTCTAATTGCTCGTCCTCTTTTGTGCTGACCCGACAATAGGCGCACACCTTTACACGCTCAACCGCCTGTTCCATTGTCTACCTCCATGTTAGAAAAGATAAGCCGCTCTCGTGCGTTCGAGAGCGGCTTGTCTGCTGATTGCTTTATCCGACCGATGCGCTGGCTAATGCTTCGCTTTGCTTTTGAGCGTCATAAAGTCCACTAACCATGTCAGCGGTCTTTGTATAGCCGTTGTCTGCAATCACTTCGCCATCGAAAACAGCATACGCAACCGTACTTGTGTCGGCAAAGTAGATAAGTGTAAATTCACTTCTAATTTGAGCACCGAAAGAGTTTTGAGCGTCTACATAGGACTGCACAGCTACATAATACTGATTTCGTCCAAAACTCCACCCATTCGTGATACTCGGAAAGTCGGCGCTTTTAGGTGCTTTTAATAGCTGCTTTACATTCTCCTGCGTCCAATACTGATAATCCGACTTATCCGAAATTGACATAGGCAAGTACCATTCTTCGTAGAAGGACATATCATAAGTAACTTGCAGATAGCCAAAAGTATCTCCGTCAATCTGCTCTGCACGGAAATCGTCAATGCCGTCGGCGGGACAGCGGTAGCGCAAGGCAACATCAGTATTTGCGACTGTAACGCAGTTCTCGCCCTTCTCGATACCAAACTCCGCTAAAATCGCGTCACCGTCAGTAAAGGAATAGTTCTGGTATGAGGTAAAGCGCACAACACTATTATTCACAAGGACAAAGGAAACCTCGCCTAACCCCTCTACATTGTTGTAATCGTAATAGACACAGGGAATTTCAAAAGCGCCGTTGCACTTTCCCTCGTCCACACTGTCAGGCTGCCCTAAAATGGCAATCAGTTCTGCTCCGCTTATTTTGGAGAACTGCGTGACATCATACACAAGGTTGTCCTTCTGCACATCATCACTTGTGACATTACCTTGCGTAGTGCCTTGATTGCCGCTCGGCTCTTTCTGATTTCCAGATGTAACGGCGGCAATAATGACAAAACAGGTCATAATTGCACAATAGATAAGGCAAATTCGGTTAGCACGAGGGGAAAAAGGCTTCTTCCAGAGAAGAAAGATAATGGCGATAAAAGGAAGAAAAACAACTGCGAGTGCAATCAGAAGCTTCTGCCCCAAACTTACGCCACTACTTTCGTTCCTCTCTGTACTTCCCACAATTTCAACATCTCGTGAGCCACAGCTTGAGCAACGATAAGGGTCTTGGTTGCTCTGTGTTTCCTGCATTCGTGCGATTTCTGCACTTCTTTTTGTGTACTTCTTGCCACGAAACCCAGAAGCGTTCTGGAGTTTTGCTCTCTGAATATTGGATTGCTGCTTGCGGCTCTCTCGAATGTCTTTGTCCGTGGCGTACCATGTATTACCGCATTTCTTGCATTTGAACTCATGCTCTTTCATCGGGATTTTCCTCCTTCTAAAATATGGTTCTCCTGTTCCTGTTGCTCTCGGATTGCTTTGTATAGCGTTCCCTGTGCCAATCCGCATAGTTCGCAGATTTCAGCAACACTATGGGTTTGAGCTTTGTATAACTTCAAAGCCTTTTCCACCGTCTTTGCGTCCTTCGGCGGTCTGCCGCCCTTGCGCCCTCTCGCCCTTGCAGCGGTCAAGCCCTCATTCGTCCGCTGTACGGTCAAATCACGCTCAAACTGGCACAGAGCAGAGAGAACAGTCACAAGCAGCTTTCCGGTCGGTGTGCTGATGTCAATGCTCTCTTTCAGACTGATAAGCACTACGTCCTGTTTTTCAAAATGCTCCACCAGTGCAAGCAAGTCCTTTGTGGAGCGTCCTAATCTGGACAGGCTCTCGATAACGACGGTGTCACCGCTACGCAGCTTATCCAGCAGTCTATCCAACTCTGGTCTGCTGCGCTTCGTGCCTGTCATTTTTTCGGTCAGCAGTTCGTCCACGCCGTAGGCATTCAAAGCGTCAATCTGACGGTCAAGGCTCTGGTCATCTGTGCTGACCCGCGCATATCCAAATGTCATTTTGTACCACCCCCTTTACAAAAACTGCTGTATTACATATATAACACGGCTGCTCCTATTTTGCAAGTAGTTTTTTGCTATATTTTTGAATGTATATTCTATTTCAAAAACAGGCTAAACTATTTTATAGAAAGGGGGCAGTTTCAGTATGTTTGTAGTTCAGAAGAACGAAGCGACCAGCAAAACCATTCGTATGCCGAACGCTCTTATAGAACAGTTAGAAGAAATCGCTGCAAATGAGGATATTTCTTTCAATCAGCTTGTAGTGCAATGCTGTGAGTATGCCATTGCCAATCTTCCTAAAAGTGATGGCAAAATCACTTGCACAGAGCAGTTCATAAGCAGAAAGCGTCACATCAAAGCAGCCTTTGAAGAATACTACCTTGCCGCACACCCAACCGCCAATAAAACAACGGTCATGCAGGTATTTGCCGATGCCATATACGCCACGCAACGCCGCCAGTCCGAACTTGGTATAGACCTGTATAGTGTCCTCTCTGGCAAAGTGAGCATGGATGAGTACCGTGCTGCGCTCGAAAAGTATTTTGTGGCAATCAACAGGCGCAATCCAGACTATAACGCCCGTAACTATGCCAACTGCACAAAACAGCTAAAAGAGTTCATGGAACAGGCTAACCTCATTTAGACCGAAATTTTTTGACGAAGGTTGAGAAAAAGGTCGAAATAAAATGACCTCTACTCTTTGACAGAGCTTCATTTTCATACCACCGCCAAAACCGGGGGTGGGGGTGGCGTGTCGGCGGCTGGCAGCCCTGCAAGGATATTATGAATGCAAATTGCTGCTTTCTTATCGCTGCTTCGTTGCCCTTGTGCCTGTGCGCTGCTGTATATGCCGCTGTTCTCGCTGGCTGTCTTGCGCTCTATGGCTTTGTGTCTATGCAGGCTGCTTGATACCGCTGCTGTCTGTGCCGCTGTATCGTGCGCTGCTCTCGCTGTGTCTGTATGGCTGTGTATCCTCTACCGTTTTATCATGTGCTATATAGACTGCCGCTGCGCTTGCCCCGCCCCTTTCCCCATGCTTGCAGCGCACAAGGCAACGGCTGATACTGCCTTATAAAATACGATGGTTTATTGCAATAAAAATGACGCAGGCTGACCGCCTGCGTTTTTTTATTTTTGGCTTATAAATACTTTTACAATAAACTATCTGCATTTATACAGCGTTTTTTATAATGCTCTATGGCTGGCACTCGCTTGCGCTGGCTTCCTCGGTCAACAATTTGCGATCTGCAATCGCCCAACTGCAAACCAAAAGACAATATAGTATAAACTGCTTGAGGTGAAAACAAATGATATACGACCTGTCCGCAAGGCTAAAACAGTTACGGCAGGACAAACACCTAAAGCAAGAGCAAGTGGCTTTGTTGGTGGGTGTTACAAAATCTGCCGTTTCTGCGTGGGAACTGGATATGCGTCAACCCTCGTATGAGGCTCTTGTCCGCTTGGCTGACATTTACCGTGTCAGCACAGATTATCTGCTTGGGCGCACAAATATCCGCTCGGTTGATTTATCTGGCCTTACATCCGCAGAAATTACCATTGTAAGCGAACTTGTAGCATCAATGACCGCAAAGAACAAAAGATTGGAGGAGTTTTTATGAAGCGAATTGCGACCCTGTTTCTTACCCTGTCCCTGCTGTGTAGCGTATGTGTCCCCGCTCTCGCCGCAGAGAGCGAGCCGCCAGAGCAAGAGCCGCCGCCTATCGAACAGCAAGACACCAGCACCGACACCCAGCCGCCCGAAGCTGGCCCCGCTCCTATCACGACTATTCAAGAATTAGAAGCTGCCATTGCCGCCGCTGACAGCGAAGATACCATAGTAATATCAAATACTATTCTTATAGACGGAATGACGCTCGCCACTGATAAAGCCTTGACGCTCACCACTGCAAGCGATTTCAGCAACAGTAACCTTATAGAACTGAACAACGGAGCGATGATTAGCGGTTTTACTTTCGCCTATGATGGTGATTGCAAAGCTGTATATATCTGTAACAGCACAACGGCCGCCACTGTGCGTAACTGCTCCTTTGACTGTGCTTCTGCCGTGTATGTCGCTGGCAGTACGGACGGAGCACCGACAATGGCCTATATAGAGGGCTGTACCTTTACCAACGCTAAAATGTCCGCCGTATGCGTGAGAACGTGCGCCGATGTGCAGATTGAAAGCTGTACTTTCTCTCAAAATGCCGCCACCATGCAAGGCGGGGCTGTGAACAATGGCGGTGTTCTGTCCATCAGCAATTCGACTATTACTGACAACAGAGCCGCAAGCGGCGGCGGTATATTTAACAGCGGTACGCTTACCCTCTCTAATACCGTCATTCGCTCTAACACCTCAATCAATGAGAACTTTGGCGCTGACATTTTCAACCTTGGCACTCTGGCCTTGACTGACGAGCAGATAGAGGGAGCGGGTTACTACGAAGAAACGACAGGCGCAAAGGTGGCCTTGCCGCTCTCCGCTTGCTCCGATACCGCAAAACTTGTCTATCTCACCGATGAAGAAGCGGCCCAGCGTTTCCCCTCGTCTTCTACATACCCGCCAGCCGCCGACACAACACCGACAACCACGCCCGACACAGAGCAGGATAAGCCTACTGCTGATACTTCTACCGATACCACGCAAGAGCCGACACCTACACCACCGCCAACTACTACAACAGAGACACCCACAACAACAGAGCCGACACCCAGACCGCCGATCTCCCGTCCATCCACTCGCCCGACACCTGAACGACAGGAAACCACCCAGCAAGAGGAACCGGCCCATGATACTGAACAAGAAAAAGCCCCTCCGCTCGTCTGCGGAAAGGCTGTTATAGATATGAACCGCTCCGTTGTGCTGTATGGCTATGATGATGGTCTGTTGCATTTAGAGGACAGCTTGACGAGAGGGCAAATGGCAACCATCATTTACCGCCTGTTAGATGAAGATACCCTTGCTCTGTATGACACCGCCGAAACCACCTTTACAGACGTACCCGCTGAAATGTGGTGTTGCCGCTATATCTCTACGATAGCAAAGGCTGGTATTGTGGCAGGGACTGGTAATGGCTGCTATGCTCCCAACAACAAATTGACATGGGCGCAGATACTTACTGTATTGAGCCGTTTTGTTGAGCCGCAAGCCTACGCCCTCCAAAATATCCAGTATGACGGTTGGGCGGTTGAAGCGGTGCAGACCGCCGTTGCGCTTGGCTGGATTGAGGATAGCGCGGACTTTGCACCAAATGCCATAGTCAGCCGTGGTGACTTCATGCAGCTTGTCAACGGCGTTCTCACGCTGTATCGTGCGGTCTGAAAGGCGGTGCGGCGTACATGGTACTGACATGGCGCAGGCTGCGAGAAAAGCGAGAGCAGGGCAGAGAAGCGCAGATAGCAAGCGTTATGCGCCTTATTGAGCAATACCCCTTTGTGGATGTGTTCATGGGTATGCCTTCACGCTTGCAGCTATGGCAAGCAAAGCACTATCCGCTCTGTGATGGTGTGCTGATTATTTTTGACAAGCAAAAGGAGAGATGAACAATGGGATTAAGACCGAAGCCCCTGTTTTGGGCTGAGCGCATAGAGGAAAAACGGCAGAGCGAGAGAGACCTTATAGGCACTGGCGGTAAAATTGACGAGTTGTATAAGGTTATTGAGTTCAGACCGAATATCAAGGTTATGAAGTACCTTCCCGCCGCAGATGAAATGGACGCAATCAAAAACGAAAACATCTATGACGGTTTCCTTATCATTTTTGATACAATGCCCGATGATGTTACCGACCTGAAAGAGATTATCCGACTTCGCCCACGGTTGAAGTTCAGCAGCGGGAAAAACCCCGCTCGTGATAGCATTATTGAGTTGCTTCATGACCGCTCTTATGACGGTTGGTTGCATACCTTTAAGCGACTGAAAAAAGCGGAACGGGAGTATGTGTATGGGAAGAAAGAATAACGCAGGCTTTCAACCTCTGCCTAAGATGCTGCCCCATAATGCACCATATATATCCAATCCAGAGGACAGGGGCGAACGGCTGCAAGCAGAGGTATTCCGTGCTGTAATGGAGCATTCTGACATCTGCATTTGCAGCGGCTTTGTTCCAGACCGTAATAAGCTGTGCGAACTGGCAGAGCAGTATGACGGTGTGTTGGTTATTTTTGAAAATATCTCCGACGAACTCACAATGCTATAACAGCCATAAAAAGGCGGCTATGCAGTACCATTCGCTGTATAGCCGTCTTTGATGTTCAGTCTTTAATTTTGTCCTCGTCTACAAAGATAATCACCTTTGCATTCGGCGGCAGCTTCGCCAACTCTGACCGCTTCGGCTGTCCGAAAAAGACAAAGTGTGTCTTGTCCTTGTTCGCCCGCCGCTCAAGCCGCTTCAACCTGTTCTGCAACACCTTATTCTGCATTCAGACTGTCCTCCAACCGCTCCATGCGAGAGAGAATATCTCTGCTGTCCGCATAGCGTGACGCATAATTGAAAATCAGCTCCGTTGCTCTCAGCCTTGCGTTTACGCTTGCCTTTGGGTCGTCCAATACTGCAACGACCTTATCGACCGCTTTTTCAAGCTGGCTGGATAGCTTCGTCCACGCTGCATTGACGATTTTATTCTTTGTCTGCTCCAATGCTGCTTGAAAGTCCTCGTTTTCGAGATACTTATAGCCTGTCGAGCGGTTGATCCCCGCCACTCTGCAAGCCTGTGACAGATTTTCTGTCTTGGCGTATTCCATGAGAAAAGCGGACTGCTTGACTGTTAGTCCAGCTATCCGCTCAAGCGCCATATTCGTCCTATCGTCCATCGAAGAAATACCCCCTAAAAATATTTATTTGCTTGATTTCGCTGTTCTCGCCCATATCGTACCCTTTCCGCTCCCTCTCTTATTGCCTAAAAGACCCTTGCGTTTGCAAAGTTAGATACTCTTTCCTTGCTCTCGTGGCGTGTCTCGCTGTTTTCTGTGCTGTCTGGCATAGTAACGGTATCGTCAGCTTCTAACGCCATCTCGCTTGTTTCTCGCGGCGAGAGGGTGGGTTTTGCGCTGTCCTGCTGTGTACTTTGTGCGACTGTATGCGGACTTTCAGCGGTTTTTACAGCTTTTTTCTCCTGTTCCTCTTTCATAAAGTCTACACATACGGTTGCATTTGGGTCAATCTTTACTTTCTCTCTGCACTCTGCGAAATTGACCTGTGCGCTGTAATTGTAATTCTTTTTCTGAATTTCAAAGCGGTCTGTAAACATAGCCTTTCTCCTTTCCCTTTTCGTCCTCGTCTGCCTCGTCACTAAAATAGAGTTCGTCACCCTGTTTTACAACATCTGCGGTCACTCTTTCCTCTGCCGCTTTCAGCATTCCGCCGCCGATAATATTTGCCTGTAAGAATGGAATAAGTGCGCTTTCCAGCCTATCCAGTTCCGCCGCCTTATCCTTTTCAAACTGCAACTCTGCCGCCGACTTCGCATTCTGCGCCGCTCTCGGATAGTAGTCTTGCAGCAGCTTGCCTACCTCGCTGTCACCGGACAAAAACATGATTGCCCTTGCGCCGACCTGCGTATTGATGTAATCGTCTACAATGCGCCCAATCAGTACGCCGTTGTTCTGCCCCTCGGCTGCAATGCGTGTCTTGATAAGGTTCTGCATAAACTGCAAATCGGCGTAGTCACGTTCTGTATAGCGGTGCTCAAAGTTGGTGGCTCTTACCTTTGCGATTTCTGCCCACTGCTCGTCAATGTAGCGGCTATTTTCCTCAATGGCGCTCTGCACCTTGTTCCGCCACTCCTTGTTCATCTTCCGCAATTCGTCTTGATACCACTTGTCTGTATAGCCGCAGTCCTCTTTCTGCTTTTGCAGCTTGGCAAGGGCGGTGGGGTAGGGGTTGGTGTCAATCAGACTTTGCAGCGCATAAGGCTTCCATTTGGGCTGCTGCATGACCGTCCATCCAGACGGCAATCCGTTGTTTGTGTTCATACCTGTTTTTCTCCTTTCATCTTGTCCGCTGTGTTGTTGTGCGTACCCTCTGCCGTGAGGGGTGAGGGGGTACACTGAAAAGCTGTACCAAATGACTGCTGTAATTTCTGCTTGCGATAGTTACGCATATACTCCCGTCTGTGCTTCTTTTTCAATTCCGTTGGAATAGGCGGTCGAGACATTGTAAAAAATCCCCTTTCTTTAGTTTGCTATATCATCAGCTTTGCAAGCTGTTGTATAAGGCGTATCGCTGTATATTGGCTCAGTGGTTTTATGGCTCAATGGCTCGATGGTTTAGCCGTGTAGCTGTATAGTGCGTATAGGTGTATAGAGCATATAGCGTATAGAGCACATATAAGCCTATATATATTACATAACAAATGAAAAGCGCCCCTTAACCACCCGAAAATCCTTGTGTATCAATGCTTTGCGATTATCAAAGGCATAATGAAAACGTACAAAAGCACTTTTCAAACCCGCCGCAAAACAGAGCTTTGCCCCTCTATATACGCCGCCGCCTGCGCTGTCTGCTCTGCCGTTTTCAAGTGCTGCTTGTGGCATTTGCAGTCTGGATTGCCTTTCCGCACGCTCTGTATGATGCGCTCTGCGGCGGTGCTTGCGCCGTACCCCTGTACCATGATGTGAATATGCGGCGGCTTGTCTGTGCAAGGCTCTACCCGCTCGCCGTTGTGTATACGCCTTTCAGAGCAGATAAAGACCTTCTTGCCGCCGTAGCGCATGGACTTCTGATAACCCATTTTGCCCATGTACTGTGAGTCCGTGACAGAAAGGCCGAGCATAAAAGCGATGTCCTCACCCTGTTTCTTTTTCAGCCTGACGCAGACGGCACGAAGCCTGTTCAGCTCCTTTTCTGCTTCTTCCATGCTGCTGAATTTTCGAGGGTCATCAAGAAAATATGCTGTGCTGACTTTCTCTCGCATACTCACTCCCTCCTGTACTGCGTAATATTATTTTACAGTCCAAAACATCGAAAATAAAGCGGATTTTGCGCGTTTTCTGCAACTTCTACATTCCAAACAAACCACAACCAAATATTTCTTAGAAAAAATTTGGCTCGAAAACAGCAACTTGCACAAAAGAAAAAAGAGCGGCTAAAACCGCTCTAAAACCTGTGTCAGTATGCTGTTTTTTCACCGTTGATGAACACCGTTGAAACGCAATATATAACAAACGAGTATTACGCCAAGGACATTTCCAAGAAGCGCCGGATCGTGAACAAGATGAAAGGCAACGCGGGCGTTCCGCTCTCTCCGCCGCCCTATGGCTACATCAAAAACCCGGACGATCCCCGCTTTTGGGTAGTAGAGCCGGAGGCCGCCGAGGTGGTGCGCCGGA
>OJPA01000383.1_pt1 | contig 20058 bp, 15 predicted proteins | sample 1598411 | NCBI WGS metagenome assembly OJPA01 (sample SAMN03922477, study PRJEB24848) | human gut metagenome | isolation source: stool sample | host: Homo sapiens | place: Germany | collected 2010-11 | reverse complement strand
TTTCAATTTCTTCCTTTATCAGACTTCCTACACTTGAAAAGTGCGAACATAAAAACAGTTTCATCAATATTCTCCTTTATATATAAATTCGCGTTTGTGGAGCGAAGCAGAACAATGAAAGCCCCAGTGGGGCTTTTAAGCGACAGAACGGTCTTGCGTAGCAAGATGGAGGGGCTTTGCTCCGACAAGTTCCGAGTTGTTGAACTAAGCCGAGTATACCATACTCTCCAATGAAAGAACACCCCGATATAGTGAAATTTTGCCATTTTTCTGCGTACGTGCGTACACGCTCCGCAGGGATTCTAAGGGGCTTGGCCCCTTGGCACACAGACTTTGGCACAAAGTCTAGTGTGTTACACCTTGTCAGAGGTGTACAGGCTCCCGGTACGCACGTACGCAGCGACTACCCCCAAACGCGCCATATAGGGGGACGACCAAGTTCGCACAAAGCGAACTTGATTCCGCAAAGCAAAAGGCAGGATACCACCGTCATAGTGATACCCTGCCTTTGCTCGTTTAACGCTCTGTGTAGTCCTTCCGCAGAACTTCCGATAAACAAAAAACGTACCCGAACCCTTTCTCGTAAAGAATCGGGTTCGAGTACGAACTGTATGGTGGACGGTACAGGACTCGAACCTGTGACCTCCTGCACGTCAAGCAGATGCTCTACCAGCTGAGCTAACCGTCCATATTCTGTTTGTGCCGCAATCAGCTTGATTATGATATCATACCGCCGGGCAAAAAGCAAGCCCTTTTTTGAAAATTCTGCAAACTTTTTGATGCCTGGTTTGCCGGGAATGGAAAATCAGCCGCCCAGCGCACATTTTGTAAACCGCCCCAAGGTGTTTCCGTTGCCCTGAACGCCGGTTTGTGGTATAATACGTTGATTATAATAGGAAAGGTATCGCAGAATGAGAGTTTTGGGCATCGACCCGGGTTACGCCATCGTGGGTTGGGGCGTTTTGGACTATGCGGGCAACCGGTTTGCACCGGTGGATTTCGGGGCTGTGTGCACCGATGCCGGGGTGCCGTTTGAGCAGCGGCTGGACGAGGTCTACACCGGCATCCGGGAGGTCATTGAGCGGACACAGCCCGAGGTGCTTGCCATCGAAAAGCTGTTCTACCAGCACAACCAGACCACCGTGATCGGCGTGGCCGAGGCCCGCGGGGTCATCCTGCTGGCGGCGGCGCAGGCGGGCATCCCCATCTACGAGTACACCCCCATGCAGGTGAAACAGGCCGTTACCGGCTACGGCAAGGCCGTGAAAAAGCAGGTGCAGGAGATGACCCGCATCCTGCTGCATCTGCCTGCTGTGCCCAAGCCCGATGATACCGCCGATGCACTGGCCATGGCTATCACCTTTTGCCATACCAACGGCAACCAGCTGAACCGCTTTGCAAGAAGGGGCGTTGGGCCGATTTAGTTGTTGTTATTCGTGTATAAGGGAAGGCTTCCCTTTGTACAACCTCTCAGTCTCACTTTGTTCGACAGCTGCCCTAGCAGGGGAGCCTCTGGCGAAGAGGAAGAGCTGCCCGTTATGCCAAGGCCTCCCCTATTAGGGGAGGTGGCATTGCGGAGCAATGACGGAGAGGTTGGACAGGGGAGGAGCTGACCGAAAAGGGAAAACAATTTATGATCTACTCTTTGACTGGAAAAATCATCAAAAAGACCCTGAACGCCGTGGTGGTGAGCTGCGGCGGGGTGGGCTACTATGTACAGTGCCCGACCAGCGTTGCGGGCGCACTGCCCGGGGTGGGCCGGGAAGCCACCCTTTACACCGTGATGAGCGTGACCGAAAATGACATCAGCCTGTACGGCTTTGCCACCGAGGAGCAGCAGAGCTGCTTTGAGCTGCTGACCGCCGTTTCCGGTGTGGGCCCCAAGGTGGGTCTGGCCATTCTCAGCGTCATGGAGCCTGACCGGGTGGCGCTGGCGATCTCGGCGGGCGACCACAAGGCCTTCAAGGCGGCATCCGGCGTAGGCCCCAAGCTGGCCCAGCGCATCGTGCTGGAACTGAAGGATAAGGTGGCAAAGGGCTTTGTAGATGGCATCAACCTCGAGGATGTGGGCGCGGCCACTGCCGCCCCCGCCGCACAGGGAGCCGGGCAGGCCATTGCGGCGCTGGTCTCGCTGGGGTACAGCCAGAGCGAAGCCGCCCTGGCCGTTTCCAAGATCGACGCAAGCCTTCCCGTGGAAGAGATCATCAAGCTGGCCCTGCGGGGCATGGCAGGCAGGAGGTAATCCATGCAGGACGAAACCGCGCTCTATGGCGCAAAAATGATGCAGCCCAGCTTAACGGCGGCGGACAACGAGGAGAACAGCCTCCGTCCGCAGCATCTGGAGGACTACATCGGACAGGACAAGGTCAAGCAGAACCTGAAAATCTATCTGGAAGCCGCCAAGCGGCGCGGCGAGCCCATGGATCACATCCTGCTCTATGGCCCTCCGGGCCTGGGCAAGACCACGCTGGCGGGCATCATCGCCAACGAGATGGGGGTGCAGATCCGCATCACCAGCGGCCCTGCTATTGAGAAGCCCGGCGACCTTGCCGCCCTGCTGACCAATCTGCAGGAGGGCGATGTGCTCTTCATTGATGAGATCCACCGCCTGTCCCGGCAGGTGGAAGAGGTGCTCTACCCGGCGCTGGAGGATTACGCGCTGGATATTATGATCGGCAAGGGCCCCAGCGCCCAGAGCATCCGGATCAATCTGCCCCGCTTCACGCTGGTGGGCGCTACCACCCGTGCGGGCCAGATCACCGGCCCCCTGCGGGACCGCTTCGGTGTGCTGCTCAAGCTGGAGCTGTACAGCCCCGATGAGCTGAGCCGGATCATCCAGCGCTCGGCGGGCATCCTCGACCAACCCATCACCCCGGAGGGCGCTTACGAGCTGGCCAAATGCAGCCGGGGCACCCCCCGCGTGGCAAACCGCTTCTTGAAGCGTGTCCGCGACTTTGCCACCGTGCTGGGGGATGGCATCATCGACCGGGATGTTTCCCTGATGAGCCTGAAGCGGATGGACGTGGACGCGCTGGGTCTGGACGAGCTGGACCGCAGCCTGCTCCGCGCCATCATTGAAATGTACAACGGCGGCCCTGTGGGCCTGGAAACGCTGGCGGCGGCGCTTGGCGAGGAGGCCGTGACGCTGGAGGACCTGTGTGAGCCCTACCTGATGCAGATGGGATTTCTGACCCGCACCCCCCGGGGCCGCTGTGCCACCCGCCTTGCCTATGAGCACCTGGGCCTGAAAGCCCCCGAGACCGGAAGCCCGGAGGACAACGGCCAGCAGAGCCTGTTCTGAGCCGTTTGAAGAGAGAAAGGAGGACGCTTATGCGCCCTGCAGATAGTTGGAAAGATTACGAGCTGCTGGATGCCACCGGCGGCAACCGCCTGGAGCGCTGGGGAGAGACCATCCTCATCCGGCCCGACCCGCAGGTGGTGTGGAAAACCGAGAAGCAGAGCCCGCTCTGGGCCAAGGCCGATGCCATCTACCACCGCTCCAATCAGGGCGGCGGAGAGTGGGAGTACCGCCGCCGTCTGCCTGAGAAGTGGAAGATCTCCTGCGGTGAGGGCGAGGACAAGCTGACCCTCATCGTCAGCCCCACCGGTTTCAAGCACACCGGCGTGTTCCCGGAGCAGGCCGTCAACTGGGCCTGGTACGCCAGAAAGATCCGTGCGGCAGGCCGCCCTGTCAAGGTGCTGAACCTGTTTGGCTACACCGGCGGCGCAACGCTGGCCTGTGCCGCTGCGGGCGCTACTGTCTGCCATGTGGATGCTTCCAAGGGCATCGTAGCGTGGGGCAAGGACAACGCCGTGGCCAGTGGTCTGGCGGACCGGCCCATCCGCTGGCTGGTGGACGACTGCGCCAAGTTCGTGGCCCGGGAAAAGCGCCGGGGCAACACCTACGATGGCATCATCATGGACCCGCCCAGCTACGGCCGCGGCCCCGGCGGCGAGATCTGGAAGCTGGAGGACTGCATCTACGAGCTCATCAGTCAGTGCGAGGAAGTGCTGAGCGATACGCCCCTCTTCTTTGCGGTCAACAGCTACACCACCGGCCTGTCCCCCGCGGTCATGGAGTATATGCTCAAGACCACGCTGGTGCCCCGCTTTGGCGGCAAGACCAGCTGTGATGAGATCGGCCTGCCCGTTTCCGCCACCGGCGGCGTTGTGCCCTGCGGCGCAACGGCCATTTGGGAGGAATGAACTCCCTCAGTCACGGCTGTCGCCGTGCCAGCTCCCTCGGGGAGGGAGCCTTTGGCATGGCGGGAACATTGACCGTTTGCCGGAAAACTTCTCGGTTGCGCCAGAGGCCCCATCTCAGAGGGGGCTGTCTGCGAAGCAGACTGGGGGAGTGTCCTGACGGCAGCCATTCTGAAAAAAGAAGAAGAACCAAGAATGGGGTACAGCCCTTTTGAGAAGGGCGCACCACCGGAAAGAGAAAACCTATGGAAGAAACGATTTTAACTGCGAAAGATCTGAAGTTCCGCTATGACCCGGAACAGCCGGACTACGCCCTGAACGGCGTGTCGGCTGAGGTGAAGCGGGGCGAATTTGTGGCAGTGCTGGGGGCCAACGGCTGTGGAAAATCCACGCTGGCCAAGCACTTCAACGCCATCCTCCTGCCGGAGAGCGGCACTGTGCTGGTGGAGGGGATGGACACCAAAGACGAGGACAAGATCTACGATATCCGCCAGACCGTGGGCATGGTGTTCCAGAGCCCGGATAACCAGATCGTTGCCACCGTGGTGGAGGAAGATGTCGCCTTTGCGCTGGAAAATCTGGGCGTGCCGCCGGAAGAGATGCGCCGCCGCGTGGATGAAGCGATGAAGATGGCGGGCATCTACGAGTACCGGGAGCGTGCGCCCCACAACCTGTCCGGCGGCCAGAAGCAGCGCGTTGCCATTGCGGGCGTGGTCGCCATGCGGCCCGACTGTCTGATCCTGGATGAGGCCACCGCCATGCTTGATCCCCGGGGCCGGGAGCAGGTGATGCAGACCATCCACCATCTGAACAAGAACATGGGCATCACGGTGGTGTCCATCACCCACTATATGGAAGAAGCTGCTCAGGCCGACCGCGTGCTGGTGATGAGCAAGGGCAATGTGGTCATGGAAGGAACCCCGAAAGAGGTATTCAGCCAGACCGAAAAGGTGCGCGCCCTGCGGCTGGATGTGCCGCAGGCTGCCGAGCTGCGGGATGAGCTGGTCAAGGCCGGCATCCCCATGCCCGAGGGCATCATCGACACCGGCGCGTGCGCACAGGCTCTGTATGAGCTTTTGAAGTAAGGGAGGGGACGGAAGATGGGAAGCATTATCAAAGTAGATCACCTGAGTTATGTCTATAACCCGGGAATGCCCAATGCCGTCACCGCGCTGGATGACGTGAGCTTTGAGGTGGAAGAGGGAGACTTTGTGGGCATCATCGGTGCCACCGGCTCCGGCAAGAGCACCCTCATCACCCACATGAACGGCCTGAACAAGCCCACCAGCGGCCACATCATCATCGATGGCCGCGACCTGTGGGCCGAGCCCGAAAAAATAAGAGAATTCCGTTTCCTCACCGGTCTGGTGTTCCAGTACCCGGAGTACCAGCTGTTTGAGGAGACCTGCTATAAGGACATCGCCTTTGGCCCCAGAAACATGGGGCTGGACGAGGCCGAGATCGACAGACGGGTGCATGAAGCAGCGGACTTTGTCGGCCTGGATGAGGCGCTGCTGCAGCGCAGCCCCTTTGAGCTGTCCGGCGGCCAGAAGCGCCGGGTGGCCGTGGCGGGTGTGATGGCCATGAAGCCCCGCATTCTGGTGCTGGATGAGCCTGCCGCCGGTCTGGACCCCGAGGGCCGGGACGAGATCCTGTCTGAGGTCAAGGAGTACCACAAAAAGACCGGCACCACCGTGCTGCTGGTCTCCCACAGCATGGAGGATATTGCCAAGTACGCGGACCGTGTGCTGGTGATGAGCAACAAGAAGATCGCCATGTACGACACCGTGGAGAACGTGTTCGCCCGTGCGCCCGAGCTGCTGGCGCTGGGCCTGAGCGTGCCGCAGGTCACAAAGATCTTCCTCAAGCTGCGGGAGATGGGGGTGGATGTTCCGGCGGATGTTTACACTGTGCCCTATGCCGTCAAGATGATTTTGGAAGCCAAGAAGCGCCGGGACGCAGGCGAAAGCCTTGTGCTGCCCCGTGTGGATGCAAAGAAGGGGGGCGCTGCCACATGCTGAGAGATATCACCATCGGCCAGCACTTCCCGGGCGACAGCCTTGTGCATAAGTTCGACCCCCGCATGAAGCTGGTGCTGACCATCGTCTACATCATCCTGCTGTTTGCCGCGTCCAACCCGCTGGGCCTGACGCTGTCCCTTGTGTTCCTTGTGGCCATGTACGGCGTGGCAAAGATCCCCTTCAAGCTCATCACCAAGAGCCTGAAGCCCATTTTGCCCATCATCCTCTTTACCGCGGTGCTCAACCTCTTCTTTGTTTCGGGCGAGGGCGAGCCGCTGGTGCACTTCTGGGTGCTGAACATCTACGCCGAGGGCCTGCGCTATGCCATCCTGATGGCGGTGCGCGTGATGGCACTGATCGCGGGCACCAGCCTGCTGACCTATACCACCAGCCCCATTGTGCTGACAGATGCCATCGAGCAGCTGCTCAAGCCTTTGGGCAGGCTGCACTTCCCGGTGCACGAGCTGGCCATGATGATGAGCATTGCCCTGCGCTTTATCCCGACCCTGATCGAAGAGACCGACAAGATCATGAACGCCCAGAAAGCCCGTGGTGCCATGCTGGACAACGGCTCCATGATGGAGCGCGTCAAGGCGCTGGTGCCGGTGCTCATCCCGCTGTTCATCTCGGCTTTCCGCCGCGCCGATGAGCTGGCCATGGCCATGGAGTGCCGCTGCTACCGCGGCGGTGATGGCCGCACCCGCCTGAAGGTGCTGCGCTGCACCCGACAGGATTATATCGATCTGGCGGTGTGCATCGTCTGCTTTATGGTGATCCTGAGCTCGAGACTGGTGTTCCCGAATTTTTAAAAACTCCCCCAGTCGCCTGCGGCGACAGCCCCCTCGAGGAGGGAGCCTTATAGCCTCCCTCTTTGAGGGAGGTGGCACGGCAAAGCCGTGACGGAAGGAGTTCCATGCAGAACTATCTACTTACCCTTGCCTACGACGGCACCAACTATTGCGGCTTTCAGGTGCAGCCCAACGGGCGGAGCGTGGCCCAGACCTTTCAGGATGGGCTGGAAGCGGTGCTCCACAGCCGCCCCGATATCAAGGGATGCAGCCGCACCGATGCCGGGGTCCACGCGCTGGGCTTTGCGCTGAACTTCCACGCGGAGACCCGCATCCCCCCCGAAAAGCTGCCGTTGGCCATCAACCAGCACCTGCCCCCGGATATCCGGGTGCTGTGCGCCCGGGTGGTGCCGGAGGAGTTCCACGCCCGCTATGCCGCCCATACCAAAACCTACCTGTACCGCATCCACAACCACCCCATCGATTCGCCTTTTGATGAAAAATATTATACCCGGGTGCCCCGGCGGCTGGATGTGGATGCCATGCAGAGGGCGGCGGAACAGTTTGTGGGAAAGCACGATTTTCTGGCCCTGTGCGCGGCGGGTTCCTCTGCTGCTGCCCACGGAGATACCGTGCGCACCATCACTGACTGCCATGTGACCCGGAAGGGCGACGAGGTGGACATTGAGGTGACAGCGGACGGCTACCTCTATAACATGGTGCGCATTCTGGCAGGCACCCTGTGTGAGGTGGGCGCGGGCCGGATGCAGCCCGATGCCATCCCCGGCATCCTTGCCAGCCGGGACCGCAGCCAGGCCGGGCCGACGCTGCCCGCGAAGGGGCTATTTTTGGAGAAGGTGGACTACGACCTATGAGAAAAAATCGCAACCGTCCGGAGAGTGACGAGCCGCTTTCGGAAGGGCGGGTCGAATATCTGGAAGCTGCCCGCCAGCGTGTGCGGAACCGGCGCATCCGCCGCACGGCGGTGCTGCTGGTGCTGCTGACGGCGGTGGTGCTGTTTGCCACCGGCATCGCGGGCAGCTCGGTGGCGGCCCTGAAGGACCTGACCGATACGGCCCGCATTGCCCTGCTGCCCGGCTCCGGCTGGCCCCAGCAGACCGGTGTGGCCGAGCTGGAACAGATGGCCCCCCTGACCGGCAGCTTTGTGGAGCTGGGGGACGAGGGCTGTGTGGTCTGGTCGCGCACCGGCAAAAAGCTGAACAGCATCCAGAGCGGCTATGCCCGCCCGGCGCTGGCCGCGGGTAAGACCCGCTTTGTCCTCTACAACCGCTCCGGAAATGAGCTGCGGGTGGAGAGCCGCACCCAGAACCTTTACACCAAGCAGCTGGAAAACAGCATTTTCCTCTGCGCCATGTCGGACAACGGCACGCTGGCCGTGGTCACGGAGGACCAGACCAGCATGGCAAAGCTGCTGGTATACAGCCCCTCCATGGAGCAGCAGCTCAGCTGGAGCATGACCTCCAACGACGGCACCCCCCTGCGGATGGCCTTTTCCCCCGACAGCCGGAAGCTGGCGGCGGCAGCCGTCACCGTCAGCGGGGGACAGGTGATGACCAACCTCTACCTCATCAATCTGGCATCGGGCGATCCCGTCAGTCTGGTGAATCAGGGCGGCGTGCCCCAGTGGCTGGGGTGGACCTCTGCTTCCACGATCCTGGCTGTCTACGATACCAGGGCCGTGCTCTACAATGCGGGCGGCGGCGAGCGTGCGGTCTATGATTTTGCGGGCACGGAGCTGAAGGATGTTTCGGTGGACGCGGCAGGCAATGTGGCCCTGCTGCTGGCATCGGGGCAGGTCTCTCAGGCTGTGACGCTGGACAAAAACCTGAACGTCCAGTTCAGCGCCGCTGTCTCGGCGGCAAATTCCATTGTCCGGGCGGGGAACCTGTTCTATCTGCTGGCCGATAACGCCGTGGAGTGCTTTGATGCATCCGGCACCCAGCAGTGGAGCCAGAACCTTGACACCAGCCCGCAGGCATTGCTGGCCAACAGCAAGGATCTGCTGCTGTTCAGCGGCAACACGGTGCAGAAGTTGGAAGCACCCGCTAAATAGCCCTCTCCGTCAATGCTTGCGCATTGCCACCTCTCCCAAAGGGAGAGGCAATTGCGGCTTTGAGGAAAAAGAGTGCAATTTATTTTGTGGCTTCTCCTGTCAGAAGCGTTGGCTCCCCCTTTGGGGGAGCTGGCACGACGGCAGTCGTGACTGAGAGGGTGAGCCAGTTCGGAATAAGGTTAAACGTATGTTCAAGAATCCGTCATTTATTTTTGATATCCTATGTACGGTGGTCTGGCTGGTGCTGGCCGTCCGGTATGCCCGCAAAGGCTTTCTGGCCTCGGTGGTGCAGCTGACGGGCAGCCTCATCAGCCTGTTCGGTGCCAGAGCCTTTTCAGGCTGGGCAGCCGGGCAGGTGTTCGAGCGCTTCCTCGCCGGAAGCTTCCGGGACCAGATCGCTGCCAATATCGCCGCCGGGGGAGCCGTCAGTCTGGATGGCATTGCCCAGCGGTACGCGGGCTTTCTGCCCGAGGCGTTCCGGGCATCCATCGTGGATGCCTGTGAGCGCTCCATCTCTGCCGTCCTCAATGACAACGCCGTTGTGCTGGCGGATACCATCGTCCAGAAGGTGCTGGCTCCGCTGCTGACCCCGGTGATCTCGCTGGTGCTGTTCTTTGTGGCGTTTGCCCTGCTGCGGATGCTGGTCAGCCTGCTGGTCACAGTGCTGGGGCTGGTGAACAAGCTGCCCGTGATCGGTGCAGTGAACCACTGGCTGGGCTGGGGCGTGGGCGGCATTGCCAGCCTTGTGGACATCTATCTGGTGCTCTGCGTGGTATGGGCGCTCATTGTGATCACCGGCGGCAACCTCACCATGCTCAACGACACGGTGATGAGCGGCAGCCTTTACTATAAAGTATTCAATGTGTTCAACCCGTTTGTCTGAGCGGGGAGGGAAAAGGAGGAACAATGGTCTGCATTCGATGCCAGAAGCGGCCTGCCATTATTTTTGTCCAGCGGATGGAAAATGGCCAGATGAAAAACGAGGGGTACTGCCTGCACTGTGCCCGGGAGATGCACATCAAACCGGTCGATGATCTGATGAAGCAGTTTGGCATGTCTGATGAGGACATGGATGCCATGGAAGACCGGATGGAAAACATGATGCAGGAGATGGGGGACATGAGCAGCATGAATCCCTTCTCCATGATGATGGGCATGGGCCAGCCGGACCAGAGCGAGGAGGACGGCGACCTTGTGCCCGGCTCCAGCGCCACCTTCCCGCTGGGGGTGAACGGCGGTGCCCAGAACGGCAAAAACGAAAAGAAGGCGGGTAAAAACGACAAAAAGCCGCCCCGCCGCAAGTTTCTGGATACCTACTGCGAGAACCTGACCCGCAAAGCCCGGGAGGGGAAGCTGGATGATATCATCGGACGCGACCGGGAGATCTACCGCACCATCCAGATCCTGAGCCGCCGCCAGAAGAACAACCCCTGCCTCATTGGTGAGGCGGGCGTTGGCAAGACCGCCATTGCCGAGGGCATTGCTGAGCGCATTGCCAAGGGGCAGGTGCCGGCGGGGCTGCAGGATAAGGAGATCTTCCTGCTCGACCTGACCAGCCTTGTGGCAGGTACCCAGTTCCGCGGCCAGTTCGAGCAGCGGGTCAAGGGCCTGCTGAGCGAGGTCAAGGCGGCGGGCAACGTCATCCTGTTCATTGACGAGATCCACACCATTACCTCTGCCGGTGAGAGCGAGGGTGCCATGAATGCGGGCAACATCCTGAAGCCTGCCCTCTCCCGCGGCGAGATCCAGGTCATCGGTGCCACCACCTTCAACGAGTACCGCAAGTATATCGAGAAGGACCAGGCGCTGGAGCGCCGGTTCCAGCCCGTGCGGGTGGAGGAACCCAGCGTTGCTGATACGCTGGCCGTGATGGGCGGTATCAAGCACTACTACGAGGAGCACCACCATGTGCAGGTGCCCGCCGATGTGCTGAACGCCACCGTGACCCTGAGCGAGCGGTATATCACCGACCGCTATCTGCCCGACAAGGCCATCGACCTGCTGGACGAGGCCTGTGCCTGCTGCAATCTGGCCCACCCGGTCATTTCCGAGTACCTGACCATGCAGAAGGAACTGGAGGCCCTCAAGCAGGAAGAGGCCGACATGGAAAACGCCGATGTGAACGAGCCCATCGATTACGAGCGTGTGGCAGAGCGCAAGACCCGGATGGCGCAGCTGGAGCGGGAATTGCCCGCCAAGCAGGCTGCGGCCGGGGAGATCCAGGTGACCATGGACGATGTGGCCAAGGTCATTGAGCTGTGGACGGGCATCCCGGCGGTGAAGATCCGGGAGACCGAGTATGCAAAGCTCGCAAGCCTTGAGACCGAGCTGAAAAAGAAGATCATCGGTCAGGACGATGCCGTGCATCTGGTGGCCCAGGCGGTCAAGCGCAGCCGCGCCGACCTTTCGGGCCGCCGCCGTCCGGCCAGCTTCATCTTTGTGGGCCCCACCGGTGTGGGCAAGACAGAGCTGGTGAAGCAGCTGGCAAACCAGCTCTTTGACGGCCCCGACCCGCTGATCCGGCTGGATATGAGCGAGTATATGGAGAAGTATGCGGTGTCCCGCATGATCGGCTCCCCTCCGGGCTATGTGGGCTACGAGGAGGCGGGTCAGCTGACCGAAAAAGTCCGCCGCCGCCCGTACAGCGTGGTGCTGTTCGATGAGATCGAAAAGGCCCACCCCGATGTGATGAATATCCTGCTGCAGATCCTGGACGAGGGCAAGATCAACGATGCCCAAGGCCGCACCGTGGATTTCTCCAACACCGTCATCTGCATGACCTCCAATGCGGGCAGCAGCGACCAGACCACCGCAAGTCTGGGCTTCAACCGCAGCGAGGAGGAGCGGAACGAGGAAAAGAGCCGCAAGGCACTGAGCCAGTTCCTCCGCCCTGAGTTTTTGGGCCGCGTAGATGAGGTCATCACCTTCAAGCCGCTGAGCGAGGAGACCCTGCAGGGCATTGCCGCCCTGATGCTGGACGAGTACAAGCCCAGTATGGAGGCCAAGGGCATTGCCTACAGCTATACCCCGGCGGCACTGGCAGCGCTGGTGCACAAGAGCCAGGGCGGCAAGTTTGGTGCCCGCGACCTGCGCCGCACCATCCGCAAGGCTGTGGAGGACCCCGCCGCTGAAAAGATCATCGACGGCACCCTTGTTTCCGGCTCCACCCTGACCGTGGATGCTGAGAACGATGAGATCGTGCTGAAATAAAGAGCAAACCGAAAGCCGCTGCACAGCGTAAAAACTGTGCAGCGGCTTTTGTAGTGTATAAAACCTCTCAGCCGCCTGCGGCGGCAGCTCCCCTGATAGGGGAGCCAAGCCCTGTGGGAGAGGTTACTCCACGCTGACCGGCTCCTCCGGCTTGTTGGCGGTACGGGCGCTCGTGCGGCCCTCGGGAATGATCTCACCTGCGGCGGTCAGGCTGAGCTTGGCCAGGGTCGGGCCGACCAGCTCGTACACCAGCACCGAGAAGAGCACCACGTTGCGCACCATGTGGCCGTCGGAAAGCTCGGCAGCCTCGGCGGCCATGCCCAGCGCCACACCGGCCTGCGGCAGCAGGGTGATGCCCAGATACTTCTGGATCTTCTCGCTGCAGCGGGTGGCCTTGCAGCTGACATAGGAGCCGGAGATCTTGCCCAGAGAGCGGGAAGCGATATAGACGGCACCAATGAGCAGGACCATGGGGTTTGCGAGGATGTTCAGATCCAGCTCCGCGCCGGACAGCACGAAGAACAGGATGTTCACCGGGCTTACCCAGCGGTCCAGGCGGTCCATCAGCTCATCGGAAGTGGGGCAGATGTTGCAGAACACGGTGCCGGTCATCATGCAGACCAGCAGCAGCGAGAAGCTGCAGTGGATGGGGCCGACCTCAAAGCTGACCATGGAAAGGCCTACCGTCAGCAGCACAAAGGCCACCGAAAGGCTCATGCGCTTGGAGCGGGAGTGGAAGTAGATCTCCAGCTGGTTGAGCAGCAGACCGGCCAGCGCGCCCAGACCCAGGCTGAGTACGATCTCCACCAGAGGTTCCAGAAGGATGCTGATGGGGTCGATGCGGCCCTGTTCCAGCGCGTTTGCGATGCCGAAAGAGGCCGAGAAGAGCACCAGACCCACGGCATCGTCAATGGCGACCACCATCAGCAGCAGGCGGGTCAGGGGACCGCTTGCCTTGTACTGCTTGACCACCATCAGGGTGGCGGCAGGGGCTGTGGCAGAGGCGATGGCACCCAGTGTGATGGCCGATGCCATTGAGATGACATCCGGCCGGGCAAAGTGCAGGGCCACCAGAGCGATATCCACCAGCACGGTGGTGATAACGGCCTGCAGGATGCCCACAGTGACCGCCTGCCTGCCCATGCTCTCCAACACGCTGAGCCGGAACTCGTTGCCGATGACAAAGGCGATGAAGCCCAGTGCCACCTGTGTGATGATGCCGTAGCTCTCGACCTGAGCAAGGCTCCCGAAGCCGAAGCCCCAGCCGCTCAGGCCCAGCCGACCCAGAAAGAAGGGGCCCAGCAGAAGCCCCGCCACCAGATAAGAGGTGACAGCCGGCAGACGGACCGCTTTCGCTGCACGGGATGCCAACAGGCCTGCAATGAGCGAAAGAGACATGCAAATGAGCAATTGCTCCATAAAATAAGATCCTCCTCAGGAATTAAGATACGTTAAAAAGTATATCTTATCTGAGGAGGAAAAGCAACATTTGTTAATTGAATTTAAAAATCTTCTGTGCAAGGCGGTAACCGCCCAGCACGAGTTTGTCGCCCTTGGGGATCTTCAGGTTGGTCACGCCGCCAAAGCCGTAGCGGATGGAGCGGTAGACTCCGGCACTGGTGTGTGCCTTGAGGTAGGCCCACAGTTCGTTCTCTTTCTGCTTGGCAGCGGCACTGCCGTCCAGCAGCAGGAAGATGTCGCTGATGGCCATCATCATGGAGAGGTAGTGCAGCATATAGCTGCGCAGCTTCTTCTGGCCCTTGAGGGCATCCAGGTCCTGGCAGTCGATCATGTGGCGGGTTACCCGCAGCTGCTGGTCCACCCGCTTGACCATCACACTCTCGTTCACGCTCTGGTCGGCCCGGCCGATGAAGTAGCGGTACAGGTCCAGATCCATATAGTACATGCTCTTGACAAAGGGCAGGGGCTGGTAGACAAAGATGTTGTCCACATAGAAGGTGTGCTTGGGCAGCACCATGCCGCAGTCCCGCAGCACCTGTGTGCGGTACATCACCGAGTGCATCAGCAGGTTCTGGTCGGGCCGGAAGTGGCCGACATGCGTCCAGCTGAACAGCCGGTTCTGGGGGAACACGTTGGTGTAGCGCACGGTGTGGCTGGTGTTGTCCTCCACATGCTCGTAGACATAGTTGCAGATCATCAGGTCAGGCGCGGTGCCCCGGGCAATCAGCGTGTTCAGCTTGGCCAGCACGGTCCTGAGGGCTGCTTCGTCCAGCCAGTCGTCGCTGTCCACTACCTTGTAATACAGGCCGGTGGCGTTGCGGATGCCCTGATTCACACCCTCGCCGTGGCCTCCGTTCTCCTGATGGATGGCCTTGACGATGGTGGGATATTTGGCAGCGTACTCGTCGCAGATGGCGGGGGTGTCATCCTTGGTGGAACCATCGTCCACCAGGATGATCTCGGCCTGCTCCCCGGCGGAGAGCAGGGTCTCGATGCAGTGGCGCATATATGCCGCCGAGTTGTAGCACGGGACGGCGAAGGTGATCAATTTCTGAGCCATACAAAATACTCCTTTGCTCTTTTCCGGCAGATGCACAAGGCAGGAGCCGGGATGGAGATATGTACCCATATTATAGCATTTTTGTGCAGGAAATGCTATCGAACGTGGGAAATGTCAGAGATGTTTTACAATTATCCGGGGAGTTGTGGTATACTGATTGGGTTACAGACCGCTCAGGCCGCTTTGCGTCCAGCTCCCCTGGTAGGGGAGCTGGCATTGCGAAGCAATGATGGAGCGGTTTTGTATGGATAGGAGGAACCATGGAAAGTCCGCATAGTATTCTGAAAAAAGTCTTTGGCTACGACAGCTTCCGCCCGGGGCAGGAGGAGATCGTCTCCCGCCTGCTGGCCGGGCAGGATGTGCTGGCCGTGATGCCCACAGGTGCGGGCAAGTCCATCTGCTATCAGGTGCCGGCCCTGCTGCTGCCGGGCATCACCATCGTGGTCTCGCCGCTGGTGAGCCTGATGAAGGATCAGGTGGGAGCGCTGGTACAGGCCGGTGTGGCGGCAGCTTTCCTGAACAACAGCCTGACGGACAACCAGAAGGCTCTGATGCTCCGCCGCGCCCGGGAGGGGTGGTATAAGATCATCTATGTGGCTCCGGAGCGGCTGGAGATGCCGGGTTTCCAGCGGTTTGCGCAGGAGCGGGAGATCAGCATGGTCACGGTGGACGAGGCCCACTGCATCAGTCAGTGGGGGCAGGACTTCCGCCCCAGCTACCTGCGCATCAAGGCATTTGTGGACAGCCTGCCCAAGCGCCCGGTGGTGGGAGCCTTTACGGCCACCGCCACGGCCCATGTGCGGGAGGACATCCGCACCCATCTGGAACTCCACACCCCCTACGAGGTGACCACCAGCTTCGACCGGCCCAACCTCTATTTTGCCACCCGCAGGGCCCTGCCCAGCGAGAAGCCCAAAGTTCTGCTCGAACTTGTGCTCAGGGAGCGGGACAATGCGGGCATCATCTATTGCAGTACCACCCGGCAGGTGGACGAGACCACCCGCCTGCTGCAGAGCCGGGGAATCCGTGCGGCAGCCTACCACGCCAAACTGGATGCGGATACCCGGCGGCAGAATCAGGACGATTTCCTCTATGACCGGGTGCAGATCATGGTGGCGACCAATGCCTTCGGCATGGGCATCGATAAGCCAAACGTCCGGTTCGTCATCCATTATAATATGCCCAAGGATCTGGAGAGCTATTATCAGGAGGCGGGCCGTGCGGGCCGTGACGGGGAGCCAGCCCGCTGCACCCTGCTCTATTCCGGCACCGATGTGCGCACCATCCGGTTCTTCATCGACAAAGAGATGGAGGCTGACAACGGCCTGCCTGCGGATGTCAAGGCCGAAGCGGCACGCAAGGCAGAGGAGCGGCTCAAGTACATGACCTTCTACTCCACCACGCCGCGCTGCCTGCGGGGGTATCTGCTGAGCTACTTCGGCGAGGCCGCACCCCAGAAGTGCGAGAACTGTTCCAACTGTCTGCTGGCAGCACAGGCCGCCGAACAGGTGGAGGAGCAGGCGGCACAGGCCCGCCAGCGTGCCGCGGCCAGTGCAAAGCGGCTGGCCTCGGCCTCCCGCCGCCGTGCCGACGAAGATGCCCTCAGCGAAGCGGACGAGAAGCTGCTGGCTGCCCTCTATGCCCTGCGTAAGCGGCTGGCCGCAAAGCAGAAGCTCCCTGCCTATATGGTGTTCAATGATTCCACCCTCCGCCAGATGGCGCTGAAAAAGCCCCTGAGCGTGGAGGAACTGCTCAATATCCCCGGTGTGGGTGAGAAAAAGGCCGCCCGCTATGGCCAGGAGTTCCTGGGTGCCATCGAGGATATGGTTTCATCCCGTTAAATGACAAAGCGCCCGATTTTCCACTCGCTCTGCGTAGAGTGTGGAAAATCGGGCGTTGTTTTATTGCATGAAAGTGTATTGCTATGCCAAGGGCTCCCTTACCAGGGGGCCTGGCGCGCGTCAGCGCGACTGAGAGGTTTACATCGTGTGTGTGGCAAACACCTGTTCGTCCTCCCACCAGACGGGGGCCTTTGCGGCAAGGCTCTTGGGTACATCCAGAAGCCGCTGGTTGGAGCTGCCCCGGAAGCGCAGGGAGATATCGTGCTGGGCTTCCACAAAGCGGCCGTCCACCAGAACATCCAGCAGGTTCAGCAGCTCATCGGTGACCTCACAGCGGGCCGGGCAGGGAACACTGCCGGTCAGCTGCTCCCAGGTGTAGCCGGAATAGCACCAGACGCTCTTATTTGGGTATAACGCCCTGAAGTTGCGGACGAAGGGCAGCAGTTCCCGCTGGTTCTCCGGCTCAAAAGGCTCACCGCCCAGCAGGGAGATGCCTGCAATATAGTCGGGCTGGCAGGATGCAAAGATCTCGTTGCGCACAGCCTTGTCGAAAGGCTGACCGTACCCGAAATCCCATGCCACCTCGTTGAAGCAGCCCGGGCAGTGATGCCTGCAGCCCGAAACAAAGATGCTGGTGCGCACCCCCGGCCCATTGGCAATGTCGTAATACTTAATTGTTGCGTAATTCATCACAGATGCAGCACCCGATCCTTGATCTCCTGTGTCCGGCCCTGGTTCCAGAACTGGGTGCCGATATAACCGCAGGTGCGGCGGGCAACGTTCAGCTTGTTCTGGTCACGGTTGCCGCACTTGGGGCACTCCCACACCAACTTGCCGTCATCCTCAACGATCTTGATCTCGCCGTCGTAGCCGCAGCACTGGCAGTAATCGGACTTGGTGTTCAGCTCGGCGTACATGATGTTATCATAGATGAACTGCAGCACGCTTATCACGGCCTCCAGATTGTCCTGCATGTTGGGCACTTCCACATAGCTGATGGCACCGCCCGGGGACAGCTCCTGGAACTCGCTCTCAAACTTGAGCTTGGTGAAGGCATCAATGTGCTCCGAAACATGGACGTGGTAGCTGTTGGTGATATAGTTCTTATCGGTGATGCCGGGCACGATGCCGAACCGCTTCTGCAGGCACTTGGCAAACTTGTAGGTGGTGGATTCCAGCGGGGTGCCATAGAGGGAGTAATCCATGTTCTCGGCCTTTTTCCACTCGGTGCACTTGTCGTTCATGTGCTGCATCACGCTCAGGGCAAAGGGTTTGGCACCGGCATCGGTGTGGCTCTTGCCGGTCATATACTTCACGCACTCATACAGACCGGCGTAGCCCAGGCTGATGGTGGAGTAGCCGCCAAAGAGCAGCTTGTCGATCTTCTCGCCCTTCTTCAGGCGGGCCAGTGCGCCGTACTGCCACAGAATGGGGGCGGCATCGCTGGGGGTGCCCATCAGGCGCTGATGGCGGGCCTGCAGTGCCTTGTGGCAGAGAGCCAGGCGCTCGTCAAAGATCTTCCAGAACTTCTCGAAGTTGCCGCCGGAGGAAAGGGCTACATCCACCAGATTGATGGTGACAACACCCTGATTGAAGCGGCCGTAGTATTTGGGCTTGCCGGTCTCGGGGTCCACATAGGGAGTCAGGAAGCTGCGGCAGCCCATGCAGGTGTAGCAATGGCCTTCGCCATTTTTGTCCACCTTGAGCTCGAGCATCTTCTTCTCAGAGATGTAGTCGGGCACCATCCGCTTGGCGGTGCACTTGGCAGCCAATTCGGTCAGGTAATAATAAGGAGTGCCGGGGCGGATGTTGTCCTCTTCCAGCACATAGATCAGCTTGGGGAAGGCGGGGGTGATCCAGACACCGGCCTCGTTCTTCACGCCCTGATAGCGCTGACGGATGGTCTCCTCGATGATGATGGCAAGGTCGGCCTTTTCCTGTGCGTTGCGGGCTTCTCCCAGATACATGAACACGGTGATGAAGGGGGCCTGACCGTTGGTGGTCATCAGAGTCACGACCTGATACTGGATGGTCTGGACACCGCGGTTGATCTCGTTGCGCAGGCGGCGCTCCACGATCTCCTTCTTGCGCTCCGGGGTAACGTCCAGCCCTTCCATCTCCGCCTCGACCTCAGCGGCGATCTTCTTGCGGGAGACATCCACAAAGGGAGCCAGATGGGTCAGACTGATGCTCTGGCCGCCGTACTGGTTGGATGCCACCTGCGCAATGATCTGGGTGGCAATGTTGCAGGCGGTAGAGAAGCTGTGGGGCTTTTCAATATAGGTGCCGGAGATCACGGTGCCGTTCTGCAGCATATCCTCCAGGTTGACCAGATCGCAGTTGTGCATGTGCTGCGCAAAGTAGTCGGAATCGTGGAAGTGGATCAGGCCCTCGTTGTGTGCCTTGACGATCTCCGGGTCCAGCAGAAGGCGGGCGGTCAGGTCTTTGGAGATCTCACCGGCCATATAGTCACGCTGGACGCTGTTCACGGTGGGGTTCTTGTTGGCGTTCTCCTGCTTGACTTCCTCGTTCTGGCACTCGATCAGGCTGAGGATGCGCTCGTCGGTGGTGTTGGTCTGGCGCTTCAGGCTCTGCACATAACGATAGGTGATATAATGGCGGGCTACATCGTGGGCCTGAATGTCCATCAGCTTGTTCTCCACCATGTCCTGGATCTCTTCCACGCTCACGGCACGGTTCAGCGCCTGGCACTGCTCCGTGACATCGTTGGCGATGGACAGGATCTGCTCCTGGGTCAGGCTGCTCTTGCGGCTGACCGAATCGCTGGCCTTGGTGACCGCAGTGATGATCTTGGTGATATCAAATGGAACTTCCGAACCGTTGCGCTTGATGATCTTCATAGTGTTCCTCCGTCGTTCTATCTGTGTGCAGTTCAAACGGGTGCCTCTTGCGAAAGAGGCACCCGCAAAGCAGTCTTGGGATGCGTTCAATTGATGTGATTCTATGATATCACTATTTAGTGATATGTCAATGGAGAAACCACTACATTTTGTGTTTTGGCGGTTTCGCCAAAATTGAGCCGAGAATCTTGGAGCAAAATTTGGGGCCAAAGCTCTTGACAAACTGTGCAAGGAAAGTGTTTGCATTCCGGGGCGTAATATCCACGGCGGTGTATACTTCCCTGGAAGTTTGAATGGAACGATACCTTATTATATAGAGAAAATGGCCTCTGAAGCCACCGCAGCCTCCACGTCAAGGAACGTGTAAATTGCAGTAAAAAAACTAGTCAAAAAGTCAAAGACGAAAAAAGAAACGAAAAAAGTGAAAAAAGGGGTTGCCAAACGTGTCGGGATATGGTATTATACTTGAGCGCCAAGGGCCGCTGGAAAGAATGACTTCTGAAAGCGGCAGAAGCAAAGCGAAAGAACCAATATGGATA
>OJPA01000372.1_pt1 | contig 20694 bp, 10 predicted proteins | sample 1598411 | NCBI WGS metagenome assembly OJPA01 (sample SAMN03922477, study PRJEB24848) | human gut metagenome | isolation source: stool sample | host: Homo sapiens | place: Germany | collected 2010-11 | reverse complement strand
GGATTGATGCACTTGCACCATCATGTAAAGTGCCAAGTGATCTGAAAAAAGGAAAGGCATTTATCAAAAATTCTAAGACCTATACTATTACCGATATCAGTGAATCACTTAATCCCGATGAGTGTAAAGTATATGACAACGGAGTGCTGATGACCAATTTCACTTACTCTGAAGCGGATAAATCTTTGTCATACACATTGGATAAGGGAAGGCACAATCTCAGTTTTGTTTTGGTCGATGAAGCCGGAAATTCTTATACTGTGCAGGAAGTATCCTTTATTCAGGTAGGACTTTTCTATTGCCTTTGGTTTAGAATCCTATTAGGCGTCATTATCGCTGTCCTCGTAGGAGTCGGCATATGGCTGTTCAGAAAGAAAAGATCAAACACTTAAATCAAATACTATGCCCTCTTGTAATAAGCAAGAGGGCGTGGGTATATAAATGGAGGAATAAAGTAACCGCCAACCACACCCTAACGTTGATTCGGCACTAAAAAAGCGATAAAATAGTTCCAAAGGGATTTACCCCGAAAGGAGCTGAAAATATGCCAACGATCAGAGAAGTAAAAACCGAGCTTCGTCACAGGGAGTGGGCAGAGCAGATACAGGAATGCCAAAGCAGCGGTATGAACGTAACTGCTTGGTGCAAGGAAAAAGGTATCAGCCAGCACACATACTACTCACGCCTGAATGTGGTGAGAAAAGAACTGCTAAAACGAGCTGGATTGCCCTTGCAGCAGATCGTACCGCTGAGTGTTTCTCAAAGCGTCACCTGCACGACAGCTGCGGTGCAGACACAATGTGTTGCGAACAGCGCTGGACCTGGGAAACCTGAACCGGCTGTCCCACAAAAGATGATCGTCCGTAAAGACGGGATCGAGGTCGAAATGCCAGCAGATATATCCGAGAGGCTTCTGCTTACGCTGCTGAGAGGTCTGAAAGAATGCTGAAAGACTTAACTGCTGACAATATCTACATCGTCTGCGGACATACGGATATGCGGAAGTCACCACACGGCTCTGCATTATCCCTGCGAAGATCTTTAAGATCACATACTTTCGTGAGGTCTACAAATGTGAACACTGCGATAAGCACGGAGATAAGGCGAATATTGTGAAGGCTCCGGATCTGACTCCTGCGCCTGTCATTCCGAGAGGTCTGCCGGAAGCAGAGCTGATCGCATATATCGCTGAGGCGAAATATCTGCTTGGCGAACCGCTTTACCGTATGGAACAGCACTTCAAGATGCAGGGCATCTACCTGAACCGCACATCACTTGCAAACTGGATCATCAAAAGTTCAGAATGGCTTATACCTGTTGTGAAGCACTTCTGGAAATACGCCTATCTTGAGCCTGTTCTGAATGCCGATGAAACCACGCTGCGTGTCCTGAAAATACATGGAAAGCCTGTGAAAAAGAAGGGACAGATGTGGGTGATCTGCACAGGAGCGTCAGCAAAGCTTCTGATCGCGATCTATACCTATCTGGACAACCGTTCAAAAGTGACCGCAGAGGAACTTCTCGGCAGTTATGACGGTATTGTGCAGACCGATGGGCTGGGGTCTTATGGTTCGGGAGAATATCTGCACGCAGGCTGCTGGTCGCACGCTCGCCGCAAGTTTGTGGACAGCATACCTGAAAATGATAAAAACAGCAAAGCGGCAAAAGCTGTCGAGATCATCGACAGAGCATTTGTCTTGGAGCGTGAAGCAAGAAAAGCAAACGTCCCGCCGGAAAAGATATTGGAGATGCGGCAGAAAGAGGTAAGACCGATCATAGAAGAATTCTACAACTTCATCGGAACGCTCAGACCGAGCAAAGGTTCACACCTTGACGCGGCGGTCACCTATGCCCTGAATCAGAAAGACAAGCTCCTTTTGTTTTTAGATCATCCCGAAGTGGAAATGACAAATAATCTTGCAGAACGCACCGTTAAGCCTTTTGTGATCGACCGTAAGAATTTTCTCTTTTCTGAGACGGATAAGGGTGCAGATGCGAGCGCTCTCTTCATGAGCGTGATCGAAACAGCCAAGCGAAACGGACTGAATGTGTTTGGCTATCTCTCCTATCTGATGCTTGTTCTCCCTTCATGGGGCAAAACACCTTCAGAAGAACAGCTTGACAGCATCATGCCGTGGAGTGCTACTCTGCCTGAAACCTGCCACAGAACATATCATCAGATCGTTGAAAACATGGCTGAGGTTAAGTGACAGCTTCTCATCCACAGTATTCCATAGTAACTGACAGTATTTCACCGCACAGTAATTCACAGCAGCTCACAGTAATTCATTGTGATGAACCGAATACAGGATTTGAGCCGAGGTTGATCTCGGCTCATTTTTTTGCCCGCTGGTCTGGTTGGCGGTTACGGAATAAAAATGAAGTACACACCAAATCCTATGCAAACAAATGATATCACGCTTTCAGATGACCTTGTAGCCCTTACTGAGTTGATAGCAGCCAATGTCCACGATGTGTGGGCAGCTGGGCGCATTAAAGAAGGATGGACTTATGGAGAAGTTAAGGATACTGAAAAGAAAACCACTCCTTGCCTTGTACCGTATGATGAACTACCAGAATCTGAAAAAGAGTACGATCGTAATACTGCTATAGAAACGCTCAAGCTGATTACCAAGTTGGGCTATAAGATTACTAGAAAAGATATAGAAGCTTGATTTGTAATATAAAGTAAAGAAAAGTCAACCACTTAAATTGCGGTTGACTTTTATGTTATTCAATTCCTTGCTTACTCCTGCTCTTAGCCTTGTCCTTCGGCGTTTTCGGCTTTTTAGCGAGCCTTGCGGCATCACGTTTCATCTTAGCTCGTTCAAAGTAGCAAGTCTTTTCACGCTTCGGAGCGTTCTTCTTCGCTTCGATAGCCGCCTGATTCAGCTCATCAGTCACGACTTTCAGCCTTTGCTCCTTAGTATCAAGCTCCTCCTGCTGAGGGAACGGCTCTGCTACGATCTTCTGTGCTTCTGCGTGGTCAAGCCTGAGCTTCGCAAGGTTATCCTGTGTCCTTTCGATTCTGCCGTCGATGTTGTAGAGGGCAGCTTCAAGACGGTTCAGGTTATGGGCAAAGCTCTCGATCAGCTTCGTGGTATGTGAAGTAGCACCTTGCAGACAAGCGGACATACCGCCGCCCATCATATTGCTGTTTACCGTCACGCTCAGGTCAAAGCCCTGGAACGAGCCGACCTTAACAGGAGTATCCGCATACTTGATAGCAAACACCGCATCTTCCAAAGCCTTAGCTGCTTCTTTTCTGTCGGTGTACTCAGTCTCACCAATGGTGATTTTGAATACGGGCAGTTTTCGCTCAGGATCGATCGGGAGCTTGCGGAGTGCTTCACGGTCTGTATGGAGATCAGCAAGAATAGCTGTAAGTTTCTGCTCCTGTTCGGGGAAACGAGCGATCTTGTCCTCCATTTCAAATACTGTGTTGCGGTGTTCCGCAGCCAGTATCCTCAGTTCCTTCACTTCATTTTCAAGCATCAACTTCTCTTTGATACGGTCATCGCCAGTACAAAGTGCCTTGATCTCGGAATAAGTGAGTGCCTGCTGGTCTACATCTTCGCACTTTCTCGCGGGAGTCTTACTCGTCATGATCTGAGAGATAAACCTCTGCTTGTTCTCCAATGTCTGGTAGGAATAAGCGTCGAACGTGCCTTTGGTGACATAACGGAAGATCTGAACATTCTTGTTTTCATTGCCTTGTCTGATGATACGTCCGGCGCGCTGTTCAAGGTCGGCAGGTCGCCACGGAATATCGAGGTCATGGACTGCAATAAGCCGTTTCTGTACGTTAGTACCTGTACCCATTTTTGCAGTTGAACCGAGCAAGACACGGATCTCTCCGCTGCGGACTTTATCAAAGAGGTCAGCTTTCTGCTGTTCGGTTTTCGCATCGTGGATATATGCGATCTCCTCCGCAGGGATACCCCTTGCGATCAGTTTGTCACGAATATCGTCATACACGCAGAAGTCGCATTCTTCTTCAAGAGATTCGACCTCAGCAATAGACTTCTTATCCTTAGCATCATCGGCATCTTCGCCCTCGACCGCTGCTTCTGCTGCCTTGTGTGGAACACCCAAATCACAGAAGATGATCTGCGTAAGCCTGTCCTCAGCCGTTTCAGCGTGGATACGGGCTACGTTCTCAACGCACCTGTTCAGCTTCGTATCAGGGTTATCCTCAAAGGACGGATCAATCAGTCTCGGATCAAGACCGAGCTTTCTTCCGTCCGACGTAATTTTGAGCATATTGTCGATCGTAGGATCAACATTTCCTGCATTGATAGCGTCAGCTCTGTCGGCAAGCTCCTGAACAAGTTCCCGCTGAAAGGGAGTAGCTTCGACCTGGACCACCTGATAATCACAATCAGGTACATCGAGTTTCAGCGTATCCGCAGTACGAATATCAGCGACCTGCTTGAACATACTCATCAATTCGGGCAGACCTGTATAGTTAGCGATACGGGTGCGCTCCTTGAAGCCATTGCCCGCAGGTTTCAGCTCATAGTCTGTTTTCTGCTCACCGAACACCGCAACCCAATTATCGAAGTGCTGCAAGCCGTGGTCTTTCAGGAAATCGTATTCCAAGTAACGCATCATGGTGTGCAGCTCTGTGATAGAATTGCTCAGAGGTGTTCCTGTTGCAAAGATAACGCCCTTGCCGCCTGTCTTTTCGTCGAGGTATCTGCATTTGAGGAAAAGATCGAGAGCTTTCTGCGAAGCCGAATTGGAAATTCCGGCTACATTCTGCAATTTTGTGGCGACGAACAGGTTTTTGAACTCATGAGCCTCATCGACGAACAGACGGTCGATTCCGAGCTGTTCAAAGGTCAGCGTATCGTCCTGATTTGCTTTTTCGAGCCTATCGAGCTGCTTCTGCAAACTCTTACGGGTACGCTCCATAGCCTTGATCTGGAACTTAGAGCCTTCGCTCTTTTTAAGTTCCTCGATACCACGCAGAATATCGTCGATCTGGCTCTGAATGGTCATGACCTGTCTCTCCTTTGAAACAGGAATCTTGCCGAGCTGAGAATGGCCGATGATAACTGCATCATAGTTGCCCGTAGCGATCTTAGCGAATAACTGCTGTCGGTTTTCTTTCTTGAAGTCCTTTTTGGTCGCAACAAGAATGTTAGCGCCCGGATAGAGCTTCTGGAAATCGTCACCGATCTGCTCTGTCAGATGATTCGGCACAGCAAACAGCGATTTTGTGCAAAGACCGAGCCTTTTTGATTCCATCGCAGTTGCGATCATTTCAAAGGTTTTTCCTGCACCAACGCAGTGTGCAAACAGCGTATTGCCGCCAAACATTGCATGAGCGATAGCATTTTTCTGATGATCGTGCAAATGAATGTCCGCAGTCATCATCGGGAAAGAAAGTGCGCTGCCGTCGAATTCACGGGGACGGATACTGTTGAACAGCTCATTGTAACGCTCCACAATAGCTTCACGGCGAACAGGATCTTTGAAGATCCACGCCTTGAAAGCCTTGCGAATATCGTCAGCTTTGCGCTGTACAACACGGGTAGCATCAATATCCACCACTCGCTTTTCCTTAGTATCGCCCAAGCCGTCCGGCACTTCGATCGTCTTGTAGACCTTCGGCTCTTGCAGATTCAGCAAATGCTCAAAGATGTCATAAGCGTTCATCTTGTGTGTGCCGTACTTTTGAGTCGCAAGCACCGACCTGTCGGAAGATTTGTTGCTTACATGGAAGGAATTTGCGTGGACAGAGTATTCCACACCGACAATAGCCGACTTGTTCCAACGTGCAGACGGACTATCACTCCGCTGATATGCCGGAGTCTGCAACAGTTCATACATGAACTGCTCATAGTATTTCGGATCAAGCCAAGCGGCACCGAGCTTAATGTCAATATCTCCGGCTTTCAGCGGTTCAGGCATTGCCTGTTTCAGCGCCGATACATTGATATTAAAGTCAGGATCATACTCAGCGATCTCCTCAGCTTCACGGAGTTTCTTGCGAATATCGCCCGAAAGGTACTCCGAAGCCGTCTGATATTCATTCTCCGTATGGGGAATCTTGAAAATCTCACCCGTCAGGTCGTGCTTCAGCTCGTCCTCAGTCATACCCGTCAGTCCACTCATGTACTCAAAGTCAACCCGTGCTTTTTCTGCAATGGAGAGCGTGAGTGATTCAAGTGCCGTGTCAACGTGTTCCACAGCCTTCGGCGGCACGATAGTCCGCTTTGTGAAAATATCGGACTTTTCAAGGAGCTTAGTCTTATCATAGCTCTTTTCCAGTCCTGCGACAAGATTATACGAAACATCTTCCGCAAAGTAACGCTTGTTGGTCTGAGAGTGGATAAGCCCGAACTTCGTCAGGCTTGTCAAGTTCCATCGCTTCGATCAGCTCTCTCGTCAGGTCACGCAATTCAATAAAAGCAGTAAAACGCTTGTGCTGTGCAGTACCTTTATCAAAACGGAACTCACAGGCAGCGTTATTCTTTTTGAAGAACACCTGATCGTCAGAAAGGAAAAAGCTGTAATTACGCAGATTTGACGGAATCTGAACCTGAACGCCGTCAGCCGTTTTCGCATAAACATCTCTGCCACGCTCATGACTGATCTCCGCAGACAGCTTTCCGACTGCTTCATGGAGTGCTGATTTCAGGTCAAAACCGTCCTCAGCGACAACCATTGTACCGCTGCCGTAGAGCTTGTTGCCCTCGACCACCGTACCAAGCACCATATCAGGGTGCTGTTCAAAATACTTGTTGATCGACAGTCCGTCCTCAGTCTGCCCAATATGTACCCAATCGGGAATATCGGACATTTCAGCAACAGACTTGCCCTCACGCTTCTGTAAAAAGATAATATCAGTGGTCACTTCCGTGCCTGCATTATCCTTAAAAGCTCCATTCTTGCCACCCGGCAGTCGGATAGCACCGATGAAGTCAGCCTTGTCAGCCAACATCTGGCGGACATTTTCATCACGCTTATCAAGCGTTCCTGCCGAGGTCACAAATGCCATGATACCGCCGTCTTTGAGTTTGTCGAGTGCTTCTGCAAAGAAGAAATCGTGCAGTTTCGTGGTGTCATGGACGGTATCACGGAAACCAAGCTCACCGAACGGAACATTGCCGACAGCCACATCAAAGCAGCCGTTCTGAAAACGGTTCTGCTCAAATCCCTGAATTGCAATATCCGCATCGGGATAGAGAGCCTGAGCGATCCTGCCGGACAGCGAGTCGATCTCCACGCCGTAGAGCTGAGAGTGTGCCTGCATATCTTCTGGCATACGACCGAAAAAGTTTCCGATACCCATTGCAGGCTCTAAGACATTACCGCCGTCAAAGCCGAAATTGCCGAGAGCCTCGTAGATGCCGTCAATAACGGTCGGGCTGGTATAGAACGCATCATTGACCGTTGAACGTGCCTGAGCGTACTCCTGCGGAGTCAGCAGATTTTTCAGCTCTGCATATTCCGCTGCCCACTTGTTATTATTCGGATCAAAAGCCTGAGAAATTGCTCCCCAACCGACATATTTCGACAGTGTTTCCTTTTCCTCAGCAGTTGCAGGACGCTTCTCCCGTTCAAGTGTCTTCAGCGTTTTTATAGCTTCAACATTCGCCCTGAACTTAGTCTTAGCGCCGCCGTCACCGAGGTTATCATCAGTAATTGTGAAGTTTTCACCCTTGTCGGGTGCTGTCACTTCCGGTGCAGGATCATCGACCGCAGGAGTAATGATTTTGTATTCACCGCTGCGGATAAACTCATCAGCAAGGAAGGTCACACGGGACGAAATTCTCGGAGCATCTTCAAATGCCGTATCAGCAAGCGTGATAAAGCTGTCCATATCAATGCTTTCGACCTTGTATTCCTTGCCCTTGTATTCAAGGAGATCCCCGACGGAAAGTTCAGGTGCAGTTGTTTCGGGTGCAAGCTCCGGCTCTTTCTCAGCCTGAACAGTCTGCTCACGCTCCAAGCTGTCAATGAAATGAAAGCTCATGAGCATATCGCCGTTGTCAAGCCGAGAAGTCAGCTCACCACCGTCAAAAGTCCAGTTCTTCGCACGGTCAAACTCCATGTGGAGGTCTTTGCCAGTAGGTTCTCCGTTTTCATCGAGCTTTCTGGAAGTAAAATCAACGGTGCTTACACTCGTAACAATTCTGCGTTCTCCTACGCACTCAGAACGGAGATGATCGCTGATTTCAAACATCATTCCTGGCTTGATAGCCTTTTTGAGCTGAGACAGGTTCTTGATGGTAGGAATATCGGGCTTTTCTGCTTCGGGAATAACCACAGACTTTTCGGGTGTGACCTCAGCAATAGGCTCAGGCTTCACAGGTTCAGACTTTTCCTTTTCGGGTTCAGCATTGCCGATATACTCATAGAGTCCGCTGTTCAGGAGTTTATCATAAGAGATATTCTCCGTAGTAGCGTAGCTGCCTTTATCTGTTGTGATCGTACACTCGTCCGTATAGAACGGTAACGCACCTGTCAGCGAAACAACCTCAGAAACCTCGCCAGTAATCTTGTGACGAAATCGGTCACCAACTTCCACAGTATCGGGTGCGGTATGCTCGGCGGACTGCTCCGCTTTGAGAGCCACCCTCTCTGCTTTCTGTTCGGCAGACAAGTAGGTATCGTCCCGAAGTCTGCTCTCTGTCATGACAGCAACATTGTACCAAGAATGACGGAACTTTTCGCCGTTCTCAAAGCTGAATGTGATACCCTGAGAATTATAGTCAACGAGTGAGATCTTACCCTCACCGCTGTGACCGCCTGTGCCGTATTCCTTTTTCAAAAAATCGGCAAGCTGCTGAATTGTCGGGTGCTGTTCCTCATAGAAGTCCTGCACACGGAGCTTGCCGTGAACAAAGCCAGTTCCACGGTCGATCTCTGCGGCAAGTGCTTCATAGACCTGAACACCGTCCACCACCGGACCTTTTGCAAACTCGGACTTGGGCTTTTCTTTTGCTGGCTTTGAAGATGTCAGCGGTTCGGGATCGCCAAACAAAGAAAGCTGTTCGCCCTGAATATCGGGCTTCTCCCAAAACGGAATATCATCGTTCTGACTCCGCTGAATTTCCTCAATAACAGCATCATCGGTGAACAGGGGCTTGTCAATATCCTCTGAAACCGTTGGAGCATCATCGACTGCCATTAGACCAAGCTCATAGGCGGCTCCGTCGATCTCAGCATGATGGTTTTCATAGGTGTCGATAGAGATAACGCCCTCGGCATTATCAATGATAACAGTAGCTCCGAGGGAAAGCGCCTTATCCTTGATCTCGTCAAGGCTCTCGGCATCACCCTTGTATTTCAGCGTAACAGACGGCACATCTTCCGCAGGAGAAGAAGTATCAGAAACATCGGCGGCATCACTCATAAGGTCAACCGTCTGTTCGTCCTTGCCAGTATGACGCTCAATGACTTCATCGGGAACAGAAACGAGGTCGGAGAAGTCCAGTCCTGTCAGACCGTTCTCGATCATATCCTCAATACTGTCATACTGCTCCGTATTATAAACTTCGCCGTCAAACTCATAGGTGACCTTGAAGTCGATAAGGTCAGCAGTTACCTGAATGGGCAGCTCATCGTCTGTCAGCGTGGTAAACGCAAGACCGACATTGTGCAGATCATCAAAATCAGCACCCTCACGGTATTCCGCTTCGCAAAAATCATTGATAAGCCACTTTGCCTTATCAAGCGGAGTTTCAAAGTTGCGCTGAAAGTTCATGATCTCCACGGGCTTGTCAGGGTTATGCTCAAGCATCGCAGTACGCAGGAGCGCCGGAAAAGTAGTCAGCTCACGGTAAGGCTCGATCTCCATTTTATCGCCACGGTTATAGATACCGCAGACGGGATCGCCGTCATAGAACAGTTCACCAACCTTATCGCCGTCAGCGATAGCCAGTTTCCATGTACCACGCTCCGTTTCCGCAGATTCGCAGTCAGTCCCGAAAAACTTATCAACGACCTGCTGTAAGGTCTGGAGCTTTTCAGGCTCACGCTTCGGTGGATTCAGCTCAAATGCCTGTTCGATCAGGACGGAATATCCTGCTTCTCTCAGCTTGTCGGAGTATTCGTCCTTGACGTGGGCGGGAAATCCGACCATAGGCTGCCCGTTTTTGGAGAGCATACGCAGACCGAGGACTTCTTCACCGATCTCAGCATTTTTTCCGTACATTTCATAGAAGTCACCGACCTTACGGAGCGATACCGGACCTTTGTCCTCCGGCTCTGCCTGTTCAGGAGCATCAACAACAGGTGCAGGCTTTTCAGCCTTAGACAGAATCTCAAAGCCCTTTTCCTCCATATCCTGCTGCCAGCCGTCATAGGCAAGCACATCGGAAGTGCCGAGCAGAATACCGCCGTAATCGGGGGCATCAAGGTCTTTCAGGGAAATGCTCTTGTCACTGATCTTCTCGACCTCACGGCGCGCGCCGTCATACATGATAACGTCACCGACTGCAAGATCGGACACCTTTGCAGTTTCGGGCTTTTCCTGCACAAGCTCCTTTTCACGGAAGAACTCAGGCATTTCGGTAAAGCCGAAACTGTCACAGAAATACGCTGTATCCTTGCCGTCAACAGAAATGACAATAACATCGCTTACAGACAGACTATGCCCGGAGAAATCATCGGGACGGTCATTATTGAACTGAGCGAATAGTGCTTCAAGCGTAGCATTGCCCCTGAACTCTCCGACCTCACCCTCATACATAAGCTCATAATCGTCCTTGTTGAGCTGTACGCCGTCAGCTTTCAGCCTGTCAATACTCTCAAAACGAATACCGTGATACTTCTCTCCGCCGGGAAGCTGATAGATCTTGAAAGTACCCTGTTCCTTTTCCACATCATCATAGGTGAGGATCGGGTACTGTGCCTTGAAATCGTCGAAGATACGCTGTTCCTCAGCGGTCAGCTCAGAATATGCTTCAAGGAAAGGAACGAAAATGTCAAGCATTCTCTGCGCCCTTTCCTTATATTCCGGCTGATTGAACGGGTGCTGCGTATAGCCGAGGATACCCTCATTATATGTGCGGATATGGTCGATCAGCGAACCGCCACCCGTGCCTTTGCCGTCACCAATGTCAAAGCGACCGTCATAATTGAATGCCTCACCGCCGATGACAGCAGTAATGCTGAAATCGGTCTTTTTATACCAGCCCGCTTTCAGCTCAGGGATATTTCTCTCAGAGTGCTGTTTCTCATCGAGGTACTCCATAACAGCATTAGCGAGAGCGAAACTGCAATCAGGGTGTGCAAGGGCGAAATCGTGAACGATGTCGCTTTCGCTAACCCATTCATCACCCTTATCCTTGCCGAAATGGAAGGTCAGGCTATCCGGCTGCTTTTCGGGCTTTTCAGCTTCAAAGGTCACAATATACTTGTGCTTTGCGATACAAGCAAATGCTTTCTCTGTCTGCTCCTCGTCACCGAGAACATCAAACAGAGCCTTTTTGATACGGTTGAGCTTCGGGATATTATCGCCGTTTTCCCAACCGTGAAGTGCGGCACCGTCAAATGCCGTGATAAGCTCCTTTACTGTATCATCGGAAATATCGGGAATATCGTCCCTGATGAAATCAAGCACCGCCCAATATGCCAAGTCCTCATATTCCTCATGGATACGGTCGATGAAAGCCTGTCCGATCTCCTCAAAGGACACAAAACGCTCCATACCGCTGAAAGAACAAGTTATGCCGTCATCACCGTAGGACAGATCCATAGTGTGACGGAGATTTTCGCCATAATAGAATGTGCGGTCAGAGATCTTGCCGTCCTCAAAGACGAACTCCACCTTATCCTTATCTGCGATATTATCAGAAGCGTGGATCATCAGACCGAGCGCAAGCTCACGCCGAATATCGTCACCGTGATGATAACGCTCCGCAAGTGCATACAGCTCTTTTTCAGGCAGATGATAGCCGAAAGAAGCCTTGTCGCTGGGCTGGTGCTTTTCAAGATACCCACGTTCAAACAGCGGAGATGCCATATCCTCCCACTCATCACTTGAAAGCGTATGCTCTGCAAGGAAACGGGCAAGGTCAGCCTTGGGGAACAGCACTTCTTCCTCAGTGGGAACTCTGTTTGCGTTCTCACGGTCAATGACCGTCTGCTTATGGGCAGTCAGGAAGTCAGCAACATCGGATTCCTGCAAAGCATTATGCAGAATTTCATCGTATGCCTGAATATCCTCAGCGGTGAAAGTCTCGTCAATGCTGTCGATCTGTCCTCTCGTCACATCACCGACAAACATAGCCGTAATTGCGGCTCTCTGCTCATCGGAGAAATCGTGCAGAGAAAAGAAGTCCGAAAGCTCGATACTGCGGTCAAAGCTGGACTTCGCTTCAAGCATATCGGTCAGCTTGCTGTTTTCGCCGTAGCGTTCAGCCGGAGCCTGAGCGATATATGCGTTCACAAGCGAGAGCATCTCGCCAAACTGTGCTTCATCGTATCTACTGTCAAAGAAATCAGCAAGGTCAAGCTGCATATCCTCAACGGCAAGGCGGTGAACTACGGGCGAAAGTGCGATATTCTGCTCCATAGGCAGACCGAGGTCAGCCATTTTGCGGAGCATATTCGTCTCACGGACAGCGTTCTCCAAAGCCCTGTGAAAAGCAGGAGCATTCTCCTTATCGACCGCAAATGCGACCTTGCCGTCACGGACAACAGCATGATAGCTCACGCTTGTTTCAAGGAACGGCTTGACCTTTCCAAACTGTTCAGGTGTGAGCTTGCTCATATAATAATGAGTATCACGGTTCGCACGATAGTCACGGTTGCCGACTTCCTGTGCCTTATCGGGGCTTGCAAACTGCTTACGCATATTCACGACCTCGTCCCTGATGTTGCGGACAGCAAAGAGGTCAGCATGAGAAACCGTCAGCGTTCCTTTGCCGGACGGATAGACTCTGCCCGAAAACTGCATACCACGGGCTTTCATGATCTCAGCCATTTTCAGCACAAGGTCACGGTCAGCGGAGAGGTACTCCTTCTGCGGGATATAACGATACTCCGCACTACCGAAGATGTTCTTTTCGGGCGGAGAATAAGGTCTGTTTGATTTGGTGGGAACAAGATCGGGAGTGCCTGCGATACGCTTGAACCACTCTATATCTTTATCGTTGATCGCCATAATGACGGAATTATCACGGGCATAGGCATAGTAGTTGATGCCCGAATTATCAAGCTGTTCCTGCAATCTTGCAAAGTCCGCAGCCTGAATGGTCACAAGGCTTTTATCTCTGTTATCCGTTGCCTTGTTCCACATTTCGTTGCCGTAATACTGCATACTTGTTGTGTCAACCTCCTTTTTGTCAATCTCATGTTCTGCTGCTTTTGGGATACCACGAAGCATATCATTCCAGTCTTTATATGTATCAGGGGTGATAACACGCTTCATGTCGGGGTACTGCTCCTGCAAACGCTGGGCAAATTCATTGCCTGCGGTGTCGTTGTCGGAGCATAAAAATACATTTTCAGGGGAAATATTGTGACGGAGCATCGTTTCAAGCACGATGTTCGGCTTCACGCCCATCATGGAAACGAGTCTGCAATCGGTCAGCTCTTTATCGTGCATTTGCAGATAGGAGAGCATATCTATTGCCGACTCAAAGAAAAAAGCCTTTTCTCCTGTGCCACGGACTACTTCAAAGCCGTGTCCTGCTGCCGAGCCTGTTGCAATGCCTTTGAATTTATGGTCAGTCGATGTGCCAACCTTTTCAGCACCGATCACTTTGCCCTGATCGTCATAGTATTTGAAAAGGACATTGCCTGTCTTTTCTTGCTGAGCGATACTGCCGTTACGCACAAGAGCCGATACCGTATCATAGTCAAGCCCTCTGGTCTTGCACAGGTACGCAAACACACGCCTTGCATTGTCAGCTTCGGCAAGGGAAAGCTCCCTTGCCGTTACTGTTTTCGGCTTCTGTTCGTATGTGCGGGACGGAGTATAAGTGCGGTCAATGTGTTCTCCTGTGAGGGCTTCGACCGCATCAACAAAAGACATTCCCATATATTCACGCAGGAATCCGATGTTATCGCCGCCCTTGTCCTCGCTGAAACGAAACCACGCACCACGCTCACCCGGACCGTTATCCTTGATGTGCAGGCTATCGTGGTCTTTCCACACATACTCTCTGCCGACTTTCTTCAAATCAAAGCCGTGAGCCATGAGGAACTGAGGAAGATTGACAAATGCCGCCCTTTCTTTCTGTTCGTCAGTAATTTTCATCTATTATTCAAGCCCCTGATTCTTTCTCTTTTTGGGTGTCTGTTCTCTCTGCTGAGACTTCTGCTGTCCTCGACCGCTGATACGCTGTGCATCACGCTGCATCCTGCCACGGGAAAAGAAAGCTCTCTGCGAGTCCTTCTTTGCGACTGTGACAGCAGACTTTTCACCGCCGAACACCGCAGAATGTTCCACGCCCTTTGCGGTCAGCTCTGCGGACTTCTTCCTAGCCTGCCCCTCGTCCATACGCTGCGTAAAACGCTCCTGCTTTGGAAGTGACTTGAAAAAGTCGGGATTTACATACTCCACGGCTCTTTCGCCTTTGACAGCACTCTCAATCTGCTTATATGCTTCGACATTCGCCTTAGAGACTGTGACCGCCACCGTGTCATTCTTGCGGACTACCGCAGAATACGGGATATTCTGCTTTTGCAGCTCTGCCACGATCTTTCTTGCCGTGGCGATAGGCTCAACACGGGTGTGCTTATCGTCCTTGCCGAGCGAAGCATAGTATTCGGGATTGATCGTCTGATACTTGCCCTTTTCGCCCTTACCGCCGTTCTCCTTTGCGGCTTCTGTATGGGCGATCTTGCCGATAGAAGCGTACATTACATCATTCAGGGCAGGAACATCATTCTTTGAAACAGTAATGCCGACCTTATCCTCACCCTTAGTAGCAGCGGAATATGCCACGCCTGCGGCAGTCAATGCGGACATGACCTCGACCGCCTGAATTTCCGTCATAGTCTCCACATGACGATCACCACGGGGCAACTCCTTGTAGTAGTCGGGGTTGACCTTGAAACCGCCGTCATCGGTGAGGACTGCATCGCCGTTATCCACCATAGTCATGAGCCATGACTCGACCTCAATCTCATCGACGCTGTCAAGCAATTCAAGCTGTTTCCGCATCTTTTCAAGCTCTGCCGTGGCATTCTCTCTCATCTCCTGGGGAACAAAGGGATTCTCCGCAAGGTTCTCCATATTCTTGATACCCTCACGAAGTTCAGCTCTTGCCTTGTCGATGTCCTCCTTGCTGCCGTTGTTGATGATGCCGTCGATCATGTTATAATCATCTTCCATCTGCATTTCTGCACTTGCAAGCGGCTGGTCAATGAGCTTGTCAGCGATCGAAGCGACCTGTGACCTGTCAAGCGTTTCGACCTCCTGCGCCGCCTGCACAGCACCCTCAGCAAGAGAAGGAATATCCATAGTGCCATTCTGCACCATTTCACCGAGCTTCTCGCCTGTGAGAATCATAGAAGCATCGAGCTGGTCGTTGGTCTGCTCCTCATAGTGCGTTTCGGGACGGGCGAGCTTCATGATCTTGCTTTCCAGTGCGCCGATACGCTCATTCACGCCCTTGAGCTGTTCACCGAGTTTGAGCTTGTCCACGGCACTCGTTTCAGGAGCGTTATAGGTATCGAGGATAGCCTGCTTTTTGGCTTCAAGTGTAGCTTTCTTATCGCTCAGGCAGTCAACAGTCGAGCTGTTTAGCCTTGTCATAGCATCTGCAAATGCTTCACGGCGCTCCTTGTTGAAGTGGATACCGAAGCTCTTGATCGTGTCATTGAGAGCGATCACACGGTTCAGCTTGTGTTCGATACGGTCACGCTTTGCGGTCAGGGTGTCGATCTTCTTCCAACCCTGATCTATCTTCTCCTGCCGCTTCGGAATTTTCACCTCACGGATAGCCTGAATACGCTTCTCGTTGTTAGCAATCAGAGTGCGGATACCCGGCAGATTGCCGATAGTCGCTTTCAGCATACGGTTCGTATCTTCGAGCTTGTCCGCTTTCGCACTTAGGGCTTCGATCTTCGCCTTGTTGCGGTCGATCTTGTCCGTCTGATTGGCAATTTTCTCATCAAGGGAGTCGATTCGGCTCTGATGATGCTCCGCCTTTGCGTTCAGAAAAGGAAGAAGTTTGTCCGACTTCTGAGCGCCGGACTCTTCCTGCTGTTGTTCCTGTGCCTGCGCCTGTTTTCTTCTCAGTTCTTCCTCCGCATCGACCGCAGGCTGGTCGGTGGTTCTCTTATCGTCATTATCCTGTACGGGCATAGGCTACCTCACTTTCTGCGCTTTACGATGACAACAACTGCGGTTGTGACTGCTGCGATAACCGCACTTCCGATGATGATAAACTTCTTCATGGTCTGTTCTTCCTTTCTGTTCTCTTTCTTCTGTCTGAGTAACTCGCTCCTGTTCGTCACGCTGTCTGCGGAGGGCGATCTCAGCCAGATGTTTATGGGCTTCTCTTGTAAAGTGGTCATTGGCATGACGGCGCTGGTATTCATCGTAAAGCTCCGCAAATGAGTGAACTTTATCCGCCGTCTGCACGGGTTCGGCAGGAGTTTTCTCCTGTTGCTTCTTGCGTTCATACTCCGAAATATCCGAGAGCGTTCTGCCGTTGACCGTGATGATACGGTCAAGCTCACGCTGAAGCGTAGCTCTGTCACAGAGCCACAGGTCAACATAGAACTTGCAGAGCAATAGCTGAACATCATCAGGACGGGACTGCAAGAAACTTACTGTTGTATTCAGAAGCTCCGCAACTTCACCGAGCAGTCGATAATAGCCGTCAGGTTCGCCGTAGACTTGCAGCTCACGGAGCAATGCTTCATATTCTCCCGACTGCGCTTTTGCGATAATATCCTCGACCTGTTCCTTGAAACTGCCGTCAAAGGTAAGCACCATTTCAGCATCACCAAATCGGGCAGAAAAAGGAATACCGCCTTTGTCGAGGGCTATACAAATCGCCTGCGCCTTATCCGTTTCAATGCGGATAAATTCTTTGTTGCGGATAGCGGTAATATCCGTTCCTGCGATGTAGGGAAAGTCCGTCATGGAGCGATCATCTCCCTGATCGTGTCGATAAGGTCGGTGTTGGTGCTGTCGGCATCGTACTCCATTGCATACGCACCGCATACATTCTCCTGAATACGGCGAGGGAGCGACCTCAGCTCACGAACGGGAGTGCCGATGAGCTTCGCCACATTCGGGAGGTCTGCGACCGCAAGTGCCTTGTTCACAAGGTCATAAAAACGGGCGGTCTGAGAGCTTTCCATCATGAACTCATAGACGATAGTCTGCTGAGTCTCATAGTCAAGGCTGCGGAGCGTTTCGGTGGTGATACCCGTGGACTTTGCGACTTCACTCAGCTCAATATAGATTGAGCCTTTCTGCCACAGATTGTCGAGGGCTTCAAAGACAGCCTTTTTGTCCTCATCGTTTTTCACGGCGACCTGTTCAAAAACCGCTGTCATACTGTTTTTGATCTCATCGTCCATAGCTGAAACGCTGTCCTCGGAGACACCGAGGATCTTTGCGACTTCCGTAAGCTGGTTATTGTTCATAAAGATTATCCTTTCTGCTTTAAGCCAAATAATTGACTTTTCAGCGGTAGTTTGATATAATAAAGTAGTTAAGAGCGTCCTTCCGATTATTCAGAATTTGCAAAGGTGATATTCTATGAGCATACGTTCCAAAGGTAGACGTAAAATAATTGTCGATAGTCAAACATATTTATGGTATGTTGCTTTAGACGATGAATCTCCGTACAATATTCTGAATATAGTATCAGATGATAAATCCTATATTCTGGCTTGTCCGCTTCAAACTGAGAAGGAATATATAATAAGCAAAGGCAGAATGTTTCAGGCGAAAAAAACAAATGGACGATGGAACAGATATTTTCTTCCGTTTCATATTCCGGAAATCATCACTCCGAAATTCGTTGAACAGTTGATTCTTTGGTCAACAAAAAATACAGATGCTATTCCAATTAATGGTGATGTTCCTGTGTAGCATTATTCTGCTTTATATAGCTATCACCAAACAGCAAGGACACCCTTGCTGTTTTTATATACCCCTCTCCGTTTTCCACTGATAATACATCTTCCCATTGTACGGATTCTCCACGAGCTCAGGGCGCACAATGGTCTTTTTGCCCTTAGATGTATAGGAAGTCGATTTACCGTTCAGTAGTCCCTTGACCTGGGTATCGGAAAGCTCCACACCGTACACCTTTGCGATATTCATACCGCACTTGCCCTTGCAGTAGAAGCCAAACTTACCCTTGACTACATCTGCACCGCACTTCGGGCATTTCCCGATAGGCTCATTACTGCCGTCAGAAAGTGAAACAGACTTATCCACTGAGCCATATTTACCGCACATTTCAGTGATGAACTGCGTAATGCCCGACATAAAGACTGCTTCGGGCAGACTGCCGTGTTCGATCTGCTGTAACTTCGATTCCCATTCAGCGGTCAGCTTTGCAGACTTGACTTCATCGGGAACGACCGTCACAAGCTCCTTGCCCTTATCCGTTGCCCTGAGCTGTTTGCCGACACGCTCCACATAGCCATTCTTTACAAGTGCTTCGATCGTAGCGGCCCTTGTGGCAGGAGTGCCGAGTCCCTTTTTCTCCGTGTCCTCGTCATAGTTCTCATTTCCGGCTCTCTCCATAGCGGAAAGAAGTGTGTCCTCAGTGTAAGGCTTCGGCGGAGAAGTGAAGTGTTCGCCCTTGCTTGCTGCTGCCGTGAATGTCTGTCCCTCAGATACCGCAGGCAGAGATTTTTCCTCATTCTTCTTGTCGGACTGCTTTGCATAGGCTTTCCAACCCATTTCAAGCACCGTGCGGCCCGTTGCCGTGAACTCCGTACCGTTGCGGATACCTGTCAGCTTGACAGCTTCATACTTGTGCGCCGGAGCCGTTGCACTGATCAGCTTTGTTCCAATCAGCGTAAGGACATTCTTTTCGCCAGACGGCAGAGAAGAAAGGTCTGCCGTTGCGATTCCGCTTGTGGGGATAATTGCATGATGTCCCGATACCTTGCTGTTGTTGATGACCTTAGAAATATCGGGAGTATGCGAGATACCGAACCCGAAGTAGGTATCACAGAGCTTTGCCACATCAAGAGCCGTCTGCGCCATATCATCGGACAGGAATTGACTATCCGTGCGAGGGTATGTAACGAGCTTGCCCTCATAGAGCGACTGCGTATAGTCGAGCGTCTGCTGTGCCGTGTAACCAAAAGCCTTGTTTGCTTCTCTTTGGAGCGTGGTCAGGTCATACAGCTTTGGAGCTTTATCGGTCTTGACCTCACGCTTGACCGAGCTGATCGTAACCGTACTGCCGTCACAGCCGTAAACAAGCGTATCAGCGGCATTTTCATCATCAATTCTCGCAGAAGAAAGAATAAAGTCTCCGCAGTTCAGGTCAACAGTAAAATACTTCTGCTTCACAAAGCCGTTTACCTCGGCATCACGCTGAACGATCATTGCAAGTGTCGGTGTCTGAACACGCCCGATGTTGAGCTTACCGCCGTAGCGAACGGAAAACAGCCGAGAACCGTTCATTCCCACAAGCCAGTCAGCCCTTGCACGGGCATAGCCTGCTGAAAACAGATTATCATATGCAGATATAGGCTTCATCGCTGTAAGAGCCTTGCGGATAGCTGATTCTTCAAGAGAAGAAACCCACAAACGCTTCACGGTTTTTTTGCAGTTCGCCATATTATAGACATAGCGGAAAATACATTCGCCCTCACGGTCAGCGTCTGTTGCACAGATGATCTCCGAAATATCGTCCCTGTTTATAAGGCTTTTCAGGAGATTGTACTGCGCCTTTGTGCTGTCCGTGACCTGAAACTGCCACTTGTCGGGTATCATAGGGAGCTGTGAAAAGCTCCACTTCCGGTCCCAGCCGTTGCCGTAGTCATTCGGATATTTCAGCCCGACAAGATGTCCGACACACCAAGAAACGATATAGCCGTTTCCCTCGGTGTAGCCTTTGTGTGCGGAAGAAGCTCCGACAACGGCGGATATGGCTCTTGAAACACTCGGCTTTTCGCCGATGATAAGAATCATGCTAAAACACGTCCTTTCGTAATAAATTTGTTATTGATTTTTCGGGGCAGATGTGATATAATAGTATTGAATAAGAATACTATATAAGAGGTGCATACCATTGGCTAAGATCAAACCAATACTTACGCCCGAAGAAGAACGTCAGCAAAACCTTGAACAGCTTGCCAAATATCGTCCTCTTGACGATGATTTCATGCGTGAGCTTTTCAGGAATAATCTTGAACTTGCTCAGTATGTGCTTCGTATTATCATCGGAAAGCCCGATCTGAAGCTCACCAAAGAAGAAACACAGTACGATCTACAGCATCTTTTTGGGGAACGCTCTATTTGCCTTGATGTATTTGGTGTTGATGATGAAAATCAGCAATATGACATTGAAGTGCAGAGGCAGGATAAGGGGGCATCTCCTCAAAGGGCAAGATACCATTCAAGTGCGATGGACGTTGATAATCTCAGGGAGAAACAGCAGTTTGAAAAGTTGCCCAACACTTATGTGATATTCATTACCGAAAATGATTTCTTCGGCAAAGGAAAAGCTGTTTATCCAATAGAGCGTATGAACCTTGCCACGGGTGAGCCGTTTAATGACGGAGAACATATTC
>OJPA01000358.1_pt1 | contig 21313 bp, 25 predicted proteins | sample 1598411 | NCBI WGS metagenome assembly OJPA01 (sample SAMN03922477, study PRJEB24848) | human gut metagenome | isolation source: stool sample | host: Homo sapiens | place: Germany | collected 2010-11 | reverse complement strand
TCCATGCTGCGGATATGGAGGCTGACAAGCAGCCCGCTGTCCGTATCCAGCAGTTCGGTGAGCATACGGTCATCCATTTCCGGTGCGCTGATCTGCAGAAAGGACACGGCACAGAATTTATCCGCCATCGTGAACTTCCGTGCTTCACCGAAGCGGAAGGAAGATGGTGCGATAAAATCCTGAACCGACAGGCCGGAAGGGGCAAGCCAGCTCCATTCAAAGGCAAACCGTTCCCCGTCCGGGTGTAGGATGCCGTGGAGCGTTTCCAGCCACTCCTTGCCGCCAAGCTCCTTTGCCAGAGCACCCATGACCTTGAAATGGTTGAGGGCATCCATGACGATCCGGGAAAATCGTGCCCGTGCGGTTTTGCTGTCCCGTGCCTCAATGGTGAGGGTCAGATACTTTGTTTTGATAAGACCGTTGTTGCCCCGTTCAAGCTGCTTGCGGAGCATTTGCGTGTAAAGCTCACGGATATGGTCGAAGTGATCTCCCTGCGCCGCGATCTCGATACGCTTCACAAAATCCTCCCGGTTCATGCGGCGGCTCACAAGAGATAGCTGCATTCCGATAGAAGCGTCATGGGCGTTATACATATCGCAGAGGGCTTCAAAGATCGCCGTCTGGTCGTCAGGCTTTGCAAGCTGATAATTCACATCCTCGAACTCGATACACTTCGACCAGGTGTGGACGTCCAGCTTGCACAGACCATCCGGGTACATCTGGCGGAACGGTAAGGTGTCCTGTGCGGAATGTACCTTGCCGTCGCCTCTGGCGGTTTCCAGGATACGGCTGATCTCACGCTTTTCTGCGGCGGTCAGCTTTACCGTGGGTTTTGCCGCCTGCCGTGCCTGCGGCTCTGGCTTTCGCTTTCTGAACAATGGCTTTCACCTCCTTTTCCGCCTGGGCCTGCCGCTCCAGGGCTGCGTAGAAATTGTTTGTCTGGTAAGGCCGTTCCTTCGTCCGCAGGAACATACAGCGGATGACCTGTCCGGCCACCACCTCCAGGGGTTGGCCGTGCCGCTCATACATGGCGAGCAGAAAGAACGGGAGCATGACGATAATCATGCAGAACGCGGCGGCGCTGTTGCTGGCCGTGCGTCTGAGCAAAAAGAAAAGCGGTACTCCGATGAGTGCCGCCGCTCCGAAACATATAAGCTGCCGTTTGGTAAGCCCAAACAGCACTTTGGATTTTACTTTCGTCAAATCCTTTGGAATGGTTACATACGCCAATTTATCAAGCCTCCTTAATGCGCTCCGAACAGGCTCTTAGAGAGGCTGCCGGTCTTGAACAGGGCGAAGCACAGCAGGACCGTGTAGCCCATGCAGGCCCATATCGCGCCTGAGATATTTCCGTCCGTGGCGATACTCTGTACCAAAACAGAGTAGATTCCCACGCACACCATGATTAGAAATGCCTGGAACGCCAATGCAAACAGGGATTTCAAGTAGTTCTGTCCTGTATGGCTCCAATCCCGGTTTGTCATAGTGGCAAGCGGAATCGGTCCAACGGAAGTTGTCAAATACACCTCGATCATGCGGCCGTAGATGACAAGCATGATACAGATGGAAAGGGCGTTCATGGTAAGTCCCACAAAAAGGGACTGGAACCACAGCCCGAACAGTTCTCCCGTGCCCAGGGCTTCAAGCTGCGCCTCCATATCCGTGATGACGCTGCTGATATCAATGGAGGTATTCCCAATGATGACGCCTGCGCTGCTGTTCACAACGCTTTGCCCCACATCGAAGATACCCATGACGATATTCCATGTGTTCGTCACAATGAGAACGGCACAGAAGGTCTTGAAAATCCACTTGAAGAACATCCAGGTGTCCACATCGTGCAGATTATTTTTCTCTGTCACAAGCTGGATCAGCTCATAACACATTACGAATGTCAGGATAACCCCGGCGATTGGAACGATCACCGTTTCAGAGAGGTTTCGGATCATAGAAAAGACGCCGCTGTTCCATGCCAGCGGCGTCTGTCCCACTTCACCGGCGATCTCGCCTACTTTGGTATTGACCGTATCGAACATGCCCGACAGGTTTCCCGTGATCCCCTCGATGAGCAGCCCTCGGAGCCATTCATCGAGTTTGTCGAGTATGCCGCCCATAAGCGATCACCGCCGGACGATCAACCGAACAGGCCGGAGAGCAGAGGTACAAGGGTGATGCCGATGAGGGCGACACCGCCGCCGGCCATCAACTGTTTCATACCCTGGCTTTTGGAAGCAGGGTTGTCCTGGCCGTAACCTTCCAGAAGGTTGATAACGCCCCAGATACCAAGACCTGCGCCCAGGGCCACTACGAGAGTCTGCAAAACACCAACTGCACTGTTGAAAAATTCCATAAAATAATCCTCCTAAAAAATGTTTTTGATTTTGGGTTAAGTTGTTGCGTCAATCTCGTACACATCGAAGGTGTCCGTGGGTTTTACCACGGCACGCTGCTTCTTCATGTACCGTTCCATGTCAAAGACATTTTTAGGGTCGGCGTCGGCCGTGTATCTGTAATTCGGATGCCGGGTGAGGTCGTACTTGTCCGAAAGGAACGGGCGCACGCCCCGCAGCATGAAGATACACTTGCCGCCGTCCATCACTGCCAATTCGTCCTGGGTCATCAACTCCTTTCCTAATTTCTGATAACTGAGGCCGTGGGAAACCTGGCTGCCCCGGTTTTCGGACTGGTTATAGAGATCAATGGTCTCTTTCCCCAGCAGCTCCGAAATTTCCTTGAGCGTGGATTTCTCCTTGCCTCCCAAAAACAAGGTGCTGTCACAGTTACCGACGATGGTATCTGCCGCATCCTTGTAGATGGTCTTTAACTGGCTCTGCGACTGCAAAATAATAGAAGCCGATATTTCACGGCTTCGGATGGTGGCAATCAGCTTATCGAAGTTCGGTATCTGGCCGATGTTGGCAAACTCGTCCAGGATCAGACGGACATGGACGGGCAGCCGCCCGCCGTAGAAGTCATCCGCCTTGTCGCAGAGCAGATTGAAAAGCTGACTATACATGAGGGCGGCCACGAAATTGAAAGTGCTGTCCGTATCTGACAGGATCACAAACAGCGCCGTCTTTTGGTCGCCCAGGGTATCCAGTTCCAGTTCGTCATATTCCATCAGGTCCCGCAGCTCCTTGATATCGAAGGGAGCAAGCCGGGCACCGCAGGAAATGAGGATGGACTTTAAGGTCTTGCCCGAAACGAGTTGTCAAGGACTTTTTAATCAAATTCACAAAAAGGCCACAAAAAAAGTGCCAGAAGCACTTTCATGCTCCTGACACTCAGGCGAGTAGAGTTACTTGCGGCCGCTTAGCAGTTCGTCGCAAATGTACGCATATTCCGGCAGTTGGTCGATATAGGGTTTCCAGCGCCGCTTAATCTCGGCCAGTTCCAGCGGATCGGCGTCCTCGAAGTCATGGTCGTTTCCAGTCATTCCGAAAACATCCAGTGCTATATCATTCAAGCACTCATAACAAAGGCTGGCAGCGGACTCTATCCAGTTTCCGGTGTCAATATAGATCGGGTCGATAGATATTGCCAGCCACACATAGCCGACCTTGTCCGACCAAACCAAATCATAACCAGTCATTTGTTGGATGTGTTTCTCGAACACTTTACGGACGCGCTCAATCTCATTTTTCTCTTTTTCTGTGTACAGCATTTTCATGTCCTCCTTGGATAAAAGTTTTGGTGCGTACCACCATCAGTTTAGCACAAGGCGGCTGGCTTTATCAGCCGGTCACATCTGCTGTATCTCGTTTTTGAGCATACGCTTGATTTTGTCGCTCATGGTTTCGGTGCTGGTCTGGCTGAAATGGACGCGCACCTTGTAGGTGGTCTTGCCGATTTTCTTTACCAGCGCGGGGGCATCCTCCGGCGCTCTGGTAGGGGTGGTGTCTGCGGTCTGTATGGTACGGGTTTCTTCGCTCATGGTGCTCCTTTCTCCGGGCGGGGCTGTGCCGTCCGGCAAAAATTACTCATGCTTGCGGTTTACAATGTCTTTCGCCGCCTGTCTGGTGGCCCCGGCGTTTTCCTCCCGGAAGTTTTTCCCGGCAAAGAGGATCGGGGCGCACCGTTCCAGGATGCGGTCATAGATACGGGCGTGGGCCAGATCGGGCGGGTTTTTGAGTTCGGCCAGCTTCAGGTTGGTGGTGATGATCATGGGCCTGCGGCTGCGGTAGCGGCTGTCAATGACGAAAAACATCTGCTCCATAGCATATTCGGTACTGCGCTCTACTCCCAGATCGTCAATGATAAGCAGGTCATACTCGTCAAAGCTGGCAATAAACTCCGACCTGTCCTCAGAGAACATTCCCGTCAGACGGTTCAGGATGGTGGGAAAGTTCGTCATCAGCACCGGCACATCCCGGTCAAGCAGGGCGTTGGCGATACAACCGGCGAAAAAGGACTTGCCGGTTCCCACATCCCCAAACAGAAGCAGGCCGGTGTTGTTTTTTGTATGCCTCCTTCCAGTTCTCCACATAGGCGCGGGCCTTGTCCATCAGGGGATTTTTGCCGTTGTCATTGGCAAAGGTGTAGTCGTACAGATAGCGGTCTTGCAGGCCCTGGGCCTTCCTGCGCTTGATACGCTCCATGCGGCGCTGCCGTTCCTCGGCGGCCTTGCGTTGTTCCTCGGCCTCCCGCTGGCACTGGCAGATACAGCGGGGCGTGAAGTAGCCGGGTTTCCCAAAGCATGGCACAACGGTCTGCCTCTGGCCGCCGCACTTTTTACAGTGAATGAGGCCGTCTGCCGGGTCTATGTACTCGTCCCCGGCCAGTTCCACACCGGCAGCTGCCTTGTCGATCAGCGCCCGGATTTCTGCGGTAATCTCAATCATACAGTTTCATCCTCCTTTACGCTGTAATCCCGGTTGCGGGTGGGCGGGGCCGCCTTTTTCGCGTCCTCACCGGCCCAGCGCCGGATGGTGGCGGCATGGCTCTGATACCGCTTGCCGGTAGAGGCCATGTACTCGGACAGCTTTTCGATGTACTGGCCCCATACGGTGGGAAAGCTGGCCTGCAAGTCCGCCAGTTCCTCGTCTGTCAGGAAAACATTCTGGTAACGGCCATAGGCGCGGGCGCTCTCACTCTCTCTATTCTCTATACTCTTATCTCTAATATCTAATCTCTTATCTCTAATCTCTGGTGGACAAATGTCCCCCCGGCTATATGGTGGACAAATGTCCGCCCCGTCGGATGGGAGCAGTTTTTGACGCTTCAACCGCATACGCTCTTTCTTTTTCCGTTCCCCCTCGGTAGAGGACTGGCCGATCAGCAATTGGATGTCGGCCATGTAGTAGGCCCCGTCGGTCAAAATCTCCACAAGGCCAAATTCGAGGAACACCTTCAAGGCCCTCTCCACCGTCCCCACCTGATGGCGGGTAAAGGTGGCGATGGTCTGGGGCGTGTGGGGCAGATGGTCGTTGAGCATGAGAATACCGCCGCTTTTGAGTGACATGAGGTACATTTTCAGCAGCAGATTGGAGTACAGCAGGCCGTCCTGCATACTCTCCAAAATAACCATTGTTTCGCTGTTGTAGAAGTTTTCTTTCAGCTTGAGGTAGTAATATTTTCGATTGTCTGACATGGGTTCCTCCTTGGGGTTTATTTCAGGGGTCTGTACGCCTTTAGAGGGCCGTTTTGGGGGCCAGAGGATAAATCTATCAGGCCCCCAGCGACACCCTCAAAAAAAGCCTTGATTTACAAGGGGTTTTCGGCCCCTAAAGCGTGACATTTCGCCCTTTGTTTCCGCTTGCGCTGGGCGGCCTTGATACGCTTCATGCGTCCGGCACATTCCGGGCAGTATTTGGCCCGGTTGGAGCCGGGGATGAACAGCGCCCCGCAGACGGTGCACCGCTTGGCGTCCAGGCGGTGGAACAGCGCCGTTTCCAGTTCTCTGTCCAGCGGCAGCACCGCCGCCCGGAACCACCGGCACAACAGGGAGTAGGAAATGGCCTGGACGCAGACACATTCCTCTCCATCATCCAGCGCGATACAGTTGCCGCCGTCGTAGTTGCAGCACTCATGTACCAGCCGCCGCGCTCTGCGGTACTGGCGGTAGTCCATGACGGGGATGGGTTCAGGCTTGCTTTTCTTCATGCTGGCACTTCCCGCACCCGCCGCAGTTGCCGCAGCCCTGGCAGGCATGGGCCTCCGGCTCCGGGCCGGTGGGCGCGTCTGCCGGTTCCGGCTGCAAGAGGGCAAGGGGCAGGCGGATATTCAGGTGGACAGTGACGGGTAAAATAATCTGCTTCATAGGGCAATCTCCTTCCATGAGTGAATGTTGACAGTTCTGTGCAAAAGGGTGTCGTGAAACGCGACACACCGCAAGGGGTCGGCAAAACGCCGTACCCTTTACCGCTCTGGCCCCCGGTCACGGGGCTTGTCCCGTTCCTGCCGGGCCAGTTGGTCGGCGGCCTTGCGGAGCCGTTCCACGGCTTTCAGTTCCTCCCGCATGGCCTTCATGTCGATGCTGTCCACCTGCTTCTGGGCGGTCAGCAGGTCGATCTCGCGCTTCCATTCCTTCGGGGAAAGTTCCTCGCCGCTGGCTTTCAGTTCTTTCAGATACCGGGCCGCCGCGTCATAGAGGATCAGTTCCCGGCTGTGGCGCTGCTCGAACAGTTCCCGCTTCTCCGGCTTTACCCTGGCAAGCTGCTTATGGACAGCCTTGTACTCGTTGTACTGCGCCCACATCTCCCCGCGCTCGGTGAGGGTGGCAATCCGGCGCTCGGCCTTGACGATCCCTCGCCGCAGGTCATAGTAGCGGGTATTCATGTCGGCAATTTTTTCATGGAGCTGCTGCATGGACTGGATGCCGTTTGCCTGCAAAAAACTGAACAGGGCGGCGCCCTCCTGCAAAGCCCGGATTTTGCCGGTGCGGGTGTCGGGCCGCTTGAGCTGCTGCTGGGCCTCCCACAAGTCAATCATGCTGGGTTGCTGGCCCTCCGGCTTCTCGGCCTCGGCTTTCGACCAGTTGTAAAGCCGGGTAATGCGGGCTTTGATTTCCTTGAGCAGCTTGTTGTCGGCAGCGATCTGCCGGTTGACTTCCCCCTTGTCGGTGCGGATGCCGCGCTTCTCCATCTGGCTGGCCGCTGGCCCCAGGTGGACAGAGGGAATTTTATCAATGCCCCGGCGCTTGTAGCTGCGGTGGTCTACCAGGGCAGGCTGACCGGCGGCTTCCAATGCCCGGTTGGAATAAGCCGCCCATGCCGCCCGCCAAATCTCCACATTCCCTTTGTCGTTCCAGTCGGTGGTATCCTCCCGGTGGTTCTTCCAGCCGCCTTTCCCATCCGGGATGCGCTGGCCGTTTTCGTCCAAGTCGTATGCCTTGCGGCACTTCGCGCCCCATGCGCCATTTTCTTTTAAGGGCCGGACGGTCAGCATGATATGGACATGGGGGTTGCCGGTTCCCTTGTCGTGGATGGCAAAGTCAGCGCACATCCCCTTGTCCACAAAGTTGTCCTTCACATAGGCCCGGACAAGGGCAAGCTGCTGCTCCCTGGACAGTTCGCGGGGCAAAGCCGCCTCAATCTCGCGGGCAAGCTGGCTGTCCCTGGCTTTCTCGATCTGCTCCACACTGTTCCAGAGGGTGGAGCGGTCTGAAAATTCCGGCGGGGCGTGGGCGGGCAGCATGATTTCCGCATGGACAACGCCGCCTTTGCGGGTGTAATCGTGGGTCAGGCCGTCCCATTCATTCGTCAGCTTTGTCCCGCTGCGGTAGGCGGCTGCGGCAACAGCGGAACGGCCCTCGCTGCGCTTGATGATACTGACGGGGATATGGCAAAAATCTATGGGTGGCACCTCCTTTCAGTGAGGGGTATTCAGGCCGCAGGGGACGGGACAGCCGCTTGCGGATGTTCCGTGACCTGTGGCGCACAAGGGGTTTGGGGAGAGTAGCTCCCCATCGCGCTCGGAGAGCGCAACAGCCCCCGGCAGGGCGCACGACACCGGCTACGGTGTATAAGTGCGCCCTTGTAAACAAGGGACTTACGGCTTGTCCCCGGATTTCGGCAGTTTTGCGGCCAGTTCCGCCGCCCCCGGAAGGTGGGACAGGGCAATCAGGAACGCCTTGACCTCCACGCCGGAAAGGTCGGCGGCCAGAGGGAAAATGCCCTCCAAAATGGCCCCGCGCTCAATCAGGCGGCGGGTGCGGGCCTTGCGTTCCTCGTTACGCTGCTTGTTCTCCAAAATCTTCTGGCGGTTCTCAAGCTGCCGGATCTCCTTCATGACTTCTTCGCGCTCGTCCTTTTTCGGTTTCGCTTGGGTGGTGTGGTCTTTGTGCATATCGCTTTCTCCTTTGGCGGCTTCATCCAGCCGCGCTTGATATAATATTTCTGTAACTTGATGATGGCGTTGCGTACCGTGACAATGGCAGCCGATGTGGTAAAGCCCTCGGCCCCGGCAATCTCCTTGAAGGGCTTGCCCTCCCAAAACCGGGCATGAAGGCAGCTTGCCTGCCGGGGCGTCAGGGTGGCAAGGGCCTCCCGGAGCCGTTCCACCATCAGGGTGCGGGCGGCCTCCTGTTCCCGTTCCGTTTCTTTCTCCATCAGAATATCCTCCGGGGAAACGGCCTGCTCCGGAAAATGGTTTTCCATGCCGGGGGATGCGTCCAGAGAGTAACAGTGATAGTGCTGTTTGGCGTCATTCGCATCCTCTGCGCGGCTTGCCTCCACAATGGCGTCTGCCACCTCGTCCGGCACTTCCACAAAGGTGTCTTTCTTACAAATCGGGTAGTAGTATTTTTTAAGGTTGATGGTTTTCATAGGCCGCTTGTCCATTTCCGGCGCTCAAAGTACCGGCGCAGCCGCCGGAGCGCCGCATGGATGGACTTCCCCGCCTGGGATGGGGTGATACCCTCCATCGCGGCAATGTCCTTCACTTTCATTCCCAGCATATACCGGGCATGGACGCGCCGGGCTTGCGTTGGGGGCAGAGAAGAAATGGCCTCATAGAGCCGCCGGAGCAGTTCGGCATATTCGGCCTGCGCTTCCTTTTCTATCAGGCAATCCTCCGGCGATGGCTGCGCCCAGCCGATAGCGGCGTTCTCAATCCCATCATTGCAGTCAAGGGAGTAAAACGCCTTGTAGCGGTACATTTTGCGCTCCCTGGCGGCCTCGGCCCGCTTGTCCAGCAGGAACGCTTCAATAATTTCATCCGACACCTCCACAAAGGTGTCCTCGGTGCAGAACGGGTAATATTGCTTGAGGTTGATCGTCTGCATAGGCCCGCCCTCACTCTGCCGGGAAAAGGCAGTCATAGCAGCGGCGCATATTCCGCAGGCCCCGCCGGATGGCAACGCTGACCTTGCTGCTGTCTACGCCCTCCCTCCGGGAGATTTCCGGCTGGCTGATACCGGCGATGTAGTAGGCCCGGACGCGGCGGGCCTGGGTAGGGGTGGCATGGGCCAGGGCCTCCGGCAAGGCGGCCAGCAGCCGCAAATGGGCGGCCCGTTCCTCGCGCTCCAAAAGGATTTCCACCGGCGATCTGCCGTGTTCCAGCGCATAGTTCTCCGTCCAGCTATATGCGTCCAGAGAGTAGTAGGCGCGGTGGTAGACCTTCCGGCGCTCATAGTTGTTCATCTCGCGCTGGGCCTGCCGCATGACCTCCCAAACTTCATCGCTCACCTCCACAAATTCATCGTGCCGGTAGTGGGGATAAATCCACCGCAGATTGATTGTTTTCATAGGCTTACCTCCTGAAAATGGGAGAGGCGGGCAGTTTGTCCGCTGTCCGCCTCCCGCTGGGATAAGGGAAACAATCCCTTTCACTTGGTAGCCCGAAAAGGGGTCATTCGTGGGGTCTGTTTTCAAAAAAATCTTTGAAAATTTTTCTGACCGCGATAATGGAGTCCCGGACAGAATACTTTGAGCAGCCGCAAATGGTTCCAATCTCCGTATAACTCAACCCGTCCAAGGCATAGAGCAGGAACCGGCGGCGCTGGGCCTCGGTGCAGGTGTCCAGGACGGCCATCAGCTCACCCAGCGTTTCCATGCGGCAAAGGTATTCCTCCGGCGTTTCGCCGTAGATACCCACGCCCTCGGTGGCAACTATGTATTCGTCAAACGCCCGGCCATCCCAATGCCGACGCTGCTCGTGGGACAGGTTCTCGGCTTTGTGGTCGGCCCGGTCAAGAAATTCATAGACTTCCAGCGTGACCTCCACGGCCACAGCTTGTCCGTTGTAATTGATGGTGACTTCCATCTGCCTTTCCTCCGTTCAGATTTTTTGCGGGAAAATCTGAACGGGGCGGCGGGGAGCGGCACCGGGGACAGGGTTCGGGCCATGTTGGCCCGATGTTCCGGCCCCATAGGTATGAAAAAACGCCCGGACAGCAGAAAGCTATTCGAGCGCAAAAAACACGGTATTCAGTTACATTGTGACAATTTTCGCACTGGCTGCCAGACGGGGCCTGTCCGGTGGCCGGGATTTTTTTGACGATAGTGCAAATATCGTCTGAATTTGTCGGCGGTCAGTGTGCTTCATGGCGGCTCCCTCCTAAAGCCGCCGTGTCAGCGTATAGGCGTCACTCCTTTATTGAGGGCATAAGGAACGGCGGCCTTGATGTTACTCAAAACCGCCGCAGTACCCTGAAAATCCATTATGGGCGCATGAGGCTACCTGCCCTGCAACGGTTTTTTTCTTTCCCCGTTTAGCGGGGCAGGATAGCTTGTCTTATTCGGTTTATTCTTGCTCTTGTGCGGCTGCCTCTTTCAGCCGTGAAAAGCTCTCATCGCTGATAATGTGTTCAATCCGGCAGGCATCGGCCTCCGCAGTTTTGGGGTCAACGCCTGCGGCGATAAGCTGCTCGGTAAAGAAGCAATGGCGTTCATAGATTTTTTCGGCAACCTCGCAGCCTACATCGGTCAGATGGAGAAAGTGATCTTCGTCCATTGTGAGAAAGCCGCCGTCCCGCAAGGTAGCCACTGCATGGCACACGCTGGGCTTTGACACCTCCATGTGCCGGGCCACATCTACGGAGCGTACCATACCGAGTTTCTTTTGGAGAACAAGGATGGTTTCCAGATAGTCCTCCCCGGACGCATGAAGTTTCATTAGTATCTCCTTATTGCAAGCTAAACACTTAACTTCCAATTTGCAGAAGCCGTCTGCAAATCGACCAGCCTGTGGTATAGCCCGTTTTCCTTCATCAGTTCCTCATGGGTTCCATTTTCGGCTACAACACCATCCGACAGTACAATGATGTTATCAGCAGCCTCGACCGTTCTCATTCTATGGGCGATAATAAGAACCGTCTTTCCTTTGACCAGCTTTGAAATTGCATTTTGAATTTCTGTTTCATTGTCTACATCAAGAGAGGCCGTAGCTTCATCCAGGAGAATAACCGGAGCATCTTTCAAAAGGGCGCGGGCAATAGAAAGGCGCTGGCACTCGCCGCCAGATAATGTAGAACCGTTTTCTCCGATCACCGTCTGATAGCCGTCCGGCAATTTTGAAATAAATTCATCACACTGAGCCGCTTTAGCTGCAGCAATCACTTCTTCGTCCGTAGCGTCTTTCTTGCCAACACGAATATTCTCCATGATGGTGTTGTTAAAAAGTACGACATCTTGAAAAACGATAGAGTAATTTTTCATCAGCATGGTTGAATTGAGTGGGGCAATATCGGTTCCGCCTAAAAGTATTCTTCCTCCATCCAGCGGATAGAATTTTGCCGCCAGCTTTGCAACGGTACTTTTGCCTCCACCAGATGGGCCGACTAATGCTGTGACTTGTCCCTGCTTTGCGGTAAACGAAACATCCCGCAGCACTGGTTTGCCTTTTTCGTAAGAAAACCGGACATGGTCGAAAGTAATATCGTATCCGTTTGTACGGATCTCTTTCTCTCCGGTTTCTTCCGGGTAATTTTCAATTTCTTTCAAGCGGTTCACTTGAAGCTGTACGGAAAACAGCTCTGCCATATTTGCCATTGCCCCGGAAAGCGGATCATACAGGCGGGAAGCAGCAATCAAAAACAGGATATAGGTAAACAGGGATGTATCTCCATTTACCACAAGACTGTTACCCACAACAATTACCGTTGCCAAACCGAGCCGCAGGAACATCTGTCCAGTTGTCAGCAGGCTTGCTGTCGTCATTTCAGAGGAAATCTGTGCCTTTTCCGCAGCATCCATCTTCGCATCCAGTTTGCGGAGATAATCTTCCTCCTGATTGCAGGCTTTTATATCCTGTACGGTTTCCAAACATTCCTGAATGCCTTCGGCCAGTTCTAATCTGGTGTTCATATGCTTTTTGCTAAGTTTTTCCTGACATTTCCGGGACAGGATTACGATTGCAAAGGAAATCGGAGCTACCCAGAGAAGCGCCAGCCCCATCTGCCAGTTGAAGATCAACAGACCAATACAAACAATACCAGTTGAGATAACAGCTCCAAAGAATTGCGGAACTGTATGGGAAAATGCGTGTTCAAAATTTGCACAGTCCCCCATAATGGTGCTTGTCAGATCAGCAAGATCGCGCTGATGGAAAAAGGTCAGCGGAAGAGTACGCAATTTTTCCGCAAGACCAATGCGCCGCCTTGCGCTTTCGTCATAGGTTCCGAGATATGTTGCAGTGTACTGGCAATAGTGGAATATAAAAACAACGGCTAAAATCACTATTCCAATCACCGTATAAACGATGGCGCTGATTTCCGGTGCATTCGTTCCCAAAACAGGCGCAAGAAGTTGATTGAGGACGATGGCCAGAAGAATAACCGGAAACATAAGACTGATATTTGCCAGTACGGAATAAATAATTCCTTTCAGCAGGTCTTTTGCACCCTGATCGCTTAACGCATACTTGTTCTTCAATGCTTTAATCATGCTGTTCGCCCTCCTTTCCGACCTTCCATGCAATCGATGTCTGGTAATCCTTCCACATGGAGGAATAAATTCCATTTAAGTTTAATAGTTCTTCGTGTGTTCCCCTTTCTGCAATCTGTCCATCCTTAAAGACCAGAATGAGATCTGCATCCTGTATCGTAGAAAGCCGGTGGGCTATCATCAGAACAGTTTTATTTTGGGTCAACCGCTCAAAGGCAAGCTGTATCTGATGTTCGTTCTCGGCGTCTGCAAATGCTGTGGCTTCGTCAAGCACGATAATAGGAGCATCTTTTAAGACTGCTCTTGCCAACGCAATCCTCTGGTTTTCGCCGCCTGAAAGATAAGTACCTCCTGTTCCAACGAGCGTATCAAGTCCATCCGGGAGCCGGTCAATAATATCTTTGCACTGTGCTTCATTGGCCGCTTTCATCACTTCTTCCCTGGTGGCATCTGGACGGGCCGCCTTAATATTATTAAGTAAGGTATCTTTGAACAGACGGGTATTCTGAAACACAAAAGCAACTCTTTTCATCAGTTCTCGTTTTTCAATATTGCGGACATCCACGCCGCCAATCGTAACGGAACCTGACTGAACATCATAAAATCGGGGGATGAGGCTTGCCGCCGTACTTTTACCACTGCCAGAAGCTCCAACAAGCGCAACCGTTTTCCCTGCTGGAACCACAAAGCTGATATGGTCTAAGGCTTTTTCTTGGGCACCTGGATAGGAAAAAGATACATCCGAAAACACAATCGAAGCGTCTGCCGGAATCATAGGATGCTCCGGCTCCTTTAATGGCTTTTCCTGCAAAATTTCGTCCACTCGGCTGACTGCGCTTTTTGCGGCCATAAGCTGCTCACTGGCAAACATGATACGGTTCATCATAGTTGCACAGACCGGGGTAAACAGACTATAAAACAGGAAATCCAGTACAACATTTTCATAAGCCGCCTGTCCGCTGATCCCAGATAGAATAAACATAACCACCGGAATGAGCAAAACAAATGTGCCGTTCAGCGTTACTGTAAATCCGGTAAGAGGAATACGACATTTCAAAACATACCCGGAAGCAAATTTCTCATATTCTTCTATCGCTGCATGGAAATTTTTGAAGGAGTAAATTGTCTGCTGAAACACCTTTACAACAGGGATACCGCGAATGTATTCCACGGCCTCTTTGTTCATTGTTTCCAATGCGGTCATATACTTGCCCATAAACTGTGCATTATCTCCACCCATCATCTGTTTCAAAAAGATGACGCTGATCCCCATAGGTATCAGACAGCAAATTCCCAGCCGCCAGTCAAAGAGGAAAATCAAAACAATAACCGCAACCGGCATGACGGCTGCACCGGTCAAATCCGGGAGCTGATGGGCCAGGAACCCTTCTGTAAGTCCTGCATTATCATCAATGATTTTCCGCAGCCGTCCACTGGCATTTTGGCTGAAATAGCCCAACGGCAGTGTCACAATATGGTGAATTGCTGTTTTCCGCATATTGGTCGCTGTACGAAACGCCGCCAGGTGGGTACAGTTCAAAGCGATGAAATAAATTAAAATACTTGCTGCTGCAAACACGACTGCTATCCACGCATAACGAGTACTTTCCGTTGCAAGAGATATGTCCCCCGCAGCGAATGCCTGGATCAAATCACGGATAACAAGCCATATACAAACAAAAGGCAGCATAGACAAAATGGTACTAATCCCGGAGAGGACACAGCCCAAAATGGTCAGAGCATGGTAATTCCCTGCGTAACTGAACATTCTGGACAGCTCTCCATTTTTTTGCTTATCCATAAGCAAGGCTCCTTTCGCAATAATAGGTGGGTTAGCATTTTCTAACTCACCTATTATCATAAAATCATTCAGTTGTTTTTGCCACTCCATACAGGGCGCGCCTATCCAATCAGACACATAACTCACTGACACATGAGACAAGAATATAACCGGGGCAGACTTCCTTGCAAGGGAAATGTTTCTGCATGACCTTCATCAATGAAGTGAAGAACTCGATTACAAGTCATAGCGGCAAATTCATAGTCATGGGTAATGATTAAAATTGTCTTTCCTTTTTGAGCCAGTGCCTTCAAATGCTCGGATATTCGCACCATATTTTTGTAATCAAGACCGCTGGTGGGTTCATCTAAAATCAAAATGGGTGTATCTATCCAATCAGATACAGCAAGAGTGAGCCGTTGCTTCTGCCCGCCGGAAAGGGTAGCCGGGTGCCTTTCTTTCCACTCAAACAGACCATACATTTTCAGCAGATCATCCCTCTGCTCCTGCGTACTGCCTTTTCCGTTCAAGAACAATTCTTCCTCTACGCTGTCCCCAAACAACTGGCAATCTGTATTCTGCATAACAAAATAGGCAAAGTTCTTTCGTTTGCCTTTCGGAACATCTTTCCCGCTATATAAAATCTGTCCTGCTTTTTCTTTTTGCATTCCGCAAAGAATGTTTGACAAAGTGGTTTTTCCTATCCCATTATGGCCTACAATCGCAATCAGATCACCGGCATACGCCTGAAAAGATATATCATGGAAAACCGGATGTTTACGGTAGGAAAAGGCCAGCCCCTTTACTTCCAAAGTCACATCCGTTTCTTTTCTGGAAGGAATGCCTACTTCAATGTGGCGTAAATCCGCTGCCCTTATTCCGATATTTTGTCTTTTTGCCTCCGGCATGGAAAGTAATTCTTCAGGTGTCCATTCTTCTTTTATGCTCCCGTTTTCCATGTAGAGGAAGCGGTCTGCAAGGCCAGTAAGATAATAAAGCCTGTGTTCAGCAACAATGATTGTGTGACCTTCTGATTTCAGCTCACGCATCAGATTTTTCAGCGCCTCAACAGAATACATATCCAGATTGGCCGATGGTTCGTCAAACACATAAATTTCCGGATTAACAGCGTTGACGGAGGCCACCGCTATTTTCTGTTTTTCACCGCTGGACATGGGATAAATTTCTTTCCCGCGTAGCATATCTCCGTTAATGCGTTTGATAGCATTTGAAACCCGCCCATCCAATTCCTCATAAGGAACGCCGTAATTCTCACAACCGAATGCAATTTCATCCTCTGTAATGCTGGCAAAAAACTGGCTCCGGGGATCTTGAAAAATCGAGCCTACTTTTTTCCCGATTTCATACAGAGGATATTCAGATATGCTCCGCCCCAACAATGTGATGCGCCCTTTCATCGTCCCTTCGTAAAATTGTTCAGCCAATCCGTTTATCAGCCGTGTCAGTGTTGTCTTTCCGCAGCCACTCCCGCCAGTCAGTACAAGAAACTCGCCTTCTTTTACATCAAGGTCAATATGATGGATACTTTCTGTTTCCGCTCCCGGATATTCAAAAGATACATCTTCAAACTGGATAACGGATCGTCTTGTCTTAAAATTTTTCATTACGCTACCGTCCTTTCCAGCATAAAATAGAGCACTGTTACGCAAACAGCAATCACACACATAATCCAATCCCGTTTTTGAAATTCTATCTTTCTGCGGCAGGTATGTTTCCCCGGATTAGATATTCCTCTGCTTTCGGCAGAAGCGGCAAGTTCTTCTGCTATTCTGGATGAACGGAAAATAACAGGTGTAACAATATACTCCATTGCATCCAGAGGGTGTTTCCATGACAGTAATTTTCGCAGCCGAAGAGAAGCAAAAACATCAGAAAACTCACTGCGGACGGTGGGAAAGAAACGCAGCATAAAGGTCACAGGTAAAGCAATTCCATCAGGAGCGTGTATTTTCTTGAAAACGGCCACTACTTCTCCTGGCGGCATACCAATCACAGGCTGTGCCGCCATAACCATCATCAAAATACGCAACACCATGAATAGAAACATTTCCGGCATAAGAATAGTAATGCCCTGTCCGCCTGAAATCAGCCGCAGCACAATAAAAACACCGCAGACAATCAGATATTTTATAGTCTGCCTGCCAAAGCCCTGAATAATCAGATACACACTTAAAACTCCCAAAAGCGTGTATATCAAAATGTCGCTTGTGAGCACCGCCACAAGCGACATAGTGAGAACTATGACAAGCAATTTGGTCCGAAAATCAAATTTTATGTTCATAGCTTATTTAATCGCGCCACTCTTTCTGAAGTGCTTCACAATCAGTTTGTTACTAATCATACAGCCGAGGACGGCGAGAATAGCAGTAACAACCAGGCTCAAAATGACATACTTCGGATCGGTGTAATACTGGGTCTGTATCTGAACCTGCTGCTCGCTGACACCAGTAGCGAGGAACGCATCTCTGAAAAACCAGATTTCTGACATACCATGTGCAGCACGAACCAACGCCGTGATTACCCACGAAATAGACACACGCTTAATGTCATGGTAAGCATTCTTTCCGCACATGGAAAGCTCTGCAATGATACCGCCGCCCAAAAACCACGGGATCATAAACGGCCCCATCATCAGTCCGGCGACAATCGCCCACATGATATTGTAGACAAGGGCGGGGCCATGCTTGCCGACTTTCATGCACATGTAAACATAAAATGGCGCAAGGATAAGTGCTGCGCCAGCGGCATTGAAAATCATGGAGTAAAATAGAGAAGCGCCGGTCAGGGTTGAGTAAACCATAAATACCACGAACATGACCGCACAGAAAATACCAATGATAGCCGCATCTTTGACAGTATATTTGTTACCTGTCGATTTTTCATTTCCCATTTGGAAATCCTCCTTTGTCTTTCAGAAAGTTAGCACTATCTAACCAGCTACTCAAAAAATAGGCCAGCTTCAAGCGTTCTTTCTGCTTTTATCTGACAAAGGATAGTTTAATATAGCTCAGACTTCTTCGCCACTCCATACGGACCGTTTCTATCCAAACGGACACTCTTTCTGAACTCTGTTGGAGAACTGCCATACATTTCCTTGAAGGCAGAAGTAAATTTGTTCGGATTTTCATATCCGATTTTGCTTGCAATCTCCGTCACCGGTAACTCTGTCTCAAGCAGCAGCTTTTGAGCAACTTGAAGCCGATAGGTGCGAAGGTAGGAATAAACAGAGGTTCCGTAAACTCCCCGGAAACATTTTTTCAACGCAGTTGTAGAAATCTTAAATTTTTGAGAAAGCTGCTCAATCGTGTGGTGTGTCGTTAAATCTTCCGTGATATATGACGCTACGGCCTTAATCAATGCAACTTGATTTTGATTGTAATAATCCGTCTGCAAAACTTCTTCTGCTGTATTGAGATCGCTTAAAAAAAGGAGCAGTTCCAGCATTTTAATTTTCATGTATCCCGGTTTTCTTTTTTCCCGGACATGATAGAGCTCTGAAAAAATATGTTCAATAGACGGGTTCGCCCGCATAATGCAGCAGCGGTTTCCTTCGCATATATATTTTTGTATGTAGTGCAGATCAATATTTAGCAGTTCCATAATCCGCCGTACCTCCGGCAACAACTCATCCAAATTGATGATAATGGAAATGCCGTGATAGTGGTTCAGGGGAAAACACGAGTTTGACTTTCTCTTCATCATAGAACTGATAGACAAGTCACCTTCCGCCATATAGCAACAGCTATTTTCACCAAAACTACACTCAAATCGCCCGATTAAACAATGGTTGATCTCTATCATGTTTTTTGCGGTAGCCTGGTTTTGGTTGCAATATCCTATGTGCATATCGTTGTAGTAAAGCTCAATACCCGGAAAAACCTGATAAACAGTAATCCGTCCATATCCCGTTTCATTCGACAGCCTGAATATTTTACAGTCCTGACACAATTCGTCTTTGGCTTCTTCCGGGGAACCATATAGTTTCATTCCCTCAAATTTATCTGGCAATTCTGACTGTGATAAAATCTCAATCGCGCCAGAGAGTGTTTGTTTGTCATAGGCAAGCACTTCCTACGCCTCCCTTCGGTTTGATGTGGCTAACCATTTTCAGTATAGGCGCGATAACGAGTGATGTCAAATGTTTTTCTGGCAAAAAGAAACAGAGGAAAATCCTCTGTTTCCGGATAGTGTTAGGTATAAATCAATTCTTGAAAAATAACTTCCTCCGCTTGTGTTTTCAGCGTGTTCATCAGCCCCACCCAGCGCATGGGGTCACGGGCTTTCAGTTCCTCGGTGACGCCCGCCGCCTCCATCATGCGGGGCAGCATGGCGTCCATCCGCTCACACGTCGCCCGGTCAATCTCCAACAGGTGCGGGTACAGCTTTTCACTCAAAATCAAGCTGTTGTAAAGGCCGGGCCGGTGTTCCTTCAGGTAGCGTTGCCGCATACGGCCATACTTGCCGATGGGGGCCTCCGGCTGCTCGGAAAGTTTCAGGTCGGGGATGTAGTAATCTCCGCAGCGGGTGTAAGTCAATTCGTTCATGTTCGTCCTCCTTTGCACTGTGATGGTTAAACTGCGGTGCTAGCCGATAAGGCGGCCTTGCGCGGCTCCTGCCTGGGTAGCTGACCGGCAGGGATAAAAATGCCTTTTTCCATGTCCTCGGCCCGGATTGCAGCCTTTGCCGCCTCCACCTGGGCCTTGCGCTTGGCGTTGTAGCGTTCTTCCCATTCCTTCTGCTTGCCATTAGCCTTGCGGCGCAAGTAGTTCTGGTGAAGCCTGTCCTTGCGTTCCTCCTTCTTCCGCAGTTCTTCCTGTTCCTCCGGGGTCAGGGGAACCGGCTGCAAGGCGGGCGGGATATACCGGCCCACAAAATTGAAGTAGATTTCAACCTCCTGCGTGGTGTCCTGGCTGCCTTTGCGGGCGCGTTCATGGACAAGGATTTTCTCTACAAACTCGTTGAGCATGGTATTTGTCAGCGTGTCGAAATTCTCATACTTGTCAATCAGGGCAATAAACTTCTCCGCAGATTTCCGGCTCTGCTCATAGCCGGTAACGGCCTTTTCCAGTTCCGTGATTTCCGCATTGAGAGCGTCCTGCTCTTTGGCGTACTGTGCGTCTAGGGCCTCATACCGGGCATCCGGCAGCTTGCCCAGGGCGTTGTCCTCATAGATTTTGCAAATCAGCCGTTCCAGTTCCCCAGCCCGCTTTTGGGCGGCGGCCAGCCGTTTCCGCTTCTTGGATATGTCAGCGGTCTGCTGGGCGGCCTGCGTTTCCTGGACGGTACGGATAAACTCGGCCCGGTCATTTTTGGAATACTCTGCGATGGCCCGGAGCATATCGGTTATCAGGGTCAGGACGGCCTCGGCCCGGATGCGGTGCTGTGTGGGGCAAAGGGAGCCGATAGGGTATTTGCTGTACTGGCTGCAAGTAAACTGTGGGTCACGCTTGCCGTTATTGACGCGATGGACATACATCTTGCCGCCGCAGTCGGCACAGTACATCAGGCCGGTCAGGGGATGGGCCTCGCCCCAGCCGTCCGGGTAGCGCCTGACATTTGCCCGGATACGCTGCACATTGTCAAAGGTTTCCTGGTCGATGATGGCCTCATGGGTATTCTCGAAAATCGTCCACTCGCTTTCGTCAACATAGTGGCTTTTCTTGTCCTTGAAGTGCTTGCGGGTCTTGAAATTGATGGTGTGGCCCAGGTATTCCCGCTTTTTCAGGATGTTCACAATGGTGGATGATCCCCAGCCGTAGGGGTCTTTGACCGGCTTCGTCCTGTTTACTCCTTCTTGAAAGCGTGCCAGATGGACAGCGGGGATTTCGACCTTTGCCTCGGACAGCAGCTTAGAAATCTGATAGGGGCCGTAGCCCTCCATCGTCAGGGAAAAGATACGGCGTACCACTTCGGCGGCTTCTTCGTCCACAAGCCAGTGTTCCCGTTTTTCGTCCCACAGGTAGCCATAAATGACGGTGCCGGTCAGGTGCTTGCCGCTCATGCCTTTGGACTTGAACACGGAGCGGATTTTCCGGCTGGTGTCGCGGGCGTAAAACTCGTTCATAATGTTGCGGAAGGGAGTAAAATCATCGTCGCCTTTCAGACTGTCCACACCGTCATTGATGGCGATCAGCCGGACGCCGCGCTGCCGCAAAATCTCCATGACCTGACCGACTTTCAGATAGTCGCGCCCCAGGCGGCTCATGTCCTTTATGACGATGGCCTCCACCCGTCCGGCCTCGACTTCCTCCATCATTGCCAGAAAACCGGGGCGGTCAAAACGGGTTCCCGATACGCCGTCATCGGTGAAGTGAGTGGGGTTCGGCAGCCCATTCCGGCGGGCATAGTCCTCTAACATCTTTTTCTGGTTGGAGATGGAATTGCTCTCGCCCTGTAATTCATCATCACGGCTCAAACGCTCATACAGAGGGGTGATTTTCTCGTTTCTCATGGCTGTACCTCCTGAAATGAAAATGCTCTAAGTGATTACTTCACTAACCATGACAAAAACCATGATTAAGAAGTCACTTAGAGCATACATCTCCCGCAGCCATCTTGAATTTGCGGTACTGCTTGACGGCAAAGTGGTCCGGCTCCCGTTCCTCCAACTGAGAAAAAAGCAGGTCCACCGGACTTTGATAGGTTTCGTCGTCCTCTCTGGCTTCACTGGCATTGATAAGGTCCAGAA
>OJPA01000313.1_pt1 | contig 23830 bp, 20 predicted proteins | sample 1598411 | NCBI WGS metagenome assembly OJPA01 (sample SAMN03922477, study PRJEB24848) | human gut metagenome | isolation source: stool sample | host: Homo sapiens | place: Germany | collected 2010-11 | reverse complement strand
CCTCGCAGCTGGGCTTCACCATCGAGGAAGAGACCTTCGAGGCGATCCGCCGCAACGCCGCGCGCATCCGCATCGTCTCGCGCGAGCGGATCATCACCGAGCTCAACAAGATCGTCCTTTCGCCTGTCCCCTCGATCGGCTTCGAACTGCTCGAACTTACCGGGCTGCTCGAACTGATCTTCCCCGAGCTGCACAACCTCAAGGGGGTGGAGCGCCGCGGCAAACACGCCCATAAGGACAACTTCGTCCATACGCTCAAGGTGCTGGACAACGTGGCCCGCCGTTCGGACGACCTCTGGCTGCGCTGGGCCGCCGTGCTGCACGACATCGCCAAGCCGCTGACGAAGGCCTACGACCCCCGTGTGGGATGGACCTTCCACGGTCACGAGGTGCTCGGCTCGAAGATGGTGCCGGCGATCTTCCGACAGTTGAAACTTCCGCTCAACGAGCACATGAAGTTCGTGCAGAAGCTGGTCTTCCTCCACCTGCGCCCGATCATCCTCTCGGAGGATCTGGTCACCGACTCGGCGGTGCGCCGCCTGCTCTTCGAGGCGGGCGACGACATCGAGGCGCTCATGACGCTCTGCGAGGCGGACATCACCTCGGGCATCGACGCCAAGGTGCAGCGCTACATGGCCAATTTCGAACTGGTGCGCCGCAAGATGAAGGACCTCGAGGAGCGCGACCGCATCCGCAACTTCCAGCCTCCGATCACGGGCGAGATCATCATGCAGACCTATGGCATCGGTCCGTGCCGCGTGATCGGCGAGATCAAGGAGGTGATCAAGAACGCCATTCTCGACGGTGAGATCCCCAACGAATACGAGGCGGCCCATGCCCTCATGGAGCGGCTGGCGGCGGAGCGGGGACTGACTCCCGTGCATTGAACCGCTCGGGTCCATCCCGGCTCAAGACAAAGCCCCGTCCGATTTTCGGACGGGGCTTTGTCTTCGTTTGGCAGGCGGCCCATGCTACTCCGCGGTGAGGCGCTCGCGCCAGAGGTCGGGGACCGCTTCGCTCCGCTGGCGGGGAAAGTCGAAGACGACCATCACCGAGCGGCTTTCGCTGCGGACCTCGCCGCCGACGAGGAGCTGCTGGAAGAGGGTCAGGCTCTTGGTGCCGATCCGTTCGCAGGTGGTCGTGACCCGCACGTCGTCGTGCATGCGGACCTGGCCCATGTAGGAGGTCGAGGTCGAGACGGTCACGATCCGCAGGTCGCCCAGGAGAACCTCGGCGCCGAGGATGCGCTCGTAGTAATCGACCTTCCCGACATCGAAATAGGACTGCTGTGCGACGTTGTTCACGTGCTGGAACGGGTCGATGTCGCAGAAGCGCTTCTGAATCGCTGTTTCGATTGTGCGTGCCATCTTATTCGCGGATGATCTTCACCTCGCCGCCTTCGCCGAATGCGATGATCGACGAGGCCTTGCGGGTCGGTTTGCCTTCGAATCGGGGATTGACGACGAAGTCCACGCCGTCGATGATCTCCTTCGACACCTCCTGCAGCCCCACGGGCGTGGCCTCTCCCGAGATGTTGGCCGAGGTCGAGACGATCGGACGCCCCAGTGCGCGCAGCATGCGGCGGCAGAATTCGTGGTCGGGGACCCGTATGCCGAGTGTCCCCTCGTCGGGAATGAGGTTTGCGGCGACGCCGACTGCGCCGGGCAGGATCAGCGTCAGGGGTTTGGTGGCCATCTCCATCACCTCGAAGGCGATTCCCGGGGCCTTGTTCACATAGCGGACGGTCATGTCGGGCGAGGCGCAGAGCACCAGCATCGACTTCTTGTTCTCGCTCCGTTTGAGACGGTAGATCCGATCGACGGCCTCGGCGTTCGTTGCGTCGCAGCCGATGCCCCAGACTGTGTCGGTCGGGTAGAGGATCACCCCTCCCGCACGCAGGATGCGGACCGCTTCGTCCACCTCGTGCTGCATGTCGTTTTCCTTCTCTTTCTGCATGGCGGTCGGTTATTTCAGGGGAAGTATCTCGATCCAGTAATCGTCGGGATCGTTGATGAAGTAGAGACCCATCTCGTGGTTCTCGAAGCATACGCAGCCCATCTGCCGGTGGTATTCGCGCACGGCGTCGTAGTCGCCCGTGACACGCATGCAGAGGTGGCTTTCGTTCTCGCCCAGCTCGTAGGGCGTGGCGGCGTGGTCGCGCAGCCAGGTCAGCTCGAGGCGGAACGGCGACTCCCCGTCGCCCAGGTAGACCAGCACGAAGCGTCCGTCGGCGGCCTCCTTGCGTCCGACCTCCTTGAGACCGAGTGCCTCGGCGTAGAACTTAAGACTGCGGTCGAGGTCGGTGACATTGATGTTGAAATGATCGAATCTGCTCTTTATTTCCATTGTTGTCTCGCGTTTACCGGCCACAAATTTACATAAAGATTGTGAAATTCTGCCGGAAATATGTACCTTTGCGAGGGAAAAGAAAAAAACTGAAAAAATAGAATCCGTATGGGAAGAGCCTTTGAGTATCGCAAAGCGAGAAAACTGAAGCGCTGGGGGCACATGGCCCGCACCTTCACCAAGCTGGGTAAGGAGATCGAAATCGCCGTGAAAGCCGGAGGTTCCGACCCCTCGGGCAATACCCGCCTGCGCATTCTGATCCAGAATGCCAAGGCCGAGAACATGCCCAAAGAGAACATCGAGCGCGCCATCAAGCGTGCCACGGAGAAGGATGCCGCCGACTACAAGGAGGTCATCTACGAGGGATACGGCCCGCACGGCATCGCCTTCCTCGTCGAGACGGCGACCGACAACACGAACCGCACGGTGGCCAACGTGCGCATGCACTTCAACAAGTGCGGCGGTACGCTGGGCAACAGCGGCTCGGTAGGCTTCCTCTTCGAGCATAAGTGTGTCTTCAAGTTCCGTCCCACGGAGGGAGCCGATCCCGAAGAGCTGGAGCTGGAGATGATCGACCTGGGTGTGGACGAGTTCTACCCCGAGGAGGACGGCATCACGGTGTATGCTCCCTATGAGTCGTTCGGATCGATCCAGAAGTGGCTTGACGACAAGGGCTTCGAAATCGTGTCGGGTGAGTCTGTGCGTATTCCGACCGATACGAAGGAGCTCGATGCCGAGGGCCGCGAGTCGGTCGAGAAGCTTGTCGAGAAACTCGAGGAGGACGACGATGTGGTGAACGTATACCACACGATGAAGGAGCCCGAGGAGGAGTAGGACGCCGGTCGTCCGGACCTTCGGAGCGATAAAATCCCGGTCGGAGATCTTCCGACCGGGATTTTTTATGCCTTCGCCCCGAGGCCGGCGGGTCTGGCCGCCGGATATACGGCCGCTTTCCGTGGCGGGCGGCTTTCCCGGCGCGGCTTACTCCACGCGGATGAACCGCCGCCCGTCGGTCTGGCAGCAGGGACAGTAGAAGTCGCGGTAGCGCGAAGCGCAGAGATTGCCGCAGGTGGGGCAGACCAGGTAGGCGTCGTCGCGGCCCACCGCTCCAGGCGAACTCCTGCACCACTCCATCATCACGACGTGGCGCCGGTCGCCGGCCGAAGCCCAGATCAGCACCCGGGCCGCATAGCGGTTCCCCCGGCGGAGAGCCCGGTCGATTTCCGTGCCGTGCCGTTCTCGGAGCGAGCGGCGTTCGTAGTTGAGGCTCCGTTCGAGATTGCCGTCCGTCGCCCCGACGAAAACCGACACGCGCCCGGGGGGATGGTAGCTGCCGCCCAGCCGGACGATTGCCTCGGCGCAACTGTTCTCCTGCACCCGCTCCGAGGCGGCCATCGCGCGGAACACCCGGGCGATGTCGTGACGCTGTTCCCGGTCGGCGATTCCGGCAAAGTGATCGTATTGGGTCGCCTTGATGTGCTTGCGCCGGCAGCAGGCCTCCAGGTCGCCGAGTGTCTCGGTCCAGACCGGCTCCCTGACCGGCCGCGGCGTGTCGGCCCGTGCGAGGTAGACCCATACGAGCGTGCCGGCGGCTGCGGCGAAGAGCAGGAATATCAGGATCGGTCGTCTTTTCATGGCAGCAATCCCGGAACGGGAGTGTGATGCAAAACGTGCATTTTCTGTGCCATGGTTGCGCAGTCGGCCCTGTCGGGCAGACGAAAAGCCCCCGGAGTGCGGTCGGGTACTCCGGGGGCTTGTATTCGGTTTGTGCCGTGTGCGGCCGCTACTCTCCGGAGGGCTCCCGGGAGATGCGGATGCCGATCTCGTAGAGCAGGAAGAGCGGCAGGAAGACGATCATCAGTGTGAAGGGATCGCCCGTCGGCGTGATGATGGCCGAGAGGGTGAGCAGTACAACGATGGCGTGCCGGCGGTATTTCCGGAGGAACGACCGGGTCACCAGCCCCATCCGCGAGAGCAGCCACGTCAGCAGCGGAAGTTCGAAGACCAGCCCCATGAGGAAGATCATCATCAGGAAGTTGCCCATGTAGGAGTTGAGCGAGATCTGGTTGGTGATGGCCGCGCTGAGCTGGTATTCGGTTAGGAAGCGGAACGTGAAGGGGAAGACCACGCCGTAACCGAGCAGGCAGCCCAGGAAGAACATGCAGGTCCCGAAGAGAAAGGCCCATCCGACGCTGCGGCGTTCGTTGTCGAACAGCGCGGGCTGCACGAAGCGCCACACCTCGAAGACCAGGTAGGGAAACATCAGCACCAGCGCAAACCAGAACGACGTGCTGATGTGCGTCAGGAACTGCGAGGCGACGTTGATGTTGATGATGTCCACATGGTAGTTGTCGTTGCTGAAGTCGGGAAAGAAGGGTCCGAGGCTTCCCAGGCGCGACAGCCACCTGTAGAGCGGAAAGTCGGAACTGGTCGGTGCCAGCACGACGTGGTCGAACAGGTAGGGCATGGCGCAGAAACAGACGACCATGAATATGAAGAGTACCGCCACGACGCGCACAAGCATCCAGCGCAGGGCTTCGAGGTGGTCCCAGAACGTCATTTCCTTCTCTTCCATGGCAAAATAGGGTTGCGGTTAGGTGTGTCGGCTCGCCCTTTCCGGGGTGGGAGCCGGGTTGTTGGTTGCGGCAGCCGTGCGGAGGCGGCCATAAAATGTCCGGCTATCGCGATCCGATAGCCGGACAGCGGTCCGACCCTTGTCGGATCTTACTTTTCGTAGGAGGCCTTGACGAACGGGGCTTCGAGCAGGTAGTCGAGACTCATCTCGACCCCCTTTTCGATGTCGTATTCGCTCTCTTCCTGCTCCACGACAATCTGTTCCACGCCAGCCAGTTCCGCATTGCGGAAAATGGCGTCGAAGCCGACCATGCCGCTCTGACCGATCTCGCGGCGGTCCTTGATGTGGAGCATCCGGAAGCGGCTCGGGTATTTCCGGAACAGATCGACCGGACTGGCCTGTCCCATGACGGCCCAATAGACGTCGAGCTGGAAGAAGACATTCTCCGGGTCGGTGTGTTCGAGCATGTACTCGAGCATGACGGCCTGGTCTTCGACCTTACGGAACTCGTGCGAGTGGTTGTGGTAGCCGAACCGGATACCCTGCTCGCGGCACTTGGCGCCGATGGCGTTGAGGTAGGCACAGTAGGTCTGCAGGTCATGGAGCGTCGCCGGGACCTCCATGTAGGGGTAGACGATGTAGGACATGCCTGCGGCCTTGTGGGCGGCAATGCAGGCGTCCCACCACTTGAGCGATTCGGAGAAGTCGCCCGACGCAAGCTCCTCGGGCGAGAGCCCCTTCGAGCAGTGCGACGAGAGAACGCGCATGCCGACCCCCTCGACATCCTTGCGGAAGGTCTCGGGATCCTTGCCGTAGAAACGTCCGTCGGCGTAGCTGGCAGCTTCGACGCCCGTGTAGCCCATCTCGGCGAGCGCCTTCAGCACCTCGGTGTAATCCTGCTGGTTTTCTCCGTAGCTGCCGATGAGTGAGCGTACGGAGTAGAGCTGGATGGCTATCTCCTTCCTGGGCGTTTTCTCCGAGGTCGCGGAGGCACAGGCCGCGGCCGCAAACAGCAGCGCAATGAAGAAAAGAGTTCGCTTCATGTCGTTCGGGTATTGGGCGGATTCGCAACCGGGCCCGGTTTTCCGGGCCCGGCATGCGTTGTCCGTCGGATGTCTTTAGTCGAGCACCTTGATGCGGATGTTGCGGAACCAGACATCGTCGCCGTGGTCCTGGAAGCCGATGTAGCCCTCGCGGTTCTCGCCGCCGCAGTTGTTCAGCAGCTCGAATGCCAGCGGCCACTTCTCGGGAGCGAACTTGCTCTTTTCGAGCATCTCGGTCCACTGCGGGGTCCACAGGTGGTACTCCACGACGTTGGCGTCGTTCTGCCCGTGTACGACCGTGCCCTTGTAAACCATGATCTTGGCCTTGTTCCACTCGCCGAAGGGTTTGGCGTTCTGCGGAACGGCCGGAATCATGTCGTAGAGCGATGCCGATTTGCGGTTGCCGTCCACACCCAGCTTGGCGTCGGGATGGTTCTCGTTGTCAAGCACCTGGTACTCGGGGCTGGAGATGTAGATCGGCTCGAACTGCTGGTTGCCGTCCTTGGTGGTCGTCACCTCCTGGGCCAGGTAGAAGATACCCGAGTTGCCGCCCTTCGAGACTTTCCATTCGAGCTCCAGCTCGAAGTTCTTGAACTTGTAGGCGAAGATCAGGTCGCCGCCGTCGCCCGTCTGGGCCTCGCCGCCGCCTGCGCCGTTGAACTTGATGGCGCCGTCGTCGATCGTCCAGCGTGCGGGCACCTTGTCCTTGCCGTAGCCGCGCCAGCCGTTGAAGGTCTTGCCGTCGAAGATCACATAGTAGCCGTCCTTGTCCTTGGGGAAATTCGCGAGATTGACCGTCGGGTTGTTCACCACGGTGTACTCGGGAACGGCGTTCTCCGCCTTCGTGGTGGCCGCGTCGGTTTCGGCGGTCTTGGCTTTGCCGGCGTTGCCGCCGCACGATGCCAGCGCGAGCGACATCGCAGCGCAGGCCGATGCAAGAAAGATTCGTTTCATTTCGGGTTGTTTTTTGAGTTGTACGTTTTTTCAGTTTCTGAATCCCGACGCCGGATTACAGCGGCATGTCGGGCAGTTTGTAACCGTTGTGGTAGGTGTGCTTGATGAGCTCCTGGGCAAACTCGTTGGCGTTTACCGGATCGGTCCAGGTCTTGTCGAAGGTCGGGTGTCCGTCCGTGATGTGGAATCCGTCCTTGATGACCGAGCGGATCTGCGCCTCGGCGGGGATGTTCGTGAAACGCATGTTGTCACCGTCCCAGTGGAGCTCCTGGTTGAGGCCCTGCAGGCGCACGGCCAGCACGCCCATGGCCACCATCTCGTTGAACGGACCGGCCTCGCTGAAGTCCGAAGCGGCCGGCGTACGGTCGTCGGCGTCCTCCTTGCAGGCGCGCACCCAGTCCATCTGGTGCGACTCCTTGACTTCGCGCAGCACCTTCGGAGCTTCGGGTACACGGCCCGAGAGCAGGTAGGGATTCACTCCGTAGCAGCCGCAGATGAGCGTGTCCTTCGTGCCGTAGAAGATGGCGCAGCCTCCCTGGTCGTTGAGGTCCTTGCCTGCCGGGAGCCCTTCGGGCCGGATCGGCAGCAGACCGCCGTCGTACCAGTAGACCTCCACCTCGGGCATGGCGACCTTCGGCATGTTGTCGCGGGCCGGGAAGACGAACTTGATGCGCTGGGCCGACGGAGCCGACTCCGAAAGCAGCAGCGTCGAGCTGCCCTGAACCTTGGTCGGATAGCCCAGCTTGAGCGCCTTGAATACCGGGTGAAGGATGTGGCAGGCCATGTCGCCCAGGGCTCCCGTGCCGAAGTCCCACCATCCGCGGAAGTTCCACGGCGTGTAGATCGAGTTGTAGGGGCGGTAGGGGGCCGGGCCGATGAAGGCGTCCCAGTTCATCGTCTTCGGCACGCGCTCCTCCTTTTCGGGACGGGCGAGGCCCTGCGGCCAGATGGGACGGTCGGTGAAGGTCTCGACGCGCTTCACCTCGCCGATCTCGCCGTTCCAGATCCATTCGCAGATCTTGCGGACGCCTTCGCCCGATGCCCCCTGGTTACCCATCTGGGTGGCAACGCGGTATTTGGCCGCAAGTTTGGTCAGCAGACGCGATTCGTATACCGAGTGCGTGAGAGGCTTCTCGACATAGACGTGCTTGCCGGCGGTCATGGCTTCGGCGGCGATGATCGCATGGGTGTGGTCGGCCGTGGCGACCATCACGGCGTCGGCCTCCTTGAGCAGCTCGTCGTACATGCGGCGGTAGTCGTTGTATTTCTTGGCTGCGGGGTAGCGCTTGAATACGTGGTCGGCATATTTCCAGTCTACGTCGCACAGGCCGATGATGTTCTGGCTCTCCATCGCCTGCAGGTCGGCGGCACCGCGGCCGCCGACGCCGACGCCCAGAATGTTGAGTTTGTCGCTCGGGGCGGTGTACCCGAATTTCTTGCCTAATACCGTGCTGGGGACTACGGCCAGTCCGAGCGCAGCAGCCGCTCCCGTCTTGAGGAAGCTCCGTCTTGACATCTCTTTTGCCATGGTTCTTTGGGTGTTTGAGTTGGTGTGAGTTCGAAGTTTTTTCTGTTCGTGCGGGTTTCCCCTCTATTTCTTGGATGCCCCCTGGTTCTCCTCGGGGGAGTTGATGTCCTTTTCGATGTTGTTCATTCCCTCCTTGAAACTGCGGACGCCCTTGCCGAGCCCCTTCATCAGTTCAGGAATCTTCTTGCCGCCGAAGAGCAGCAGCACGATCAGTGCGATGAGCAGAATCTCACCCGCACCGAGGTTGCCGAGAAAGAGTAAATGGTTCATAAGTATCTGTTTTTAGCGGTTTGTAATTTCATTCCGATCCCGTTGCTCTCCTCCGGCGTCAGGCGATCCGGGGGTGCCGGTGAAGCAGTCCGTAGCCGTTTTTCATCGTGCGGCGGCGTTCGCGGATCTCCTCAAGCGTTGCGAGGTCGCCGATCGACGGCATTTCGTGGCTGCGGGCATCCTGGATGAAACGCCAGGCATACTCCGAGGCGATGGCCGCGTCGCGCAGGCGGGGCAGCGACTCTTCGCGCACGCCGCTTTCGATCGAGCGGGCGAAGAGGTCGCACAGCACGTCGATGTTCTTGCCCCCGAACGGGCGTTCGATGCGGTGGGTCTGCGTCACGCCGTGCAACTCGACCACGGCGGTCTTGAAGTCGTGGGTCATGCGGGCGATGCCCTTCGTGCCGATGATGTCGATGTAGGAGTTGTGGGTCTGGTCCTTGGCCAACTGCCCGTAGACGTGTCCCTGCGTGATGTCGAAGACGATGCCGTTCTCGAATGTCCCGTGGCATTGCAGCCACCAGGGGTCCTTGTAGTCCCACATCCGGATGGCCTGTGCGTGCCAGCTCCGGAACTCCGAGCCGGCGTACCAGCGGGCGATGTCCACGTAGTGCATACCGCAGTCGTGGAAGGCCGGTCCTTCGTATTCGTGCCCCTCGCCGGGTGCCAGCCCCGGGGTCATGTGGCAGACCCGGATGATGGCCAGTTCGCCGATCTCGCCCTGTTCGATGAAGTTTTTGATGGTTTTGTGGTACCACGAATTGCGCAGGTAGAGATTAACCGTCGAGAGCACGTTGCTCTTCTCGGCTAGTTCGACTGCCTGCCACTCCTTTTCGATGCTTTCGGCAATGGGTTTCTCTGAGATGATGTGCTTGCCGGTCGCGACGGCCTTTGCAATCTGCTCCTTGCGGGAATCGGCCAATGCGAAGAGCCCGACGACCTGCACTTCGGGATCGTCGAAGATGAGCTGTTCGTCGGATACGATTTGTGCGCCGGGTACGAGCCTGCGGGCGAGTTCACGCGATTCGGGCGAAAGGTCGCAGACGTAGGCGATCTCCCACTTTCCGCTCTTCAGCATCTCGTCGAGGTAGAATCCGCCCATCCGGCCGAAGCCGATCAGGCCGATTTTGATTGGGTCCATTTTATTAAGGTAGTTTCCGATTGTTTGCTTTTGGAGCCATCCGTCAGCCTTTGGCGAATCGCCCTTTACAAATTTAATCCGAATATGGAACGATTTCGAAAACTGGAACTTAAAATGTAGAAATGAATTTAAGCTAATCTATTGCTTTAGAATTATTTAATTATATAATTTCATGTAAAAATGTAGATTGCATAAAATACGTCAAGTGGATATTTCTTGCGATTCGCCGATTCGCATAACCCTTTTTTCGAACTCGTCGCGCGCCCCGGCGGCCTTGTTGCGCATTTTGGTCCGGTAGTTATATACCGTGCTGAGCGAGCAGCGCAGGAAGGCAGCGATCTTTGCGCTGTCGGAGATGCCCAGACGCAGCAGCGCGTAGATGCGCAGCTCCTTGTTGAGCAGGTCGCCCGGGCGGAGCTCGATGCGCTCGTCGGGCAGCAGCAGTGCGTTGAACTCCGCCACGAAGGTCGGATAGAGGTTCAGGAAGACGGCGTCGAAGTTTGCGTAGAGTTCGTCGAGTTCGCTCTCCATCATCGAGGTCGAGCGCAGGCGCTTGAAGAGTTCGTCCAGCTGCCGGCTCTGGGCCAGCTTGTAGAGGGTCTTCCGGTAGCCGTCCATCTTGTCGATGTAGAGCGAGCAGAGGTCGAAGAAACGGGCGATGTACTGCTCCTTGAGGCGGTTCGAGTCGGAGAGCAGGGCATTCTTGTCGTTGAGCTCGTCGTTGAGCTGAGTCAGCCGGGCATTGGCCTGTGAAAGCTCCTGCTGGATCCGGTAGAGACGCTGCATCTGTTTGTAGACATAGACGAAAAGCAGGATCAGCACGATCGTCAGTACACTGATCAACAGCAGGTAGTGCTGCAGTTCGGCCTTGGTCTGTGTCTCCTTGGCCTGGTAGGCGGCGTTGATGTCGGCATAGAATTTCGTCATCTGTGCCGAGCGGAACTGCACGTTGCTGAACAGGGCATCCTCGATGGCCGCCTGTGTGTAGCGCGAGGCGCGGGCCAGGTCGCCGTCGGCGTAATACAACTGGGCGAGGGTATGGAAGGCTGCGTTCTCCTTGGTGGCGTTCCTTACGTCGGCAATGGCCGACAGCAGGTAGTACTTGCGGGCTTGCGGGGCGTCGCCCGTGCGGGTGTAGAGGCCGCCCAGCTCGTAGGCCACCTCGGCATATTGGGGGGTATTCTCTCCTACCTCTTCGAGCAGGCCGAGCAGCAGCGCCTCGGCCTCTTCGGTGCGGCCCTGCGCGATGAGCTGGCTGCCGCTGCTGGCCTTGTAGCGGTAGGAACCCGGGGTGAGAACCCGCAGCAGCGAGTCGTTGTAGCGGTCGCGCAGGCGCCGGTATTTGTTCTGGTTGCTGATGACGGCATAGTGCTCGAAGTAGCGCGTAAAGGTCTCATAGTAGAGCGGCAGGAGGGTGGACGAGACGGTGGTGCGTCGTGTGGTGTCGAGGATCCGTTTGGCCTCTATGCTCTTGCCCGAGAAGGAGTAGAGCTGCGTGAGGCGCAGACTTGTGGTGCGTGCTGCCTCATCGTCGTGCATCTGCCGTGCAAGCCGCAGGTTGCGTTCGGCGTAGCGGATGGCCGAGTCGAGGTTGTATTTCCAGTACTGGTCGCAGAGGCGGGCGTTGATGTCGTACTCCTGTCGGGGCGATAGTCCCGTGACGTCGAGCATCCGTTTCAGCTCGCTGATCCGCTCCTCCTTCTTGTCGTTGAATGTCTGTCGCTGCTCGATGATCCGGTCGAGTTCGTCGGCGAGCGTCCGGTCCTCGTTGCGTTGGCAGCCTGCCAGCAGGACGATGCCCGCCAGCGCCAGACTGCAGGCCTGCCGGAGCATGTGTCGGATGCGGGGTGTGCTGATGGCTCTCATGTGTTTTCGGGCCGCGTTGCGGCATTCGGAGACAAAGTTATAATTTTTTGGGGCAAAAAGAGCCTCTGCCCGGGGCTTTTGTCCTCCGGCGTGCGGTTTTTCGGCGGCCCTCCTCCCTGAACGCGGCGAGGCCCCGGAACAATCCGGGGCCTCGCGGTGCCTCCTCGTGGCGACGGTCCGTCAGAGTCGGGCCTTGATGGCTTTGGTCGCCTCTTCGTAGCCGGGTTTCTCCAGCAGGGCGAACATGTTTTTCTTGTAGGCCTCGACGCCGGGTTGGTCGAACGGGTTCACGCCCAGCAGGTAACCGCTCATGCCGCAGGCCTTCTCGAAGAAGTAGAGCAGGGCGCCGATCGTTGCAGGGGCGATCTCGGGGATTTCGACCCGCAGGTTCGGCACGCCGCCGTCCACGTGGGCCAGCTGCACGCCCAACTCGGCCATGCGGTTTACCTCCGAGATCCGCTTGCCGGCCAGGTAGTTCAGTCCGTCGAGGTTCTCGGCATCGGCCTCGATCTTCACCTCGCCGGCGGGCTTCACCACCGAGATGATCGTCTCGAAGAGCGTGCGCTCGCCCTCCTGGATGTACTGTCCCATCGAGTGCAGGTCGGCCGTCAGCGTGACGCTGGCCGGGAAGATGCCCTTGCCCTGCTTGCCTTCGCTCTCGCCGTAGAGCTGCTTCCACCATTCGTTGATATACTGCAGCCTGGGCTCGTACGAACCGAGGATTTCGACCTTCTTGCCATCGCGGTAGAGCAGGTTGCGCGTGGCGGCGTAGATCGCCGCGGGGTTCTCGTCGAAGGGAACGTTCTCGGCGGAGGCCTGTTCCATTTCGCGGGCGCCGCGTACGAGTGCGGCGATGTCGATGCCGGCGGCGGCCAGCGGCAGGAGGCCGACGGGCGTCAGCACCGAGAAGCGTCCGCCGACGTTGTCCGGAATGACGAAGGTCGGGTAGCCCTCCTGCGTGGCGAGGGTCTTCAGCGCGCCGCGGGCCTGGTCCGTGATGGCCACGATGCGCTCGGCTGCCTCCTGCTTGCCGTAGCGCTTCTCGATCTCGGCCTTGATCAGGCGGAAGGCGATGGCCGGTTCGGTCGTCGTGCCCGATTTTGAGATCACGATGGCGGCGATCGAGTGCTCCTTCGAGGCCTCAAGCAGTTCGTGGATGTAGTCCTCCGAGATGTTCTGTCCGGCGAATACGACCGTGGGCTGTTTCTGCTCCCTGTGCAGCAGTTTGAAGGGATTGCTCATCGCCTCGAGCACGGCCTTGGCCCCGAGGTACGAGCCGCCGATGCCGATGCAGATGATCAGGTCGGCCTTGGCGCGCAGCTTGGCGGCTTCGGCCTCGATGGCGGCGATGTCGGCCTCGGAGATCGACGAGGGGAGGTGTACCCATCCCAGAAAGTCGTTGCCGGCGCCCTTGCCCGAGTGGAGCAGGGCGTTGGCCTCCATCGTCTGTTTTTTCATGTCGGCGGAGATTTCGACTCCCGCCTTGCTGATGTCCAGTTTTACGAGTTCCATGGTTGTCCTATTTGATGTCAGATCAATCGGTTTGTCAGGGCCTGCATGCTCTTGCGGGCCGATGCCCCGCGGTAGAGCACGTCGTAGGCCATCTCGGCGATCGGCATGTCCACCTTGTGGCGGAAGTTGATGTGGCGGATGCAGTCGGCGGCGAAGTAGCCTTCGGCCACCATCGTCATCTCGTTCAGGGCGCTCTTCACTGTGCAGCCGTGGCCGATGAGCAGTCCCAGCCGCCGGTTGCGGCTGTAGGTCGAGTAGCAGGTCACCAGCAGGTCGCCCAGGTAGGCCGACACCAGGGTGTTGCGCCGGTCGGGGTAGCTCTCCTCGAGGAAGCGCGTCATCTCGCCGGCGCAGTTGGCGATCAGCACGGCCAGGAAGTTGTCGCCGTATCCCAGTCCCACGGCGATACCCACCGTCAGGGCGTAGATGTTCTTCAGAATGGCGGCGTATTCGATGCCGTAGAGGTCGGTCGAGTAGCTCAGACGGATGTAGTCGGTTGCAAATTTCGAGCCGATGAGCCGTGCGTTGTCCGGGTCGGTGCAGACGACCGTGAGGTAGGAGAGTTTGCCGCGCGAGACCTCCTCGGCATGCGACGGGCCGGTGAAGAGCCCCAGCTGCCGGTAGGAGAGTCGGTAGTGGTCGTGGATGTACTCCACGACGGTCTGGTAGTCGCCCGGGACGATGCCCTTGATGGCCGACACCACGAACTTGTCCTGCAGGGAGACGGTCAGCGGAGCGAGGAAGTCCTTGAGGTAAGCCGAGGGGGTTGCCAGGATGACGATGTCGGCCTCGCGGACCACGGCGTCGAGGTCGTCGGAGGGGGCGATGCGTTCGCGGTCAAACTCTACGTCGCTCAGGTAGCGGGGATTGCGGCCCTCGGTCCGCAGGCATTCGAGCACTTCGGGGTTGCGGACATACCAGCCCACCTTCTGTTCGTTGGCCGTAAGCAGCCGGACGATTGCCGTTGCCCAGCTGCCGTAACCGATCACGGCGCAGCGGGCTTCTGTTCCGATTTTGTATTCCATGCGGAAAGCTTGTGTTTCGGGTTACAAATATAATTAAAAAATAATAAGAAAATAGTGAAAAATTTCCCGCGGATTTTCGTACCTTTGTCCGGATCTGTTCCCTATGGGGCCCGGTATTTGGGGCGAAGGGCTTTCAGTAGGGTGTAATAAATTGATAATAAAGCAAATAAAAATAGAACAGAGTAGGGCTGAATCATTATGGGAATCTTTTCACTGACACAGGAGTTGGCCATCGACCTGGGTACGGCCAACACGCTGATCATCTATAACGGCAAGGTCGTCGTCGATGAGCCGTCGATCGTGGCGCTCGATGTCCATACGGGCAAACTCGTGGCCATCGGCCACCAGGCGCACCAGATGCACGAGCGAACCAATCCGAACATCAAGACGATCCGTCCGCTCAAGGACGGCGTGATCGCCGATTTCAACGCCACGGAGCTGATGCTGCGCGGCATGATCAAGAAGGTCAAGACGTCGGGCAGCCTCTTTGCCCCGTCGCTGCGCATGGTCATCTGCATCCCGTCGGGTTCGACGAATGTCGAGATCCGTGCCGTGCGCGACTCGGCCGAGCATGCCGGCGGCCGCGAGGTCTACATGATCTACGAGCCGATGGCTGCAGCGCTCGGTGCCGGACTCGATGTCGAGGCTCCCGAGGGCAACATGGTGATCGACATCGGCGGCGGAACGTCGGAGATCGCCTGCATCTCGCTGGGCGGTATCGTCTGCTCGGAGTCGATCAACGTGGCGGGCGATGTCTTCACCAACGATATCCAGAGCTATGTGCGCCAGCAGCACAACATCCGCATCGGCGAACGTACGGCCGAGGCGATCAAGTGCTCGATCGGCGCCGCCGTGTCGGATCTGGAGGAGGAGCCCGAGGACTTCGTCGTGACGGGCCCCAACATGCTGACGGCCCTGCCGCAGACCGTGTCGCTCTCCTATAGCGAGATCGCCTATGCGCTCGAGAAGTCGCTGTCGAAGATCGACGCCGCGCTGATGAAGGTGCTCGAGTCGATGCCGCCCGAGCTCTATGCCGACATCGTCAAGAACGGCATCTATCTGGCCGGCGGCGGCGCCCTGATCAAGGGGCTTGACCGACGTCTGAACGAGAAGACCGGCATCCCCTTCCATGTGGCCGAAGACCCCCTGCGCGCCATTGCACGCGGTACGGGCATCGCCCTGAAGAACATCAACCGTTTCTCGTTCCTCATGCGCTGATGCGAATGAGGGGGCGGAGTACCGGAACCGGGTGCGGGACTGTTTCGCGGCGCGGCATGCGCCGGGCGGGTTGCGGGTTGCCGTGTGCGGCTGTACGGACGGTGGAAATACGGAAATAGATGAATGTACGATTGCGGGCCTCGGTCCGCAATCTAAATTATAAGGAATACTTTGCACAAACTGATCGAGTTCATACGCAGCGTCTATGTCGTGGTGCTGTTCGTGGTGCTGGAGGCGTTGGCCGTCAGCTACTATGCCCACTCCACGAACTATACCCAGGCGCGTCTGCTGGCCCGTTCGACCCGTCTGGTCGGGGGCGTGCACGGCTTCTTCGCCGGCATCGGCCACTACTTTTCGCTCGGGCGCGAGAACCGTCTGCTGCTCGACCGGGTGACGCGGCTCGAGGAGCGGCTGGCCCAGTACGAGGAGGCGGCCACGGCCGCACGGCTGGACAGCTACATGCAGGACATAGGCGAGTCGAAGTACCGATTCGCTGTCGCCTCGGTGGTTTCGAATTCGACCAACCGGCTTCAGAACCTGCTGACACTCAACCGGGGACTGCGTGACAGCATCCAGACGGAGATGGCCGTGCTGTCGCCCGACGGGGCGATGGTCGGCTATGTCGTCGCCTGCACCGACCGTTACTCGGTAGCGCTCTCGGTGTTGAACACCTCGTTCCGGGCAAGCGGCAAACTCGCCGATTCCGACTATTCGGGGTCGATCTGCTGGGACGGGCTCGACCCGCATGTGGTCGTGCTCGACGAACTCTCGAAATATGCCGATCCCAAGCCGGGAGACGAGGTTGTGACGACCGGTTTTTCGCAATATTTCCCGCCCGACGTGTTGATCGGCTGGGTCGAGAGCGCCACGCTCAACGAGACCCGGACGGCCTATACGGTTCGGGTGCGTCTCGCCGCCGAGCTCTCGCGCCTGAGCGACGTGGTGCTGGTCGGCAACCGCGATCTCTACGAGATCCGGGCGTTGCAGCAGAGCGAACAAGTTGAACAACATACACGAACGAATTGAGATGTACAGAACGTTGCCCTATCTCGGACTTTTCGCTGCAACCGTGCTGTTGCAGGTCTTTCTGTTCGACAATCTGTCGATCTGCGTCTACCTCAATCCGCTCGTCTACATTGCCTTTCTGATCCTGCTGCCGTTCGAGACGCTTCCCGTCGTGCTGCTCGGCGCCGGACTGCTGCTCGGCGTCACGATGGACTTTGCCATGGGGGCCGCCGGCATCAACACCATTGCCACGTTGCTCGTTGCCTTCCTGCGCCCGACACTGGCCGGGCTGACCTGCGGGCGTGAGAATGCGCGCGAAGGAGGCATTCCCTCGTCGGGTCGCCTGGGCGAACGGGTCTTCATCAACTATGTCGTCGTACTGACGCTGCTGCATCACGCCGTCTTCTTCCTGCTCGAAGCCCTCTCGTGGGAACACGTGCTGCATACGGTGGTGCGCATCGTCGTCAGCTCCGTGGTGACCGTCGCGTTCGTCTGGATCGCGGCCCGGATCTTCACGGCCCAATTCTCGGCTCGCGTATGAACGGCTCCGAAGGATTCGTGCGGATGCGCACGCTGCAGGTCGTTGTCCTGCTGATCTTTGCCCTGCTGCTGGGACGGCTTGCCTACATCCAGCTCTTCGACTCGCGCTACGACGAGATGGCGCTGGTCAATGTCCTGCGCCCGGAGGTCCAGTATCCGCCGCGCGGCGAGGTCTACGACCGCAACGGAGAGTACCTGGTTCAGAGCCGTGAATGCTACGACCTGATGGTGGTCTATCACGACCTCGACCGTGCGGGTTTCGATACGATGCGGCTGTGCAACATCGTAGGTATCTCGCGGCAGAAACTCGAACGCGAACTGGCCAGTGCACGGGTCTATCCGCGTGCGCCGCGGCTGGTGACGAACTACATCTCCAAGGAGGAGAAACTGCGCTTCGACGAGTGCAACTTCCGCGGTTTCTACACCGTCTACCGCACGGTCCGCCACTACCCGCGGCAGATCGGCGGCAACCTGCTGGGCTATGTGGGCGAGGTGACGCCCAACATGCTCAAGCGTTACCCCTCCTACAAGGCGGGCGACTATGTGGGCATCAGCGGCGTGGAGTCGGCCTATGAACCCGAGCTGCGCGGCACGAAGGGGGTCAAGGTCCTCGAACGCGACACGCACGGCGCCATCAAGGGCTCCTACATGAACGGGATGTACGACTCGCTGCCCGTCCCGGGCAGCTATCTTGTCAGTACGATCGACGCCCGGCTGCAGTTGCTCGGCGAGGAGCTGATGCGGGGCAAGGTGGGGGCTGCTGTGGCGATTGAGCCTTCGACGGGCGAGATCCTGATGATGGTCTCCTCGCCGACCTATGACCCCGACGAGCTGGTGGGGCGTGAGCGCGGCAACCACTACATGGAGCTGCTGCGCAACAAGCGCCAGCCGCTCTACAACCGGGCCGTGCAGTCGAAATTCTACCCGCCCGGCTCGACCTTCAAGATCGTGCAGGGGCTCATCGGACTGCAGGAGGGGGTGCTCAAACCCTCGGATCTGCATGAATGCCACGGAGGCTACCAGGTCGGCCGCCGCAAGATGAAGTGCCACGCCCATCCGTCACCGATCGACCTGCGCTTCGCCGTGGCCACCTCGTGCAACGCCTACTTCTGCTATGTCTTCCGCGACATCCTCGACAATCCGAAATACGGGAACGTCAAGGACGGATTCGAGGTGTGGCGCAAATATGTCGAGAGTTTCGGCTTCGGCCGCAAGCTGGGCTCCGACTTCCTCGACGAGGGGAGCGGCTATGTTCCCGACCGGGCCTTCTACGACCGCACCTACCGCGGCTCATGGAATTCGCTGACGCTGCTCTCGCTGTCGATCGGTCAGGGCGAGCTGGGCTGCACGCCGCTTCAGCTGGCCAACCTCGCGGCGATCGTCGCCAACCGCGGCTACTACTACATTCCGCACATCGTCAAGCGGGTCGAGGGGCGTGATTCGCTCGACCGCCGCTTCTATGAACGGCACTACACGATGGTCGCACCCGAGCATTTCGAGCCGATCGTCGAGGGCATGTGGCGGGGTGTGAATGTCGGCGGAACCTCGACGATGGCGCGTCTCGACGGCTGGGACGTCTGCGGCAAGACGGGTACGGCCCAGAACCCCCACGGCGCCGACCACTCAACCTTCCTCTCGTTTGCGCCGAAGGACAATCCGAAGATCGCCATCTCGGTCTATATCGAGAACGGGCGCTGGGGCGCCTCGGCGGCCCTTCCCATCGCGAGCCTGCTCGAGGAGTACTATCTGACGGACACGATCCGGCGGCCGGCTTTGCTGGAATATGTCAAGAATCTGAAAATCAGCTATCCGTATTATGACAAGTAACCGCAGCAACGGCATATTCTACGGGGTGGACCTGGTGACGGTGATCCTCTACGTGCTGATCGTCATCGCCGGGTGGCTGTCGATCACGTCGGCCTCCTTCGACGAGACCTCGCCTGCTCTCTTCTCCTTCTCGCACTTCTACATGAAACAGCTGGTGTGGGTCGGTGTGGCGTGGGCCGTGGCCGTTGTCGTGCTGCTGCTCGACGAACGGTTCTACCATATGTATGCCTACCCGGCCTACTTTGTGGGGCTGGCGATGCTCGTGGCGGCGCTGCTGTTCGGCCGCGAGGTGAACGGCGCGAAGGCGTGGTTCGAGTTCGGTTCGTTCCGCGTGCAGCCCGTCGAGTTTGCCAAGATCGCCACGGCGCTGGCCCTGGCCCGTGTGATGAGCGAATATTCGTTCTCGATCAACCGGGTCGGGGACCTTTTCCGGGTGGGGATGGTCATCTGTACGCCGCTGCTCATCATCGTGCTGCAGAACGACACCGGATCGGGCATCGTCCTCGGTTCGTTCCTCTTCGTGCTCTACCGTGAGGGGCTGAACAAGTGGCTCTGCATTCCGCTGCTGTTCATCGCCGCGCTGTTCATCTTCTCGTTCCTGCTTTCGCCGATGGTGCTGCTCGTGTCGCTCATCCTGGTATGCACGCTCTCGGAGGCGATGATGCACGGGCAGTGGCGTTCGCGGATCATCTACCTGGCTTCGCTCGGGATGGGGAGCATCCTGCTGTGTCTGGTCATGGGGCTCATCGCCCCCGGGACGCTCGATCTCTACCACAGCTTGCTCATCGTCACGCTGCTTTCGCTGGTCGTGGTGGTCATCTATGCCTTCCGGGCCAACCTTTCGCACCTGTTCATCACACTGGGGCTCTTCGTCGGGTCGCTTGTCTTCCTGCCCACCACCGACTACATTTTCAACTCGATCCTCAAGGAGCACCAGCAGAACCGCATCCTGAGTTTCCTGGGCATCATCAACGACCCCCAGGGTGTGGATTACAACGTCAATCAGTCGAAGATCGCCATCGGCTCCGGCGGTTTCTGGGGCAAGGGCTTCCTCGAGGGGACGCAGATCAAGTACGGCTTCGTTCCCGAGCGCCATACCGATTTCATTTTCTGCACGGTAGGCGAGGAGTGGGGCTTCGTGGGCTCCGTGGTGGTGCTGACGCTGCTATGTATGCTGATCCTCCGGCTGATGCGCATGGGCGAACGGCAGCAGGAACCCTTCGGACGGGTCTATTGCTACAGCGTGGCGTCGATCCTGCTCTTCCATGTCTTCGTCAATGTGGGCATGACCGTCGGTCTGATGCCCGTCATGGGCATCCCGCTTCCGTTCATGAGCTACGGAGGTTCGTCGCTCATTGCATTTACGATTCTGTTGTTCATCGCCGTGCGGCTCGATGCCTCGACGCGGCAATTCACCCTCAATAAATTCTGACCCAAATGATTGCTTACAATCCCCGGGGCCTCGCTCCGCAGGAGGTCGCCGCCAGCCGCGAGCGGCACGGCGACAATGTCATCACGCCGCCGAAGGATGCTTCGGCCTGGCTGCTTTTGCTCGACAAGTTCCGCGATCCGATCATTCGGATCCTGCTCCTTGCCGCGGTGCTGTCGCTGGTTATCGGTTTCATCCACCGGGACTTCACCGAATCGATCGGCATCATCTGCGCGATCATCCTCGCCACGTGTGTCGGTTTCTGGTTCGAGTGGGACGCGCAGCGCCGTTTCCGGCGGTTGAACCAGGTGAACGACGACATTCCGGTGAAGGTGATGCGCGACGGTGCGATCCGTGAGATTCCGCGCCGGGAGGTCGTGGTCGGCGATGTGGTCTACATCGAGAGCGGCGAGACGGTTCCGGCCGACGGCGAGCTGGTCGAAGCCGTGTCGCTGAAGATCAACGAATCGACCCTCACGGGCGAGCCCGAAGTGGACAAAACGGTGGACGAAGCCCACTTCGATCCGGAGGCGACCTATCCGTCGAATGTCGTGATGCGCGGGACGACGGTGGCCGACGGTTATGGCGTGCTGGTGGTCACGGCCGTGGGTGACGGTACCGAGGCGGGCCGCGTTACCGAGCAATCGACCGTGCAGAACGACGAACCCACCCCGCTGGACCGCCAGCTGACACGCCTTTCGCAACTGATCGGGCGGATCGGCATCGGACTTTCGATCCTGATCTTCTGTGTGATGGTCGGCAAGGCCCTCTTCTTCGGTGACCTGCTGCAGCAGGACTGGCTGACGATTTCGCAACAGGTGCTCCACATCTTTATGGTCTCGGTGGCCATCATCGTGATGTCGGTGCCCGAAGGTTTGCCGATGTCGATCACGCTGTCGCTGGCCATGTCCATGCGGCGGATGCTCAAGACGAACAACCTGGTGCGGAAGATGCATGCCTGCGAAACGATGGGCGCCGTGACGGTGATCTGTACGGACAAGACCGGCACGCTGACGCAGAACAAGATGCACGTGCAGGAGCTGGTGCGTTACGACGCACTTCCGGAACATGATTTCGCCGAGGTCGTCGCCTTGAATTCGACGGCGTTCCTCGATGCCGAGGGGCGCATCATCGGAAATCCGACCGAAGGCGCTCTGCTCGAGTGGTTGCGTGGTCGCGGCGAGGAGTACGAACCCTTGCGGCGCGGGGCGTCGATCGTCGATCGGCTGACCTTCTCGACCGAGCGCAAGTATATGGCAACGATCATCGAGAGCGGCGTCTCGGGCCGGCGCCTGCTCTGCGTGAAGGGTGCCCCTGAGATTGTGCGGGGCATGTGCGTGGCCGACGGGCTTGATGCCGAGGTGTCGGCCCGGCTGCTCGACTTTCAGAACCATGCCATGCGTACGCTGGCCATCGCCTGGGCCGAGACATCCGAGACCGACTGCCTGCGGGCCGTGGCGGCCGGAGGACTCCGTTTCTCGGCCGTGGCCGCGATCCTCGATCCCGTGCGGGAGGATGTCCCCGCAGCGGTGCGTCAGTGCCTCGATGCGGGGATCGGTGTGAAGATCGTAACGGGCGATACACCCGCCACGGCGCGTGAGATCGCCCGCCAGATTGGCCTTTGGGACGATGCCCGCGATACGGAGCGCAACCACATCACCGGCGCTGAATTTGCCGCGGCGAGCGATGAGGAGCTGCTCGAACGGGTGCAGGAGCTGAAGATCATGTCGCGAGCCCGGCCGCTCGACAAGCAGCGCCTCGTGCGGTTGCTCCAGCAGCGGGGCGAGGTGGTGGCCGTCACCGGCGACGGGACGAACGACGCTCCGGCACTCAATTTCGCCAATGTGGGCCTCTCGATGGGTTCGGGCACCTCGGTGGCCAAGGATGCTTCGGACATCACGCTGCTCGATGACTCGTTCGCCTCGATCGCCACGGCCGTCATGTGGGGCCGTTCACTCTACCGGAACATCCAGCGCTTCGTGCTCTTCCAGCTGACGATCAACTTCGCGGCGATCCTCATCTGTTTCGTCGGGGCGCTGGTCGGTACCGACATGCCCCTTACGGTGGTGCAGATCCTCTGGGTGAACATCATCATGGATACCTTTGCGGCGATGGCAATGGCTTCGCTGCCTCCCTCGGCCGAGGTGATGCGCGACCGTCCGCGCCGCCGCGACGAGTTCATCATCTCGCCGGGCATGGCCCGCACGATCTTTACTTGCGGCGGTGCGATGGTCGTCGTGCTGTTGGGTATGCTCTTCGCCTGGACCTTCTCGCAGGGAGGGCTGACCATCCGTCAGCTGACACTCTTCTTCTCGACATTCGTCTTTCTGCAGTTCTGGAACATGTTCAACGCCAAAGGGTTCGAAACCCGCCATTCGGTCTTCACCTGCCTGAAGGGCTGTCGGGAGTTTTTCCTTATCCTTGCGGCTATCGGCATCGGACAGGTGCTCATCGTCGAGTTCGGCGGTCCCGTGTTCCGCACCGTGCCGCTCGCATGGGGCGAATGGGTGGCCGTGATCGGCCTTACGTCGCTCATTGCCTTCGGCGGCGAGGCCGTGCGTGCGCTGCGGCGGAGGTGAATACCGGTGCCGTATGCCGATCGGTTCCGACTCCGGTAAAAGAAGATCGCCGCAACCTTCGGGTTGCGGCGATCTTTTCGTATGGATCCGTACGGCGGACTACAAGATGCCCTGCTCGACCATCGACTTGGCCACCTTCATGAAGCCGGCGATGTTGGCGCCCTTCATGTAGTTGATGTAGCCGTCCTTCTCCGTGCCGTACTCGAGGCAGGCGTGGTGGATCGACGACATGATCTGGTGCAACTTGGCATCGACCTCCTCGGCCGTCCAGTTGAGCTTCTGTGCGTTCTGCGTCATTTCGAGGCCCGATGTGGCGACGCCGCCGGCGTTCACCGCCTTGCCCGGTCCGTAGGGGATCTTCGCCGCGATGAAGGCGTCGATGGCCTCCGGGCGGCAACCCATGTTCGAAACCTCGGCCACGATCTTCACGCCGTTGGCCAGCAGTTTCTTGGCATCCTCGCCGTCAAGCTCGTTCTGCGTGGCGCACGGCATGGCGATATCGACCTTCACCTCCCACGGCTTGCGGCCCGGGATGAACTGTGCTCCGGGGAACTTGTCGGCATAGGGAGCCACTACGTCGTTGTTCGAAGCGCGCAGCTCGAGCATGTAGGCGATCTTCTCCTTGTTGAGACCCTCGGCATCGTAGATGTAGCCGTCGGGACCGGAGATCGTCACGACCTTGGCACCCAGCTCCGTGGCCTTCGTTGCGGCGCCCCAGGCGACGTTGCCGAAGCCCGAGATGGCGATCGTCTGGCCCTTGATGTCCATGCCGGCCTTCTCGAGCATCTGGCGCAGGAAGTAGACGGCGCCGAAGCCCGTGGCCTCGGGACGGATGAGCGAACCGCCGTAGGTCATGCCCTTGCCCGTCAGTACGCCCGTATTCTCGCGTGCCAGCTTGCGGTACATGCCGTAGAGGTAGCCGATCTCGCGGCCGCCCACGCCGATGTCACCGGCCGGAACGTCGGTCTCGGG
>OJPA01000253.1_pt1 | contig 29989 bp, 22 predicted proteins | sample 1598411 | NCBI WGS metagenome assembly OJPA01 (sample SAMN03922477, study PRJEB24848) | human gut metagenome | isolation source: stool sample | host: Homo sapiens | place: Germany | collected 2010-11 | reverse complement strand
GGCTCAGTTTCGTTTGTCAAGTACTTTTTTCAAATCTTTTTCAGATTTTTCTTTCCGACCTTTTCAGATCTTCAAGCACCCGACTCATTCACTTCATCGCCGTCAAACAGCTTTATTAGGATACCAAAATACACCTGAAATGTCAAGCATTTTTTTGAGTTTTTTCGAGTTTTTTGTCAGAAGCACTTTTTGCATGGTTTTTCGCACAATATCCAGTGTTTTTTCCAGCTTTGCTTTACTATAATACAATATCATACCAAGCTTTGAGGTGATTTACTTGCGGTTCTGGAAAATGAACGGCGCCGGCAATGACTTTATCATTATAAATAATATGGTAGAGCATCTTCCCGAAACCTGCTTTCCCACTTTGGCCCGCACTCTGTGCGAACGCCATCTGTCCATTGGGGCCGACGGTCTGATGATCGTAGATGCCCCGCTTCAGGGCGGTGACTATCGGATGCTGTTTTTCAATTCTGACGGCAGCCTCGGTGAAATGTGCGGCAACGGCGCCCGTTGCATTTGCCGCTACGGCTACGAAAATGGTCTGGCCGGCGAGATCCAGCATGTAGAGACCACTGCCGGTCTGGTAACTGGCCACCGCATCGACCAGCGTCTCTATCGGATTCGTCTGAATGATCCCACCACGGTCCGTTTGGATGCACCTGTGGTGATCGACGGCGTTCGCTATGAATGTTCCTATTTAGAATTAGGAGATCCCGGACTCCCCCACGCTGTGGTCCCGTATCCCAATTTGGCGCAGGCCGACGAAAACGCGCTGCGTGAATTGGGACGCAAGATCCGCTTCTATCCGGAATTCCCCAAGGGCGCTAACGTCAACTTCTGCGAGCTCACCGGTGAGGATGAGGTCTTTGAACGCACCTTTGAGCGGGGTGTGGAGGACTTCACCTATGCCTGCGGCACGGGAACCGGCTGCGTTGTCACCGCCCTTACCCTGATGGGAAAAGTCAGTGGCCAACAGGTCCGGGTCAATATGACCGGCGGCCAGCTCATTGTAGACGTAGATCTCCAGGGAAACTCCGTCCAAAACCTCTATCTTACAGGTCCCACCAATATTGTCTGCAAGGGCGAGGTCACGGACGAGGAGCTTTCGCTGAATTGATAAAGTTTGCCAACCCAAGTATCTGTTATCCAAACCAAAAGGAGTGTGTTTTATGGATAAGAAATCTGTCGCGAAAAACTACCGTTTCCTGATCATTCTGCTGTGCTGCATGGTAGCCGGTGCCCTGGTGGGCTGGTTCTTCCCTGCCTTCAGCCACGGTATCGCCTTCCTGGGCAAGGTGTTCATCAACCTGATGTTCTGCATCGTAGTTCCCCTGGTGTTTGCCTCCATCGCCGGCTCCGTTGCCAATATGGAGAGCCGCCAGCGAGCCGGTAAGATCATGGGCACCACCATCGTCACCTTTGTGATCACCGGCGCCATCGCCGCCGTCATCATGTTTGTTTTGATGAAGATTTTCCCGCCGGTGCTGTCCCCCTGGGCGGATCTGGCCGCCGAAGAGGTGGGCGAGCATGCCACCATGACGGAAATGATCGTCAATTTCTTCACCGCCGAGGACTTCGTGGGTCTGCTGAGCCGCCGGGCCATGCTGCCCCTGATTGTCTTCTCCATCCTCTTCGGTTTCTCCGTGCAAATGACCGGTGGAAAGGACTCCATCGTGGGCAAATGGCTGGCCGGTCTTTCCGACGTAATGATGAAGTTCGTGCAGATCATCACCTACTATGCCCCCATCGCCTTCTTCGCTATTTTCGCCGACCTGGTGGCAACCTACGGTGCCGAAGTCGCCAAAGGCTATGGCCGGGCGCTGCTGCTCTACTATCCCCTGTGCTTCATCTATATCTTCACTGCCTTCCCTCTGTTCGCCCGGTTCGGCGGCGGCAAGGGCGCCGTCAAGGTGATGTTCAAGCACATTGCCCGTCCCGCAGTGGTCTCCCTTGGTACCTGCTCCTCTGTTGCCACCATTCCCACCAACATGGAAGAGGCTCTGGAAACCGGCGTCAGCAAGGACATTGCCGGCATGGTGCTGCCTCTGGGCGCCACCATGCACATGGACGGCTCCTGCTTCTCCTGCGTGCTGAAGATTGCCTTCGTGCTGGGCGTGTTCGGTGAGGAACTCAGCTGGTCCCGCCTGCCTTTCATCGTGCTGGTGGCCGTACTGTCCTCCGTGGGCATGAGCGGCGTTCCCGGCGGCGGCTACATCGGCGAGTACATCATCTGCTCCATCTTCTTCCCCAGCCAGATGGAGTTGGCCTTCCCCATTTTGGTGGCCATTGGCAATCTGGTGGATCCTCCCGCTACCATGATCAACTCCGCCGGCGACTATGTGGTCAGCTACATTGTCTCCCGCTTCGTGGAAGGCAAGGACTGGCTGCAGAAGCAGCTTAACAACGCCTGATCGGTTTCCATATCAGATAACAATCCGTCCCATCGGCTAAGACCGATGGGACGGCTTTTACGATCTCCTCCTGCGCTCGATTGCGTCCTACATCCAATCCCCCCTTGAATACACCGGGCTTAGCGCTGTCGGAAATGCAAAAACGCGGCATAGTCGGACCGGTCAGCATAGGTGCTTCGCTTCCCGCTCCCCGGAGTGCAGAGGCTCTCCTATATTGCCCACGCCCCTCCTTCCACCGTACCAGCTGCTTCTTGCCGTATATGCGGGTATTATATGCAAAAACGCAGCCCTCACGATGAATCGTGAGGGCTGCCGTTCTATTTTGGGTTTTGGTTCGGCCGTTCTCAGCCGATTTACTGAGCTGCGGACTCATCGCCCATGCCCATATCCTCCATGCCGAAATCATCGTCGGAGGGAACATCGGTCTCGTCTGCCGCCACCTCGTCCGGAGAGGGGATAAACTCGCTGAGGTACGCCTCTTCGGGAAGTCCCGCCAGGAAACCGGGCAGGTTGATGATCACATTGTCCATCTTCCGGGGAACAGGGATATTATAGGCATAAACCTCTTCCGTTCCGCCCTTCTGCTGGGTGATCTCCAGCGTCACGGTCAGCGTCTGGCCGATGCAGGTAGCAACGCCGCGCTCCTTGTCGTAGAGCTTGGCTACCTGCTGACCATCCACATACACCACCGTCTTATAGGCGGGCTTGTAGGTCTGGCCGTCATATTCCAGGGTCTTGCTGTCCAGATAGATCGTATGCCCACGGCCAATGATGGTCATGGTATAGCCGATCGCCACCAGCAGGACCACCGCTAAGATTTGAAAGAGAAGTCTCCGCTTTGCTTTCATTTCGATGCCTCCTCTTCCGCAGCCTGCTCAGCAGCCAACTGCTGGCCTGCCAGGCTCTTGTTCTTGCGCTTCTTGGACTCATACATGACCAAAGCCAGCGTAATGACCGCATAGGACACAAACACGCGGAAATACTCGCCGATCATGGAGTCGCCGGTAATGGCAGCACCGGTCTTGGGTGCCACAATGAACATGGTGTGGAACAGGATCACGCCCAAAAATACGTTGCCGATGCTCGCCCTATCCACAGAGGCACCGCCCACCAGCAGAGCCGCGATGGCGAACATACCAATCTGGGTATGAGCTGTATAGGTGGGGAAGTTACCTACGTTCTGTAGGTAGATGATCATGCCGAAGCCGGCGAACACCGTGGAGATCACCATGGAGATCACGCGGGTGCGCTCCACATTGATACCGGCATCCCGGGCCACTTCCATATCCTGACCCACAGCCCGCATATCCTGGCCCAGCTTGGTCTTGCGGAACCAGACGATGAACAGGCAGGCCAGACCGATGATCAGCAGGGTCAGTACAGGGATCTTCACGCCGCCCACCTGAACAGCCAGCAGGTTGTCCAGACTCTGGCGCATGCTCAGCAGGCTCACGGTGTTGCGGATGCCGTAGCCGCGGGGAAGCTTCAGGGAATCATGAACGATGGGAATGATGGGGCCCATCATGAACAGCACCACAAACTGGTACACACCGTTCATGGTAAAGGAAATCATATAGCTGGTGATCATCTCCCGGCCCTTGGAGCGGTTCAGGATCTTGCCGATCATCACGCCTAATGCCACAGAAATGGGGATGGAAACGATAGCGGCCAGGATCATGCCGGGGATGCCCCAAACCTGCCAGTCAGCGGCGAAGATCAGCCCGATCTCGCCGGCCATGGCGCCCAGCGTCATACCGAAGTTCATACCCATGCCTGCCATAACAGGGATCAGCAGGCTCAGGATCAAGAATGCGTTACGGCCCAGACGGGTCATGACCTCATTCAAGAGGTAGGACCAGGAAAAGCCCGCCTGCGGAATACAGTACGCGCAGATCAGGATGAACATAATGGGGACGGTGTTGTTGCGGATGAACTGCAAAAGCTTCTGCCCGAAGCTCTGGCTGCCGGGTACATTCGTCTTTTTCATGCTCATTTCCCTCCTTCCGTCTTACGGGTCAGAGCGTAAACGATCATGCCGTTAGAGACGATGATCCGGATGACCTCGCTGATGTCCAGATGCACGATGGCGTTCATCACGGTGGGTGTCATGGTGACAAGGCCCTGATAAAGGATCGTGCCGATGATAACGTTGGTAATGCTGGCCTTGTTCACGCTGGCGCCGCCGATCAGAATAGCCGCCACGGCGGGGAACGCCATGTTCAGGGGCGCCATATAGATCTGTACAAAGCCGAAGCCCTGCTCATACAGCAGGATGCCCACAGCGCCCAGCCAAGTGGAAAGCACCACAGACAGCAGACGGGTCTTGTCCACGCTGATACCGGCAGCCTTGGCGAAGGTGGGGTTGGAGCCCACAGCCGTCATGGCGGTACCGGTCTTAGTGTGCAGGAAGACCCACATCAGGAATGCCAGCAGAGCGAAGAACAGCAGGCTGCCGGTGGGGATTACCAGATTGATGCCGAACCGGTTCAGGTCGATCTGCAAAAACTTTGCCAGGAACTGATCGTAAAAGCCTTCCAGAGAGATGGTGGTACGCAGGCCCTTACCGGCAAAGCCCCAAACCATCGTCGGGCTCTTGTAGGGCAGCAGCAGCCACATCATGCACATGAATGACACGGAGGAAAAGCCCACATAGGTAGCGACCATCATTTCGCCGCCCTTGATCTTATTGAGCATCCAGCCGTAGCCGCCGCCCAGCACCAGTGCAAAGGGCGTGGCGATGACAATAGCCATCAGGAAGCTCATGCCGCCGGTGAATCCGAATTCAATGGAAAGAGTTGCACCCAGCAGGCCGGAGATGATGCCCAGAGGCAGGCCGAAGTTCAGGCCGCAGCCGGAGTGGATCATGGGGACCATGGCCAGCACCATAATGGCGTTCCAGCTGAAGCGGTTGATGACGTTGGTGATCTGCGTAGCAAAGTCCACGCCGGCCACCGGCGCCAGAATGAACATCAGCAGCAAAAAGCCGGTGATGATCAGGCGGGGCACGCCATAGCTGTTGACGAGCCGCCGCAGCTTGCTCTGCTCCGCAAGCGTATTTGTCGTGTTATCCATACTTCCTCCTTATTTGACCTGGCTGACCATCAGCGCGCCGAACGTCTCGGAGGATTCGGTGGCCGGGAGGATGCCGACGATCCTGCCGCCAGAGACAATGGCGATCCGGTCGCAGGTGGTGCGCAGCTCCTCCAGCTCAGAGGAGATCATCACCACGGTAACGCCGTTTTCACGGTTAAATTTCTTCAGCGCGTCCAGCACCAGCGCCTTTGCGCCCACGTCGATACCGCGGGTAGGCTCCGAAACGAACAGGAACCGGGGCTGCAGGGCAAAGGCCTTGGCCAGGCACACCTTCTGCTGGTTGCCGCCGGAAAGCTCTCTGGCCTTCTGCTTGGAGCTGGTGCACTTGATCTTCAGTTCGTCGATATACTTCTGCGTCACATCATGGATCGCCTTGGTATCGCGCCAGGTGATAGGACCGTATTTCTTCAGGAACTTGTTCTGGATCTGCATGGCCGGGAAGGCAACGTTCCATTCCAGCGTCTCGTCCAGCAGCAGGCCCACGCCGCGGCGGTCCTCAGACACGAAGGCAAGCTGCGCGTCCAGGCACTTCCGGGGATTGTTCAGGGGAATGGGCTTGCCGTCAAATTCCACGGTGCCGCCGGCCTCATACAGGCCCATGACACCGTTGGGAATACCCAGCTTGCCCTGACCTGCCAGACCGCCGATACCGAGGATCTCACCCTCCTTGACATCCAGATTCACATTCCGGACGATCTCGCCGGGCATATCCACCCACAGCTTACGGATGGACATGATCGTCCGGGCATCAGAACAATCCCGAACCTCCCGGACCGCACTGAGGTCCACGCTGCGTCCCACCATGCACCTGGTGATCTCATCCACGCTGGTCTCGGAGGCAGGCGTGTCCTTCACTACCTTGCCGTCCCGCATGATGACTACCTTGTCACATACGTTCAGGACTTCCTGAAGCCGGTGGGTGATGAAGATAACAGCGATGCCACGGGACGCCATGCCCCGGATGGATTCCAGCAGAGCCGCGGCCTCCTTCTCCGTCAGAACGGCGGTAGGCTCGTCCAGGATCAGCAGCTTGAGCTGGTCCTTGCTCAGCTCACGGGCGATCTCGGTGAACTGCTTATGACCAACGGGCATATCGCTGATGACCATATTCTGGTCGATCTCCACGCCCATTTTGTCAATGGCCTCTGCGGCCTTGGTCTTCATTTTTTTATAATCGAGCGTATTCAGCCGGGGGCCAAACACCTCGGAAATGACGTTCTTCTTTTGGGGCTCACGATTGAGCAGAATGTTTTCCGTGGCAGTAAAGCCGGGGATCAGAGAGAACTCCTGATGCACCATGCCGATACCGGCCTCCAGTGCATCAAAGGGCGTATTAAAGGTGACTTTTTCACCATTGATGAGGACGTCGCCGCCGTAGCCGCCGGTTTCCCGGATGACGTCCATACCGAACAGGATCTTCATCAGCGTGGATTTACCCGCGCCGTTTTCGCCTGCCAGGCCCAGGACTTCACCAGCCTTCAGGGTGAAGTTGATGTCCGTCAGGACCTGGTTGCCGAAGAAGTCTTTTTTGATGCCGCGCATCTCCAACAGGGGAGCCGTATTACTTTCCATAAATGATACCCTACCTAATAAGAGAGGAGGAGGGTCGCCCCTCCTCCTCAGTTTAGAATGAGCGAGAAAAAACGCTGCTTATTTCACAGTGAAATACTTCTCGGGAACCTCAACTTCGGTGGAACCCATGAACCAGCCGGGATCACCCATGATGTAGGTGTCCTGATACACCAGGAAGGTGTTGTCGGCCTTGACGCCGGTGGTGGCGTTGGTGTAGTTGGAGCCGTTCCAGGAAGCCTCGGGAGAGAACTCGTGGTAAGCCTTGGCGATATCGTCGATGTCGCACAGCTCGCTCTCGCCGTTGATGACATTCAGCGCGTGCTGGGCCAGACCAGCAGTGGTGGTGTAACCGTAGGAGTAAGCCCAGGTGCCGAAGCGGCCAGCGCCGCCGGCCTCGCAGATCGCGTCCTCGACCTTGGCCAGGATCTTCTGGAAGTCGCCGGCCTCAGCGGTCAGGTCGATGCCCAGAGCGCCGGGATAGCCCATCAGAGGAGAGGGCAGGTCAGCCTCGATGAAGTAGCCGCCGTACTGCAGCAGCTGCTTGAGCAGAGGCTCGGTGTGAGCATCGTTGGTGCAGAAGTAAGCGGCCTTCTCGCCGTAGGTCTTGGACCACTCAGGGACCTTCTCCAGGATGTAAGCCTGAGCACCGGCCACGCCGACGTCAGAGGTGGGATCGGGAGCGGTCTCCATTTCGAACTTCATGCCAAACTCCTCGCAGGCGGCCTTCATAACCGCGATACGACGGCTCATGGTCTCATAAGCCAGGTGACGGGGGAAGGAGATGTGCACGAAGGTGTCGCAGCCCAGCTCGTGGGCGGTGCGGATGATCAGATAGCCGCGAGCCACGAAGTCATTGTTGCACACCAGGTCGGCAGCAGAGCCGATCTCGAGCAGATCCTCATGGGCCTCGCCGGCGATGCACAGGATGTCGGGGCGGATCTCCTTGATCTTACGGAACGCCTCGGTGGTGCCGGGGACGGACTGGTTGACGATGATGGCCTTCATGTCGGCGTCATCAGCCAGGTTCACGATGGTCTGGATGGTGGTCTCCAGCTCCTCGGTGAAGTTATCGGGATAGATGGCCAGCTTGACCATATCCTCACCGTACAGGGCCCGGAAAGCCTCGGCGCCGCGGCGGTCATCCTCGGACTGAGAAACGGAGCCGGTCACGATGCCGATGTGGACGTTGCCCTCGGTTTTCGTGTCAGCGGTCTCAGAAGGAGTCTCGGTTTTGTTGCTGCCAGTGTTGGGGGTGGGGTTGCTTTTGCCGCAGGAAACCAGGGCCAGGGCCATGGTCAGGGCAAGCAGTGTGCTCAGCAATCTTTTCATACATGCCTCCAATTCGTTTTTTTTGCAAGCATTTCACAAGAGACCTGCAAATAGTTGCTATATATGATACCTGAATCGTTTGCATTTGTCAACAGAGCAAAGACAAAATACTGATACTTTTTTTCGTATTACGGACAGGTTCCATGAGAGTTATTCCTGTTTTCCCACTCTTTTCCCACTGAGTGCTCTATTCGTTTTTTCGAGTAAAGAATCTGATTCGCACGTTCTCTCCCTTATTCATTTATTCATTACTATCCTTTTTTCTATGCGCTCCGCAAAAAGTCATGCTTCACAAAAAATCAAAAATGGAGCACCGGCCGATCCCGGTGCTCCATTTTCAAATTGTATACAGGCTTAGCCGATGCCGCCATAGATGGCGCCCAGGATCAGGGCCGCCAGAGAGGCTGCGCAATACACCCACTTGCCCAGAGGATAGAACCAGCCGCTGATGTCCTTCTTGCCGACGGTGCGGCCCTCGTGGACAGCCGCCAGAGCAGTGTCCTTCTTCATGACCCAGAAGAACATGATACCGGCCAGCAGAGCGCCCAGCGGGCAGATGTAAATGGAGACAACGTCCATCCACTGAGAGGTCCAGGGCTGGATGCACAGTGCGATCACGCCGCCCACCGCGCCGATGATGACCACGGACAGCACACGGTTGGTGTGGAGCTTCTCCTGCAGGAAGGCCACGGGAGCCTCATACAGGTTCACGATGGAGCTGACGCCTGCGAACAGCACGCAGATGTAGAAGATCATACCCACGATCCGGCCGCCGGGCATGGCGTTGAACACGTTGACCAGGTAGACGAACATCAATCCGGGGCCGCCCTTCATTCCAACGATGCCGTCACCCAGGATGACTGCCATGGCAGGGATGATGACGATGGCAGCCAGCAGAGCGGCGATGGTGTCGAACAGGGCCACGTTGCGAGCAGAGGAAGGCAGATCCTCATCCTTGGGCAGATAGGAGCCGTAAATCACGGAGCCGTTGCCCGCCACAGACAGGGAGAAGAATGCCTGACCGAATGCGAAGACCCAGACCTGAGGATTCAGCAGGCCCTCGGGCTTGAGGGTGAAGATGTACTTGTAGCCCTCGCTGGCGCCGGGCAGGGTGCAGATATAAACGCCCAGGACCACGAACAGGAAGAACAGGGCGGGCATCATGACCTTGTTGGCCTTTTCAATGCCGTTGCCCACGCCGAATGCCATGATGGCCAGAGAGGCCACCAGACCCACGATCAGCCATACGCCGTTGCCGATGCCGAAGATACCATTGCTGAACATCATGCCCAGAGCCTCGCCCAGAGTCTCTGCCTCGGGAGCGGTGCCGCCGAAGGTGCCGCCGATGGTCGCCATATCGGTGCCCATAGCGTACAGGCTGCCGGAAATACCCATCCAGCAGTACTTGAAGATCCAGCTCATGACCACGGTGTAGCCGATGGCCAGCATCATAGAGCCGACGATGGGGAGCGCGCCGATGGCCTCGCCCAGCCGCTTATTACCGGTGCGTTCCTCGGTAGCCTTGCCGAAGGAGATCACGGGGCCGCCCTGCGCCCAACGGCCCAGTGCGAATTCCTCAATGATACCGGTGGAACCGACCAGAAGTACGAACAGGAAGTAGGGGATCAGGAACGTCATGCCCCCGAACTGCTGCACCATGATGGGGAAGCGCCAAATATTACCCATACCAACGGCAGAGCCAATGCAGGCCAGAATAAAGCCCCATTTGCTTTGAAAACCGTCGCGATTTTCCAGAGTTGCGTGTTTGTCTGACATAGTTTGCCCTCCTAAAGACACAGATTGGTGTGATGATCGGATGTAGCACTTTTCAGGTCGGCTCACGCCCGATGGGTGGCCGCAAGCGGCGCACCCAAACGGGACGGAACCTATTCAAGCGCCCGGGCGCGATGAAAACTGAGACAAAGGAACTTGCTGGAAATGCTGCGCTGAAATCTTTTTATTTAATTGTATTTCCCGGAATTACTTCTCCTCGTTGGCGTAGGGCTCCAGGAAGGCGTGGAAGTGACGCATGGGCAGCTTGTGGCCCCAGACGATCCGCATGTTGGGGATGGACTCGCGGTCCTCATACAGCGCCTTGACAGCGGCGATGACGTAGTCCAGGTGCTCCTGGGTCAGGCGGCTGCGGTCGATGGCGAAGCGAACCACGTTGGCCAGCTCAGCCTGCTGCTCGGGAGTCTTCAGGTCATATTCCATGGAGAAGTCGCCCAGCTCGGACACGCGGATACCGTAGCGGCGGATCAGCTCCAGAGAGAAGCCGGTGCCGGCGAAGGTGGTATGATCGCGCTTGCCGTCGAAGAACTCATCCATGTTGATGTACACAGCGTGGCCGCCGGCGGGGAGAACGACGCCCTTGACGCCGGCCTTGTAGAAGCCCTGTGCCAGGTACTCGCACTGCTGCACGCGGTCATGCATGTAGCCGAAGTCGCAGCTCTCATAGAGGCCGCAGGCCAGAGCCATGATGTCACGGCCGGACATGCCGCCGTAGGAGTCGTTGCCGTAGCAGGAGATCTGCTTGACCTTGATGAGCACGCCCACGTCGGTCTTCACGGTGCCGTCCTCGTTGAAGTCGGAGAACTTCTGCCAGAACAGGCCGCGGTCACGGAAGGCCAGCATACCGCCCATGTTGGCGTGGCCGTCCTTCTTGGCGGACATGGTGAAGGCGTCGCAGTAGGAGAACATCTCGCTGGCGATCTCGGCGATGGACTTGTCGGCGTAGCCTTCCTCGTTCATCTTGATGAAGTAGCAGTTCTCGGCCCAGCGGGCAACGTCGAACACCAGAGGAATGTCATACTTATGCGCCACGCGGTTGATCTCCCGGATGTTGGCCATGGAGACGGGCTGACCGCAGATGGGGTTGTTGGTGATGCAGGTGAATACCAGAGGTACGTTCTCGGGACCCACGGCCTGGATCAGCTGCTCCAGCTTCTCGATGTCCATGTTGCCCTTGAACGGGTTCTTCTCGTAAGAGCCGCCCTCGGGGATCTCATACAGCAGCTCCTTGTTGTACAGGTTGCGGGGGATGGAGCCCATCTGCTTAATGTTGCCCTCGGTGGTGTCGAAGTGGCCGTTGGAGGGGATGGTGAAGACCTTGCCGGGATGACGCTGGGCCAGGATCTTCTTCACGATCTCCATCAGGACGGACTCAGCGGCGCGGCCCTGCTGGATGATGAAGGCGTTGGGGCGCTCCATTTGCGCGGCGCCGCCGTTGAACAGGCCGCCCTCGTACTCACAGAGATAGACCTCGTCCATCATCTTCTCGATGTCACGGCAATCGGTGCGGACCAGGTCGATGACCTTCTTCCAGTTCTTCTCGCCGCCCCGCTCGAAAATATCGCGGAAGGTGTCCAGCAGCACATAGTAGCCGGTGTTGCGGCCGTAGGCCTCATCGCCCAGGAACAGGGTCGCCCACTGCTGGTTGGTCATAGCGGTGGTACCGGAGTCAGACAGCATATCCACAGTCAGCATGCCGGAGGGGAATGCAAACTCATTCCAGTGCGTAGCGTTCAGAGCGCGCTCGCGCTGCTCAACGGTAGCCTGAGGAAGATCGCGCACCACATATGCGCAGTGCTGAGGCATCGTCACGTTCAGGGGATAGTGCTTCGCATTCTTGTCCATTTTGTTTACCTCCATAATTTGGCGTTTTCCGCCTGTTTTTTTGGAGATACCCCGGTCGTCGAAGAGCGGACTTCCCATTTCCTGCTCTGCGCCTGGCGGACAGTATCCGATACAAAAGAATCGTGGAGCGGCTCGTTTCAGGCTGGCTGAACAGAACGCCCGGCAGGGTCCTGTCACCGCCCCCCTCCTGTTGTGCGATTATTTTATCATGTTTTTTAAGGGTCGTCAACTTTTATTGCGATTTTTTTGCATATCTTCAATATTTTTTACGCTGTTTAGCTGTTTAAATTTATATATTTTGTACGTTTCCTCGATGGACGGATAATAATCTTTTCTCATTATTTTTTACTTTGACAATATGACTTTCTCATATATAATATTTTCATAGCCTGAAAATATGCAAAATGAAACGAGGGAATCTTATGACGTCCTCTTCCAACCTGATTCTTCAGCATTACATCAAGCTAACCGAATTTTTGGGGAAAGCGCTGGGTCCCGACTATGAAGTGGCCCTTCACGATCTGACCCGGAAGGACCGTTCCATCATCGCCATCGCCAATAATTATATCAGCGGCCGGGAGGTCGGTGCGCCTCTGACCAATATGTCCCTGAGTATTCTCCGGGACAAGAGCTATGAGCGTATGGACTATCATCTCCATTATTACAGCATCAACGTCAACGGCAAGGATCTCCGCTCCAGCACCTTTTTCATCAAGGACAACAGCAAGCTCATCGGCCTGCTGTGCATCAACTTTGACGACAGCCGCTATCGGGCCATCAGCGACCATATCCTGAAGCTGTGCCACCCGGACCTGTTTGTAACCGATGTGTTGGCACGGCCGCTGCCGGAGAGTGAAGATGACATATCCGCCCGATCCTCCCCGGAAAAATTCCGCAACTCCGCAGATGCGGTGGCTTTGGACGCCATCAACCGGGAGCTGGAACGGATGGGGGTCACGCCCGGCCACCTCACTCACAGCGAGCGGCTTCAGGTCATCACTTCTCTGGAATCCGCCGGCATTTTTCTGCTGAAGGGCGCCATTAAAAGCGCCGCGGCCGCCCTCGGCTGTTCCACCGCCAGCATTTATCGCTACCTCTCCCAGATCAACCCCTCTGACTAAGCCCGAAAGCACTGAAAAGGCCGAAGTGTACCCCTTAATTTATATATGTATCAAAATCACCTCCGCCGAAAACGGCGGAGGTGATTTGATTCTTTATGTTCCGCTCTCGCCGTAGTTGCTCAGCACGCGGGCAGAGGGATCGTTGACGTCGCAGCCCTTCCAGCTCTTGTTGGGCATCCAGAAGTCCTTCACCATGGGGGCTTGGCCGGGATAATACTTCTCGAAAATCTCCCGGTACAGCAGGGATTCCTTGGTGAACGGCTGGGCGAAATCGTACTTCTTCCGCTTTTCCTCAAATTCGGCGTCGGTGTACTTGGTTTCGGCATAAGCCTTGAGATCATCCACCATGGAGTGGCCCACGGCGTCGGAGAATGCTGCCTTCTGGCGCCAAAGGATGTCATCCGGCAGCAGATGGTCCTTCTCGAAAGCGTGACGCAGGAGGTACTTTCCCATATCATAGGTATTGACCTTCATGGCCGGGTCGATGCTCATGACATACTTCACGAAATCCAGATCACCGAAGGGCACCCGGGCCTCGATGGAGTTGGCGGAAATGCAGCGGTCCGCCCGGAGCACATCGTACATATACAGCTCGTCCACCCGCTTCTTCGCCTCCTGCTGGAAGGCTTCGGGGGAAGGGGCAAAATCCGTATACTTGTAGCCGAACAACTCATCGCTGATCTCACCGGTCAACAGCACCCGGATATCCGTCCGCTCATGGATGGCCTTGCAGCAGAGGTACATACCCATGCTGGCTCGGATGGTGGTGATGTCATAGGTCCCCAGCAGGGAGATCACCTCTTCCAGGGTGTCCAGCACCTGCTGGCGGGTCATATATACCTCGGTATGGTCCGCGCCGATGTAATCCGCCACTTCTCTGGCGTATTTCAGATCAATGGCATCCTTGTCCATGCCGATGGCGAAAGTGCGGATCTTCTTCCCCAGCACCAGCGCACTGATGGCGCACACCAGAGAGGAATCCAGTCCGCCGGAGAGCAGGAAGCCCAACGGAGCGTCGGCGTCCAGCCGCTTATCCACACCGGCAATCAGTTTATTGCGGATGGTGCGGCAGACGGTCTCCAGATCGTCATGGCAATACTCCGTAACAGTGGTCAGGTCGGCGTAGCGGACGAACTTGCCGTCTGCGTAATAATGCCCCGGCGGGAAGGGGCAGACCTCCTTGCAGAGGCCGATGAGATTCTTGGCCTCGCTGGCGAACACGATGCCGCCGTCATCCAGATAGCCGTAGAACAGCGGCCGGATGCCGATGGGGTCCCGGGCGGCGATGAGGGAATCCGTCTTGTGGTCATAGATGATCATGGCGAACTCCGCGTCCAGCTTGGCAAACATAGAAAGGCCGTATTCCCGGTACAGCGGCAGAATGATCTCGCAGTCGCTGCCGCTCTTGAATTCGTAGCCCTTCTCCGTCAGCTGCCGCTTCAGGGGACGGAAGCCGTACAACTCCCCGTTGCACACCACCATATCGCCGTCCAGCTCAAAGGGCTGCATGCCGGCCTCGGTCAGGCCCATGATGGCCAGCCGGTGGAAACACAGCCAGCCGGAGCCGGTGTCCATGATCCGGGACATGTCGGGGCCACGGGAAACGGTCCGGTCAAAATAGGCCGGGATCTCACTCTTGTCCAGCTTCTTGGTGGAAAAACCCATAATTGCGCACATAAAAAACACCTCCGAATACAAAAAAGCAGCGAACGATCCTAAAATTTTAGGACGAATCGCTGCCGCATCCGTGGTGCCACCTAACTTGCTGATCGAAAATCAGCCCCTTTGCGGGGTTCCAACAAACCCCTGTGCTTTAACGCCGCACGCCGCGTCTCTCCTACTGGGCTGTCGCCGTTCAGATCGCTGCTCCCGAGTGTTATTCCCGCCGCCCCGTTGTACCGGGCTTTCACCGTCCCCGGCTCGCTGTGACCGTTTGGCCACGGTACTTGTCTCGATCCACGCATTTTCAATATGGCCGGAGCGTTGACCCGCTCCGAAATTGATGGACTGATTATAGCCCCGCGCAGTTCATCCGTCAAGATTTCAGATGTCAAATTTCCGCGCTTTTCCTACCAATTTTATGTGTATTTACAACAAGGGCAGTTGTTTCTCTTGACGCCCCTCTTTAAATGTGTCATGCTGAAAAAAATGACACAGGAGGGATCAATATGCGGAGGATCAGCTGGATCGGCGTGGGCATCATGGGGAAAGCCATGGTGCGGAACCTGATGAAAGCGAGCTACGAGGTCCACATTTATGCCCGTCACCCGGAAAAAGTGGCAGACGTGATATCCGAGGGTGCCGTACCCCACGGCAGCATTGCGGAGTGTGTGAAGGCCAGCGAGGTGGTCATCACCATGGTGGGCTTCCCCAAGGATGTGGAGGAGGTCTACTTTGCCCCCGGCAATATTCTGGACAGCGCCGCCAAGGGCATGACGCTCATCGACATGACCACCACCAGCCCCACCCTGGCCCAGCGGATCTACCAAGAGGGCGCCGCCCGGGGACTGCGAGTGCTGGACGCCCCCGTCACCGGTGGTGACAGCGGGGCCCGTGCTGGAACACTTTCCATTCTGGTAGGCGGCGATCAGGCAGATTTCGACGCTTGCCTCCCCATTTTCCAGGCAATGGGCACTAACATCACCTATTTCGGTCCCGCAGGCTGCGGCCAACACGCCAAAATGGCCAATCAGATCATGATCGCCGGGGCGCTTTCCGGCGTGTGTGAGGCTCTGACCTACGCCAAGGCGGAGGGGTTAGACGGGAATACTTTGCTGGGCGCCGTATCCACCGGAGCCGCCGGCAGCAAGCAGCTGGACTTTCAGGGCAAGAAGATCCTGGCAGGTGACTTTGCCCCCGGCTTCTTCATGAAGCACTTTGTGAAAGATATGCGCCTTGCGGAAGAGGAAGCAGAAAACGCCGGGCTGGATCTGAATGTTTTGCAGCAGGCGCTTTCCAACTGTCAATCCCTGATCGACCGAGGCTGCGGTGATCTGGGCACTCAGGCTCTGATCAAATTCTACGAAAAATAACAGATGAACGCAGGAGGCACAGCGTCAATGCTGTGCCTCCTGTTCATTCCAACTGTCAATCCGTCTCCTTGGGAACCGGTTGAATTTCCAAATAATAATGGGGCTGGTTCAAATCCAACTTCACCTCCGTAACGCCATTTTCCGGATCAAAACCGATGTTCTGGCCTGTGATTTGGACGTTTTCTGCATGGGTAACGGAGGCTGTCTGGGCCGTGAAGGCCAGAGTGGAATCCAGCGTGGTCATCAGATCATATCCTTGCAAGTTCCGGCGGCCTGAGCCGGAGCAGGCAAAGTCAAAGCTAGGGGCCTTCCAATACTGCGCCGTGACCTCCGCCGTACCGCCAGCCGGAACGGTAACCTCCGTTTTCAGATACAGTACCCGATCCACAAACAGCACCTCGTCCATCAGCTCATCCAGCCGTCCGCTGTCATAACGGTCGGCAGGCTGCTCCGACAACAGGCCGTATTGCTCCAACGCCCGCTCCGCCAGCAAGCAATAAGTTTCCGGGTTCAAAACCTCCGCCGCCTCGCTGAGCCAGCCGTAATAGCCGGGATTTTTTTCCATTGTGTCAAGGATCTCCCGACACAGGGTCAGCAGCACCTCATGAAGCGTGGTCTCACTCCGGGTAACGGTACAGGAAACACCGTCGATCTCCTCGCCGGGATCGCAGCCGCCGTCCCGATAGCCTTGTAATGTGTAGCCCGTCAGGTCCGCCCCGATCACGATCAGCTTCTTGCAGATTTTACTCCGCCGCTGACCGTCAGGCACGAAATAGCTGTAAGTGACCTCTCCGGTGCGCTCATCCCAGCCGTACCCCTCAAAGCCGTAGGACAGCACCGTGGTACGGGTGTCATCCGCCGTAAACGTCACCGCCTGGGTAGCCGCCTGATACTGTTCCGTGGGCGCTTCAAAATCCGTAAAGGTATAGACCGTGACCGGCATATCCGCCGGTGTATGCGTCCCGGTGGCCGCTTTCCGGTAACCGCCGCCGTCCAGAAGCGTCTGATAATCCGTCCATTGGCTGGGATACCGCAGATTCAGGGTAGAAGTGTCACCGCCGCCGGCGCCGCCAAAGCCACCCGCATAATCGCCGATGACCAACTCCTTCTCCGCTTTCTCTCCGTTCACCGTCACGCTGGGATCTATGGAAAGCAGATCCCTGATCCCGCCCACAATGGGATACAGCAGGGTCAGCGTCACATCCGTATCGGTTGGATTGCCGAGGATATAACCGTCCGTTATCGCCGCGCCCCACTGAGAATCGTACCCCTCCGGGTCTGTCCGGGGGGTAAAATTCCAATCCGTGTGGCGTTCCGCCGTCACGCCGGGATTTTCGTCTGCCGTGGTCAGGGGCAGCACCGGCCCGGCGTAGGACATGAACGCCACAGCGTCCGCAGCGCTGTCCGCATTATTGATCCCGCTGCCGCCTGCGCTGGCTCCATGACCGCGAAAGCCGCCGGTAACCAGATAGGCGGCTCCCGCCCCGCAGAGCACCATCAAGCAGGCCGCCGCAGCCGCATACCGCCGCCAGACGGGCCGCTTTTTCGCAGGGGTCTCAGCGGCCGCCTCGATCAGACCCTCATCCACCAAACCGATGGCCCGGAACAATCGCTCGGCTTTCATACCACGATCCCCTCCTTTTCCAAAAATGCCCGCAGGGCCTTTCTCGTGCGGAACAGGGCAGATTTTACCCGGCTCTCGCCGCAATCCAGACGCTTTGCGATGGCGGCGATATCCTCGCCGTACCAATAGCGCCGCAGGAAGATATACCGGTTATCCGCCGTCTGTCCCCGCAGAAACGCGCTGACACATTCCGCCAAAACCCGCTCCTCCGCCGCCTGCTCCGGTCCCCGATGGTCGGGGATGCACTCGTCCAGTTCCCCCAGCAGCGTCTCCATACCCGCGCCCCGGCTTTGGGTCCGCCCCGCCTTCCAGCGGTCCAGCGACAGGTTCCGGGTGATCCGTCCCAGCCATGCCCGCAGTGCACTTGGTCGCTCCGGCGGTATGGCGTTCCAGGCCCGGAAATAAGTATCGTTAACGCACTCTTCCGCATCGTGATGGCTGCGGAGGATATTCCAGGACAGAGCATGGAGAAAGCTGCCGTACTTCCCGGCGGTAGCCGTAATGGCTCCCTGATCCCGGTCCCAGTAGAGGTCAATGATCTGCGTATCGTCCATAGCCGTGCCTCCTTTTTGTCTCTCTGCCCATATAGACGAGAAATCCGTGCGTTCCGTCGCGTAAAAAGCAAAAAATTCTCCGGGGAATCTTCCCCGGAGAATATGGTATCAGATTTTCATACCGGCATCAACCGTTCAGCGGCCTGCTGCGTTCTGATACGGGTCCAGGAAGGGGGTCGGTGCCTTCCGATAGGTAGCCAGACTGACCCCGACCAATGCAGCAGCGCAGGCAATGGCGCCGGGGACCGTAGGCCCGAGGCCGAAGGGCACCCCCGCCAGTTTCCAGCCTACGCAAACCGTGAAACCCGCCACCATACCGGCGATGATGCCGGCCTTGGTGGCCTTTTTCCAATACAGCGCCGCAAATGCCGGCAGTCCCGCCGCTGCCGCGTAAAAGCTCCACGCGAACATCAGGATGCTGTAAGCGTTTTTGATGTACAGGGCGATCACCAGCGCTCCCAAGGGTAGGATCACCGCGAACACGCGGGTCAACCGCAGTTCCTTTTTCTCAGAAATATTGGGATTGAACACCTTATAAATATCGTGGACGCAGGTCTGCACGGAGACGATCAGGTAGCTGTCCGCCGTAGACATGATGACGGACAGAATCCCCGCCAGTGCCAGACCCGTCAGGCCCACCGGCAGGATCTCAATGGCCAGAGCCGGGACCACCGCGTCCGTAGAGCCGTACTGGGCCAGTTTTTCCGCCGACACCAGTTGATGTGCCACCACGCCCATAAACCACACCAGTGGAATGGTAAGTCCATAGGCCAGAGTCCCCAGAAACAGCCCCTCCTTGGCCGCCTTCTGGCTCTTGGCAGCGAAGGCCCGCTGCCACATTTCCGCTCCCGCCAGGGTAAAGACGAAATAGGTAATGATATCGCCCACGATGCCACCATCCAGATAGGGCTTTGCCAATTCCGGAGCAAGTCCCTCCAAAAAGACGGACAAGCCACCCAGCTTAACCAGAGATGCCGAGGGGATCAGAATGTAGACAAACAGGATCAGCATGACAAACTGGAATACATCCGTATAGATCACGCCGAACAGGCCGGAGGTGGCCGTATAGACTATAAACACGACACAGGCGATGAGTGCGCCCATCTCGTAGGAAAGTCCGATCTCATTGCCCAGCATATTGATGATGGTGGCGGTGGCCGTCACCTGCGAGGCCACAGTGCCCATCATGGTAAAGGCGATCAGGCCGCCTAAAATCACCTTGGTGGTCTTGCCGAAGCGCTGCTCAAAAAGGTCCGGGATTGAGGTCACATGGAACGTAGTGCCCACTGCGGAGATCCGCCCGGCAAAGCCAGAGAAAATAAACATACCCAGAAGATAGGGCAGTGCCGTCATAATGGCCTTGAAGCCGCTGGAATAGGCCACGCCCGCCCGGCCCATAAGGCCGCTGCCGCCAATGATAGTGGCGCACACGGTAGCCATCAGCACCAGTGGACCGAAGGACCGGCCGCCCAGATAGTAGTCATCCATGCTCTGAACTTTCTTGACCACCACCACGCCGATCAAAACCATGGAAATCAGGTAGGCTGCGATGATGATGAGGTCGATTGCGTGAAGTTGATTGTGAACCATAGGCTGCTCCTTTCCGATCAGGGACCCATACCGGATCCGGTTTTCTGCTCCGTGTTCAGGAAGCGTTCCACCGCCTCCTTCGCTTTCTTTTCGCCCACAAAAATAACGATATCCCCGGCGTACAGCTCCGCGTAGGGGCCGGGGGAAAGAATATCCGTGGTGCCCCGGCGGATGGCAGCCACCGTAGCGCCGGTCGCCTGCCAGAATCGCAGGTCACCCAAATTTTTTCCGATGCCGTACCAGCCATCCGGCACCCGGCAGCTAAACGTAGGCAGCGTCTCCGCCGGTTGAACAGGATAAAGGGTATCCTCCAGAATACTCTGGCACAGTTCCCCCATGCGGCGGTTCAGCGCTTCCTTTTCCTCGATCAGTTCCCGCAGTTTCCGGCGTTTGCTCATCAGATCTGCCCTGTTCTCAAAGTTTTGCAGATAGCGCTTGGCGTTGTCCGCAGAGAGCACATATACGCCGCTCTGCTCCTTCACCGCCACCACTCGCATATCACTGAGAAGCTGGATGGCCCGCCGGACAGTCTCCGGCGACACCTCGTATTCCGACGAGAGCTTGGATCTACCAGAGATTTTTTCCCCTTCCCGCAGTTCTCCCGCCGCGATCCGCTCAGCCACAGAGATTGCAATCCGCATATACTGGGTCAGTCCGTCATTGTCCATAAAGCTCACTCCTTTATTCATACGCCTATTATACAAACTGACAACCTTGATTGCAAGAAAAGTTTTTAGTTTTTACAAAATTTTTACGTCACTTTACGCAACACGAATCCATTTCAATTCCCGTTTTACACGGCTCTTATAAAACGTGCCCAGTCCCATAGGCTGTCTTGCCAGTCATACGCCCGTCATTGCAAAAAACAGAGGTATGCGTCAAATCAACGCATACCTCTAAATTTAAATGGGTATCAGTAGAAGCCACTCAGGGCCTTCCGTCTTTTGATCTTAAAGCAATCATGCCTCATTTTCCACGGTTCCGGGCCCGGCGGGCCGTAGAGGAACCGATTCCCAGCTCGATCCGGTATTTTGCCACAGTGCGGCGGGCCAGGAAAACCCCCTCCGCCGCCAGCAGGTCGCAAAGGGTCTGATCGCTGAGAGGATGGCTGGAATCCTCATCCTTGAAGCGAAGCAGCATCCGCTGCTTCACCGCCTGACGGGACAGTCCTTGTTGTCCCACCGCCCGACTGAAAAAGTATCGCAGCGGATAGATCCCCTGACGGCATTGCAGGTATTTATCCCGCACGGCCCGGGAAACGGTGGAGGGGTGCAGGTCCAGCGTCTCCGCCAGAGAGGACAGCTTCATGGGTGACAGTTCCGCAGTCTGTCCGGAAAAGAAGGATCTCTGCGCGTCCAGGATGGCCTGCGCGCAGCGGCGCAGGGTGCTGCCCCGGCGTTCCAGGCTGTCCAGCAGCCATTTGGTCTGCCGCAGCTTCTCCTTTAAATAAGTGCGGGCCTCCGGATCGTCACTCTCCTTGGCCATACTGCTGTAATAAGGATTCACAGTGACCTTTGGAAGATAGTATTCGTTCAGCAGCACCTGCAATTCCCCTTCCAGCTCCACCACGAACACGTCCGGCCGGACATAGAGGGTCGGTTCTGCCGGCTGAAACGCCTGACCGGGGTGAGGATCCAAGGCAGCGATGGCCTTCTCCGCCGCCTGAATTTCAGAGATGCTGGCCCCAAGTGCCTTGGTGATGGGCCCATAGTGGGTGCGGCTCAGTTCCGTGAGGAACCGTGCGGCAATGTCCATAGCGTAGGGGACGTTGTCCTTCCGGCGGCTCAACTGAAGCACCAGGCACTCCGACAGATCCCGGGCGCCCACACCGGCAGGCTCCAAGGACTGAATCGTATCCAGTGCCTGATCTACCATCGTCTGGGGGATCTTCATTTCTGTCAGGCCGTCCAGATCCTCCTGCGTCAGATATCCGTCCTCGTCCACCAGCTCCGCCATATATTTACACAGGGCCAGCATGGGCTTCGGCAGTCGTTTCCGTTCCAACTGATCGCAGAGAAACGCAGACAGGCTGTCCAGCTCCTTATCAGTCGCTCCCGGCTCCGGTGGGGCATCCTCCTCATGGGCAAAGGAGGTCCCAAAAGTCCCCGCGTCCAGCCAACTGGCTTTCTGACGCAGCTCCGCGTAGGCAGAGCGAAGCTCTGAGGCTTCCGAAAGCTCCAAGGTGGGGTTCTCCTCGGAGATCTTTCCCAGATAGTCCAGCAGCTCCTGAGAATTCATCTGTAGGACTTCCATGGATTGCAGTAGCTGCGGCGTCAGCTTCAGCTCCTGCCGCAGTTCTGTTTTTAAAGAAATGAGATTCATAACAGCTTCATTCCTTCCGGTCCTTCACATATTTGGCGATTTTCCGGACAGCGGTGGCCTGAGAGATGCCCAGTTCCTTCGCCACGGCCACCGTGGTGCCGCAGCGGCGGTAGGAATCCCGGATGATCTGTCCCTCGAAGGCATCCATCCGCTCCGCCAGAGTCCCCTCCTGAGAGGGGAGGTCCGGTGCGCTGCCGCCGCTGTTGTATTCCAGCGGCAGGGCCGTAATGTCCAAAATCGGATTCTGGGCGGTGATGACCAGCCGTTCCATCAGGTTTTCCAGCTGACGCACATTGCCGGGCCAGGGATATTGCTCCAGAAAGGCCACAAACCGGGGACTTAACGCCAGCTGCTTGCCGTATTCCTTGCAGAACCGCTCCAAAAACTGATGCGCCATAGGCAGGATATCCTCAGGGCGCTGCCGCAGAGGGGGAATGTGGACCCGGATAACGTTCAGCCGGTAGAAAAGGTCCGAACGGAACAGCCCCCGCTGCACCTCCTCCTCCAGATTGCGGTTAGTGGCCACCAGCAGACGGAAATCCAACTCAATGCGCTTGGTGCCGGACACCCGCTCGATGGTCTTTTCCTGAATGAGCTGCAGCAACTTGGATTGAATATGAGGTGGCAGCTCTCCGATCTCATCCAGAAACAGGGTGCCGTGGTTGGCCAGTTCGATCTTACCGATCTTACCGGCAGAGGCCGCGCCGGTAAAGGCTCCCTTTTCATAGCCGAACAGCTCAGATTCAATGAGGTTTTCATGGAGCACCGCGCAGTTGACCTCGATAAAGGGGCCGTTGGCCCGGTTGCTGATGGCGTGGATGGCCTTGGCCACTGCGCTTTTGCCCACGCCGGTCTCCCCGGTGATGAGAATATTGGCCTTCGTGTTGGCGGTATTCAGGATCAGTGTCCACAACCGCTGCATGGCAGGGCTCTTCACCACCAGATCCGTGGCGGTGGCCCGGAGCCGCAGTTCCGCGATCTCCTGCGTATACTGCTGCAAGGAGTCCTGTAAATGCCGGTAGTTCTGCTGAATGGTGTTGATCTGCTCCATGGACACCGTGTTGAAGCACACGGCATATTTCAGCACACCGTTTTGGTCAAACAGCGGAATTCCCACCGTCATGACATTTTTATGGGTGTGGTTGATGGTCTGGGTGGCGGTGATCTTTTTCTTCTGCCGGATGACCTCCGCAGTGATACAGGGCCGGAAGGTCCCGTTCGCTTCCAGATCAAAAGCCGACTTACCCACGATGGAATCGTGGGTAAAGCCAAAGTTCCGCTCATAGTTCTCACTGACCCGGAGAATGATGCCGTCTGCGTCAGAGAGCATCATATCGTCTGCCAGGACCAGATTGTTTTTGGGGCTGAGGATGTCGAAAAGTCCCTCCAGATTGATATTTTCCTCAAAGAAATGAGGAAGGTCAGGTGTATGCGCCATGAGAGTACCTCCCGCGTGTGATCTATTCATTTTTGATTATAGCATATTCAAAAACGAATAGAAAGGGCCAGTGCCAAGTTTCTTCTGTATCTTTTGTAAAAAAATACCCGCCGGCTTTCGTGGTTCTTGCCGAAAGGATGTCCTGCGCAGGGAAAAATATATGCGCATCCAGCCTATTCATTTTTGAATAGTGCCCGAATGAGGTCGCTGAAAAGAGGAAAATTCCGCCGAAATCCCCCGATTTTTTTGTCAAACCCGCACAGTTGAATGCTCCATTTTTATGAAAAACATCTTGCCAATCTTGGCACATAAATTGCTATATTACTCACTGTACAACCATGGATAGGCTGACGGGTGCAGCTGGACCCACATCTCCGTCAGCACAGACGCTTACATATTATTTTTGAGGAGGAATCTACTTATGTATCAGACCCTTCGTTATGAAAAGCAGGAAAACATCGGCATTCTCACCATCAACCGTCCCGAGGCGCTGAACGCACTGAACTCCACCGTCATCGGCGACCTGGAGCAGGCCATCACCGAGGTGGAGAAGGACGCCGAGCTGGGCGCTCTCATCATCACCGGCGAGGGCCGTTCCTTTGTGGCCGGTGCCGACATCGGCGAGCAGCTCCCCCTGGATGTGGCCGGCGGCCGCAAGTGGGGCCAGCGGGGCAGCGCCCTGATGCGCCGCATCGAGAAGCTGGAGATCCCCACCATCGCTGCTGTCAACGGCTTCGCTCTGGGCGGCGGCTGCGAGCTGGCCATGAGCTGCGACATCATCCTGGCTGCCGGCCCCAACGCTGAGGGCAAGGGCGGCGCCAAGTTCGGCCAGCCCGAGGTTGGCCTGGGCATCACCCCCGGCTTCTCCGGCACCCAGCGCCTGCCCCGCCGCGTGGGCATCGCCAAGGCCAAGGAGCTGATCTTCTCTGGCAAGGTCATCGGTGCCGCTGAGGCTGAGAAGATCGGCCTGGTCAACGCCGTGTATGCTCCCGAGGAGCTGATCCCCGGTGCCATCGCCATGGCCAAGTCCTTCACCGCCAACGCTCCCATCGCCGTGAAGTATTCCAAGGCCTGCATCGACCGCGGCATGCAGATGGACATTGACGACGGCATCGCTCTGGAGAACGAGCTGTTCGCCATGTGCTTCGCCACCGCCGACCAGAAGGAAGGCATGAGCGCCTTCGTTGAAAAGCGCAAGGAAAAGCACTTCCAGAACAAGTAAGTTAGACTCCGTATCCATCGCTTAAAAAATTTCTGACAAAAGAGGAATTTACAGCATGAAAAAAGTACGTGTCATTACCGCTGAGGAAGCGGCCCTGATGGTCAAGGACGGTGACACCGTCTCCACCGGCGGCTTCGTTAGCTGCGCCTGCCCCGAGGCGCTGACCAAGGCTCTGGAAAACCGTTTCGTGGAAACCGGCCATCCCCGCGACCTGACTCTGTTCTTTGCAGCCGGGCAGGGCCACCGGGACGGCACCGGCGGCGACCACTTCGGCCACGAGGGTATGTGCAAGCGGGTAGTCGGCGGTCACTGGGACCGCGCCGCCAAGCTGGGCGAGTTGGCTCTGGCCAACAAGCTGGAGGCCTATAACTTGCCTCAGGGCGTCATCACCCACATGTACCGCGACATCGCCGCCCACAACATCGGCACCATCACCCACGTTGGCCTGAACACCTTCGTAGACCCCCGTCATGAGGGTGGCAAGCTCAACGAGTGCACCAAGGAAGACCTGGTGAAGCTGGTGAACATTGACGGCGAGGAGCGCCTGCTCTACAAGCCCATCCCCATCAACGTGTGCCTGGTCCGCGGCTCCTACGCTGATGAATACGGCAACTGCACCGTCCACCGTGAGATCGGCCCTCTGGACGTCACCGCCCAGTGCCAGGCCACCAAGAACTCCGGCGGTATCGTCATTGTTCAGGTGGAGAAGATCGTCCAGGGCGGCACCCTGGACCCCCGCCTGGTGAAGATCCCCGGCATCTATGTGGATGCCATCGTCGTGGGCTCTCCCGAGGAAAACAACCAGTGTCTGGGCATGCCCTATGACGGAGCTCTCTCCGGTGAGTTCCGCATCCCCGTGGACGATATCCCTCCCATCCCCATGGACGCCAAGAAGATCATCGCCCGCCGCGCCGCTATGGAGCTGCCTCAGGACGCCATCGTGAACCTGGGCACCGGCGCTCCCGAGAAGATCGCCAACGTCTGCGCTGAGGAGGGCATCTCCAACAAGATGACTCTGACCGTGGAAGCCGGCTCCATCGCCGGTGTGCCCTACGGCGGCACCCAGTTCGGCGGCGCAGCCAACTCCATGGCCATTCTGGACCACAACGTCCAGTTCGACTTCTACCAGGGCGGCGGCCTGGACGTGGCCTTCCTGGGCCTGGCCGAGACCGCTCCCAACGGCGACCTGAACGTCTCCAAGTTCGGCACCCGTCTGGCCGGCGCCGGTGGCTTCATCGACATTACCCAGAACGCCAAGAAGGTTGTTTACTGCGGCACCTTTACCGCCAAGGGCCTCAAGACCGAGTGCAAGGACGGCAAGCTGGTCATCACCCAGGAGGGTGCCAAGAAGAAGTTCGTCAACAAGGTAGAGCAGATCACCTTCTCCGGTGATTACGCCAACAAGGTGCACCAGCCCGTTCTGTACATCACCGAGCGCGCCGTGTTCGAGCTGCGGCCCGAGGGCGTGACGCTGGTGGAGATCGCCCCCGGCATTGACCTCCAGACCCAGGTTCTGGATCAGATGGAGTTCATGCCCAAGATCGCCGATGACCTGAAGCTCATGGATGAGCGCATCTTCCGTGAGGAACTGATGGGTCTGGCTAACGACTAAACATCCCTCTAAGGGGGGAGCGATCCCCTCTTAGTCCCCAAATTAATTAGGAGGATAACAAAAAATGGCATTGATGACCCCCCAAGAATACATTGAGTCCCTGCGGAAGCTGAACACCCGCGTCTACATGTTCGGCGAGAAGATTGAGAACTGGGTGGACCACCCCATGATCCGCCCCTCCATCAACTGCGTGGCCATGACCTACGCTCTGGCTCAGGATCCTCAGTACGCTGAGCTGATGACCGTGAAGTCCAGCCTCACCGGTCACACCATCAACCGCTTCACCCACCTGCATCAGTCCACCGAGGACCTGATGAACAAAGTGAAGATGCAGCGTCTGCTGGGCCAGAAGACCGCTTCCTGCTTCCAGCGCTGCGTGGGCATGGACGCCTTTAACTCCGTCTTCTCCACCACCTATGAGATCGACGAGAAGTACGGCACCCACTATCACGAGAACTTCAAGAAGTTCCTGACCTATGTTCAGGACAACGACCTCACCGTGGACGGCGCTATGACCGACCCCAAGGGTGACCGTTCCAAGGCCCCCAGCCAGCAGGCTGATCCCGACATGTACGTTCATGTTGTGGAGCGCCGTCCCGACGGCATCGTGGTCTGCGGTGCCAAGTGCCACCAGACCGGCTCCATCAACTCCCACTGGCACATCTTCATGCCCACCATCTCCATGGGTGAGGCCGATAAGGATTGGGCTGTCAGCTTTGCCTGCCCCACCGACGCCGAGGGCATGTACATGATCTACGGCCGTCAGTCCTGCGACACCCGGAAGATGGAGGAAGACGCCTCTATCGACGTGGGCAACGCCAAGTTCGGCGGCCAGGAGGCTCTGGTGGTTCTGGATCATGTGTTCATTCCCAACGAGTACATCTTCCTCAACGGCGAGTATGAGTTCGCCGGTATGATCGTGGAGCGCTTCGCCGGTTATCACCGCCAGTCCTACGGCGGCTGCAAGGTGGGCGTGGGCGATACCCTGATCGGTGCCGCCGCTCTGGCCGCTGAGTACAACGGCGTGGAGAAGGCCAGCGCTGTGAAGGACAAGCTCATCGAGATGACCCACCTGAACGAAACCCTGTTCTGCTGCGGCATCGCCTGCTCCGCTCAGGGCTTCAAGACCAAGGCGGGCAACTATCAGATCGACCTGCTGCTGGCCAACGTCTGCAAGCAGAACGTGACCCGCTTCCCCTATGAGATCGTGCGTCTGGCAGAGGACATTGCCGGCGGCCTGATGGTCACCATGCCCTCTCAGGTGGACTTCCACAGCGATATGGTTGTTGGCCGGAACGGCGAGACCATCGGCCAGATCTGCAACAAGTTCTTTGCCGCTCGCGAGGGTGTTTCCACCGAGAACCGTCAGCGCATCATGCGCTTCATCGAGAACCTGTGCCTGGGCGCAGCCGCTGTCGGCTACCGCACCGAGTCCATGCACGGTGCCGGTTCTCCCCAGGCCCAGCGCATCATGATCGCCCGCCAGGGCAATATCCAGGGCAAGAAGCAGCTTGCTAAGGACATCGCCGGCATTGTGGACTGATTCTGAGGCGGGTTGATCCCCCTCGGACACGCTGCCCCTGACGCGCCCAGCGGTGGGCATGCCGTCCCGCGGGCAGCAGCGTTCTGACCGGGCAGCGCCCGGTCAGAACAAATGATAAACTGTGATATTTGTCCCTGCGACATATCAATATAGCCTTTCCAAAACTGATATAAGGAGAAAGCATTATGGATTTCAATCTGAGCCCTGAGCATCTGTTGATCCGGAAGATGATGGCTGAGTTCACCGAGAACGAAGTGAAGCCCATTGCTGCCGAGACCGACGCCAAGACCCTCTATCCCCGCGAGAACATCGAGAAGCTGTTCGACCTGGGCGTGATGGGCATGTGCATCCCCAAGGAGTACGGCGGACAGGGTGCTGACCCTCTGGCCAGCGCCATCTGCATCGAGGAGCTGTCCAAGCAGTGCGCCTCCACCGGCGATATCGTAGCCACCCACAACGGCCTGTGCTGCGACCCCATCCTGACCCACGGCACCGAGGAGCAGAAGGCCAAGTATCTGCCCATGCTGTCCACCGGTCACAAGGTCGGCGCCTTCGCTCTGACTGAGCCCAACGCCGGTTCCGACGCTTCCAAGGGTCAGACCGAGGCCAAGCTGGAGGGCGACCACTATGTGATGAACGGCTCCAAGATCTTCATCACCAACGGCTATGTGGCCGATGTGTTCGTGGTCTTTGCCATGACCGATAAGTCCAAGGGCACCAAGGGCATCTCCGCCTTCATCGTGGAGTCCTCCTTCCCCGGCTTCTCCGTCGGCAAGCACGAGGAGAAGATGGGCCTGCACGGCTCTCCCACGGCTGAGATCGTGTTCACCGACATGATCGTCCCCAAGGAGAACATGCTGGGCCGCGAGGGCAAGGGCTTCAACATCGCCATGCAGACTCTGGACGGCGGCCGTATCGGCATTGCCGCTCAGTCTCTGGGTATTGCCGAGGGCGCTCTGGAAGAGGCCAAGGCTTACACCAAGGGCCGTGTCCAGTTCGGCAAGCCCATCAGCAAGTTCCAGAACACCCAGTTCACCTTCGCTGACATGGAGCTGGGCTGCGAGGCCGGTCGTCTGCTGACCTACCAGGCCGCCATGAAGAAGGGTTCCGGTGGGCGCTACACCAAGGAGGCCGCCATGGCCAAGCTGTTCTGCTCTGAGCACGCTATGAAGACCACCACCAAGGCGCTGCAGATGTTCGGCGGCTACGGCTACACCAAGGATTATCCCATGGAGCGCATGATGCGCGACGCCAAGATCACGGAGATCTACGAGGGCACCAGCGAGGTCCAGCGTATCGTCATCTCCGCCAACATGGGCCTGTAAGGAGGAGAAGTCGAAATGAAGATTTATGTTTGTGTCAAGCAGGTACCCGATACCTCCGGCAAGGTGGCCGTCAATCCCGACGGTACTCTGAACCGTGCTTCCATGCAGACCATCACCAACCCCGATGATATGAACGCTGTTGAGGCCGCCCTGAAGCTGAAGGACGCCACCGGCTGCAAGGTCACCGTTGTCACCATGGGCCCCCCTCCCGCTGCCGGTATGCTGCGTGAGCTGATGGCCATGGGCGCTGACGAGGGCGTGCTGGTTTCCGCCCGTGAGTTCGGCGGTTCCGATACCTACGCTACCTCCCAGATCCTGGCCGCCGCTCTGAGCACCCTGGGTGTTGAGAAGGACGATATCGTGATGTGCGGCCGTCAGGCTATCGATGGCGATACCGCTCAGGTCGGTCCCCAGATCGCTGAGAAGCTGCACCTGCCCCAGGTCACCTATGCCGCCGACATCAAGAAGGACGGCGACACCATCACTGTCCAGCGCATGCTGGAGGATGGCTACATGACCATCAAGGTCCAGACTCCCTGCCTGCTGACCTGCATCAAGGAGC
>OJPA01000247.1_pt1 | contig 30406 bp, 20 predicted proteins | sample 1598411 | NCBI WGS metagenome assembly OJPA01 (sample SAMN03922477, study PRJEB24848) | human gut metagenome | isolation source: stool sample | host: Homo sapiens | place: Germany | collected 2010-11 | reverse complement strand
GATCCGTTCGTACGTTCGATGTCAATAATTTGGCTCCAATATACGTATAACCAAACGAGATATTTTTCCCAAAGCATCGAGAAAGCGCTTTTACAACTAATTCCAACCATCTATACAGTCTAGAAGGACTTGATGGGATCCAAATCAAGGTTCCCATTTGTTCCAATTGCTTGGCTATAGTATAAGCAGTTCCAGAAGAGGATTTTTTATCCCTCGGAGAAGAACTGCTTATAAAGCCGATAACTGGTCGTATCATAATTGCCTCTATACATTCAGGATGTTTGGTTGTTCACTAGTTTGAGATCAACAAATACCAATTCAAACATAAGCACAAACATCATTAACAACATCCTAAACAAAGAAAAGAATATCACAATAATTACAAGAGAGATAACCCCGAATACTAAAATAAAAGGAGAATCTCCCAAGAACAATGTTTTACTCTATCAAAGAAGGGATTAGAAAACTGAAATAGAACTAGACAAAATTGCTCATCGGTTTTTATACATCGCATCGTAATACTTCTCGTATTCACCCGAAGTAATGTTATCCAACCAAGCCTGATTGTCCAAATACCACAGAACGGTCTTCTCAATGCCCTCTTCGAACTGCAAAGAGGGTTCCCATCCCAATTCACGTTGCAGTTTAGACGAGTCAATTGCATAACGCATGTCGTGGCCCGGACGATCTGTTACATAGGTAATCAGATCCAGATCTTCATTCTCCGTACGACCAAGAAGGCGATCGACCGTTTTAATGACCACCTTGATCAAATCAATGTTCTTCCACTCGTTGAATCCGCCGATATTATAGGTATCAGCCACCTTGCCTCGATGGAAAATCAAATCGATTGCTCGGGCATGATCCTCAACATACAACCAATCACGAACATTCTCTCCCTTCCCATAAATAGGCAGCGGTTTTCGATGACGGATATTGTTGATGAACAACGGAATCAGCTTCTCCGGAAATTGATAAGGACCATAATTATTCGAACAGTTGGTCACGATGGTCGGCATTCCATAAGTATCATGATAGGCACGCACGAAGTGGTCACTCGAGGCTTTGGATGCCGAATAAGGGCTATGCGGGTTATACTTCGTTGTCTCATAGAAGAACTCCGTACCATAGGCCAGATGGTGCTCCGAAGAAGATGCTGTCGTTGTAAAAGGAGGTTTGACACCCTCAGGATGGGTCAACTCCAATGCCCCATAAACCTCATCCGTAGAAATATGATAAAAAAGTTTACCTTCATAACGTTCCGGACGCGACTCCCAATAAATCTTGGCAGCCTGCAGCATAGAGAGTGTACCCATTACATTAGTACGAGCAAAGGTAAAAGGATCCTTGATCGAACGGTCCACATGGCTTTCGGCCGCCAGATGGATAATGCCATCCACATTATACTGCTGCATCAGAGAAAGTATGGTATCGAAATCACAGATATCCGCCTTAACAAAAGTATAATTCGGAGCTTGCTCGATATCCTTCAAATTGGCCAAGTTTCCGGCATAGGTCAGTTTGTCGAGATTGATGATATGATAGTCAGGGTATTTCGTGACGAAAAGCCGTACGACATGCGAACCGATAAAACCGGCACCTCCGGTAATGATAATATTGCGCTTGAAATTGTTCATAATTAAATGTTTTTAAGATTATCCATGCAAATCTTCAGAGAATCGACCCAATAGGGGATCCGAAGGCCGAAGGCCTCCTTGATCTTGGTTTTGTCCAGCACGGAGTAAGACGGACGTTTGACCGGACTGGGAAATTCGTTACTATGGCAGGGCTGGATATCGCACGATGTATTTCCGGCATAGACGGCAATCATCTTCGTAAAATCGAACCAGGAGCAAACCCCTTCGTTCGAATAGTGATAGATACCACCCTTGGCATATCCCTGCGTCGTATCACAGGCCGCATAATCGGCAAGGATCGTCCGAATCGCCTGCGCCAGATCATAGGCATAGGTCGGCGTGCCGGCCTGATCGAATACGACCTTCAGTTGCGGTTTGGTCGCCGTCAGGTTGAGCATCGTCTTGACGAAATTCCGACCGAACTCGGAGTAGAGCCAAGCCGTACGCAAAATAACATACTTGCAGCCCGAGGCGATAATATGCTGTTCCCCTTCAAGTTTGGTCTGTCCGTAGACTCCGGTCGGGGTACCCTTCTGGTCCTCCCGGCAAGGCGTATTGTAGGGATCCCCTCCAAAAACATAGTCCGTCGAGATATGAATCAACAGGCCGTTCACCTCCTTCATGGCCTGAGCCAGATTGCGAGGCGCCTCGGCATTCAACACCCGGCAGAAAGCCTCGTCGCTCTCCGCCTTGTCGACATTCGTATAGGCTGCACAGTTGACAATACAGTCGATCCGCTCCTCCCGAACGATGCGACGGATCGCCTCCAGATCGGTAATATCAAGTTTGGTCGTCTGAACACCTTCCGCATCAACCACATCCGTAAAGACAAAGTCGTGGTTCGTATCCCGACTAACAATACGCATCTCACGTCCCAACTGACCGTTGGCACCCGTTACAAGAATCTTCATCGCCTAATAGAGTTTTTCGTTGTAATCAAAAAGCCACTCCGCATCGCGCAGACAGCTGTGATGACGATCCTTCTCCGAAAGAAGGACCTTGTCAGTCGGAATCCGCCAGTCGATTCCCAGGTTGGGGTCGTCCCAGGCCAGCGCACCTTCCGACTGCGGGGCATAAAAGTTGTCACACTTGTACTGGAAAATAACCTCATCGGTCAGTACACTGAATCCATGTGCAAATCCACGGGGAATGAAGAACTGGCGATGATTATCTTCGGTCAATTCCACTGCGACATGCTGTCCGAAAGTCGGCGAACCCTTGCGGATATCTACTGCGACATCCAGCACGGCACCCTTGATCACGCGGACGAGTTTCGACTGTGCATGGGGCGGTTTCTGGAAATGCAACCCGCGAAGCACGCCGTAGCTCGATTTGCTTTCGTTGTCCTGTATGAAAACCGTATTGCAGACCTTCTCCTGAAAATCGCGCTGCGAGAACGATTCGAAGAAATAGCCGCGATCATCCCGGAAGATGCGGGGTTCGATGATCACCACACCTTCGATATTTGTCTTGATTACTTCCATTTTTTATAAGTTTGGAACAGATATACTCTATGGTGTTAATCCAGATTACTCTTACCGGTTTGGGCAACCTCGTCAATCACCTTCAACAGATACTGTCCATACTGGTTCTTCAGCATCGGCTGAGCCAGTTCGCGCATCTTGTCAGCCGTAATCCACCCTTTCCGGAAGGCGATGCCTTCAAGGCAGGCGATTTTCAGGCCCTGTCGCTTTTCGATAACCTCCACGTAGGTCGAGGCCTCGGCCAGCGAATCGTGTGTTCCGGTATCAAGCCAGGCAAAACCTCGGCCGAGGGTCTGAACCTTCAGCTCACCATCATTCAGGAATCGTTGATTGACCGAGGTAATCTCCAGTTCTCCACGAGCCGAAGGTTTGATACTCTTAGCTACTTCCACGACCTTGTTAGGATAGAAGTAAAGCCCTACAACGGCGTAGTTGGATTTGGGTTTAGCTGGTTTTTCTTCAATCGAAAGGCAGTTACCTTCGTTGTCAAACTCCGCTACCCCATAACGTTCGGGATCGCTGACCCAATACCCGAAAACGGTTGCTTTATGGTCCTTTTCTGCGGCACGGACAGCCTCATGCAACATAGCAGAAAATCCGCTCCCATTAAAAATGTTATCGCCAAGAACCAAGCAAGCCGAATCATCTCCAATAAATTTCTCTCCAATCAGAAAAGCTTGGGCCAAACCATCGGGAGAAGGTTGTTCTGCATATTCGAAACGAACGCCAAAATCGGAACCGTCTCCCAGCAACCGTTGAAATCCCGGTAAATCAGCCGGAGTCGAAATAATCAGTATTTCGCGAATTCCAGCCAACATCAACACCGAAATAGGATAATAGATCATCGGCTTGTCGAAAATAGGCAACATCTGTTTGCTGACCCCCTTCGTAATCGGGTAGAGCCGGGTTCCAGACCCACCTGCGAGTACAATACCTTTCATGATTTATAATTTTGAATTGATTTATATTTCAATTAACAACCGATTCGCCCCTGGCCTAATTCTCTCCTCAAGTCAAAAGATTCGATCGAGGTGCATACAACACCAATACGGTGAGATATGGACAAAATACGCTTTGAATGGATCTAATTTTCTATGATATAAGAGTCTATCGCAATCAAAGCGCCAACAACCGATCGATGTTAAACTTTACATCGCACACCCTACCCAGGATCTGATCAAGGCACCACAACCCGTGGAGGACATTCCAAACAGACCCTCCGATGAAAATCAGCAGCAAGGCTCCACAGACTTCGTCCGAAAAGCGTGAAATCCAAGCATATCCTTTTGTCCCGACAACATCCCTTTGGGCCACGACACTCGGCATGCTCCTGTCCTTCAGGCAATAAACGGATTCAAAACAGGGAATGAAACAAAGATGCATGCAGTCAAACATCCGAAGACGGTTTATTCACAAACTCTATTGCCATGTTGGATACCAACATATACCAATAAAGAATGCCTAAATACGATCAACGGCTTTCTGCAGCCAGAAAAAGATACCCGTACGGTTCAGATGCGTGCGGTAGCCGATCCGATGCAGCAGATGCAGAAAACGGGTTTTGCGACGGATCTGCCGCTCCATGAAGTTATAGAGACCGAATGTGATCAGCAGGCCGAGGGCCAGAATAATGTAAAGCTGCGTATCGATCGAACAACCGGCCTTGTAGCTGATCCATCCGCACAGGACCACGAAGGCATTGAGCATCAGGATCGCAAGCGTCGTGGCGGCATGGGAGCATCCCAGGCGGATGAACATGTGGTGCAGGTGCGTCTTGTCGGGATGAAACGGGGACTTGCCCTTCAGGATGCGGGCCGTCATCACACGCAGCGTATCGAAGACCGGAACCGACAGCACCGCCAGCGTAAAGGCCACAAGCCCCAGATTCTCCTGGGCATGCATCATGTATTGGGCGTCGTGCTGCAGCAGCCGCATGACGAATACCGACATGATGATGCCCATCACGAGCGTACCGCCGTCCCCGATGAACATCTTCGATGTCTTGCCGAAGACATTGTGAAAGAAAAACGGAATGAGCGATCCTGCGGATACGGCTGCCAGAATGGCCATGACCGGATCGTCGGCCAACCAGAACATCACCCCGAACTGGATGCCCGCCATGATGCAGTAACCCGACGAAAGTCCGTCCACGCCGTCGATCAGGTTGATGGCATTGATGATGCCCACGGCGGCAAAGACCGTCAGCGGGATGGCGACTTCACGGGGAATTTGACCGAGTCCCCACAGTCCGTGGAAATCATCCAGTGTGTAGCCTCCGACGAAGACCAGCAGCAGGACGGTGCCAATCTCCACCAAAAAGCGCAGGGCCGGGGAGAGGTCGAGGATGTCATCGAGCGTCCCGGTATAGAGCATGATCATCATGGCGACCACCACGATGAACAGATCCGAACAGTCGCAGGCAATACCGGCGCACCCCAGTCCGATCACCGTTCCGAAAAACACGGCGATACCGCCAAGAACGGGGACCGGCTTGCGTTGGAGTTTCCGGGCATCGGGATTATCCACGATGTTTTTGTCGAGGGCAATGGCGACCAATCGCGGATGGATCCAGCAAACGCCCAAAACCGCAATCAGAGAGGTGATAAAATACAACATACTTGGGGATATTTGTTTGATGGAAACAATCGAAAGAAACGATTGCAAGCGGAAAACGGACAGCCGGTACGACAACTGCCGGCTCAACGGCTCGCCGACACGGATTCACAATGTTGCGGTTCCGAGGAGGCAGACCGTCCGACATACAGGCCATGTCCCAACCAACAATCGTAATCGTCAAGACGCCGGATGAGTTGCAACTTGCACTTTTTCAGATTCCGCTCCTCACGCCACGGATCGACGGCGCCATGCGCATGATCCCGGCAGATGCAACTGTTCGTGCAACCATAGAGCGTAACCAGCAACAACGCACGCGACTGTTCGGCACGGATCAGCGGCAGGATACTGCGAATCGTACCTACCAGACGGTCGAACTCCTCCTTCTCTCCAAGAATCGCATAGGCCGGAAGCAGCATCGAGTAAAGTTTGCAACGCATGACGTCACTCTCCAACTGCAGACTGCCGTATTGCCGCAGCGTCTCCCGGGCCAACTCCCGATCCGCGTACGTCACCCCTTCGGGCGAATGGTAACGCTTCAGCGCTTCATGAAGTCCCGCCGGAAGCCGGTCGCCGTTCAGACGCGTGTAGACATGGCGGTTGTCCGAGTTCAACGCAATCACCTCGTACTGGCCGGGCTCCACACTGAGCAGCGGTACATACATGCAGTTCTCCACACAGACCATGATGTCTTTCCGTCCACCTCCGGGCTGGATGATGACGCTTGCCTCCACTCCCTTGAACTGCCCCTCGGTGATGCGCACCCGATCCCCTTTCATCAGCCGGTTCGGTTCGGGTGTATAGACCGGCAGTTCATCGCAATAGGATTCGGCAACCCATTTCAGATTGGCCATCTCCTCGTCCGACAAGTAGGGATAATACCCGCCACGTCCGTCACGGACCCGGGGCAGGAAACTGTATTGGGGAAGAAATCGTTTCAAACGATAGATCTCTGCTTCCGAGGCGTGTACGAAGACGTAATTATACAGCAACGGATGCTGCGTGCGGACCAGTTCGCCCTTTTTTTCGCAGACGGCGACGTACGACGGAGCAAAATATTCGAACGGCTGCTCGCCGACACGGATGCGCCGAGCCAGCTCGGTCTGGAGTCCTTTGGCCGGGTTGCCCCTGTAATATCCTTTTGAAGAGACCGGCAGCACCAGCACATACCACCTTACCGCATGGTTGTTTTTTCTTGTGCGGATCTGCTCGGAGACCGAGTCAGACCAAGTCCAGTTAGTGCCCTGCGTATTCATTCCAATATCGTTTATCCAGGAATCCGCATCGCATCCGGGCAATCCGAGGCCTTGCCAGCGCAACATCAGAACACGCTGACATTCAGTGAATTAAGAATTACACATAAGATATTCGTGAAAATTGCGAATACCTTGCTTCGCTTCGGGCTTGTCTGCAAACCTACAGTTGCGAATGTTTATTATTTCTGTTTAAGAAACCACACTATTTAGTCGCAAAAATAGATAAATTCGTCGAATAAACAAAAAGAGAGGTTTTTTTCTTGCATCAAACCATCACGCAATGCCTATTCTTCTGACAGACAAACAAAAACAGCCGTTTTAAAATCTTATTTTCACGGTAGTTTCACCCCAATGCAACAACAACCGGAGGTCCGGAAAAAGCAAACGGAAGGCATAAGTAACAATTTGGAAGCATTTACGACCAAAATGGCACGGCATTCGTCTAAAAATCAAGAAGTTCCAATCTCATGCGATTTCTTAAACAGAGATCGCACAAGGGAGCAAAGGAGAATCCCGCATTGTAAGCCATGCAATGGCAGGTCCTCCCGTAAATGTCATTCCCAAACACAAACCATTCCTTCCCAAAAGGCATCGGCAGGCAATTGCCTGCCGATGCCGTCCCTTCCGGGCCGAAAGCGCCTCCCTACCGTCACGGATGCATCAGTGTATAGGCATGGCCCGAGACGGCCAGCGTCCCGTCTATCGGAATATCGCCCGGATGGGATCCGCCAACGACGATCCTTCCCTGCAGGAGACTCGCCCGCTCGACCCGTGCCAGCTGGTCGTTGTCGAGCGCCCCGCGGTCAAAAGCGAAATCACTTCCATTGCCCGGTGGTGGGCTCAATATTAGGCTTTCAATAAATTTACAAATCCAACAATACCTGCAAACGATCAAATAATAGAACATCTATTATAAACATGATTTACCATATTAAACACTTGCTTACAGCACAAATACACGCACTTCAATCAAACAATTTATTTCTCTATATATCAAATAAATACATCAAATGCCAATGTAATTTTACGAACTAGATACACAAAAACGGCATATTCGCAATACGAAACACAACCAATCATTAAACTCTCACAATAAAAACATGCATTCAAGCACACATATGAAACATGCATTCATTTTAATTATACCTTTATATATAATATAAGACAAACACATCATATAACCAGGCTCAAGCACCAACAACGGCCTTCGGTTTCAATTCTTGAGAAGAGAACCTGAAGAAGGGATCGCGCCTTACGGTCAAGAAATTTCAACGGTCAAATTTTACTGAACGGAACAACCGGCCCAAACTAGGACAAGACAAAAAAAATCAGGGAGATAACCCGATCAAACAATTGTACCCAGAACAAAAAAAAGACAAAAAGGCCATTTTCGAAAATACTTAATTAAACTTCAATATTAATTTTCACAAACTTTTTATCGAATTTTACACCCGCAACAGCCCAAAAAAGAGGTCCGCGGCTTGCATTTTCCGCAGATGTTTTCTATATTTGTTGGACGACATATTGAACACGGAAGTGTAAGTTTATTCTCACAGTGGAATCTGGAAAATTCAATTGGAGAGAGGATAAGCGGCCAACTTCTTACGTCATACCCGTTTCACAGGGATAGGCGTGGGCTGTTGCTTATTTTATCTCCAAGGTATTCCAGAACCTCACTGTTAAAGTAAACATCGGCACCACGCTTCTTTTTTTTCACCAAAAAAGCGAGACTTTTCTCCGAGGTGCCAGGGGAAAACAACGACGCCGTTCGTCCACCCGATACGGCGCAAAACCCCAGAAAACCCCGGCCTTACCGGCCGCTCCAAATCCTTTACTTTATGAAAAAACTCTATTCACTGTGCATGCTGTTCTCCGTCATGGGAATCTGCAGCCACTCATTGACGTCGTGCTCGTCTGACGACGATGGAGGAGGTCCGAAAAAGACCGCCCTCGAGAACGAGTTCTCGTACAACAACGAGACTACCCCGATCGGTTCGGTAGTCTATACGAAAGACGATGCAAGCGGCATCTACACGTTCTACATCTCCCCGACCGAAGGCCTGATCGACCTCGACGCCATGCTTCTGGCTGACGACTACATCCTGATCGCGACAAACACGCCCACGGGTGATATCGACCTGACAGGAAAGGACAACTCGCTTGTTTACAAGAACGTAAAGATTTCCTCCGAGACTGCCGCCAACGTCCAGAGCAGCGCTCTCTCGTTGTTGCTGACCTCGCAGACGACGGTCAAGCTGTCGCTTGATGCCGCCATGATCTCCGGCGAAACGCTGAAGGCCGAATACAACGGGCTGTGCATCTTCCACAAGAGCGAGGCCGAGCAGGGCGATGCTCTCAAGATGGACAAGCCGATGTTCGGATACTGGAGAGGCCAGACCACTTCGGGAACGAACAACTATCTCCTCGGTGTCGCCAATGTGGATTTCGTAACCCAGGGCACGAACATCGCCCTCAAAGAGCCCGGATACGCCATGATCCTCGACTGCTATCTCGACAGCGGCGACGAGTGGAAGACCTATCCCTCGGGCACCTTCACCGAGAGCAACAAATTCGGTGATCACACGTATTTCGACACCAACAGCTTCGTTGTCTACTTCGATGGCTCGGCCTATACGACGATGCACGTATCGAGCGACGTAACCATCTCGCGCGAGGGCAATACCACCAAAATTTCGACCACCTTCATAGACAATGAAGGTGTGGACCATGCCGTCACGTTTGAAGGCGACCTGCGCATCGGCAACGGCACGAAGTTGCCCAAGCTCACACAGCTCATGGAGGATGTCGAGCACAAGGCAGCATACGCCGAAGGCACCTATATGGGAGACCTGTTCGGTACGGGCGGTGGTCTTACGCTCATCACGATCGATGACGAGAACCGCGAAAACAGAGTTACCCCCTACTACCAGGTTTCGCTCGGCATCTTCTGCACGAAATGGGCCGATCCGAAAAAGGAGATGAGACTTGAGCCGGGAACTTACGAGGTCAGCACGACCTACAAGAAGGGGACGTGGATGAGCCCCAATGAGCTTGAGATCATGGGTATGGTACTTCCGATCGGAACTTACGTCTTCTATGATGACGGCGTATCGGACAGCGGTCTGTACGGCTACTGCACGGACGGTACGATCACCATCGCAGAGGCCGACGCCGGAAAATACAAGATCGACTACGACCTCGAAACGGTTACCGGCTACAAAGTCACCGGCTCCTACGAAGGTTCCGTAACGCTTACGGACTCGTCGGACGACAAGGAGGACGATGGATCCTCGACGCTGACCGAGGACCTGGAGCTCGATCTGAGCTACCTGACTGCTGCAAATGAACCGGCCCGCTGCTTCCCGCAGACGCAGATCTACATCGGTGGCCTGGGTTACCGTGACATCAACGACATTACCTCCTTCGTTCCGCCCGCACCGGAGCCCTGCGGCTACCAGTTCATTGAGCTCGGTATGGCCACGGGTACCTATGTTCCGGATCCGGAATACAACGATCCCGGCAAACTCGTCGAGGGTGACATCATCCGTCTCGACCTGCTCGTAAATCCGGGCGACGACGACAAGATCACCCCGGGAACCTACAATATCTCGCCGAACCGCTATCCGGCACAGATGTGGCCCGGAGTCTGCCTCCGCGGAGCTCAGGAGGTCGATCACATCGGTACCCGTTGGTTGTTCATCGGCAACGCAATCGGTAACGGATATCCCTCCCACATGAAGGATCCGGTATTCGTAGAGGACGGCCCGCTGAACATTCCTTCGATGAAGGGATATGCCAGCCTCTATACCGGTACCGTGACGATCGAAAAGGCTGAAGGAGGCGACAACTACTTCACCTTCATCATCGACGGCGAAGATGTTCTGCACCACAGCATCACGGGTACGTGGACCGGTCCGGTCGTACTCGGCACTACGGATACTCCGGTAGTCTCTTCGGGCAAGGAGTTCGGCTCGACGCGCGCCGAGAAGACCTCGACCGTTTCGCAGCAGACGAAGAACAGAATCCCGACTGCCAGCGAACTTAAAGGTCTGCAGCCCCTTCCGATGGAGCCGTTCGGACAGGTAAAGTTCCAGTAAAGCCTTACGGATATTCACCAAAAGAGCGCGGGTGCACACCCGCACCCGCGCTCTTTTCTCATCAATAAATTTTAGACCTATGAAAACGAGCTATTGGTCGAGACTACGCGTCTTGACATGGGCAGTTTTGTTCGCAGCCGGGAGTCTTGCTTCCTGCTCCGACGACGATGACAAGGGCGGACCTACCCCCCCGCCGGTTCAACTGGTAGACCAGATCGAATACGACGGAGGCACCCCCATCGACATCAAGTCGGCCATCTTCGAGGTCGAGGACACCGATCTCTACACGTTCTACCTCTCCCCGACGGCAGGCATTGCCGACATGGACGGCATGAGCGAAGCCAACGACTACCTGCGTGTCATGGTCCGCAACCCGAAAGGAACGGTCAATACGGACTCCGACACGTTCGAAATCTCCTACAAAGACATTTCGGTAAAGGAGGCTACGATGAAGGATGTGAAATCGGTCAAGCTCTCGGCCGACTACCTCAGCGAAACGTCGCGTCTGAACCTCTATGTCGAGGTAGAGATGGAATCGGGCAAAACGCTGTTGGCTCGTTATGAAAACACCTGCTCCGAGGCAAAACTCCCCGAGTTGAACAACCAGTACGAGCTTAATGGTGAGGCCCTCACGATCGGCAGCGTATTGAAGTGGTCCAATGCAGCGACCGGTGCCACGACCTATTACTTCTACAACGAGGCCGATGTCACGGAACCGCAGGACGGTCTGAACGGACTGACGGTGACGCTGGCAGCCGAGACTACGGAGACAACGTTCGATCTCTCGACGGTAGATCCCGCACAGGTTTCGGTCAAGTACGGTGCCTTCCAGAACACCGAGAACACGACGGGTTCGCTGACCATCGAGGTCAAGAACAACGTACTGACCCTCGCAATCGACGCAGAGGAGGGTGACAACCACCTGCGCGCCGCCTACTCGGGCGCCTTTACGTTCGGATTCGAAAGCCAGAACTACATCAAGGTAACCAAGGGTGAAACTCCCGAAGAGGCCGCTCTTGCCAAGGTATTTGTCTACAAGAAAGGATCCACCAATATTCTGACATTCGGCATGGTAGATGCAGAAGCACCTGCCAATCTCATGGAGGGGAACTATGCAGCATCAATAAGTCTGACGGAGACCCAGCTCAAAGAATGTTCAATAGATCTGTCGGAAAAAGATCCTATTTTCCAAAAGCCTCTTGCCCAAATTCAAATTTTCGACTATTTAGAATATCGAATCTGGGACAACAGCACATATGCAGAGGTGAACGGAACGCTTACAACCCGCCAGGAGGGTAATACGACCTATCTGAAACTCGTTGTCGAATACAAGGATGGAGTAACACTTGAGAGCGAATGGAGCGGAGTACTGACAACCACGTCTGAAGAGACAGACATGACTCCCGTCAAACCGTTCCACCCGCACATCACCATCACTAAAGAGGACGGCTCTCCGACCGACCTTGATTGGGATATTACGGAACTGCAAATGCGCCATGATCCCAACTATTCTGACATGGGCGAAACTTCCCCGTCGTACATATTCTACTTTGTTAATGCCAACACGGAGCAAAATGGTGGAGTCGACAATACGACTGGCACCCCGGTTCTGATTATTCCGGATCAGGAAACATCCTACAACATCCCGAATCTGAAAGAAACCGGAGATACTTTCAAATGGAGTTTCCAGTTCAACAACCGCAATCTCAGCTTATACTCCCTCGGATATGGGTATAACTCATGGATGAAAAGATGCCCAGAGGAAGGCTCCATTCAGATCGAGAAGGTGGATAAGAACTGGAAGATTACCTTCCGGTTTAAAGACTTGATCGACAAAGGCTTCGCCAAAGAAGGTACATCCAATACACTTGTCGTAGAGTGGGAAGGCCCCGCCACGAAGTACTCGGGGACCAAAACGAACGACCTCACGGACGAAGACTATTAATCGCTGAATCGGTAGGCTGACGGCCACCGAATCCTCTGAATCGGGCCCGGTAACAGGGCGTAATACCGGGCCCGAAACGGGGGATTTTGGCCCACTCACCCGAGGACCGACCGCCACCGACCGATTCCCGGCACACATATTCGTGTAAAACTCAAATTTTTTATGGTAAGAAAACTCCTCATTACACTAACGGTTATGCTGGGCGCCTGCCTCTCGGCCTTTGCGCAGCAGCTCCAGGTAACCGGAACGGTCAAGGACCACACCGGAAATCCGGTTGCAGGTGCCACCATCCTGGTCGAAGGATCGACCACGGGTACGACCTCGAACGCTGATGGCAGCTACTCTATCACGGCTCCCTCGGATGCCACTCTCCTCGTCTCTTTCATCGGCTATCAACCGCAGCAGATCGCTGTAGCCGGCAAATCCAGAATCGACATCACCCTCAAGGAGGACACCCAGTCCATCGACGACGTCATCGTCGTCGCATTCGGTACGGCCAAGAAAGAAGCCTTTACCGGATCGGCTACCGTGATCAAATCGGACGACATCGCCAAATCGCAACAGTCGAACGTTGCCCAGGCGCTGGCCGGTAAGGTCGCCGGTGTGCAGCTGACGAACTCGTCGGGCCAGCCCGGTGCTGCCCCCGACATCCGCATCCGCGGTTTCAGTTCGCTCAACGCAGGCAACAGCCCGTTGTGGATCGTGGACGGCATGCCCTACTCGGGAGACCTGAACAACCTCAACCCGAACGACATCGAGTCGATGACCGTGCTCAAGGACGCCGCCTCGAATGCACTTTACGGTGCCCGCGGTGCCAACGGCGTCGTGATGATCACGACCAAGAAGGCCAAGTCGAAGGACGCCATCATCACGGTCGATGCCAAATGGGGAGTAAACTCGCGCGCCGTTAAGGACTACGAGTATATCACCAATCCCGCGCAGTTCTATGAAACGCACTACAATGCCCTGAAGAACTATTACCTCGACTCGGGCATGAGCACCATGGAAGCGCACCTGAAGGCCAACCAGAACCTCACCGGCTCGGCCAACGACGGCGGTCTGGGCTACATGGTCTACACCGTTCCCGAAGGACAGGAGTTCATCGGCATCAACGGCAAGGTCAATCCGCAGGCGACGCTCGGACGCCGCCTCGTATACGAAGGCCAGGAATACTACGTACGCCCCGACGACTGGACCGACGCCGCATTCCGCACGTCGCTGCGTCAGGAGTACAACATCAGCATAGCCGGATCGGGTGACAAAACTTCGGTCTATGCTTCGTTCGGATACCTCAACAACGAAGGTATCGCCTACAATTCGGACATGGATCGCTTCACGACCCGTCTGAAACTCGACTACCAGGCAAAAGACTGGCTCAAGATGGGAGCCAACGCCACCTACGCCCGCTTCCACTACAATCAGATCGACGACGACGGTTCGAGCGGCAGCTCGGGCAACGTCTTCGCCTACACGACGACCATCGGCCCGATCTATCCGCTCTATATCCGCGACGGAAACGGCAACATCCTCTACAACGAAGACGGCATCAAGCTCTACGACTACGGCCAGAACGCCGGCATGGAGCGCTCGATCTTCACCAACAGCAACGCCCTCTCGGAGTCGCGCCTCAACACGCAGGCCTCCGAAGGAAACGCCTTCAACGGAACGGCCTTCTTCGACATCTCGTTCCTGAAGGACTTCAAGTTCACGTTCAATGCGGGTGTCACGCTCGATGAAACCCGCTCGACGGTGATCAAGAACCCCTACTTCGGACAGTTCGCCAGCGAGGAAGGTCTGCTCTCGAAAGGCCACTCGCGCCAGCTGGAGTTCAACACGCAGCAGATTCTGAACTACACGAAGCAGATTGGCCAGCACAACGTCAATGTGATGGTCGGTCACGAATACTACAATGCCAACACCTATGCGCTCTCGGCCAGCAAAAGCCACATGCTCACCGAGGACAACGATGAGCTGGCAGGTGCCATCATCGACAAGCAGAGCGCATCGTCCTATCGCACGGAGTACAACAACGAGGGTTACTTCGCCCGCGTGATGTACGACTACGCAAGCAAATACTTCTTCTCGGCATCGTTCCGCCGCGACGCCTCGTCGCGCTTCCATCCCGACCACCGCTGGGGTAACTTCTGGTCGCTCGGCGGCGCATGGATCATCACGCGCGAGGACTTCATGGCCAACACCCAGAGCTGGCTCGACAACCTGAAGCTGAAGGCCTCGATCGGTTCGCAGGGTAACGACAACATCGGTAACTTCCGCTATACGAACACCTACACGATCGAGAACGCCAACGGTGAGGTTTCGACGGTATTCAACGCCAAGGGTGCCGAGAACATCACCTGGGAGACCAACACCAACTTCAACGCCGGTATCGAGTTCAGCCTGCTGCAGGGCATGATCTCCGGTGGTGTCGAGTACTTCCTCCGCAAAACCACCGACATGCTGCTCTCGTTCCCCGTACCGCCCTCGATGGGTTACTCGTCGTACTACGCCAACGTGGGTGACATGCACAACAGCGGTATTGAAATCGAACTCAACTACACCCCGATCCGCCGCGAAAAGCTGCAGTGGGACATCAACCTCAACATGACCCACCTGCGCAACCGCATCACGATGCTCCCGGCCGAGCGCCGCAACAAGGTGGTCGAGGGATACGAGGGTTACGTCAGCGGCACGACCTTCTACGGCGAGGGCCTGCCGATGTACACCTTCTACATGAAAAAATATGCAGGTGTTTCGGACGAGGGTAAGTCGATGTGGTACATGGACGAGACCGACTCGGAGGGCAACCTCACGGGGCGCCGTGTGACGACCACCGAGTTCGCCAAGGCTACCGACTACCTCTGCGGCGATCCTATTCCGGATCTCTACGGCGGTTTCGGCACCTCGCTGAACTTCTACGGCTTCGACCTGAGCGTGGCATTCACCTACCAGATCGGCGGTCTGGCCTATGACTCGGGATATGCGGCTGCCATGTACTCGCCCGCCAACAAATCGACGGGTATGAACTGGCACAAGGACATCCTGAACGCCTGGACCCCCGAGAACTCGACGTCGAACATTCCGCGTCTGCAGTACGAGGACCAGAACCAGAACGCCCAGTCGGATCGTTTCCTGATGGACGCCAGCTACCTCAACCTGCAGAACATCAACTTCGGATATACGCTGCCCTCGAAGATCACCCAGAAGTTCGGTGTCGATCGGGTGCGTATCTACCTCGCCTGCGAGAACGTCTACTATTGGTCCAAGCGTCAAGGATTCGATCCCCGCTACTCCTACTCGGGAGCTACGTCTCAGGCAACCTATTCGCCGGTTCGTACGATTTCGGGCGGCATCAACATTCAGTTCTAACGCTTAAACCGGAAATTACGCAATGAAAAACATATTGAAAATATCGGCTGCGGCAGTTGCAATGACCTTACTGCTCAACAGCTGCATCAAAGAAGCCACACCCACGGATGTAGCTACGGAGGATCAGGTGACCCTCGAGACACAGGTCCGCGGTATCCCGGCCGCCCTCGTACAGGCCGGTTCGACGGGCTATGCACAGCAGGGCGCTGCCTGGGACTTCTCGCTCCCGGCTATCCACATCGCTACGGAATCGATGACCGGTGACCTGGTCGTAACGGGCAACATCGGCTACGACTGGTTCGGACAGTGGGGCACGAACGACGCACTCGGTGCAGATTACGCCGTAGGAGCCCTCACCTGGGACAACTACTATACGTGGATCATGATGGCCAACAACGTGATCAACCTGATCGACGCATCGGATCTCTCGGCTCTCGATGCCACGGAGCGTTCCTACCTGGGCTTTGCCTACGCCTACCGGGCCATGTTCTACTTCGATCTGGTACGCCTGTACGAGTTCAAGGAGAATACGGTAACCAAGGCAGACAACCTGCTAGGACTCGGCGTGCCCATCGTCCTGCCCTCGACAACCGAAGCCGAGGCCAAGAACAACCCCCGCGCCAAGGTGGACGACATCTACGACACGATCATCTTCCCCGACCTTGACACGGCCGAGGAGCTGCTCTCGACCTTCACGCCTTCGGACAAGTACACCATCAGCCTGCCGCTCATCTACGGTATGAAGGCCCGTGCCTACCTGGAGCGCGGTACGGCAAAGAACGATGCTGAAGCCTACAAGAAGGCTGCCGAATATGCCCGCAAGGCCATCACCGCAAGCGCCTGCACGCCGCTGACGCAGGAGCAGTGGGAGGACCCGACCAACGGTTTCAACAACGCCAACTCGAACAACGCCTGGATCTGGGCTCTGGCCCTCCCGAGCGAGAGCGTTTCGAACCTCTTCTGCTACACGGTGCACATGAGCTGCGAGAACGACTGGGCTCCCTATCACGCAGGCCGCGGCATCAACCGCAACCTCTACAACAGCATCGACACGCGTGACTTCCGCCGCCACTCGTGGCTGGATCCGGACCGCAGCTCGTATGCCTACAAGAGCTGCCGCGAGGACAGCGAGACCTATTTCGCTCAGGGCCTTGCCGACTACGCCAACATCAAGTTCCGCCCGGCTCAGGGTAACTACAAGGACTACAAGGTGGGCGGAGCCGCTGACCACTGCTGCATGCGCGTCGAGGAAATGTACTTCATCGAGGCCGAGGCTACGGCACAGGGCGGAGACCTGCCGGGAGGCATCAAACTGCTCAACGAGTTCATGACCAACTACCGCATGATGAACGGCGCCGTATACGACTGCACGGCCAAGTCCTCGACGCTCGAGAGCTTCGTCAATGAGCTCATGCTTCAGAAGCGCATCGAGTTCTGGGGCGAGGGTATCGTCATGTACGACATGAAGCGTCTGAACATGTCGAGCAAGCGCGGTTATGTAGGTACCAACGCACCGGCTTCGTATCGTCTGAACGTCGATGGACGCGCTCCCTACTGGAACATCGTCATCACGCGCGGCGAAACGCAGAACAACCCGATCATCGCCACCCAGAACAATCCCGATCCGTCGGGCCTCATCGAGCCGTGGAAGGGATAATGGACCGGAACATCGATTAAATAACATCTAAAACAGATTACTGTGAAGACATTCAAATATATCATTTGGGCATTGCTGGCGACCTTTGCACTCGCCGGATGCTCGGACGACCCGACCTACACGCCCGGATCCGAAGAGGACCCGGACAACTACGGCGTCTATTTCCCGACCCAGACCTCCCCGACGGAGGTCGAGGTCGATCCCTCGGAAAAGGCGGAAGTCACCTACAAGGTGCGCCGTACGAAGCTCACCGAGGCCATCACGGTCCCCGTCGTCATCACGACGAGCGAGGAGGGCATTTTTGAAATCGATCCGATCGTGTTCGGTCCCGGAGAATCGGAGACCGAGTTCAAGGTGACGTTCGACAAGGCTGCCGAGGGTACGACCTACACGTGCGACATCCGCATCGAGGATCCGCACTACATCTCGCTCTACGGTCCGAAGGACACCGGACTCTCGTTCTCGGTGATCCGCGCCGGATGGGAACTGGTGAAAAGCGAAGACGGCACGGCCACCAAGGGCAAATGGCGCGATGAGGTCATCAGCAACCTCTACTCGCTCAACACCTCCGGCTTCAACCCCTATCCGGAAATCGAAATGGAGATCTACCAGCGTACGGACATTCCGGGCTACTACCGCATGAAGGTATACGGCAATGATCTGATTACGGCACTGGCCGGCGGCGCATCGGTAGCCTTCGAAGGCCGCGACGTCTATACGATCGTCGATGCACGCGATCCCCAGAAGGTCTACATTCCCTACCAGTCTACCGGTCTGACGCTCAACTCGTCCGACGGCGAAATCCGCATCGCATCGAACGTGGCCGAGAACTTCTCGATGGATGAGTCCACCGGCCAGTATGGCACGCTGGTAGACGGCGTCATCACCTTCCCCGTACAGAGCGTCATGCTCGAGTTCTCGAGCGCATCCGGCGCATTCTACTACGGCAACCGTGCGGGCATGCTCCGCATCCTGCTGCCGGGTGTCGTGGTTCCCGACTACACGGTAACGCTTTCGAAGAGCGAACCGGCCGACGGCATAGTTGAAGTCAGCGCCACGATGGCAGCCGACGTCCGTACGATGAAGTATGCGATCTTCGAGGGAGCCATGGACGATGGCCAGGCCAACCTGAAGGCTCAGGACATGGATGCCAACAAGGAGAATCCGGATACGTTCGACGGGGAGATCACCGAATCGAGCACCATCCGCATCGAGAATCTGAAGACGGGCAAATACACGCTTGTAGGATGTGTCTATGACGAGGAGGGTACGATGCGCACCTATGCCTTCGTCTCGTTCGGCTTCATCGCCAAGGGAGACGAGAAGCCGGTGATCCTCACCATGGGGCTCGAGGCTACGAACGAGTTTGCCGGCCAGGGCATCACGCCGGACAATTCGGCCAAGTTCTACGCCTACGGCGAAGAGATCGAATCGGTGACCTATGGACTGTTCCGCTCCGACAAGATCAAGGACGTGGACAAGAACGAACTGCTCAATTCGCTGGGCAAGGCTTTCACCAGCGAACAGATCGAGTCGCTCAACAACGGAGGTCTGAGCTTCATGCTCACGGGTCTGAACGGCAACAGTGAGTACACCCTGCTGCTGCGCGCCAACAACGGATACATCACCAAAATTCTAGAAGAGACCTACCGCACGACGGGTACGTTCAACCCGGGTCTGGAAACCTTCACATATGCCGACTTCCTGTCCGAAGACGAGCAGCCGACCTTCGAGGAGCTGATCTCCACGAAGTGGAACTACTACGCCATCGATGCCTCGCAGCAGCAGAACCTCGTCCGCCACAAGATCGGACAGGTGACGATGCGCGAGCATGAAGAAGCCTCGGCAGGACTGGGCATGAAGGCCGTAGGCATCACGGGCCTCTCGGGTATTAAGTTCGAGTCGGGCGGTGAGCTTGTCGGCATTTACATGCCCAACCAGAACTACTACAAAGGCTATGTTGGAGCTCTGGAACTGATGACAGACCAAACACTGACCACAGGTATCTACAACAACAAAGAGACGGTTCTGGGATTTGCTCCCGATGACCTTGCCGGTGTTTATTTCGGACAGTGCATGTTTATGGGCGCCGTTGCAGACGGATACCTCTACTGCGTTCCGTCACCGATCTTCCAACAGCAGCAGGGAATTAATTTCACCTTCTTCTTCACGGGTACGACGAGCACCATTGTTTCGCTGATGTATGACATGATGCTTGTGGACGAGAGTAAGGATATGGGAGGCATCCCGGGAGCTGCCGTACAGCGCGTGGCCGAGATCCGGCGGTCGCTGCTCGAAGGCTTCAAGCCGGGCAACTTCGTTGAACTGCCGCAGTTCAGCGGAACTCCGGGCCACCTCGAGACGATTCTGCCGGCCCTGCCCGTAAACCTCGCTTCGGATCCGATGCCGGCTTCGGCACCGTCGCTGAAGAAGGCCGAGGTGAAGACCTCCGTAGTCCGGGGTATCGCCCAGACTGCAGCTGCGGACAACGGTCTGGTCAAGACGGCGGTTCGCGCCAAGTAACGGACGCAAGCAAAAAAACGGAGGGAGAGACCGGCGTTTCGGCATAAAGCCGATCTCTCCCCTTCCTCCGAAAAAGATATGCCGACCATACAATGAAAACAAATATGCAGAACACCAAGAAATTTCTGATTCTCGCAACCTTGATGCTTGCAGCCTGCACCTCCGACCCGTTCCAGGAGTCGCCCGATGCAGTGGACCAGGCCGCAACGATTGCCGAGGCCAAAATATGCAACAGCTCCGAAAACGCATTCAAAGGCAAGCTGATTGCAAAATTCAACGACGAGGCGATCCCCGCACTCGAGCAGGCCGCAAGCCGCTATGCGGCAACCCGCTCGGCAATGACCCGCTCGGGTATCGAATCGCTGGACGAGATTCTCGCAGCCATCCACGTTACCTCGATCGAACGCGTTTTCCCCGTAGGCAAGAAGGAAGCGCGCACCCGTGAGGCAGGGCTCCACAAGTGGTATATCCTCGAGTTCGACAAGGAGCAGGATCTCGACGAAGCCGCACGCATGCTGGCCGGAGTAGCCGAGATTTCGAAGATCCAGTTCAGTCTGGAGCGCAAGAAAACATATGACGGCAAGGTCTATCCGTTCCAGGATGCCCCCCACGGTCAGACCCGTGGTATGGTGACGTCGGACTTCAACGACCCGAACCTCTTCTGGCAGTGGCACTACATCAACAATGCAGACCAGGCCATCGCAACCGAAGCCGTTGCAGGAGCCGATATCAATGTGGCCGATGCATGGAAACTCACGGGCGGCAACAATCAGGTCATCGTGGCTATCGTGGACGAGGGTGTGAAGTACACGCACCCCGACCTGGCGGCCAACATGTGGACCAACCCCGAGCCCAGCGAGGAGTACGGTTATCAGGACATCCACGGCTACAACTTTGCCGATGATGGCCCGATTACGTGGGACAAGCTGGAGAAACTGCCCAACGGTCAGATAGACGGCGACTCGAGCCATGGTACACACGTGGCCGGAACCGTCGCCGCCGTGAACAACAACGGTATCGGCGTAGCCGGCGTGGCCGGCGGTACGGGCAACGGCGACGGCGTACGCCTGATGTCGTGCCAGGTATTCTCGGGTGTGTCCAACCCGTCGGACGAGATTATCAGCCGGGCCATCAAGTATGCAGCCGACCACGGAGCATCGATTCTCCAGTGCTCGTACGGTACTTCGGCCAACTTCACCTCCGACCGTCAATACGAAGAGAACTCGCCGCTGGAGATCGAGGCACTTCGCTACTTCATGGCACAGAACAACTGTGCAGCCATGGACGGCGGTCTGGCCATCTACTCGGCCGGAAACGAGTCGAAGAATATCTCGAACTTCCCGGGCGGCTACAGCAAGTGCATCTCGGTAACGTCGATCGGCCCCGACTGCCTGCCGGCCTACTACACCTGCTACGGTCAGGGTTGCAACATTGCAGCTCCCGGCGGTGAGATCGTCGGCTTCTCGGGCGGCGAACGCGCCGGCGTACTTTCCACGACCTGCTCGGAACTGACCGGTTCGGACTATGGCTACATGCAGGGAACGTCGATGGCCTGCCCCCACATGTCGGGTGTTGCGGCGCTGGGTCTCTCCTACGCCTTGAGCAAGGGAAAGCACTACACGCGTGACGAGTTCATTTCGATGCTCCTGACGGCTGTAAACGAGATCGACTCGCGTTTCGAGGGTACCAAGTCCACGGGAGCCAAGATCACCCTGGAGGACTACCGCGGCAAGATGGGTACGGGTCTCACGGACGCCTACCAGCTGCTCATGCAGATCGAGGGTACGCCGTGCCTGAAGGTTTCGACCAACAAACTCGAGCTCATCACCCTGACCAAGCACTTTGGCGGCTCGGCCCAGGACCTGACCTATCTGGATGTCGAAATGTCGAAAGAGGACATGGACAAGCTCGGGATCACCTCGGCTCCGAAGATGTACAACGGCCAGCTGATGATCAAGTGCACGAAGCCGGGAGTCGCCCGCATCAAGGTGAGCGCCGTCGGTGGCGGCACGCGCCCGGGTTCGGAGACGATCATGGGAGGTATCGAGATCTCCAAGGAGTTCGCCATCATCGCCCGCGAAACGGGCGCCGAGAATGGCGGTTGGTTATAACAAACTATAGCGCATAAACGATCAATGAAAAAGTATATTTATCACCTGCTCGCAGCCACGCTGCTCGTATTCTTTGTCGGATGCTCGGAAGACGACGGTCCGACGGTCGCCCCGAGCGTTGTGGGCGAATGGCACCTGACCACCTGGAACGGAGAGACGCCGACCGATTTCGATATCTACATGGAGCTGAAATCGGACGGAACGTTCAACCTCTTCCAGAAGTACCAGACGTCGGCATTCGTCTGCTTCACCGGTAACTACAGCGCAACGGAGAACCTGCTCACGGGCCGTTACAACGACGGTGTAAACTGGGGGTCGAACTACACCTACGAGGTGAACGGCGACAAACTGACGACCACCAGCGAAACCTCGACCGCCGAGGTGAGCGTCTACACGAAGACCACCATTCCGGACGAGGTTCGGAATGCTCCGGTAGTCCGGTCCGAGGCAACTCCGGCCGACTTCGGACGCTTCCTCTAATCGCGGAGGAGCGGAACAACGAAGAGGGCAGACCCGACGACGGTCTGCCCTCTTTCCGTCCAGGGCGGAGACGACAGGCCGCACAGCACGCCGCCGCATGGAAGTTCAGACATACAGCATCTCCTCCCCTCGATCGGTCCTGAACGGTCCGACGAACAACCTCTGACCGGGCAACTGGCAATAAGTCAATATCGCGTCGTTCTGGAGGAGATACGGAACGCAAAACGGCCGCGAATCCACCCCACCCTGCCCGACCGGCATCCAAACAAAAGCGGGCCGGCACTTCCTGCCGGCCCGCTTCAGATGTCAAAATCGGAATCAGAACATGTAATCCCAGGCCGGAAGCTGTTCCGGACGGCTGTCTGCCGCCTTCCGGGAACGCTCGTCCAAATAGCGGCGGTTGATCACGATCCGGAACATGTACTCGTCGAACCACGCATCGGTGAAGGTCATGTATCCCTTGTGGCCGGCATCGGGGCCCCAACTGTTCTCGAACTGCCACTTGAGCGGTACGTCGTTCTCGTCGGTATCTACGGCGATGAGGGCCATGGCATGTGCCGAACCGCTCTGCCGCGTCAGAATCCGGGCCTTCTTGTCCATGTCGAGGCGTACGCCGAAGAGCGAAGCGTAGTCGAACATCCCAGGATCGCAGACCCCCGAAGCCGAATCATACTGCTTGACGTCGCACGAAGCATACATCGCCTCACCGGCCTTGATCGAGGCGATGGCCGCCCGTTTGATCACGTCGTTCGGCAGGTTGAGATAGACCCAGTTGATACCCTCGACCGTATTGCGGTAGTTGCTGATCTCGTAGACCTTGTAGTACTCGCGCGTCGGGTCGTTCATGATCATCACATAGGAGCGGGGATCGTAATCGTCCGGGATGCAGCTGCGGTAGAACTCGAGCGGCGAGGTGCGCAGCGTGCGGACCTCGCCCGAGGTGGTCTCGTAACGCCACTCGAACTCCGTCGGCGGTTCACCGAGGCAGAGCGCCAGCACGCGGTAGACCTCCTTCAGAATCCCGCGCTTGGCCTCGGCCAGCCGGTCGGCTCCGACTCCCCGGGCCGCCAAATCGCGCAGCTCGCAGCCACCGCGGCGCAACAGTTCCTTGAGCACCGTGCGCATCTGCGACGTGTTGTTCGAATGGGCCGTCTCGGGCATGACCTCGCGGGGAACCACGCCGTACTTCCCGGCCACGTTGTAGAAGAGGTTCCACACACCGCCGTCATCCACAGGCGACTTGAAGAAGAACTCCACGTCGCGGTCGGTCATCGGCCGGTCCGCCGTCGCAAGGACATTCTCCAGGAAAAGGTTGCTCTTCTCGAAGAGGTCCCAGAAATAGCAGAAGTTGTGCGAGAAGTCGAAATCGGCCACACCGAGACGTTCGATCACCGCGGGTCGCAGCACATTCATCGAGGTGAACATCCAGCAACGCCCCGACTGTTTCTGGTCGGTGATGCCCTTCACCGCTACGCGGTATTTGAAATAGTGGTCCGTACGGCCCTGCAGTGCGCGGTTCAGGGCCAGCTTCTTGAGGTTCGCCTCGTTGGTGAGGATGTTCTGCAGCGCGATGGTCTGCGGGTCCCTGACAAACGAACGGCGGATCTCGTTCAGGTCGTTTTCCGTCAGCTCCTGGGCCGACACGGCGAGTGCTGCCGAAGCGAGCACCGCCGAAAGCAGGATTTTCTTCATGGCTTGCGTCCGGTTATTCGGGTTATTGTCCAAAGATACGAAACTTGGGGGATTTACACACGCCGCAGGGACAAAAAAGCGCACTTTTCACCAACGACATGCGGCAACTTAAGAAAATAATTATTACTTTTGTCTCCGCAATCGGGAGAGATGCAGGAGTGGTTGAACTGGCCCGCCTGGAAAGCGAGTAAACCCCAAAAGGGTTTCAGGGGTTCGAATCCCCTTCTCTCCGCCAGATGGTAAGGATGTTACGATGAGTAACATCCTTATTTTGTTTTGGTCACACGTCTAACCGTATAGCTGTTTGCCCATTCATCACCCCTCTTTCCTGGTCTATGTTGATAGACGACAGTACAGTCCGACCGAAAGCATTGCCAGGATGATGGAATAAACCAAGTCGATGGTAGCGGAAACAAACTACCGACAAAGACAGCATGCTGCAGAACCTCACAGATAAGACTCTGCAGTATGCTGTTTTTTTGCAAAAGATCTTTTTCAAGGGCTACATACCACACGGCTGCCGGTAAACTACAGTTTCTCCGGGAAAGAGTTTATTTTGCCCCGCGCGGTTCTGCACGATGTGCGCTACTCTTCGAACTCGTTGAGCAGATCATCGCAGGCTTTAGCGTGGCGACGATATTGCCACAATGTAATAATGACCGCAATGAGTGTGTATGCAATACCGATTGCGATGATTAGGTTGCGGTTGGCCGAGTTATCGATGCGGGCGAGAAGTTCGATGAAGATATATGAGATCATCGCAATGCAGGGAATGATACTGACGGCCAAGGCACGGCGGTAAAAGCGACGATAGGAGGTTATAGCGTAAGTGACTGTACGCGTATCGCCATCAAGCAGATGGTCCATGCCCAATTTGCGGTTGATCCAGATTGTGGCAACGAGATCGATCAACGTCCACAGCGATACCAACACACCGAACAGCAGCGGCCAGTGGGTAGTGATACAGATAATCCAAATTGTGGGCAAGGTCAATACATCGAGTATCATGCGATTCCGAATCCCCTTGCTCACGGCTTGTGCCGGACGAAGACGTGCTGCTTTGAAAAAACGTTCGTTCAAACGCTCCTGTTGCTTCATCTGTGCTTTGAGCGCGTTGTAATCGGCTCTCAGTGCTTCAAGTTCTTGTCCTGGGTTGCGTTCCATATTCATACTTTCTTTTTAGGCGTTAGTCTTTTTTGAGTCGCTCCTTGATGCGCACCAACTTGAAGGAGACATTCTTGACCGAGATACCTAGGATTGCGCCTATCTCCTCATAACTCAGGCCTTCGAGCCACAACAAGATGACGCTTCGATCGACAAGTCCCAACTTATTGATTCGCTGATAGAGCTGTTTGATCTGCATTCGTTTTTCGAGGTCGCTGTCAGAGGATTCCGGCTTCCTCGTTTCCGTATGTTTTGTCTTCTCGCGTTTACGCTTGTTGCTGAAGTTGATACAGTAGTTCAGCGCCACGCGGTAGATCCATGTTTTTATATCACTACGACCCTCAAACCCGTCGTATCCCTGCCATAGCCGTAGAAGAATCTCCTGATGCAAGTCGTCCACATCATCGGCATCACGGGAAAACATATAGCAGACAGCATATATGGTCTGTTCATGCTCCTTGACCAGTTTGGAGAATCGTTGTTCTTTTGTGTTCATCTTCACTTCGTTTACCTATTAGACAGACAACAGCCCGAAAAACTATACGACAAATGCGATTTTTTTGAAAAAAGTCTATTGCCGTCCGAGATCAAGGCCGAGGTCGCATTTATAAAAATACGGAAAATATGATAAATCCATAGCGTTTCTTGACAGCCCGAATCAGTGTGCCCAAGCCAGCCGTAACCTCTCTCCACAACAGAAACGAGGATGCGGACCGGCTGTTGGCCGGCCCGCATTTTTTCATCCTGACTTCCTCCGGGCACTGCAACTGCTGCGGGCCGCAACGGCAGAGAACCGGCAGTCCTCCCGAAATCCGATCCGGAAAATCACCCCGTTCGTCGATACAATCGCCCCGCTGGTCTATTTCAATTGGACGTGCACGCGGGAGTGGGTAGCTTTGCGTCAAAACCGAACGAAATGAAACGCAAACTGCTCATCGGATTCATCGCCCTGCTGGGCTGGCAGATGGCCGCAGCGCAGGATACCACGAAGGTCTGGACACTCCGCGAATGCCTCGACCATGCATTGGAAAACAACATCGAGCTGCGACAGAGCCGCAACGAGATGCTCTCGGGAGTCGAAGACACGAAGGAGGCCCGTGCGGCACTCTTCCCCTCGCTGACCGCATCGACCTCACAGGGATATACGAACTACCCTTCGTCCCAGGCCACCGACCGCAACAACTACACGGGCACCTACGGCATCGAGGCCGGCATGACACTCTACAACGGCGGAAAACTCCGCACGGCGGTCAAGCGGCAGGAGGTGCAGAACCGCATCGACGAACTCTCGGTCGAGGAGACCGCCAACGACATCCGCATCGCGATCGTCGAAGCCTACATGCAGTGCCTCTATGCCATGGAGTCGGTCACGGTGAACCGCAGTACGGCCGAAGCATCGAAGGCCCAGCGCGACCGCGCCGAGCAGATGTGGCATGCCGGGTCGATCAGCAAGGTCGATTTCGCCCAGTTCGAGAGCCAGTATGCAAGCGACCGCTACCAGGTCGTCGTTGCCCTCACGTCGCTCGACAACTACAAGCTCCGGCTCAAGCAGTTGCTCGAGCTCGACATCACGGACCGGATCGAGCTGGTGGCCCCTACGGTCGGGGAGCAGGAGTTCCTCGCACAGCTTCCGGAGAAGACCGAGATCTACGAGACGGCACTCGGGGCCATGCCGGAGATCGCACGCGGCGAACTTTCGGTCGAGGCGGCCGAGCTGGAGATCCGCGAGGCGAAGTCGGGATTCCTGCCGTCGCTCTCGCTCACGGCCGGGATCGGAACCGGCCACATGTCGGGCGGCAGCTACGAAAGCGGCTCGCAGATCTGGAATCGCTTCAACGAGAACGTGGGGCTGACGCTGAGCATCCCGATCTTCTCGAACCGCAAGAACCGCACGGCGGTGAACAAGGCCCGGCTGGCCGCCGAGAACAGCCGCCTCACGTGGCTCGATCTGAAGAAGACGCTGCTCGAGGAGGTCGAGGGGGCCTATCTCGATGCCGTATCGGCACAGTCGCAGTATGTCGCCGCTGCCGAGAAGGAGCGCTACGCACAACAGAGTTACGAACTCACGAGCGAGCAGTTCGCCGTGGGCATGAAAAACACCGTCGAGGTGCTCACGGCCCAGAACGAACTGACGGCGGCCCGTCAGGAGGTGCTGCAGGCCAAATACATGGCCCTGCTGAACATCGAACTGCTGAACATCTATCAGGGTCGCGACACGGAAGCCAATTATTAAAAAACGCAATAGACGATGAAACGGAAAAAGGTGCTTATCACGGCGGTGGCCGCCGTGGTGGTGGTCGGCGGGGCGTGGCTGCTGCTGCGCACGCCGAAGCAGGACGGGATCACGCTCGAGACGGCCGCGACGAGCCGCATCACGATCCGGAATTCGGTCATGGCCACCGGTACGGTGGAGCCGGTCACGGAGGTGGATGTCGGTACGCAGGTGTCGGGCATCATCGACAAGCTCTACGTGGACTACAACGACGTGGTGCACGCCGGACAGCTGATCGCCGAGATGGACAAGGTGACGCTCCAGGCCGAACTGGAGCAGTCGGAGGCCGAACTGGCCAGCTGCAAGACCGAATATGAATACCAGACCAAGAACTACGCGCGAACCCGGACCCTCCATGAAAAGGAGTTGGTCAGCGACGCCGAATACGACGAAGCCTTCTACCTGTACGAAAAGTCGCGCAACGCCTATGAACAGGCCCAGGCAGCCATCGTCAAGGTGAAACGGAATCTGGACTATGCGACCATCACCTCGCCCATCGACGGCGTGGTCATCAGCCGGGCCGTGGAGGAGGGCCAGACCGTGGCGGCCAGCTTCGAAACCCCTACGCTCTTCACCATCGCGCAGGACCTGACGCAGATGCAGGTCGTGGCCGATGTGGACGAGGCCGACATCGGCGAAGTCCGGGACGGGCAGCGCGTGGAGTTCACGGTCGATGCCTACCCCGACGACACGTTCGAGGGCACCGTACAGCAGGTACGCCTCGAGGCGACGACCGAATCGAGCGTCGTGACCTACGAAGTGGTGATCTCGGCCTACAACCCCGACCTGAAGCTCAAACCGGGGCTGACGGCCAATGTCACGATCTACACGCTCGAGAAGGAGAACGCACTGGCCGTGCCAACCAAAGCACTCCGCTTCGTCCCCGATGCCGGGCTGCTGGCCGAACTGGGTGTGACCGTAGCCGCCGAAGGCGATTCGGAACCGGGCAAGCGCGAGCTCTGGGTGAAGAACGGCGACACGCTGACCCCGCGTTATGTCACAACGGGTGCGGCGAGCGGCGAACTGACCGAGATCATCGACGGACTTGCGGACGGCGAGCAGGTCGTCGCTGAGCTGACGGCGGCAACGGCCGCCCCCGCAGCGGCAACGGCCGAACGCAGCCCCTTCATGCCCTCGCCCCCGGGAGGCAACAAGAAAAAGAAATAGCCGCAGCAAAGGCCCCGGACCGACAGTCCGGAGGGGACTGCGGGAACAGCCACACACTAAAAAACAAAGGAATCATGAACAAAGAGGTCATCAGGCTGGATGAGATCCGGCGGGATTTTCGGGTCGGCGACGAGACGGTACACGCCCTGCGCGGCGTTTCGTTCACGATCCGCGAAGGAGAGTTCGTCACCATCATGGGAACCTCCGGATCGGGGAAATCGACCCTGCTGAACACACTCGGCTGCCTCGATACACCGACCTCGGGCGAATACTACCTCGACGGCGTGGCCGTCCGCACGATGGACAAGAACCAGCGGGCGACGCTGCGCAACCGCAAGATCGGATTCGTCTTTCAGAACTACAACCTGTTGCCCAAGACCACGGCGATCGAGAATGTCGAACTGCCGCTCATGTACAACTCTTCCTGCACGGCGTCGGAACGTTACCACCGGGCCGTGGAGGCACTTCGCGCCGTCGGTCTGGGCGACAGGTTACTTCACAAGAGCAACCAGATGTCGGGAGGACAGATGCAGCGCGTGGCCATTGCCCGCGCCCTGGTGAACGACCCGGCGGTGATCCTGGCCGACGAGGCGACGGGAAACCTCGATACCCGCACGAGTTTCGAGGTGCTGGTGCTCTTCCAACAACTCCACGCCGCGGGGCGCACGATCATCTTCGTGACCCACAATCCGGAGATCGCACGCTACAGCAGCCGCAACATCACGCTCCGCGACGGGCGCATCACGGACGACGTCCGTAACGACCACATTCTGAGCGCAGCCGAGGCACTTGCCCGGCTGCCCAAAACCGACGATTGATCCATGAACTTCGCGAATCTTTTCAAAATTGCCGTCAAGGCACTGAGCAACAACAAGCTGCGCGGATTCCTGACGATGCTCGGCATCATCATCGGCGTGGCGTCGGTCATCACGATGCTCGCCA